>PVBE012087386.1_pt1 | contig 16674 bp, 18 predicted proteins | sample 1631181 | NCBI WGS metagenome assembly PVBE01 (sample SAMN08397723, study PRJNA350692) | Marine metagenome, whole genome shotgun sequencing project. | isolation source: water | place: Pacific Ocean | collected 2012-04
GCGCCGGCGCCGTCGCCGAACAGCACGCAGGTCGAGCGGTCGGTCCAATCGAGGATGCGCGAGAAGGTCTCGGCACCGATCACCAGCGCGCTCTCGGCCTGGCCGAGACGGATGAAGTTGTCGGCTACGTTGAGCGCGTAGATGAAGCCCGAGCACACCGCATGAATGTCGAAGGCGGCGCCCCGGGTCATGCCGATTGCCTGCTGAACGCGGGTCGCGGTCGCCGGAAACGTTTCGTCCGGAGTCGCGGTGGCAAGCACGATGATGTCGATGTCGGAGCCGGAGATACCGGCCGAATCGAGCGCGCGCTCGGCCGCCGCCAGCGCGAGGTCCGAGGTCCGCTCGTCGTCGGCCGCGATATGGCGCTGGCGAATACCGGTGCGCTGGACGATCCACTCGTCCGACGTCTGAACGGTGCGTGCCAGCTCCTCGTTTGTCAGGATCCTATCAGGCAGATAGGCGCCCCATCCGGCGACGACGGAGCGCCTGACCATCAAGACGCCGCGGCCCGGGCGGTGGATGCGTCGGTTGGCCCGTGAACCGCCAGCTCCTTGATGATCTGATCATTGAAGCCGTTGGCCGACATGTCGACCGCGACGCCGATGGCGTTGGCGAAGCCGAACGCGTCGGTGCCGCCGTGGCTCTTGACGACGATGCCGTTGAGGCCGAGGAACATGGCGCCGTTGTAGCGCCTGGGATCGACACGCGCGCGCAGCTTGTTGAGGCTGCGCCGCGCCAGCAGGAAGCTGAGGCGCGAGGCCAGTGAGCTCTTGAAGGCCTTGCGCAAGAAGTCGGTATAGAGCCGGATCGTCCCCTCGATGGTCTTGAGCGCGACATTGCCGGTGAAGCCATCGGTAACGATGACGTCGACGGTTCCCTTGGCGATGTCGTCACCCTCGACGAATCCGTGATACTGCACCGGCATCCCGGAATCGCGCAGGTAGGTCGCCGCCAGGCGCACCGCGTCGTTGCCCTTCATCTCTTCGCTGCCGACATTGAGCAGACCGACGGACGGCTTGAGCAGCCCGAGAACCGTGCGCGCGAATATGCCGCCCATGACGCCGAACTGGAACAGGTTGTCGGCATCACACTCGACATTGGCGCCGAGGTCGAGCATGACGCATTCGCCACGCAGGGTCGGGAACACCGCGGCGATTGCCGGCCGATCGATCCCCGGCAGGGTCTTGAGCGCGACCTTGGCCATGGCCATCAGGGCACCGGTGTTGCCGGCCGAGACCACGCCCCGAGCCTCGCCCGCGCGCACCGCGTTGATGGCAAGCTGCATGCTCGAGTTGCGGCCCCGGCGAAGCGCGACCGACGGCTTGGTCTCGTTGGTCACCGCCTCGTCGGTATGGTGCACCGTGGCGATTTCCCGCAGCTTGGTCATGCGCTCGAGCAGCGGCGCGATTTGCGCTTCGTCGCCATAGATGATGAACCGCACGCCGGGGAACCGGCGTCTCGCGATATTGGCGCCCTTGAGAACGATCTCCGGCGCGTTGTCACCGCCCATCGCATCGAGGGCGATACTCAGGGGTTCGCTCAAGGTAGGCCCCTTTTCAGCAATGTGGGCGGACGGCGGTCAGCCACCCGCGGCTTCGGTTACCTCGCGACCATCGTAGTAGCCACAGGACTGGCAAACATGATGGGGCCGCTTCATCTCACCGCAGTTGGCGCACTCCACATATGCCGCAGGCGTTAGCCTGTGGTGCGAGCGACGCTTGTCGCGCCGCGATTTAGAGACCTTCTTCTTGGGTACTGCCATAACAACCCGTCTTGTCCTGGGGTTCGGGCTTGAGCGGCGGCATGTGTAGCCAATTCAGCCGCAATGAGCAAGCCAAAACCCGCGCCATTCTAATCTTTTCGCTTCAACGCCGCCAGCGCTTCGAACGGCCCGCCCGTCGAGGTCGCGCCGCCGTCGGAGTCCGACCCGCTGTCGCCCGGCTCAAGCGCCACTCCCGGCCTCCTGGGATAGGGATCAAGCGACAATGCGGCCTCTTCGGCAACGATTTCACCAACGTCGAGCGAATCACCGGTCAGTTTTTCGCGATCCACCTCCGGGTCGTACTCGACGTCGGGCGCTCCCGATTCGCTTGGCTCCGGCTCGAACACGATGTCGATGTCCTCCTCGATTCGGTTGACCACGGGCTCCAACGTGACCACGCAGGTCTGGGTGACCTGGGCGCGGATCGAAACACCGAGCCTCACACCGCCGTCGGCCGAGCGCCGCAGCCGGCCCGTCGCCGACAGCGCCTCGATGGCGGGGAGCCCGAACCGGCGCGCCAACGCGGCGCATTCCTCGTCCGTCGCACGAAGATCGAGCCGCAACTCCTCTTCGCCTAAGTCCTCGAGGTTAACGATTCGTGAAAACTCGGGCGATGAATCCGCGCTCTCGGTGCCGTCGGTGGGTTCCATGGGGTACTCCCTACGCGCAGCCGGTCGCAGTGGGCGGCAGACCGAATAAGACGTTTCCCTCGGCGATGGTCTCGGGCGATTGCCGCGCGAGCGACGCGGCCTCGGCGCGGACATAGGCCGCGATGGCATCGACCGCGTCGGAATCGGGCTCGACGGTGCCGAAGAGATTGCGCCGCAAGGCCTCGGCCAAGGCCGCCTCTTCGCCGTCCAGCGCGGCCTCGTAAGCCGCCATCCGGCCGTAGAGCGCCTTGGCCATGGTCTTCACCCGGCGTCCGACGCCGAGATCGCCCGCCCCCATCTCCCTGAGACTGCGATCCATGTCATCGAAGATGGCCTCAAGCAGCTCCTGCGCGCGGTCGCGATGGAGCTCCTTGAGCCGCCGCAGCACCAGGAACGCATGCAGCGCGATCATGTCGAAGCGGCCATCGACGCTATCGGGCACGCCGCAATGGCGATAGAATTCGGGCTTGCGGGACTGCTCGACGATGATGTCGTACAGCGCGACGGAGGCGCCGCGTTGACTTGAACGGCGAAACAGCTGCATGACGCCCGCACGATCCAGTATTGAAAACGCTCACATGTATACGTGGCGAAAGGAATGTTGTAAAATTCGTCTTATTGAAAAGTAACGATCACGAAGCCATGAAAGCTATCTCCGCCATGCGCGGACGGCGATTGATGTTGTTGACGGCCCTGCTCGGCGCCGCCGCGGCCGGAACGTGGGCGTGCTCGCCGATGGCCGATACGCGCGGCAACCTGCCGCTCAAGGAGGTCGTCGAGACGATCGAGCGCGGCAAGCAGAACCGCGATCAGGTCACCGCGTTGCTGGGCACCCCGTCGACCACGACGGCGTTCGGCAAGCAGGAGACTTGGTATTACATCGGCAAGCGAACCGAGACCCTGGCGTTTTTCGAGCCCAAGCTGCTCGAACGCAAGATACTGGTGATCAAGTTCGACGCTCAGGGCAAGGTCGATAAGGTCGCGTCGTTCGATGCCTCGGACGGCAAGCCGGTCAAGCCGGTCGCGCGCGTGACCCCGACCAAGGGCAAGCAGCTCGGCGTTCTCGAACAGATCATCGGCAATGTAGGCCGGTTCTCGAACCCAGAGGAGGAAGCGCCCTGATCGAGGCTGTTCCGTTCCCCGATCATGGCCGCGAACGCCGTATCGAAACCTTGTCCGAACGGTATCTTCGGACAGGCTCCTAACCGAAGCGTCTTCGTATCAGATAGGCAAGAGCCAATAGGCCGAGGCCGATGACGACCAGCGTGGCGGGATTCGGGTTCGCCGCCGATGGGGAAAACAACATGATGTCGGCCGATCGATTTTTGGGCGATGGACCATTGGCGGCGGGTGTTCCCGCGGCCCGCTCGGGCGTCTCGGTCCGCACGACACCGAACAGGACGCCCGTGGCCGGATCCGTCGCCAGGCCGTTCGCGGTGATGATATCGAAACCGGTCGACGGGATCTCGTTCGGCGACATGCTCGCGCCGCCCGCCCGATTGATCTCGATCGAGTAGAGATTCTTTTCGTCAATGGCCGATCCCGCCTGTCCTCGGCCAGATCCACCGGACAATAGATCGGAGCCGAGTCCGATCGCATCGAGCCAATTCGCTGCGCGATTTCCCAATCTGCGATTGTTATCGTTGGCGGAGGGATCCACAGCGAAGGAACGAAGATCGATCGAGTAGAAGTTCGGCCCATCGCCGGAACCATCGCCGCGCAGGGTAAGAATTGTCGTCGCGGTGGTCGGCGTGTCGAAGTCAAGATGGCCGGGCCATTGCTCGCCCGGCGGATAGCCGGTGCCCGCTTGAAGAAGCGCATTTGCCGGGGCGGTCGACCCAACGATCGCCAACACGCCGGCAAACACCAGTGCCCTCCACCAACCACCCGAATCGACCATTGCTCGCGTCCCCTCATTATGCCGTACAGACGAGAACGCAAGAATCGTGCCAAATTAACGAATTAATAAATATCAATAAGTTAAGGTTAACACTCTCATCTAAATTAGCAGGAATTGTAAAACCCGCCGACTCATCCGAATGGGTGAGCCGAGCACCAATTCATATCATGGGCCGTTGGCATTACCCGGCCAGACCGTAGAATTCGATTGGGTTGTCGTGACAGATCTTCCGTTTTACCGCATCGCTCAGATCGTCGCGCGCCATGAGCTGCGTGACCGCGTTGTCGCGGAGCTCGCTGTGCGGCATGTCGGTCGACAGCAGTAACTGGTCCTCGCCGAGAAAATCGACGACCTGCGGCAACAGCGCCTCGTCGGTCTCGAACGACAGATAGATGCGGCCCGACTTGGCCCACTCGGTGGGTGAGCGCGTCGGGCGCCACCAGTCCATGGCGCCGTTGACGGCGTAGTAGTGGTCCATGTGCTCGACCAGATACAGCAGCCAGCTCGCGCCCGCCTCGAGGAAGGCGAAGCGCAAATTGGGAAACCGCTCCATCAGGTCGCTGCCGATAATGGCGAGGAAGCTCATCTGTAGGGGGAAGATCAACGACGAGGTCTGGGCGGTGAACAGATTATCGCACAGCTTGTTGAGATCCGGCGAATACCAGCCGATATGGACGGTGATTGGAATGCCGAGCCGGTCGGCCTCGGCATAGAACGGATCGAGCGAGCGGTCGTCGAGGGTTTTGCCGCGCACCATGGGATAGCACAGCGCGGTCGTCGCGCCGAGCTCGACCGTCCGGTTGAGCTCGCGCACCGCCTCGTCCGGCTCCTGCAATGGCATCACAGCGGCCCATTTGAGCCGATCGGGCGCCTCGGCGCAGCGCCCGGCCAGCCACGTATTGTAGCTCCGGTGCAGCGCCGTCAGGAAGCGATCGTCGTCGGTCGGCGGACGGTTGAACACGGTGGGAAAGAGGATCTGGGTGGCGACGCCGACCTTGTCCATGTCAGCAAGACGGGCGTCGACGTCGGCGAGCGACTGGCTGGCGGGCGAGAACGGCTTGCGCTTGGCCGCGCGCGAGATCGGCGGCGTCAGACTGATCATCGAGCCCGTGCCGACCGGAACGTTGGTCGGCCGGCCGTCGATCAGCCAGTGGGCGTTCACGTCGCCGTAGATTGGCCGATACTCGTCGCCCTCGAGCAGCACCGGGATGGGTCGGCGGTCGCGGAACTCCTCGTCCAGGTAGTCCCATGTCTGGACGTCTTCCTCGACATGGGCATCAGCGTCGATAATGGTGATATTATCCATGGCTTTCTTGTCCCTCCCTGATCTCGGAGACCGTAGCGGCTTGGCCGCCAAACGAAAAGCCCCGGGCGCGAGGCCCGGGGCTTGATCGCTCGATAAAGTCCGGGTCAGGCGGCGAGGATCGCGAGCAGCAGGATCGCCACGATGTTGATGATCTTGATCATCGGGTTGACCGCGGGTCCGGCGGTATCCTTGTACGGATCGCCCACGGTATCGCCGGTGATCGCGGCCATGTGGGCATCCGAGCCCTTGCCGCCGTGGTGGCCGTCCTCGATGTATTTCTTGGCGTTGTCCCACGCGCCGCCGCCCGACGTCATAGAGAGGGCGACGAAGATGCCGGTCACGATGGTGCCGAGCAGCATCGCGCCCAGCGTCGTGAACGCCGCCGCCTGGCCGCCGACCCACAGCATCACGTAGTAGAGCACGATCGGCGCCAGCACCGGCAACAGAGACGGGATGATCATCTCGCGGATCGCCGCCTTGGTCAGCAGGTCGACCGCGCGGCCGTATTCGGGCCGGCTGGTGCCTTCCATGATGCCGGGGATCTCGCGGAACTGGCGTCGCACCTCGATGACGACCTGGGCGCCGGCGCGGCCGACGGCCATCATGCCGAGCGCGCCGAACGTGTAGGGCAGCAGCCCGCCGATGAACAGCCCGACGACAACGTAGGGATCGGAGAGCTGGAACGTGACGGTCTTGGCAACTTCGGGGAAGTAATAGGCGAGGTCCTCGGTGTAGGCGGCGAACAGCACCAGCGCCGCGAGCGCCGCCGAGCCGATGGCGTAGCCCTTGGTCACCGCCTTGGTGGTGTTGCCGACGGCATCCAGCAGGTCGGTGTGCTTGCGCACGTCATCCGGTAGATTGGCCATTTCGGCGATGCCGCCGGCGTTGTCGGTGACCGGCCCATAGGCGTCGAGCGCGACGACCATTCCGGCCAACGCCAGCATTGTCGTCGCCGCCACCGCGACGCCGAACAGCGATGCCGAGAAATAGGCGATGATGATACCGGCGCAGATCACGATGACGGGAAGCGCGGTCGCCTCCATCGACACCGCGAGCCCCTGAATTACGTTGGTCCCGTGGCCGGTCTCGGAGGCGCGCGCGATGCTGCGCACCGGGCGGTACTCGGTCGAGGTGTAGTACTCGGTTATCCACACTAGGAGCCCGGTAACCACCAGCCCGACCAGCCCGCAATAAAGCAGATGGCGCGACTGGATGGTTTCGGCGCCCATCTTGATCTCGGCCGAGAAGCTGCCGAACAGCCAATAGATGGCGAGCGCGATCAGCACCGCCGAAATCACCGCCGAGCCGACCAGACCCTTGTACAGCGCCGCCATGACGTTGTTGTTGGGGCCAAGCCGGACCATGAACGTGCCGATCACCGAGCCGATGATGCAAACCGCGCCGATCACCAGCGGCAGCGCCAGCATGACCTCTTGTATCGGGCCGGTGAAGAAGATCGCGGCAAGCAGCATGGTCGCGACCAGGGTGACGGCATAGGTCTCGAACAGATCGGCCGCCATGCCGGCGCAGTCGCCCACATTGTCGCCCACGTTGTCGGCGATGACGCCGGCATTGCGGGGATCGTCCTCGGGTATCCCGGCCTCGATCTTGCCGACCAGGTCGGAGCCGTCGTCGGCGCCCTTGGTGAAGATGCCGCCGCCGAGCCGGGCGAAGATGGAAATCAGCGAGGCGCCGAAGCCGAGCGCGACCAGGGCCTCGAGAATGTGCCGCAGTCCTCGCGGATCGGCCGGATCGAACACCTCGCGCAGGATGACGTAATAGATCGTTACGCCGAGGAGACCGAGCCCGACCACCAGCATCCCGGTTACCGCGCCTGACTTGAAAGCGATGTCGAGCGCCGGCTTGACGCCCCCGGTGCGCGCCGCGTCGGCGGTGCGGACATTGGCCCGGACCGAGACGTTCATTCCGACATAGCCGGCGGCGCCCGACAGGATCGCGCCGATGAAATAGCCGATGGCGGCGTACCAGTTGAGCAGCAGCCCCAACCCGATACCCATCACGATGCCGACGATGCCGATCGTCAGATATTGCCGGTTCAGATAGGCCTGGGCACCTTCCTGAATGGCGCCCGCGATCTCCGCCATGCGCTCGTTTCCAGCGCTCGCCGCCAAGATCGAGCGGACCGCATAGACACTGTACAAGATCGCGAGCACGCCACAGGCGGCGACGATCCAATATGTTGCAGCCGTCATGGAGGATGGTCCTTTTTTGCGAGGGATTGCCGGCGCACCACCGACGCGGTCACGTCTACCGTACCTGATCAGGATGGCCAAAAATCGCGCGGAACATGCCAGAACGGAATGTCCAAGGCAACACAATGAAAGGAATCACTTCGAAACCCGTCGCGGCGGACGGTCGGGCTGCCTCAGTTGACGTCCGTGACATAGGCGTTATGGACGACGAACGACTTGACTATCTCGTCGCCGACAATCCGCCGGGCAGCCACGATCAACTTCGCTTGAAGGACCTTCTTGGCCGGCATGCGGGGTTTGATGGTCCTGAACGAGACGATCTTGAACATCAGCTGGTAGATCTCGTTACGCAACTTGGGCGACAGGCGCCGAATCTCGTCGCGGTCGTCCTCGTCATTGAGCCCGATCGCGACGACCATCACGAGCTGCTTACTATGTTTGCCGTCCGTGAACAACGGGACGACGAATGGCGCCATCGTATAGAACTCCGTGGCCGAAAGGGGCGCCAGTGGTTCTTTCTCTCCGCCGTCCTGAGTCTTCTCCGCCGCTGGAGTCTCGGGGGCTTCCGCGCCAAGCCCGATCTGGCTTTGCGCGACGGCAAACGCTGCCGCGAGCGTAGTGGCGGCAAGCAGGCTCCTGATATTCGATAGCGGCATCGCGACGGTCCCGCGTCGGGGCACACGTCGCCACAACGCCGGAAAGCGAATAAGACTCCGTTAACCGCCGAGCGTTTCCCGCGGTCGCGTCAGAAATGTCGGTAACCCGTGGTCGGCAGCGCGAGCTCTCGGCCATCCTCGGCCAGGACCTTGACGCCCGCGCCATCGTGAACGGTTCCGATCTCGGTGACGGCGACGCCCGATCGCGATGCCGCTTCGGAGACCGCGCCGGCGGCCTCGGGCGGGGCGGTGAAGACGAGCTCGTAATCGTCGCCCCCCGTGAGCACGGCGGAAGCGGCCGGAGGGTGCCGGGCGATGGCGGCGCGAGCTTCCGGCCCGACCGGTAGGCGCGCGTGATCGATCCGGGCGGCGACGCCCGAAGCCTCGCAAATATGGCCGAGATCGGCCACCAGGCCGTCCGAGACATCGGCCGCCGCGGTGGCGACGCCGCGCAGCGCCTGCCCCAGCCCGACCCTGGGGCGCGGCACCTGATAGCGATCAATCAGCCGCGCCGCCATGGTTTCGTCGAGCCCGGACAGACCCCCGTCGAGCGCCATGAGCCCGAGCGCGGCATCGCCGAGCGAGCCCGAGACGAACACCGTCTCGCCCGGTCGCGCGCCGGAACGGCGCAACTCGCCCCCCACCGGCACCTCGCCGATGGCGGTGATCGTCGCCGACAGCGGACCGGGCGTTGCGGTGGTGTCGCCGCCCAGCAACCCAATCCCAAATTCGTCCTGATCCTGGGCGAGTCCTGCCGCGAACGCCGCGACCCATGCGTCGTCGCAGCCCGCCGACAGCGACAGCGCCAACAGATAGGCCGCCGGGCGCGCCGCCATCGCGGCAAGGTCGGAGAGATTGACGCGGAGAAGCTTGCGGGCGACCAGCTCGGGCGGGTCGTCGGGCCGGAAGTGTACGCCGCCGACGAGGGTATCGGCTGTCAGCACGTGAACCTCGCCGGGGCTCGGCGCCAAGAGAGCGGCATCGTCCGTCAGCCCGAGCGCACCCGCCTGCCCGGCCGCGAGCGGCGCGAAGTGGCGGGCGATGAGCTCGAACTCACCCAGTCGTGGCCGTTGGGCCACCACTTCCCGCCTTCGATTCGCGGTCGACGAATTCATCCGGGCGCAACCGCCGCGCCAAAGTATCAAGAACGCCGTTGACCATGCCCGGCTCGGCGTCGGCGTAAAACGCATGCGCCAGCTCGACGTATTCGTCGATGACCACGCGGGCCGGCACCTCAGGACGAGCCAGAAGCTCGTAGACGCCGGCCTCGAGGATGCAGCGCAACACGATCTCGATCCGGTTCAGCGGCCAGCCGTCGACCAAGGCGGCCTCGATCATGTCCGACAGTTCCTCGCGCCGCGCCCAGACGCCGCGCAAGATCATGGCGAACAGGTCGCGGTCGGGCCGGACGGCGACCTCGCCCTCGGGCGCATCGACGGTCTCGTCTCCGCGCACGCTGAGGAAGTCGAGCAGCGCATCCTCCATCGAGCCGCCGCCGAGGTCGATCTGATAGAGCGCCTGGACCGCCACCAGTCTCGCCGCGCTCAAATTGGCGGCGCTCATGACGCCGACGGATCAAATCGACGCTTGATCTCGATCATCGCCAGGCAGGCGCGCGCCGCTGCGCCGCCACGATCCTGCTCGTCCCGGCGCGCCCGCGCCATCGCTTGCTCGCGGTTTTCGCAGGTCAGAATCCCGTAGCCCAGCGCCACGCCGTCGCCGACCGCGAGGTCCTGCAGGCCGCGGGCGCTTTCCTGGCAGACATAATCGTAATGGGTCGTCTGGCCGCGGATCACGCAGCCAAGCCCGATGAACCCATCAAACCCTCCGGTATCCGGCGCACGCGCGGCAAAGCCGATCGTCGCCGGTATCTCGAACGCGCCCGGCACCTGCAGCCGCTCGTATCTGGCGCCTGCGGCGTCGAGCACCGTGGTGGCGCCGTCGACCAGCGCATCGGCGATGTCGTCGTAGAACCTGGCCTCGACGATCAGGATATTGGGTGACGACGCCATGCTGGCCCCCTCCCCTATAGTTCGATCGGCGGGATGGGACGCCGTTCGACGACCTTCAGGCCGTAGCCGTCGAGACCAACGATGGTGCGCGTATGGTTGGTCAGCAGGATCATCTCGTGGACACCGAGATCACGCAGGATCTGCGCCCCCACGCCATAGTCCCTCAAGACGGGAGGCGCGAACGGCTGTTCGTCGTCCGGCGTGATCGAAACCTCGGCGGAGGCCAGATTGGGGTCCATCGGCAGCTCGTGGCGCTGGCGCACCTGGTTGGAGAACCGCTGTCCCCATGTGTCGCGGATCAGCACCACCACCCCGCGCCCGACCTCGCCGACGGCGCGGAGCGCCGATTCAATCTCGCCCGAGCGACCGGAGGTCTCGTCGTGCAGCACGTCGTCCAGGATGTTGAGCGCGTGCATGCGTACCAGCACCGGCTCGGGGCCCGAGATATCGCCCTTGACCAGCGCCACGTGCTCGGCGCCCGAGACCTTGTTGGTGTAGACGATGAGCTGGAACTCGCCGCCTAGACGGCGCGTCATCCGCGTCTCCAGCGCGCGCTCGACCAAGCTGTCGTTGTTGAGCCGGTACGAGATGAGATCGGCGATGGTCGCGATCTTGAGCCCGTGGAACTGGGCGAACGTGACGAGATCGGGCAGGCGCGCCATGGTGCCGTCGTCGTTCATGATCTCGCAGATCACACCCGACGGGTTGAGCCCGGCGAGGCGGGCGATGTCGACCGACGCCTCGGTGTGGCCGGCGCGCTCCAGCACGCCGCCGTCCTGGGCGACCAGCGGGAAGACGTGGCCCGGCGTGACGATCTCCTCGCGCCCCTTGCTCGGATCGATCGCCACCGCGATGGTATGCGAGCGATCCGACGCCGAAATCCCCGTCGTCACGCCTTCGCGCGCCTCGATCGAGACCGTGAAGGCGGTCTGATGACGCGTCCTGTTCTCGTGCGACATCAGCGACAGGCCGATCTGGTCGACGCGCTCGGTCGTCATGGCAAGGCAGATCAAGCCGCGGCCGTAGCGCGCCATGAAGTTGACCGCCTCGGGCGTCGCCATCTGGGCCGCGACCACCAGGTCGCCCTCGTTCTCCCGGTCCTCGTCGTCGACCAGGATCACCATGCGGCCGTTGCGGATGTCCTCGAGGACGTCCTCGATCGGCGACAGGTACTCCTTGGCACTATCCATCGCCGCGCGTGCGATGTCGGTCTTACCCACCGTGCGCAGCTTATCACTCACGCTCAATCCTTTCCCAACAGACGCGCGACATAGCGCGCGATGGTATCGACCTCGAAGTTGACGCGATCGCCCGCGCCGAGCGTTCCCAACGTGGTCCGCTCCAGCGTGTGCGGGATGATATTGACCCCGAACGTCGCACCATCGACCTCGTTCACCGTCAGCGACACGCCGTCGAGCGCGACCGAGCCCTTGGGCGCGACATAGCGCTCGAACGCATCCGGCGCGGCGAAGCGGAACCTGACACTATCGCCCTCGGGCGAGGTGTCAAGGACGGTGGCGACGCCATCGACATGGCCGGAGACGATATGCCCGCCAAGTTCCTCGCCGATGCGCATCGCGCGCTCCAGGTTGACCGGCGTGCCTTTCGCCCATCCGCCGAGCGTCGTCCGCGCCAGCGTCTCGGCCGAGGCATCGACCGCGAACCAGCCCGATCCCTTCTCGACGACCGTCAGGCACGGCCCGGAGCACGCAATCGAGGCCCCGAGATCAATTTGCGAAGTATCGTAGGCGGTCTCGATTTCGATGCGGGTATCGCCGCGCTTCTCCAGCGCCCGCACATGGCCGAGGTCGGTGACGATGCCGGTGAACATTTCGTTGCCTAGTCCGTTTTCTCATCCCTGCGGGCATAGGTCTCGAGGATATCGGCGCCCGCTTGCCGTAACGCGATTCTGATGAAGCGGGGCGCCAGGTCAAGCCCGTCGAGCTCGAGCGCCGCCGCCGCCGCGAGACCGTCGGCACCAATCATCATGGGCGCCCGGAACCAGACCAGGCGATCGACCAGGCCCTCGCGCAGCAAACTCGCGGCAAGTCCACCGCCGCCCTCGACCAGCACGCTCGTCAGACCGCGCCCACCGAGCGCCCGGAGGCCGTCGGCGATATCGATGCCGCCATTCGCTGGCGCGGCCCGAACAACCTCGACGCCGTGGGCCGCCAGGGCCTCGCAGTGCCGGTCGGTCGCGTCGCGCGCAGTCAACACCCAGGTCGGGATCGACCCGGCATTGGCGATCAGGTCGTGACCCGGCGGCAGCTCGTCCTGGCCGTCGAGAAAAACCCGGACCGGCGAGCGATCAGCGAGCCCCGGCAGCCGGCATGTCAGGTTGGGGTTGTCCGTGATGGCGGTTCGGGCGCCGACCAGGACGGCATCATGGCGGGCGCGCATGCCGTGAGCGATCGCGCGCGAGACGGGTCCGGTGATCCACTGGCTGGCGCCGGTGCGGGTGGCGATGCGGCCGTCGAGCGTGCTCGCGAGCTTGAGTGTGACCAGCGGGCGGCCGTCACGGACGCGGCGAATGAAACCGGCGTTGACCTCGTTTGCCTCGGTGGCGCAGGCTCCCTCGGCAACCTCGATACCGGCCCGCTTCAAGCGCTCCGCGCCAGCGCCGTCGACCCTTGGGTCGGGGTCGCGGATCGCGATGACGGCGCGCGAGATGCCGGCATCGGCGAGAGCGTCGGCACAAGGCGGCGTCCGCCCGTGATGCGCGCACGGCTCAAGGGTAACGTAGGCGACGGCGCCGCTGGCGGCCGCGCCGGCCCGGCCGAGCGCCTCGGTCTCGGCGTGGGGCCGCCCGCCCGGCTGGGTCCACCCTCGCCCGACGACGCGGTCGTCTTTGGCCAGTATGCAGCCCACCGCCGGGTTGGGCCAAGCGCGGCCGAGCGCCCGGCGGGCGAGCCCAAGGGCCGCCCGCATATGGCTCGCGTCACGCTCAGTCGTCGACGGCACTCAGCGTACCCAGGAAGTCCTCGAAGTCGGCGGCTTCGCGGAAGTTTCGGTAAACCGAGGCGAAACGTACGTATGCCACCTGGTCGAGGCTGGCAAGGGCGTCCATGACGAGCTGGCCAATATCGTCCGACCGCACCTCGGTCTCGCCCGAACCTTCGAGGCGGCGGATGATGCCGTTGACCACGAGCTCGACCCGGTCCGGATCGACCGGCCGTTTGCGCAACGCGATACGCATCGAGCGCACGAGCTTCTCGCGATCCAGCGGCTCGCGCGTGCCGCCAGCCTTGACCACCGTGAGTTCGCGCAGCTGGATGCGCTCGAAGGTGGTGAAGCGCTGACCGCAATTGTCGCACGCCCGCCGACGCCGGATCGCCGAGCCCTCTTCGGTCGGGCGGGAGTCCTTCACCTGAGTATCGTCGGAACCGCAGAACGGACATCGCATGACGCCACCAAGTTATTCGTTGTCAAACATTCGGATAGATCGGGAACCGCGCACACAGCCGCTTGACCTCGGCACCGACGCGGGCCTCGGTCTCGGCATTGTCGTTTCGCTTCTCGGCGAGGCCGTCGAGCACCGTGCAAATCAGCCTTCCCACCTCGCGGAACTCGGCGATCCCGAAGCCCCGGGTGGTCGCCGCCGGGCTGCCGAGGCGGACGCCCGACGTGACGGTCGGCTTTTCCGGATCGAACGGAACGCCGTTCTTGTTGCACGTGATGCCGGCGCGCTCCAGGCTTTCCTCCGCCGCCTTTCCGGTCAGCCCCTTGGGGCGCAGATCGACCAGCAGCAGGTGCGTATCGGTGCCGCCGGAGACGATGTCGAAGCCACCGTCGGCGATCACCGCCGCGAGCGTCTTGGCGTTCTCCACCACGTTGGCGGCGTAGCTCGCGAATTCCGGGCGCTGCGCCTCGCGGAGCGCGACCGCCTTGGCGGCGATCACATGCATAAGCGGCCCGCCCTGGGTGCCGGGGAAAATGGCCGAGTTGAACTTCTTGGCGAGGTCCCCGTCGTTGGTCAGGATCATCCCGCCGCGCGGGCCGCGCAGCGTCTTGTGAGTGGTCGTGGTCACGACATGGGCGTGGGGGAACGGGCTCGGGTGCGCCTTGCCCGCCACCAGCCCCGCGAAATGCGCCATGTCGACCATGAAGTAGGCGTCCACGGAATCGGCGATGGCGCGGAACCGAGCGAAATCGATGATGCGCGGATAGGCCGATCCACCGGCGACGATGACGCGAGGCTTGTGAGCCTTGGCGAGACGCTCGACCTCGTCGTAGTCGATGAGCGCGTCGTCCTCGCGCACGCCGTATTGCACGGCGTCGAACCACTTGCCTGAAATGCTGGGCGGCGCGCCGTGCGTCAGATGGCCACCGGCGGCGAGCGACATGCCGAGCAGCGTGTCGCCCGGCTTCATCATCGCCGCGTAGGCCGCGACGTTGGCCTGGACGCCGGCATGGGGCTGGACATTGGCGAAGCCACAGCCGAACAGCGCCTTGGCGCGATCGCGGGCGAGGTCCTCGGCGACGTCGACGAAACCGCAGCCGCCATAATATCGCCGGCCGGGATAGCCTTCGGCGTATTTGTTGGTCAGCACCGAGCCCGAGGCCTCGAGAACGGCGCGCGAGACGATGTTCTCGGAGGCGATGAGCTCGATCTGATCCTGCTGACGGGTGAGCTCGCCCCGCACCGCCGCTTCGAGCTCGGGGTCCGCCTCGCCCAGCGAGTCGTCGAAGAATCCTTCGTGGTGGAACTCGCGCACAACAACTTCCGTTACCGACATAATCTCGAGGCTCCTTTTCGATAGCGCTAGACGTTAGATCCTCAGGCCAGCTTTCGAACGCGGCGCTCGTGACGCCCGCCGCCCTCGAAGGGCGTCGTCAAAAAGGCGTGCAAGCAGTCCTCGGCGACGCTCGGCTCGATCCGGCGCGCGCCGAGAACGAGGACGTTCGCATCATTATGCAGCCGGGCGAGCCGGGCCGCCTCCTCATCGTGCACCAACGCCGCGCGGACGCCCGGATGCCGGTTGGCGGCGATCGACATGCCGATGCCGCTGCCACACAGCAGAACGCCACGGCTAGACCGCCCGTCGCGGATCGCGTCGGCCAACGCACCGGCGAAATCGGGGTAGTCGACCGAGTCTTCGCTGTCGGTGCCGAGGTCAACGACATCGAATCCGTCCTCGGTCAAGCGACGCTTCAACGCGCATTTGAGCTTGTAGCCGCCATGGTCAGCGGCGATCGCGATGGATTCAGGAGACATCCAGCACACTCGGACAATTCGGAGCGAATTTCGGGCAACCTACCATATGTCGCGGCGCCATTCCAAGCCGCCACTAGGTCGGCCGAAGCACTCCGGCATATGGTCGCAAATCTCGATTTCGTTTCGCGCCAAGACACACCTGGATGGCCTCGATTTCCAACGAATGTCTTCACTAGGACAAGACCCAGCGAATTCACATCCTGGTCGTGCAGTTTAGGAACTTTCTATTTAGCGCATAATTGTTCTCAAACATTAATTACTGCACTCGATTTAATTGAATTGACAAGCCTGATCGATCATGCAATGACCGTCGTCTATCTTGTAACCAAACAAAGGTAAAATTAAAATGGCTGAAGAAGCTGCCAAGAGCAATCAGGGTGACGTATTACGGATGGCCGTTGATATCGTAGCGGCATATGTCAGTAATAATACCGTCCCCGCCGGCCAAATCCCGGAAGTTATCAACACGGTCTACACTTCGTTGAACTCGCTCGAAGGCGGAGCGGAAGCAGCGCCCGAGCCGGCCAAGCCGGCGGTCAGCGTGCGCCGTTCGATAACACCCGACTACATCGTTTGCCTAGAAGACGGCAAGAAGCTCAAGATGCTCAAGCGCCACCTCAGGGCCGCCTACGATATGTCGCCCGAGGAATATCGGGCCAAGTGGGGCTTGCCGGCTGACTATCCGATGGTCGCGCCCAACTACGCCGCCCAGCGCTCCGCCTTCGCCAAGAAGATCGGGTTGGGCCGCAAGAAGGGCCAGAAGCAGCCGCGGCGACGCGCCCGGCGCTGATCCAGACGGACGGGATCCTATAGCAGGATCCCGGGCCCGACGCGCGTCGACGGCGCGTCCGTTCTTTTGTAGATCACCCAATGAACGCCGCGAAGCCGTGTCATCGGCCTCGCGGCGCTTCTGTGTTTCTCCCGCGAACCGCGCGGTCAGCGGTAATAATCGTATTTGCC
>PVBE012197099.1_pt1 | contig 16672 bp, 14 predicted proteins | sample 1631181 | NCBI WGS metagenome assembly PVBE01 (sample SAMN08397723, study PRJNA350692) | Marine metagenome, whole genome shotgun sequencing project. | isolation source: water | place: Pacific Ocean | collected 2012-04
CGACCTGATCAAAACCATCCAATCCGAAAGCCGCAACGCCATCCACGCGGTCGAACAGGGCGCCGAGAACGTGGACCGCGGCGTCGAGGTCTCGAACGAAGCGGAACGTGCGCTCAAGAAGATCCTCGAGAGTTCGCAGAAGAGCACGCATATGGTCCGCGCCATCGCCCGTGCCACCGTCGAACAGTCAAAGGGCAGCAAGCAAGTCACCGACGCCATCGGGCGCATCGCAGAGACGACCCAACAAATCGCCGCCGCAACGGCCCAGCAAGCCCGAGGGTCTGAGCTCATCATGAAGAGCGGCGAGAAGATGCGGACGATCTCCCAGCAGGTGGAGCGCTCGAGCGAGGAACAGACCCGCGGCGGCCGTCAGGTCACGCAGTCCATCGAGAACATCAACGGCCTCGTCCACCAATTACACGCGGCCCAACGCCAGCAGATCCAGGGCTCTGAGCAGGCGCTCAAGGGCGCCGAGCACGGCGAAGACACATCCACGCGTCAGGAGACGGCGCTCCGAGAACTCCTGGGCGGCGGCCAGCAACTCCGCGAGCTGCTAGCGAAACTGAGCCGGTGATCGCGGCCTAGACGCTCGGAATATTCTGCGGATCGTATTGGGAGACTCGCGGCGGCGAGGTCTTTGAAAGGTGCGTCATGCCCTCCACGAGCCCATCGAGAGTCAGCGGGAACATCGGGTAGACCTCGCGAATCACCTTGCAGGTGCCGGAGTGCCAATAGCGCGGCGGATCCGGATTGAGCCACACAGATCGGTCGAAATGGTCTGCGAGCTCTGAAAGCCAGTCGAGCCCCGTACGAACCCCCCTGCCGGAGGGGCCAAGCCCCATTGGCGAGCCCCAGGGACCTGTGCCCATGAGTTCACCCGGCGCCATGGCGGCGTCACCGACAACGACCAGCTTCCAGCGCGAGTTCAGACGCTCGAAGATATCGGTGACCGGAATCGGGTCGTCCATGAGCGCGTCCGTGCTGTAGACGCGGCCGTAGATGGTGTTGTGAAAGTAGTAGGCCTTGAGTTCGCGGAAATTCGACGCCTTCTTGGCAGCGCTGAAGAGCTGCGACACGGTCCGGGCAAAGGGGTCCATCGACCCGCCTACGTCCATTAGAAGCAGGACGCGGACATTGCTCTTCTTTGGCGGAGCCATGACGATCTCGAGTTCGCCAAAGTTGCGAGCCGTCTCATCGATCGTCGCTTCGATGTCGAGCTCTTCCTCGGCTCCCTCGCGACTGAACGTTCGCAGCTTGCGAAGCGCCATTTGGATCTGCCGCACGTCGAGGACGAGGTCCGAGCGGTAGGGTCGGTACTTGCGCGCGTCGGCCATTCCCATGGCCCCGCGTCCGCCCCTGCCCTTTGAGCCGGCGCGCATGCTCACACCGCTGGGGTTGATGCCGCCGGTCCCGAAGGGGCTGGTGCCGCCCGTGCCGATCCAGCGATTACCGCCCTCGTGACGCTTCTTCTGCTCCGCCATCCGCTCCTGAAGCATCTTCAGGATTTCTTCCGGCGTGAGGTCTTGCAGAGCCTCTTTCTGCTCGTCAGTAAGTGACTCCAAGACCTTAGGGTCCTTCAACCACTCTTCCAGGACGTTCTGAAGGTCCTTGCTTTTGATCTCGATCCCCTTGAAAAACGAGGAGAACGCCTCGTCGAAGCGGTCGAGGTCCGCCTCGCGGTGAACCATCAACGCGCGAGCGAGATAGTAGAATTGATCGAGAGAGCTGCGATGCAGTCCGAGCTTGAGCGCCCGCGTGAGCTGGACAGCCTCCTGCATACCGACGGCGAGGCCGCGGCTCCGGAGCTCATAGATGAAGGGGACGACGACTTCACTCATTTGGGTGCGGTGCGTTATTTAGCGCCCATCGCAGCAATCCGCCAGTACCCCTCCCTAGGGACCCACTGAAGAACAGCTTCGGTGTTTTGGGACCGATCCATCCCCGGGGCGCTGGAATGCGACCCCTCGACGGGCTGGCATAGCGCTGTCTGGCTGCGTTGCTCCTCCTCAAGATAGCCCTGCTATCCTTCGTCGTCGCGCCTTGCCAGGAGGGCGCCTCGTCCCCCCTCCACCAAAGCTGTTCTTCAGTGGGCCCTAAGCGCCCGGGTTTGTTAGTCTTCCGGGCGATGAATGAGCGTCTGAAGAAGGCATTGGAAGGGCTGGCACCAGAGGTGCGAGCTGAGTTGGATGCAAACGGATTCGAAATCGATCGCTTCTGCGCCCTCGCGGAAGGCGCGGGCGCCGCCGGCTCGGACGCCAATCGCGTCTCGGGCCAGGTCGAGCCGCTGCGTGCGGGCGAGGTCTACAATCTGCCTGCCGCCGATTCGAAAGAGGGAGTTCGATTGACGGAGGTCGGGTTGGCCGCCCTGGCGAAGGGGCAGTGCGCGTTGGTGCTGCTCGCCGGCGGCATGGCCACGCGGATGGGAGGCGTGGTCAAGGCGCTCGTTGAGGCGTGCGACGGGCAGACTTTTCTCGAGTTGCGGCTCGCCGAGATCCGCGCGCTCGCGGAGCGCGCGGGTACGGCGCCGCCACTGTGGCTGATGACGAGTCGGGCCACAGACGACGCGATCCGCGAGAGTCTTGGCGACCGGCTCGACGATTACCAGATCGCAACGTTTCGTCAGCTCTGCTTCCCGCGACTCTCGAAGGAGGGCGGGCTCTTCCTGGACGATTCCGGAGCCCCGAGCCTCTACGCGCCAGGCCATGGAGACATACCGGACTGCTTGCGAGCGAGCGGTCTTTTGGAGCGCTTCGTCCGAAGCGGCGGACGAACCGTAATGGTCGCCAACATCGACAACCTAGGCGCGACGCTCGATCCGCTGGTCATCGGCTGGCACCTCCAGCACGGCAGTCAGGTCACGTGCGAGGTCGTCGAGAAGATTGGCGCCGACCGCGGCGGCATTCCTGTGCGCCTCGACGGGCGTCCGGTTGTCCTCGAAGAATTCCGACTGCCGACGGACTTCGACGCCTCGAGCGTCCGCGTCTTCAACTCCAACACATTCCATTTCAATGCCGACGCTCTCAACACGTTGGACTTCCCTTGGACCTATTTCGTGGTCGAGAAGTCGGTCGGCGAACGCAAGGCGATCCAGCTCGAACGTCTTGTCGGCGAAGTGACCAGTCACCTCGAAACTCGCTTCTTGCGAGTGCCGCGCGAGGGAGCGGGCTCGCGTTTTCTGCCGGTCAAGGACCGCGCTGAACTCGAGCAGCGCGAGGGCGAGATTCGAGAAGTTCTGCGTAGTCGCGGCGTAATTCAGTAGGCGACGACGACTCAGCTTCAGTATCAGTGGCGTAGCTTCAGTTACAGAGCGACAGAGCGACAGAGCGACAGAGGGGACTATCCAGTGAAGACACGGAATATTCTTGGCGCCTTGGCCACCATCGGCGTTGCACTGAGCGTGGCGCAGGGCATTGGCGCGCAGAGCTTCATCGCGCGCCCAGAACGACTGCCCGCAGTGGGGCGAAGCGTCGTTACTGTCGACGACAGCCTCGCCCTGCGCATGAATCCGGCGAACCTCGGCTTCATGCAGGGCGCCGAATTGCGCTGGCGCGGAGTTCTCTTGCGCGACGACGCACGGGCGCCGTGGCAGGGCAACGCGATCTCATTGGGCGTACCCTTGCCGTTCGGCTTGGCAGTCGGCGCCGAATTCGACATGGCGCTGCCGCCCGTCGACATCCCCTTTGCTCCCAATACGGACTACCAATGGCTCACTCTCGGCGGAGCTTTTGGCGACCACGAGAAGGCCGCCATTGGTTTTTCGTGGCAGCGCTCCTGGTCATCGAACCCCTACTACGACGATTTCAGCTCGTTCTCGATCGGCCTCAGCTACCGGCCCTGGGATGTGCTCGGCGCGTCATTCGTGGCGGAACAAATCACCGGCCCCCGGAGCAGATTGGGCGCCCGGATCAACCCGCTCTTGCACTTCGCGGCCGCCGTGCGTCCCTTCGGTACGAGAAGCCTCGAGCTCACCATCGACGGACGCTACGAGACCGACGTGGATACGTGGGCGCCCGAAGCGGTGCTCGCCATCGATATGCCTTTTGGGCAAATCAACGCGACCGGCGCGTGGCTGCCGAACTCGAAGCCCGGCGGCAATCGGCAATGGGCTGTGACGGCCGGAGCCGCATTGGACGTCTCCGGTGCATCGGGCTCAATGCAGGTCGAGGCCAGTGCGCTGATGGGCAACGCGTGGGCTCGCCAGGCCCTCGCCGGCGGGTACGCGTCGGTAGCTTTCCGCGGCTGGCGTACCAAGACAGGGCTCGACTTTCACTACGCGAGACGAATCCGCATAGAAAGCACCCCCAACGCCCGCGGCCATGTTGCGCTGCTCCGGCACCTTTGGGCGCTGGCGAAGGATCCGATGTGCACCGCGGTCGTTCTGGAGGTGCGAGCACGCCCGGCGGCTTCGTTGGCTCGGGCCGAGGAACTGCGAGACGCCATCGGTTATCTGCAGCAAAACGGAAAGCCCGTGCTCTGCCACATGGAAGACGCCGGAGGGTTAGCGCTATTTGTCTGTTCGGCGGCAACAAAATCCCTGATCAATCCGGCCGGCGGGATCCGCTTCGCTGGGCTCAGCTCCACCTACCTCTATTTCAAGGGGCTGCTCGATAAGCTCGGTATCAAGGCGGAGTTCATCCGCATCGGTAAGCATAAGAGCGCCCCGGAGCGGTTCACCCGAACCGGCCCGACGGAGACGGCCAAGCGGAACTCCATCGAGTTGCTCTATCAATTCGAGCGCGGTCTGGTTGACGGCATCGCCGAAGGCCGGGGCCTAGACCCAGCGCAAGTGCGCAAAGGCATCAACGGCGGACCCTACGTCGCGAGCGAAGCTATCGCGGTCGATTTCGTGAACGGAGCCGCCTTCGACGACCAGCTCGGCAAGGAACTCGACGAAGTGATGGGCGGATCAACCGCCATCGTGGACTCGCCCTTCGCCAAGCAGCAGCCCGAGACCTTCGGTGTCGGCCGCTCGCTCGCTGTCGTCTACGTCGACGGGGATATGGTGGACGGCCGGAGTAAGACCATCCCAATCCTAGGCATCAAGTTGGCGGGCTCGTACACGCTGGCCGACACCCTCGAGCAACTGCGCTTCAGTCCGACAGTCGGCGCCGTGGTGCTGCGGATCGAGACGCCCGGCGGCTCCGCAATGGCAGCGGACGTGGTTTGGCGGCAAGTCGAGCTGCTCGCCAAGGTCAAGCCGGTCATCGTGAGCATGGGCAGCGTTGCGGCGAGCGGTGGGTACTACATCGCGGCTCCCGCAACGGAGATCTACGCCAACCCGCTGACCATCACGGGCAGCATCGGGATCTTCTACGGCAAGGCCGACATCCAAGGCCTCATGAACAAGATCGGCGTCGACGTAACGGTGTACAAGACCGGGCCGCGCGCTGACGCTGAGTCCATGTTTCGCCCCTACACCGACGACGAGCGCCGCGTGCTGAGCGAGAAGGTCCGCCAATTCTACGACGTCTTCATCGGCCGCGTCGCCGAGGGCCGGGACCTCTCGGTGGCCGACGTCGACAAGGTCGGACAGGGACGCGTGTGGACGGGCCTTCAGGCTTCGCAAAATGGGCTCGTTGACCACCTAGGCGGACTGAGACAGGCGATGGATAAGGCCCGAAAGCTAGGAGATCTGGACGACAACGCCCCCGTCATCCAGCTTCCCAAGATCAAGACATCGCTGCTCGGCATGCTCTTGGGCGTTGAGGGCATTCACGCCAGCGCGGATCTTCCGGCACCCTTCAAGGCCATCGGGCGGGCTCTCGCCCCCTTTGCGGTCCATGCCGGGGATAAGCCCTGGGCGCGCCTTGAGGTCACCGAAATCTCGCCATGAAGCGGGCACCAGACGATACTCAACTCGGTGCTGAACGTGACCCGAGAGCTGACGCGGCAACGCGACGGCGATGACCCGATGGCTAAGAACCGATGACCGAAAGCCGCTCAGCGCTCAAGCGTGCACGACGGGTGGTCGTGAAAATCGGGTCGCGCGCGCTCAAGCAAGATGCGCGGCTGCCCGAACGTCTGGCCCACGAGCTGGCGTCGTTGGCAGCGGTTGGGCCAGCCGCGCCAGCCGCGCCAGCCGCGAAAGGGGCCGGCCGCGCGGCTCGCGCGACGCGACGGACATTTGTGGTCGTGTCCAGCGGCTCCATCGCATTGGGACGCGCTCGCCTCGGGTATCGCACGCGACCGAAAGAAATGAGCCGCCTCCAGGCTTCGGCGGCCGCCGGACAGAGCGTGCTGATGCGGCGCTACGACGAGGCGTTCGCGGCCGTGGGGCTCACGCCGGCGCAAGTCTTGCTCACCCACGCCGATCTCGCCGATCGCGAGCGACTCAATAACGCTCGTCACGCGCTTGCCGCACTGCTCGATGCAGGGGCCGTCCCCGTGATCAACGAGAACGATACGGTTGCTACAGAAGAGATCGCATTCGGTGACAACGACCAGCTGGCGTCGATGGTCGTTCCCCTGGTGAGCGCGGACGCGCTCATCCTCCTCACTGACGTCGAAGGGGTTCTGGACGTCGCGGGCAAGCGCATGTCGACTTGGAGCGGCGAGGCGGAACTCGGCCGCGTGGGCCGGGCACCGGAGAGCAGCCGCGAGGGCAGCGGTGGGATTCAGAGCAAGCTCGCGGCCGCACGCAAGGCGAGCCGCTCGGGGGCGAACGTCGTCATTGCATCTGCGGCGATGGAGGACATCTTGTCCCAGATAATGCGCGGCGAAGACGTGGGAACTCTGGTGCCGGCCGTCGCCGTGACGCTAAAGGCACGTAAGCATTGGATCGCCTTTACCCTGCGGCCCAAGGGATCCGTGATCGTCGACGACGGGGCCCATCGAGCCCTGCGGGGCGGCCGGAGTAGCCTGCTCCCCGTAGGCGTCGTGGGCGTGCGCGGCGAGTTTCACGCAGGGGACGCCATCCGTATCGAGGATCGAAGCGGCACCGAAATCGGCCGAGGACTCTCACGGCTGAGCGCCCTCGACGTCGCCCGAGCCGCTGGGCTCAAAGGCGAAGGCCTCGAGCTGATGTTCGGTCCGGGCACGAACGACTGGGTGGTTGTGCACCGAGACGACCTGGTCCTCATGGGCAGCTGAAGCCGCGTGGGAGCCGCGCGGGAGCCGGGCGAGCGCGGAGGCTCGACGAACGCCACCTACCTCTACTAAGAGTGGTCGTGATGAAGTTTCTGCGGTCAATCATAATCACCGCAGCGGTCATAGCCGCCGGGATCGGGATTTTGAGGCTCACGGTAATACGGTGGTGGCAAATCCCTCTCGACGACCCCACACTAACCGCGTCTCTCGCGCCATCGGTGCGCCCCGGTGATTGGGTCCTGCTCTGGCGAGGCACGGAGCCCAGCTTCACCAACTTGGCTCTTTGTGACGACCCCGAGAACGATGGCGAAATCGTGATCGGGAGGGTCTTGGGCGAGGCCGGGGACGCGGTGGTCGCTGACGGGAACAAGGTCACCGTGAACGGCAGCAGGGGCTATTCGCCGTCCAGCTGCGACGAAGGGAAAGTCATCGTCGAGAGCCCCGATACCGGCGAGGAGGTCGAGCTGAGGTGCAGCATCGAGGAGTTTGGTAGCAGCTGGTATCACAAGGCTACGCTCCCAGGGGGCAGCTACCAGGCTGGATCCTTCGACGAGCAGGTGGAACCCAATGACGTCTTTCTGGTCAGCGACAATCGCGTGTTCCCCTACGATTCGCGCCACTTTGGCGCGCTTCCAAAAGCCGCCTGCCGAGAGCAGTTGTTCTTCCGACTCTGGAGCAAAGAGGGCTTCGGTGACACGAAGAATCGCTTCGACTACATCCGTTAGGAGCGGATCGGACGCGAGCCCACGGCTAAGGGGCCACGAAACAGAAACTTCGGAGTTTTGGCGGTCGAGGCGCCCAGCTGGCGAGGCGCGACAACGAGGCGTACTGCAGTACGGCGAGGCATGCCGAGGCGACATGGCGGCGGAGCAACGAAGCTGGCTGGGATGGATCGGCCCGCCGCTATGCGCTTCGCCGAGAAGCGCATCTAGAATCGGCCAGACAAAAACCGAAGTTACTGTTGAGTGGGCCCTAACGCTGCATTCGCTGAACCCGGGACGAAAATACGTACTACGCTTCGCCCCATCGGCCGCGGCCCAATCGACGTCGATCCAGCAACGCGCTCGTTCAGAAGCAAGCAACGATCGAAAGCAACGGCCACGCGCCACACGGAGATACGGATAGATGGAGCAAGCGAAGAGCTACGTATGTACCTCTTGTCTGACGCCGGTCCCCCGGGGCCATAAGTTCTGCGGGCGTTGCGGCGCTCCTGTGCCAGACGATGTGATGGAGGCGCAGACTCGCTTCTTCAGCGTCATGCAGGATCCGGAAAAGGCGCGCCTCATCCTGATCCGAGGCGACGGGCTGGATGGGCTCAGCTTCCATCTCAAAGCCGAACAGCATATCCTGGGTCGGTCGGGCCAGCTCGAGTTCCCCGACGACCCCTTCATTTCGCCCCGGCACGCCAATTTCTTCTATCGGAACGGGCGTCTCGTGGTGCGCGACGAAGGATCCCTCAACGGCGTCTACCGCCGAATCCGAGGCAGAGCGCCGATCTCTCCGGGAGACACGTTCCTCGCCGGCGACCAGATTTTTCGACTCGACGCGACGCCGGCGCCCGAATCCGGCGTCGAGGACGGCACTTATTTCTACGCCTCCCCGCGCTTCCCGGTGACGTTTTCGGTAACGCAGCTCCTCGAAGGGAGTCGACCCGGGCTGACGAGCTGCGCGCGCGGGGCCACCCTCGATATCGGCCGCGAAAACGTGAACCTGAACATTCCGCTGGACGGGCACGTTTCAGGACTGCACTGCAGCGTCGAGCAAACCGGCGGAGAATTCACGCTCGTTGACCGAGACAGCCGCAACGGGACGTACGTCAGGCTCCAGGGCGACACCGAACTCGACCACGGTGACTATCTCTTCGTGGGGCGGAAGCTGCTCCGCGTAGAACTCATGAGTTCTTAGGGCACTGACCAGAATTACGTTGCCACCTCGCGCGCCTATCCATCCCGTCTGGCTGTGTTCTAGCTCCTCAAAATACTGCAGTATTCCTCGTCGCTATGCCTTGCCAGACGGGCGCCTAGACGCGCGAACTTGGCCACTTAAATTCGATCAGTACCCTTAGTCGGCGCCGCGTCTGATTTGGCGCGCTTCTTCTTGGCCTTCGCCTTCGCCTTCTTCTTTGGCGTAGGCGCCGGGAGGGTCGGGGTTGCGCCTGCCTCAGCGCGCAGCTCGAGGGCTTGCATCGCTAGCGGGTAGAGTTCGGTACGCGCGAAACGACCTGCGCGCCCAGCCTCCAAGCGCGGGGCCATGGCGGCGATGCGGCGCACCGCTTCGGCGATTCGCCGCGGCACGTTGAGTCGATCCACCACGGGCTCGAGGAAGTCGTAGGCCGCCGACACGCGATCCGCGTCGCCATCGCACGCCTCGAGCATGGGTTCGAGGAGAAGTGCCGTACAGAGAACGATGTCGTCGAGTGGGGCGCCGCGAGACTTCGTCTCGCGGTCGATGGCCGAAAACGTGCGCCACACGATCCGCGCCGCGGCCTCGTCGTCGGAAAGGTATGCGGAAAGCTCGGGCAGGAGCACGTCGAGGACGCCCATCTCCCAAGCGAGCCAGAACGAGCGGTGAGACGCTCCACCGCGCAGTAGCCGGAGCAGCTCCTCGAAGAGACGTGGGCGCGCAGCCATCGCAAGCGCCCCGCGGCACTGCACGGCCGCATCGTAGACGCTCGGATGCAGCCCGATGTCGAGACGAGCGGCGAATTTGATCGCTCGGAGGATCCGAACGGGATCCTCGCGGAAGCGCACGTCCGGTTCACCGATGGTACGAACGGTGCGACGCTCGATGTCGCGCATGCCGCCCGTCCAGTCCAACACCTGAGAACGCTCCACGTCGTAGAAGAGCGCGTTGATCGTAAAGTCGCGACGCCGAGCGTCCTCGTGCGCCTCGCCGAAGGCGTTATCGAAGCGAATCAACGCTCCCGCGGAGCGTTGATCGGGGTCGCGCCGAAACGTCGCCGTCTCAATCACCTTCCCCGCCGAAAATAGAACGTGAACCAGACGGAAGCGCCGCCCGATGATCCGCGAGTTGCGGAACAGAGCCCGAACGTCTTCGGGGCGAGCGCTCGTCGCTACGTCAAAATCCTTCGGCTTGTGCCCGAGCAGCAAGTCGCGAACGCAGCCGCCCACGAGGTAAGCCTCGTGACCGTGACGTGTCAGGCGACGTACGACCTTCTCGGCATCAGCGTCGATCCGCCCGTCATCGAAATCGGCGGGATAGAGTTCAGGTCGCTTCACCCCGGACCTGCGGCTGACGCGACGCGTCGGCGCACTCTCGTCCTCGTCCGAGCGCGATGCGTCATCCTTTCGAGGGGAGCTCGGTGGCAACTTGCGAGGCACGTCGTGAAATCAGGAGCGCCGATGCGCTACTACAGACAAAATACTGAGAAAAATTGAGGAGGAGCCAGGAGCCCCAGAAAACTAGCCAGGCAGATTGAGCGAGGCGAATATGCCTCAGAAGCTGGCAGCTGGGCCCGGCTGAAAGCCTGGCGGCGCCTGGCAATGCGTTTAGCAGGCGCGGGCAGCCGAGACCAGCCCTGACTTGGAGGGCCGCTCCCGGACAGCTGGCCGACGACCTCCCGGAGAGCTTCAGCGCCCGTGCCTATTCGGATCTGGCGAGGAACACCGTAGACTTGGGAACGTGGGGGCTTCGTCGAGCTATTGGCTCCGCTACCGCGGCCATCGGATTCCGCTCCGGGAGGGCGAGACTGTGCTCGGGAGGAGCCCGTACTGCTCGGTCGTCGTCAACAGTCCGATGGTGTCCCGGCAGCATTGTGCCCTCCGGCTCAGCCCCGACGGACTCGAGGTTGTGGACCTCGGCAGCACCAACGGCACTCGCGTCAACACCAAGACCGTAAGGGGGAGATCATCGCTAAAGGACGGAGACACGCTTCGCATCGGAGCGGACCCCATCGAGATCCTAGAACTCGATGAATCCGTGTCTCGCCGCACGAGCCAAGCAACGCACTCGCGGCTCCACGCGGTGGACACGACGGACGGAACGGACGCGGGAGACGGTCCGCCCTCGTCTAATCCAGAGCCGGTGACGTTGACAGGCACGAACACCCTCGACCTCATCGAGGCGCTCGTAGACGGCCAGGCAAAACCTGACGCCGTGGATCGGCTCTCGCGCACCGTGCAACGCGTCGTCAACGAGTGGCTCGAATCTTCCCGTGGCTCCAACCGGCCAATACCGCGCGCCATCGCAGCGCGGCTCGCGGGCGTCGCCGATCGGGTATCGTCTTGGTTCGCAAACGGCGAATTGGATGAATGGCGCAAACGTGTTCGCAACCGTCTGCACCTCGGCCCACCATGAGTATCCTGCTCGTATCTTCGGACGAGGACGCCGCTCGAGCGCTTTCTTCCGCCTTAGCCCGCGCGGGCGAGGCTGCGCGTTGGAAACGAACTCCCGCAGAAGTTGACGCCCTCAGCAAGGACGATGTGCCGCTCGTCTTGGTCGCCGACGCGAACGACCCCGGCCACGCTGAAGTGGTTTCCGAATTCCGAAAGACTGCGCCATGGCTGCGCGTTTTTGTGATGGCCGAGGCGGGTACGGCATCGCTGGTCAACGCCCCCCGGGTGGCCAAACCTTTCGACGCTACCGAGACCGCATTGCTGCTGGCGCGGGAACGGGAACTCGCGGAACTCGAGCGCCGCAGGCAGACCATCCAGGGCGAAGCGGACGACCTCGCTCTGCTCGTCGAAGCGAGCTTCGAGGCCATCGTCGGTCTAGCCCACGACGGCACGATACAGACCTGGAATCGAGGCGCTCGGGAGATCTACGGCTACGCCCCTGAGGACGCGATCGGAAAGAACATTCGCTTCCTCGAAGTGTCCCCCGAGAGGCAGGCGCCCGCCACGACCCGTTCCGTCGTTGAGGCGCAACGCAGGCGCAAAGACGGAGCGGCAATTTCGGTCCTGCTTTCGCAATCGCCAATCTCCGCCTCCGGCAACGAGCGGCTGGCCTTCGCTGAGGTCTCGCTCGATATCACAGCCCGAAAGAAACTCGAGCGCGAGCTGGAACACTCCGAGCGTCTTGCCGCGGTCGGACGCTTAGTGGCCACGATGGCGCACGAAATCAACAACCCACTGGCCGTCATCGCCGCCTCCACCTCCTACATCGGCGAACTCGCGGAGCGGATCAAGGACGATGACCTGGCCGAATGCGTCGCCGACATGGACCTTGCGGCGACGCGTATCGCGGATTTCGTTCAACATATGTGCGGGTTCGCGCGGCGCGAGCGCCCACACTTGAGCGAAACCCGGCCCAGCGAAACCTTACGAATGGCGCTTCGGCTGGTCCAGCCCCGCGCGCGTGAACGCAAAGTCGATATCGAGATCCGTGTGAAGGACGATCCCCCCGTTCCGCAGGATCCTCCGCGCCTTTCCCAGGCGGTCGTCAACGTTCTCGCCAATGCCATCGACGCCGCGGCAGACGGCGACCGACACGTCTGGGTGACGATCGAGCGGCAGGGAGCGATGCTGCATATCATCGTCGAGGACGACGGTATGGGTTTCGACGCAGAAACCAGCGACCGGCTCTTTGACCCCTTCCACACGACGAAGCCTCACGGCCAGGGGACGGGACTCGGGCTGACCATCGCCCGCCAAATCATGTCCGACCACCGCGGCCAGGTTTGGCTTCAGCCCCGCTAGAGCGGCGGAGCCCGAGCCGCTCTCACGTTACCGCTGCTCGATCCGGCTCGTTATCGGATCCTGGTCATCGAGGACGACCCGGCGGTGCGCCGCGCGCTGGGCGGCGAGCTCCGGCGCGAGGGCTTCGACGTGGACGCCGCGGGGAGCTACGAGGACGCGGTGCGCCAGCTCGAGAGCGCGGATTATCGCGTCATCGTGACCGACGTGCACTTGCCCGATCTCTCGGGCCGAGAACTCATCCGCGCCATCCGGCAGCAGGCGCCGCGAGCGCGCTGCATCGCCATCACCGGGGAACCTGACGTTCCGCGACTGAGAGAAGCCGATATTCAGCTCGCCAAGCCCTGGGATCGCAAGGATCTGCTGACCGCGGTCCGACAGCTCTGCGTGTCCGTCAGCGAGTTGCCGGTCGGTCCAGGCGCTGATTTCCGCGGATAGGCGCCGACGAGGCGGCGTGAGCGAGTTCGGCTAGTTGATTCGGGCAGGCCGCGCTAAGCACGCTGGGTGTCCAAACTCGACGCTCTCGTGGTGCTCGGTTGCCAGATCGAGGAACGAGGAAGACTTTCCAGTGCGGCAGAGCGGCGCGTCAGACGGGCGCTAGCCACCTACCACGACGCCCAGGACCCAGGCGGTGGGCCGCTCCTGGTATTGAGCGGCGGGCGACGCTGGCATGGGATGGCCGAAGCCGACGCATTCTGGCGATTTGCCCTCGCCCAGGGCGTCCCCGAGTCATCCGCCCTGAGAGAGCTCAAATCGCTAACAACCCTCGAAAATGCCGCCTATTCGACACGGCTCTTGCGCGAATTGGGGCTCACGAGGGCCGGAGTCGTCACCTGCGACTGGCATCTGCCGCGGGCGTTGAGGTGTTTCAGCGGCCGCGGGCTCAAGATCGTGGGGATCCCGGCCGAGAGTCCGATCCCCGCCTCTGGGTCGAAAAGATGGGCCAGACGGCTGCTCGAAGAGGGCCGAAGTCGACTCTGGTGACGCGATGTCTTCTCGCCACGCGCTGCCTCGACTATTCGAACCAACGTGCTGCTGGCCATCGACATCGGAAACACGAACCTTGCGTTCGGACTCTACGACGGGGCGGAACTCGTGCAGACGTTCCGAGCCCAGACCATTCGCAACAAGACCGCGGACGAATATGCGGTCCTATTGCGGCAAATGCTGACGCTTCGCGGGCTCGACCCCGGAGACGTTCAAGCCGCGATCATCGCGAGTGTGGTCCCGCCCCTCACCGAGAGCCTCGCGGGGGCGGTTCGTCAGGCGTTCGCGCGAGAGCCGCTCACTGTGGGGCCCGGACTCAAGACGGGCATCTCGATCTTGTACGAAAACACGCGAGACGTGGGCGCCGACCGGGTGGTGAACGCGGTCGCAGCGTTTCAGCGTTTTCACTCCGGCGTGATCGTCGTGGACTTCGGGACGGCGACAACCTTCGATTGCGTGTCGCCTAAAGCGGAATACCTGGGTGGCGTGATCGTCCCGGGCGTCGAGGTGAGCCTCGAGGGATTGATCCAGCGAGCTTCGAAGTTGAGCGGTATCGAACTCACGGCGCCGCCGACGGTTGTCGGGCGCAGTACGCCCCACGCATTGCAGTCGGGCGTCGTGTACGGGTACGCATCGCTCGTGGACGGCCTGCTGGGCCGTATCCAGGAGGAACTCGACTTCCCGTCCCACGTCATCGGCACGGGGGGCCTCGCAGGGCTTATCGCCGACCATTCCGAGAAGCTCACGGAAGTCGACGAGAATCTAACCCTCGAAGGCCTGCGACTGCTGCACGAACGCAACGCAGCGAATGCTCGAGCGTAGCGGTATGGGCCGCGTCGCGCTGGTCTTCGTCGCCCTCGTGGTGCTGCTCATCGCAGTCTGCGCTCTGGGCGCGAGCTTCGGCGCGGTCTCCATCGATCTTTGGGCGGCCCTCACCGATCCGACCAGTCAAGACGCGGTCATTCTCACTCAGGCGCGGCTGCCGCGCCTCGCGCTCGCCGCGCTGACGGGCGGAGCGTTGGCGGCGGTGGGCGTCGCGTTCCAGGCCCTCTTGCGCAACCCGCTGGCGGATCCCTATGTCTTGGGCGTCTCCGGTGGAGCCGCGGCGGGAGCGACCTTTGCGCTGCTCGCTGGCGCGATGACGTTCTCCGCCCTAGGGGTGTGGCTCGTACCGATGTCGGCGCTGGCAGGCGGGCTGCTGGCGACGTTCCTCGTCTACGCCATCGCCCGGGCCGGGGGCAATGTGTCCGGCACGAACATCATACTTGCCGGGGTGATCGTGAACGCGATTGCAGCCGCCGTAATCACGTTTACTAAGACGCTGGTGTCTGCGGAGAAGGCGCAGGAGCTGCTCTTCTGGCTGATGGGCTTTATCGATGTGCCATCGGACGGTGCGCTACTGGTTGCGACGGGCTGGGTCTTCGTTGGGCTTGTCGTGCTTGCGGCCGATTCGGGGCGTCTGAACCTCTTGGCGCTCGGCAGGGATCCGGCGGCCCACCTCGGCGTTAACGTGGCCGGGCTGGAACGCCGCGTCTTCTTCACCGCGTCGCTGATCGTTGGCGCGGTAGTGAGCCTCACCGGGCTCATCGGTTTTGTGGGTTTGGTGGTTCCGCACGCGGCACGGCGCTTGGTCGGCTCGGACCACCGGCTCGTGCTGCCCGCGTCGCTCTTGCTCGGTGCCGCCGTGTTGGTCGGATGCGATCTCGTGACGCGGGCGGCTTTCGTTTGGATCGGCACGGAGCCGCCAGTCGGAGCGGTCACCGCGCTGATTGGCGGGCCGCTCTTTTTGGTGTTGCTCTTCCGGACGCGCAACCGCGCGGTCTTCGTGTGAACGTGAGGACCCGCTCCAGAATAACCTGTCCGCTCCGGCCGCCGCTCCATCCCAGTGCGCTGGAATGCGGTCCTGCGGTCCGCATAGCGCGGTGTGGCTACGTTGCGTCTCTTCGGAATACCTCTAGTATTCCTCATCGACGCGCCTTGCGTGCTGACGGCGCGTCTCGACGACGCTCCGAGCACGGTCCAGACTGGCGTTTCGGCAGCCGCATTCGGACATCTTATTCCTGCGCGGGTCCTTACTTTTCGAAGAGCTGCGCGCCGGCGATCCCCTGCCCTTTCGGCACGGTGAGGATCAGCTTGGCCGGTGCCGCCATCGGCAGCGCCCACTTGTAGCAATTGGGCTTCTTGCCGAGGATGGCCTGACCTCCGGCGTCGTTATCCTGGGCGAGGACCGGACTGATTTGTGGCAGCGAGACGGCCACGAGCTTGATGTCGAGTTCCTGGACCGGCGGCAGCGACGCGCCGACGACCGAGTAGCACTTACCCGGAACGAGCTGGACCTGTGCTTCGAGGCTCTGGCCCTGCTGGAACTGCCCCATGATGGGGGCGCCGACGGGCTTCGAGCCGGGCACGGTATGAGCCTTCGCAAGCGCCACGAGCAGGGGCTGGATATTGACCGCGGCGGCAGGATCGATGGCTTGGGCGGGCACACCGGGCCCGGCCGGTACGGTGGCGCCGGGCGGGAAGGGCCCTGTCGGCTGAGGTGGCTGCTGGCCGTAACCCTGGGGCGGCTGCTGCCCGTAGCCTTGCGGCGGCTGCTGGCCGTAACCCTGAGGCGGCTGCTGACCGTAGCCTTGTCCCGGAGGCGGCTGCTGACCGTAACCCTGCGGTGGTTGCTGGCCATACCCGGGCGGCTGGTTCGCGGGGCCGTAGCCTCCAGCCTCCGGCTCTTTGTCCTTGCTGGGGCAACCCGTGAGGGCGCCGCACATCACAACCAAACCGATACTTCCAAGACTTCGACTGAGCATGATCATTCCTTCGACTCGTGGGACTTGAGGCTACGGCTGGCTATTTGCCGTCACGCTTCCCTGACTTGCAAGGATGCGAGGCCATGGGAGGTCCCTCGCCACGTTGGACGTAAGGCTACGACGAGAATTCACGGCGGGTCC
>PVBE012889658.1_pt1 | contig 16672 bp, 18 predicted proteins | sample 1631181 | NCBI WGS metagenome assembly PVBE01 (sample SAMN08397723, study PRJNA350692) | Marine metagenome, whole genome shotgun sequencing project. | isolation source: water | place: Pacific Ocean | collected 2012-04
CGCACACAGTTCGCACAGGTGTGCAATGGCGTTGAATTACGTGAACTGCCCCCGGTTGGCGCACACAGTTCGCACAGGTGTGCAATGGCGTTGAATTACGTGAACTGCCCCCGGTTGGCGCACACAGTTCGCACAGGTGTGCAATGGCGTTGAGATTTGCCAAACACAGTTCGCACAGGCGTGCATTGGCGTTGAATTAAGTGAACTGTCCCCGATTTGCACGATTTGCACAGGTGTGCAATGGCGTTGAATGAACTGTGCCCGATTTTGCGGCGACTCTAACGTGGGCCTGGTAAGGGGGGGGTGATTACGCCCACTTGAAGGACGAAGGTAACGGCTTTTCCAGGCCATACATGTGACGGATGATCTGACCTTCGTGCATCACTTCGTGCTCCGCCGACCTCATCAGGAGATCCTCCCTTGCCGTGGTCCAGTCGCTGATCGCGTCGACAATGTCGAGGATGGCCTTCGATGATGTGTGCAGCTTGTCGAGGCAGCCCTCGCGGTTGAAATGGTCACGTGTCATGGAGCAGGCAAAGCCCAGCCATTCACCTGCTTGGAGCGACTTGGCAAAGCTCTAACATGCACCGACGACGCACCAGACATGCTCGCCGAGCGTCTTATGCCTCGGGACGTCTATACGTGCTGTGATGGTAGCGTCATCCACCTGTTCGATGACGTCCGCATAGGACTCGAATCGTGACGCCAGGTTCTCTATTACGATCTCTCTCATATTTACGCTTCTCTCAACGTGTCAGGATTCTCTCGCCGGCATCCACCATATAGAGCGTCCCGTCAGGACTCTGGCAGATTGCACCGATCAGCTCATAGGGAGTGACCAGTGGTGTGACTGCGCCCCTGGAAAGATCAATACAGCTCGCGGCGCCGTCCTGACAACATGTAAACGCCGTCTTACCGTCGTGGCTGCAAACTATAGTGCGTATTCAATCCTCGTTGGCTGGAAACATACCCTTAACTGATTCGCTATCGAAGTCCGCCAGATACAGATCGCCGTTGGCAGTTGCTGCCAGCGCCGAGGATTCGTCGATGGGACAGATGGCCGAGACGAACATGTCAGGCAGGTCAACACTGGCAAGCGAGGAGCTGCCGTCAGCTAGCCACAATTTCATGGTTCGATCGTCACCCGCCGTCACAATGTGTTTGTTCTTAGGTGTGTACCTGGCGTACATGTGCCCGCCGTGATCCGGCGTGTCCACCCTCGTTATCAACTGCCCGGTCTCTTCATCCCACAGACAGTATTTCCGGTTACCACTTGACAGGATAATCGGATCGGTGCGATGGGCATCGACGCAAAAGATCAATCCGCCATGCTCGCATGAATAACGTTTCTTTAGCTCTCCGATGTTCCAGCAATGCACCATCCCATCGAAAGCTGAGGTAATCAGGTTGCCCCTTGGGGTGATCGTCAGCGCATAGAGAAAGGTCTTATGAGCTCTGAATTCGTTTTGCTGCCCGGCACGGCCATGCAATCTCACACTGCCGTTGTCATGACCGGTTGCCAACAAACCGTTGTTTTTGCAACCGCTGAGGAGATGACGCCGGTGTTGTGCCCTTGAAGATCCAGAATAATCTGATGCTGTTGCAGATCACAGATGCGAACAGCGCCGGTATCAGAACCAAACGCCGCCAGGCTGCCATCTGGTGAGATACTGACGGTGCGGCCAGCCAAACGGTCCGATTCCAGCTGGCCGGAATTCTCCGATTCGAGATCCCATATTTCCGGTGCCATGCCACCGCTGGTGATCGCCACTTTCTCGTCGACGGATACATCGAATCCCCAGATCGGTTGCGGTGGATTGGTATGCCAGTGTGTCAACTCTTCGCCCGTTCGCCAATCCCAGACGGTTACGCGGCCACCTTCATCAGTGGTCGCGAGAAGCCCCTTAGCCTGCATATAGCGCATGCGCGTTATCCAGCTGTTGCCCCCCAGGATACGTATCGTCTCACCAGTTGCGAGGTCCCATATTCGCACCGTCATGTCTCTGGATGATGAGGCGAGTTTGTCATCCGCCAAGTTCACCAGGTCCGTTACGGCGCCGCCATGACCTTGCAGGCACAATCGCACAGCACCGTCACGGGACCATACGCGGACAGTGCGATCATGAGAGGCAGACGCGATTGCATCATCCATGAAGATTGCTGAGTTCACACCGGCGTCGTGTCCTTCGAAACACTGCTCGAGATCGCCGGTTTCGGTGTCCCACATCCTGACGGTGCCGTCACGTGAACAGCTCAGAATGAAGCGGTCATCGTCGGATATCTTGAGATCCACGATCGAGCCATCGTGATCCCCAATGGTTCTGACGAATTCACCGGAAGGTACACGGCTTACATTGATGAACCGGTCCGGGGAGCTGCTATAGATAAGAGTGCCGTCGGCACTGAAGGTCGTGCCCATCACAAAAGCTGTAGGACCGGGACCGGCACTAATGCACGACGTCGCCAGCCTAATGACCATCGTGAGGGATGCGTTCGTGCAGAGTGATCTTGTTGCCAAACGGATCGGTGACCGATGAGTATTTCAGGTTGGCGTTCATCGCTTGCACGCCAGGGCGCATGAATCGATAGCCCTTTGCATTCAGATTTTCCACCAGTTCGTCTAGCTCTTCCACGTACAGGCACACGGAACTCCCGGGTGTGCAGTCACCGTGGTGCTCCGTCAGGTGGATACGCAGATTCCCCTGTGAGATCTGCATGTATACGGGGAAGTCGCCTTGGTGGCGATGTTCCCAGTCGATCTCAAAGCCGAGGTAGTCGACGTAGAACTCCTTGGCTTTGTCCATGTCAAAGATCCGAAACACGGGGATGGCTGGCTCGGTAAGCTTGATCATGTTTGTCATTCCTTTCCCCATCTGCTGACGTCGCATATCTGAGTAGTTCTGGTGTAATTAAAAGTTCAAAGGGGTCCCTGGGAGTGAGATGATGCCGCTGCGCGATGGTCGTAACCGACAGGATGAGGGAGAGAAATGGCAGAATTTATGATGCTTATGAAATCCACTGGGCCCACCGGTGACTGGGAAAGCTACATACAGAAGTTGATCGCTACGGGTTGTTTTCGGGGTGGCAGTGCTCTGGGCAACGGTATTTGCGTCAACAAAAGTGGGGGCGAGCTTGCTTGTGTCGTGACCGGCTTTATGCGGCTGGAAGTAGACGACATCGATGGAGCCAGGGCATTGCTTCCCGGTAATCCTGTCTATGAATCCGGTGGCGCCGTTGAATTGTTGGAGATTGTCGAGGACTGATTCTGCCGGGCTTCAGATACTGATGCAGACATCGATCTGGCTGCAACGAGCGGCCGTTTAGAATTATGGGAGGTACCAGGATGAGCCACAAGAGTCGAGTATGCGCGGTTCTATTTGACGTTGATTCGTCATCCTATGAGAAGGCGGCGCAATTCTGGGCCGGCGCGCTGGGAAGAGATCTGAAATTCGATGCTAACGAGAAGTATACGTCCCTTCAAGGGGAGCTGGACTATCTAATACAGAACGCCGCTGACGGGCGGGAAGGTGTTCACATCGACATCGAGACCGACGACGTCGACGCCGAAGTCGAGCGACTTGTGAAACTGGGTGCGAAGAAGCGTGAAAAAGTGAAGGGTTGGTGGGTCATGATCTCTCCAGGAGGACATCCCTTCTGCATAGTCCCTGTGCAAAGCAAGACGTGGCCAAAAGGTGCAATAGAATGGGATTAGGGTGCCGGATGACTAACGAGCTGACAGGGGCCAGTCATGGGTGGTCTTGTCAGTCGTGCCGGTCTGTTTATTTGCCGTAAATCAGTCCCTTTGCCTGACGATGTAAGCCAATGGCCTGGAATACATTAGTCGTCTGGATCATACCGATCAAGATAAAATCATTGGCGGGGTCAATCCAAAACCAGGTTCCGGCAACACCGAACCACCAGTGGATGCCTTCGCTTTGTCCATACGCTTTTTCAGAGTCATTAACTATGGCAAAGTCGAGACCAAATGTGTTGCCAGGATCCATGAAGCCACCAAGCCCCGCAATATCCTTCGGCAGTTGATCGCTGCGCATCAGGGTTACCGCTTCTTCAGACAAGATACGCACACCGTCAAGTGTGCCGCCGTTCAGGTGCATCTGGGCAAAACGCATATAGTCTTCTGCGGTTGACACCAAGCCGCCGCCCCCGGAAAACAATGCCGGTTTCTGCAAGTACTCCGCGTTTGGCTCGCTGGCTAACTGACCTTCGCGGCTAGCATAATAACGCGACAGACGTGCCGCCTTCTCTTGAGGAACATAAAACGCTGTATCCGACATGCTCAATGGTCTGAATACTTTATCTTCAAGATATCTATCAAACGGCATACCTGACAGAACTTCTACCAGGTAGCCCTGCACATCAACTGAAATACTGTAATGCCAGATGGTTCCGGGTTGCGCCCAGAGGGGTATCTTGCCGAGCTTGGCCACCATCTGCTTCAGGGTGGAATTGCGATCAAGCACATTTGCAGCAACGTAAAGCGAGTCGACCTGGGAGCGGGAGAAAAATCCATAGGTCAGGCCGCCACTATGGCTCATCAATTCCCGAATCGTCATCTTGTGTGCGGGAGGTTCTGTGATGGGTTTACCGTCGGGGCCATCCTCTTTCGCGACCTGTAATCCAACGAACTCAGGAATGTATTTCTCCACTGGGTCAGACAATTTGAATCGACGTTCGTCGTACAACATCATCAATGCTGTTCCGGCGATGGGTTTCGTCATGGAGAATATCCTGAAGATCGTGTCGGATTGCATGGGAACCTTATTTTCAAGATCCTGGTAGCCCATGGCTGCCAGTTTCCTGACCTTTCCATGTTGCGCTGCCATCATGACAGCACCTGCCAGCTTGCCGCCGTCAACCTGGCCTTTGATGGCCGCAGCGACTGCATCGATTCTTGATTGAGGAATATCCTTGGCAGCCGCAATGGCAGCAGGTACCAGAAGGAGAATCGAGACAAAGAGATAGTGCCTCAGCCTGACGATAGCTCGATCGATCATGGTGCGTTCCCTAATTGTTGGTTGATTGACTTCACAAGTACACACTATCCTTTCTTGCCGAATGTTGGTACCGCGATTCAGTTCGACTACTCGTTCACAACATAGTCATCGATTTCCAAATCGTGGTTGACTTCCCAGAATCTGTGAAGGCTGAAGGGTGAGTTGTTCACCACGTGGCCTTGACTGTTCTTGTACCAACTGTTGACATCAGGATGACCCCAGGCGAGCGTCTTGCTGATCGCCTGGACCTGGTCATTGTATTCATCGTTGACCTCTTCACGGACCTCCATCGAGCGAACGCGTGATTCGATCATGTGGACAAGACATTGCATCACGTAGTGCACCTGGCATTCGACCTGGTAGATAATGCTGCCCCCGTGCACGATGTTGGTGTTGGGTCCGTACAGACAGAACAAATTGGGATAATCCGGAACAGTCGTACCTTGAAATGCACGCGGATAGTCACCCCAGCGCTCTGCGAGACTGGTGCCGGATCGCCCAACAATTTCCATCGGCCACAAAAACAGGTTCGATTTGAATCCGGTGGCAACGACAATGACGTCGACCTCATGCAACTTGCCGTCGATCGTCTCGATTCCTAGTGGGGTTATGCGCGTGATGCCTTCGGTGACAAGATCGACGTTTTCTCTGGCAAGTGTTCCGTACCAGTTGTTGTCGACTACCAGTCGTTTTCCAAATACCGGGAAGCTGGGAGTACATTTCGGCGCCAGTGCTGCCCGATCACCGAGTTGCTCACTGATATAAGCCGTCAGGGCTTCGCGCATGCCATCATTTGCCTCGTTGACGGCACGCGCCGGATACTTCCAATCGGGATCAACGTTTACCGCAGGCCACGCGCGGTCCGAAAAACTGAAAATCATGCGTGCCCTATGCCACTCCGCATAGTAAGGAATATAGTTGAGTGCCCAGGTCAAACCCTTTTCAACAGGGCGGTAATAATCACGGTTAGGGGATATCCAATGTGGCGTGCGCTGAAACACGCTGACTTTTGCGGCGATCTCTGCGGTCTTGGGCAGCAGTTGTACCGCACTGCAACCAGTCCCGACGACGGCAACCCGTTTGTCGTTCAGATCCACCTCATGCTGCCAGCGCGCCGAGTGAAACAGCGGGCCCTGAAAAGAATCCAGACCTTCTATGTCGGGCAAATTCGGCCGACTTAATTGACCGACTGCGCTGATCACGACGTTAGCGGTCAGAGTTTCCCCGGAATCGTCGCTTGTTTTCACATCCACGTGCCAGAGGGCCGAAGATTCGTCATAGCGCATTGCAGTGACTTCGGTCTGCAACCGGAGTGAATCGCGCAGCCCGAACTTGTCCGCACAACTCTCAAAGTAGGCAAACAGTTCGTCCCGTTTGGAGAAATAACCTGACCAGTTTGGATTGCGCTCGAACGAATAGGAATAGATATGGTTGGGCGTATCCACCCCGCAATCCGGATAGGTATTTTCGTACCAGGTTCCGCCGACGGCAGCATTCTTGTCGAGGATGGTGAAGAGTATTCCCGCTTCTCTGAGCTTCGCTGCGATGCAGATACCTGACATTCCGGCACCCACGATGAGTACATTGAAATCCGCCACAGGTCCCCCGTTCAGACTCTCTTGCAGCGGTTTGCGCCACTGTTCATCGCGATCGACGAAACCTGGTTCCTCCAAGAGCATGGCGATGTAGTCCTCCGGAACCGGTTCGGCAGTGGAGAACGTCATCATTTCGGTCATCTTCTGTAACGTCGGCGGTGACGGTAATTCAGGTCGCTCTCGTCGAAATCGAGACAACAGCTCAAACGCTGCGGTTCGGATCTCTTCGGAGATTTCCGGACTGTAGCCGCCTGAGTCGTCCGGGAACAAACTGCCCTCCGGCGCCATGATCGGTGCAGGTGCATAACGATCGGACATCCACTGCTCATCGCCAGTCAGATGAACCATAACCATGAGTAGGGTTGGTAGGTTGACGTCCAGAAGAGCGTTTCGCAGATCGGTATCAGTACCTGGTATATCGGCAATCGGCATATATTGATCCATTTCTTATTGTTTTGTGTCAGCCATTATAGGAATGACGGGCGGGATTGTCATCGACTGTGGCAGGCCACCGCAAACAGCTCTGCTTCACTTCCGAGCTTTGTCACCAAATGAATTCTGGAGCTCGGCAGCCATTAATCTCACAGCACTCCTGGCACCTTCCAATACATCGGTCATACCGACAAATCCATGTATCAAACCGTCATATCGCTTGATGAGGGTGGTGACGCCGGCGGACTTTAGGTTTTCACCGTATGCCTCGCCCTCGTCTCGCAGTGGATCAAATTCCGCGGTGAGAACGGTAGCTGTCGGCAAGTTTGACAGGTCGGCGGTCTTGAGTGGGGACGCCAGGGGACTGTCGTCGAATTTGTCGCCAACATAGTGATTCCAAAACCAAACCATACTTTCCCTGGTTAGCATGTAACCATCCGCATTGCTATTGTAGGATTCGGTATCCATGGCAATATCTGTTACCGGATAGATAAGCAGTTGGTGAACGAGTTTGGGGCCGCCTTCATCCCTGGCTCTTATGCAGACGCTTGCTGCCAGATTGCCACCGGCACTGTCACCACCAACAGCAATCTTGTTCTTGTCGATGTTGAGTAGAGCAGCATTGTTCGTTACCCACTCGGTTGCTTGATAGCAGTCGTCCAATGGGGCGGGGAAAGGGTGTTCCGGTGCGAGACGATAGTCGACTGCGATAACCACACATCCACTTTCTTTCGCCAGCAAGCGACACGGCACATCGTGCGTCTCCAGATCGCCAATCACCCAACCGCCGCCATGAAAGTAAACCAGGCAAGGTAGATTCTCTTCCAGAGATGGTCGGTAGATTCGAATCGGGACACCATCGGCAGAATTATCCGATACGCTGTCAAGTTCTGCTTTAGTACCTTCTTCATTCATGGCCCGGAACATGACTCGGGCGTCTGCTGGCGACATTTCAATCAGGGCAGGTGCTTCGGCTTCAGCCATCTGCTTCAACATTTGGTCAACGATTGGATCAAGGGGCATGGGTGCGGTCCTCTATTGTTAGTTCGTTTGCCTGCCAACGGGCATACTAATCTGTAATGCTGCCTGCAGCATCCCAGAAGCGCTTGATTGCATCGATGTGTTCCTCCTTCTGCAGGCCAGCGCTCATAGTCACCACGGCAGAGTGTGTCACGCCCATATCGCGCAATTTTTTCAACTGATCCAATTGCTTGTCCGATGCATCCCCGAGAGGTGTCATAACTTCGATGCCAATCTCGTTAGGGTCACGTCCGTGCCTCTTGGCGGCTGCGTGCAACTGTTCCAGTTGACCTTGAAGGTTTGGATTAAAGAACGGAAACCAACCGTCTCCGATTCGCCCGACACGGTCGATCACCTTCTCCGCCATACCTCCCAGCCAGATAGGAATCTGACGAGCGGGCAAGGGGTTCAGACCTGCCTCGGTAATGTTATGCCATTTTCCGTCATAGGAGATCACCTCGTCCGCCCACAGTTTTCGCATGACATCGATCTGTTCCTCAGATCTGGCTCCGCGATTCGTGAAGGATTCGCCGAGGGCGTCGTACTCCACCGTGTTCCAGCCGGTACCGATCCCGAGTCGTAGACGTCCTTTGGTGAGAACTGCCAGGGATGCGGCTTGCTTGGCTACCAGGACCGTCTGCCTTTGAGGCAGGATGATGACCGCAGTGACCAGCTCGAGTGTGCTGGTCAAGGCGCCAAGATAGCCATACAGGACAAACGGTTCGTGGAACATGCTCGCCGAAGTGTAAGGACCGGCCCAATCGGGCCTGTTTGCTGTACCCGCTCCCAGCACATGGTCATAAGCGATGATATGATCGTAGCCAAGCTCTTCAGCAGTGGTGGCAAATCGGGCGATTATGTCGGGATCGTCGCCGATCTCGATCTGTGGGAAAACTGCACCTATCTTCATTGGGTCACTCCTCCTGCTCTATCAGCGTTGGATTCTATCACCCCCTGGGATCCGAATGGACCGGTACGGCTATCCGACCCGCCTATGTTGTCGGTTAAAGCGCTGCTATGACCTTGTCGATCGCCAGGCATTGAGCGGCGACAGGAGATTGCGTACCCAATGGCCGAGGGCCGCCTAATGACAATTGCGCAGACCGGTGATGATGACGTTTATCGGTCCCCGATCGGTGTCCAGTTCGCAATATCAGCGCTAAACAAAACAGAAATCAGATTCTGAAATGCAACAATGCGACGCTACGAGGCAATCTCTAGACGATCACTATCTAGTGGCCCGGCGCATCTTCCAAGCCTTGTCAATCATAGCCATCTGCTCCATGCGCAGATGTGTTTTGCTCTCGATCGTCCGACCTAACTCCATGTAGGCTTCATTAGCCTCCGTGTACGCCGGCCACTCAGGCAGGCCCTCACCGTTGGGCGACCCGGTCTTGGCAAATTGAACCCAGATGTCGGAAATACGATCTGAGAATTCGTGGTCAGCCGGTGTTGGGACTGCACCAAAAATCTCGACGTTTCCGAAGACGTAGCCGATCTCAGCGGCATGAAACGCACGATACTGTTCACTGTTCTCGATGGGCGGATGCCAGGTGAACCAGTAGAGATATGCGAGGCTCTTAACGCTAGCCATACTTCTCGCCCAGGTGCGCATAGGATAGGTAAAGAACACATCTGCGAACAGGTTTCCCCAGGATTCTTCCGCCTCGGGTTTGTCTGCAGCGGGATAGAGTGCTGGCGTTTCCTCGACCGTCTCCGGCAAGGTTACCTTAGTGAAACCCTCAAGCCCCTGCTTGCCCTCGCCGTAAATGGGGGTAAAGAACTGGAGGAATGTCGTTCCCTCATCGGAGTTGGAGCCAATCAGAACGGGAACATCCGATTGGCGCCCCTCAGCAAATATGGTTGCCACCTCATTCGGTATGATCTCGCCATCAACGATCGCCAGCGAATCGTAGTTGGAGAAGTCAGGATTCGATCCGAACACTTCGAGTACCCGATCGGTTGACAGTTTTCGCAATGCGGCAAGGGATTTGTCACCGCCTTCCCCCGCCAGCGCCTCAAAGAACTTCTCTCCCACGGCGTCTGAGGATATCGCGTAGGACGTCGACTCATCGCGGCGCCACATAGGCTGAAAGGCGGCACCACTCTCCCCGATGACGCCGTGGATCAGCCCTTTGGCCAGGGGACTGGCCTGCAGCAGGGACACGCTCAGAGAACCAGCGGATTCCCCAAAAACAGTGACTCGGCCTGGATTCCCACCGAAGGACGCGATGTTATCCCGAACCCAGGTCAGGGCAGCGATCTGATCCCGGTGCCCTTGATTTCCGGATACCCCTGTCGCGTTTTCCACACTCAGGTCCGGATGACTGAGAAAACCGAATCGGCCGAGCCGATAGTTGATCGTGACCAGCACCACACCTTTGGAAGTAAGCAGGTCGCCCGGGTACGTGTCGCCGGAACCAGTCACCAGCGCGCCCCCATGCACCCAGACCATCACGGCGAGCCCCTCGCCAACCTCGTTGGCACGCGTCCAGACGTTGAGCGTAAGGCAGTCCTCACTCATCTCAAAGCCCGACTGGCTATAAAAGGATCCCCCCTGTCCCTGCGGTTGGACACACGCCGGCCCGGCTTTGGTAGCATCACGAACGCCTTCCCAAGAAACAACCGGGGCCGTAGCAGACCAGCGAAGATCTCCCACCGGTGGTGCCGCATAGGGAATGCCCTGATAGACCTTGAGTCCATCTTCCCCAACGGTTCCGCTGATGGTGCCCACCGTGACGTTGACAACCATCGTGATAGGGGCTGGCTCAGGCGCAGCCATCGGCGCGTCTGACCCAGTTTCCCGGTCGCAGGATGAAATTGCAGCTACGGTCATCAGCCACAGCCAATATTTGAGGACGTTCTTTAAAGCGACCATGGAGTTCTCCACACAGGTCCCGGAAGAAGGGGCATGGTAACCCATGGCGGATCGGTTCGGTACCTGTGTGGTCGATCACAATCCCCGACCACCCTTTTCACCAAGAAGCTGGTAGTATCTCGTCCATCGTGGCTAACAGATTTGCCTGAATACGCTACTTAATGGAGGCCTGTCATGGAGTATGAAACCGTACTGTTGGACCGTCAGGAGGATGTGGGCATCCTCACCCTGAACCGCCCGGAAAAGATGAATGCCGTCAGCAACCAAATGGCCTACGAGCTCTGCGAAGCGATGGAGGAGCTGAATGATGATGAGTCGGTGAGCACCATTGTTCTGACCGGGGCAGGCCGTGCTTTCTGCTCCGGCGCCGACGTGTCACGCTTCGAAGACGGCGTTGCCGCCAAGGACGGCAAGGCGGTGGAAGCACCCAAGGGGCCGCGCCTAAACTGGATCCAACAGATCAGAAGCGGCAAACCGGTGGTGTGTGCCGTCAATGGTGCGAGCATCGGCGCAGGCATGACGCGCATCCTGCCTTGCGATGTACGAATTGCCTCGGAGACAGCCCGTTTTTCCATGCGTTTCGTACGCGTCGGCATTGTGCCGGAGATCGCCAGTACTCAGATCCTGCCGCAGCTCGTCGGCCTGCAGGTAGCCGCAGACCTGATGCTTTCAGGGCGCACCATCGATGCTACCGAGGCGGAACGGATCGGCCTCGTACTCAAGGTGTTAAAGCCGGAGGAGTTGCTGCCGGCTTCGATCGAGCTTGCCAGGGAGTATGCCGAGATCGGGCCCACCATGCTGAGGGAGACCAAAGGCTTGCTTTACCAGAACTGCGTGGAGCAGGATATCGCTCTGGTCACACAACGTGAAGGCGCGGCCATCGCCCGCTGTACAGGCACGCCGGAACAGCGGGAAGCCATTGCCGCCTTCAGAGAGAAACGCACTCCCGATTTTCGATCTTTGAGGTAAAGGTCAGCTTGAATATACACTTGGCAGTTCTCTGGTGCTAACGATCAGCCAACAGGTGACCGTGCTTTGCCTCTTGGTTCTCTTGGTTCCTGTCAACTGTCATTCCAAAGATCCGTATCCGAAGGTGTCCATGAAAATAACACGTGCAGCCCGCAATCCAATTATCCAACCCGGAATGCATGACAGGATCGGGACCAATATCAATGGTCCGTCACTTATGAAGGTGCCGGAATGGGTCGACGACCCCCTCGGCCGTTACTACCTTTATTTTTCACACCACAAAGGTGACCACATTCGGCTTGCCTATGCAGACAGCTTGGAGGGAGAGTGGACGATTCACGGCCCCGGTGCGTTGTCACTTGAGGATTCGCTCTTCCCGGTGGAGAAGCCTCCCTTGGAGTCTTTTTCAGAGGCGCAGCAAAAGCAGTTTAGAGCCTATCGTGCTCGCGGTCTGGATTTTCTCTATGCCCATATCGCCTCCCCGGAGGTGATGGTCGAGCCGCAGAAAGAAGAGATTCGGCTCTATTACCACGGCATGCTGGAAACGGGCGCGCAGGCAACGCGCGTTGCGGTATCCTTTGATGGGATCCATTTCACAGCACGGGAGCAAGTCATCACGCGTCCCTATCTGCGCATGTTTCGCTGGAATGATCAGTTCTACGGGATGGCCATGCCGGGTATCTTCTATCGCAGCCGGGACGGGCTAACCAATTTTGAGAAGGGGCCACAATTGTTTAACGGGAACATGCGCCACTCGGCTTTGTTGGTTAGGGACAGCACCCTCTACGTATTCTGGACGCAGGTTGGTGATGCACCGGAGAGGCTGCTGTTGTCCAGGATCGATCTTACGGGTGATTGGTCCGCCTGGAAGGAGAGTGAAGCTGTGGAGGTGCTGCGTCCGGAAGAAGAGTGGGAAGGTTCAGGGCTACCCATTGAAGCATCGATACGGGGGGCCATCGAGAAACCGGTGAATCAACTGAGGGACCCGGCTCTATACGAGGAAGATGGCAAGCTGTGGTTGCTGTATTCGATTGCCGGAGAATATGGCATCGCGATCAGTACACTTCAGATGGACTGACAGAAGAGCTCCCGAGGCGCCTGCTGTGCCTCGAGGTCGGCTCATATGCCTTTATCAGAGAGCAATGCCCTGTACACGCGGGAAGATTCGTCAGAATGCAGATCCAGTTCCATCAGAACTTCGTCCAACTCGATGGGAGGGCCCGAATGGGTCAGCCGCCGCCAACTTTTCCTGAATTCGTTCTCGTCCAGGGCAGTATTCAGAAACGCCTCAATGAGCCTGGTAGCTTCGGCCCTGTGTTGCCTGGTTAACGCCCGGTCCCATTCCGGTGAGAACACTGCGGTTTCGAATCGGCTCATCTTGCTGTCGTCATAGGGGTTAAGGCCGAGCGGAATCATGGATGTCACGGCGAGTACCACGACCGCAGCACTGGCAACGGGCCAGCGAACCTGCCACCAGTTCAGCGTGTCGTGCACCTTTGCCAAGACTGCAGCATCGACATGACTCGGCACGTCCTTGGGCCCTGCCGCATCGTAGAGCTCTTCTACAGCACCGTCGTCATCACGTTGCAGTGCGCGCCAATGCCTGTGCAGTTCGTCTTGATCAGTCATAATCAGACCTCAGGTCCTTGCGAAGTTTGCGAACAGCGTACCGCAATCGGCTCTTCATTGTCTCTACGCCCGTGTTGCAGATCTCGGCAATCTCGGCCACGGAGAACCCGGTTTCCCGTTGCAGCACGAACGCCGATCGCTGCTCCAAAGGCAATCGCTGTAGGGCCTCGGACAGTCTGCTAAGGATGCGCGTACCGTCCAGTTCATCCTCCAGCATCGGGGAGGATGGTGCCGCGTTGACCATGTGTACGGCATTATTGCGAACAGAGGTGCGCCTGTAGTAATCGACCAGTCGGTTGCTGGCAACGCCATACAGATAGGTTTTGAACTTTGCTGTACTCTTGTAATGTCCCCGTGCCGTGATTAGCTTGGTCCAGACATCCTGGTAGAGTTCTTCGGCAGTTGCTTCATCGCCTGTGCCATGTACAAAATATCGATACAACGGAAGGCGGTAGCGACGATACAATGCCTCGAATGCGCCTTTGTCGCCTCGCGCATATCGAAGCATAAGCGCATCGTCAGTAATCTCACTGATGGCTGGGGCAGCCTTGTCGACCCCATCTGCTGATTCACCCGGATGCCGAAGCATTGAGAGGTCCGTCATATGCGATAGTCGTTCTATTGTAGTCTCTGCATCAATGGTTCGAAAGTGCAGCGAAAGAACTGCTTCCCGCAGGGAGCGTCAACGATTCGGCAATCTGGACCAATGAGAGTAAGGCGTTCCGGTCTCCCAGGAGATCGGGGCCCCGGGCACCGGCTGCCAGGTTTCTGATGTCGGTGTAGTCGAACCCGCCAAGGTACGTGCCGCCTCGCAACTGCTGGCCGAATGCAGCTGCTGCTGCGGCAAAGCGGAAGTCGTCAGAAGTGTCAGAAAGTGTCTTCTTGGCATCTTTGGCAAGAATCGGGGTTGACATCTGTATCGACTGATCTGATCCCGGGTGCTTGTAGCGCAGCTTTACAAATGCCAGTTCGGTCAGAGCGCCTTCAGCTTCAGGTGTATAAGTTGGGCCATATCGCCGCGGCCGCAATCGCACGCCTTCACTGCCGAGGAGGGCAACTTCATATAGTGCCGTTACAGAGTGACCTGCTCCGATCTCACCAGCATCAACCTTATCGTTAGCGAAGTCCGCTTCATCCAGTAATCTGTTTTCGTAGCCGATCAGACGGTACTCAGCGACCAGGGGGCTGAACTCCACCTGCACTTTCACATCTTCGGCTATGGTCAACAGGGTGCTCGCCATGTTGCGAACCAGGGCCCGGTGTGCCTCCACAAGGTTGTCGATGTAGGCTGCATTGCCGTTGCCAATGTCGGCAAGTGATTCCATGAGTTCACTGTTGTAGTTGCCGGTCCCGAATCCCAAGGTCGTCAGGCTAATCCCCGTAGCCCGATTGCGCGCCACCAGATCCTCAAGATCCCTCACATCTACGACGCCTACATTCATGTCGCCGTCGGTGGCGATGATGACTCTGTTGATGCCGCCTGTGACGAAACTGTCGGCGGCGAGCTGATAAGCAAGCCGAATGCCCTCGCCGCCATTGGTGCTGCCGCGGGCCTCAAGGGAGCCAATGGCTGTCATAATGGTTCCCTTGCGAGCACCGCTGGTCGACGGCAACACAAGACCTGCCGCTCCCGCATAGACAACGATTGCGACCTTGTCCTTTGGCCTCAATTGCCGGGTCAGCAACTGCAAAGACTTCTTAACCAGCGGCAGTTTGTCCGGCGAGCCCATCGATCCGGACACGTCAATGAGGAACACGAGATTGGCAGGCGGTGCGTCGAACCACTCAACGCCATACCCTTTGACGCCAATCTGCACCAGGTACGTGTCTGAATTCCACGGTGCAGGGCCCACTTCAGTGTGCACCAGGAACGGCGTGGCAGGTGACTCCGGCATCGCGTATTCGTAGTCAAAGTAATTGATGAATTCTTCCACTCGCACGGCATCTGTCGGCGGCAGATTGCCTGCTTGGAGCCACCGTCGAACATTACTGTAGGAAGCGGTGTCGACGTCGATGGAAAACGTGGATACAGGCTGAGCTGTGACTCGCTGTACCGGGTTAGATTCTATCCGTGCATAGCGTTCCGTGTTGATGGGCGAAACTGCATGCCTGGCGATCGGCTCCGGGCTCTGCCGGCTACTCACGAATGGTCGCCGTGGTGGCAACCCCACCGCCGCTCGCCGTCGGTTGACTTCTGCTGTCAGCGCCGCGTCGACAGTACTGGTCAGACCCAGTGCATTCTGGGTATTCGCTTTGAGTTCCTGGCTGTCCAGTACGCGTTCGAGTTCCGCAAGATCCTCTTCGGGGGTCGGCGACGGTCCATCGCACGCAGACAAGAACATAAAGACTGAAGCCATCAGTATTAGCCGGTACATATCGCCTCTCCGTGATCGTGTAGTCTGTTAAACGCACCAACTGGCAAAAAGGGGTAAATTCAGGATCCGGCGAGATTGAACCGCAGTGAATGAGCACGTCCATCGCCAAGCAGATGAACTATTCTGTCCCAAAAGCGAACAGTTCTTTCAGGTTGATTCAGTTAATGGGAAAAGCAATGGAAGATTCGACCAAAACCGATATAGAAGCAGCCGTTTTCAGACGATTGCTGGCACACCTCGATGAACGTAAAGACGTGCAGAACATCGATCTGATGGATCTCGCCGGATTCTGTCGAAACTGTCTGAGCAAGTGGTATCGCGAAGCTGCCGAACAGAAAGACATCGACATGGACTACGAAGCTGCCAAGCAGATTGTCTATGGGATGCCATATGACGAGTGGAAAGACAAGTATCAGACCGAGCGATAGTCGACCGAAACTGCCCACCAATTCGTCCGGCGCTGCCTTTGCTCTCTATCAGCAGTCTGTTGCTGCGTTGAGATAAATGCCTCAGATCTAACGATCTATACCAGGGCGCGAAACAGCTCGCCTTCCATAGGGCGTGTACTCTATTGCGAACGAGATATCTGATATTCCCTTCCAAAAGTTACAGATGTACTATGCAGTGGATCCAGACCTTGGGATTAAGCAACGTCTCTTCTGTAAATTCGTGATTACCCCTTCAAAAGCCTGTTAGTCAGAGAAGGTCAGATAGCGTTTGTTCGCCGTCTGCCAGTCTTCTGCAATCTCCATCACAATC
>PVBE010715745.1_pt1 | contig 16667 bp, 15 predicted proteins | sample 1631181 | NCBI WGS metagenome assembly PVBE01 (sample SAMN08397723, study PRJNA350692) | Marine metagenome, whole genome shotgun sequencing project. | isolation source: water | place: Pacific Ocean | collected 2012-04
CAAGCTCGCCTCTGGCTCGACTCCGAACGCAAACCTGCACCGAGAACAATACTCAGTCGCAGGTTAACCTTCAAAGCAATCAATGTAACGCACGATATAGAAAGTGCATTTGTAGGTGTAGCATGAATAATATACCTACTACTGGCGAGCTATTCGCTACTGGAGGCGATGCTTGCCGACCCACTAGCAGTGGGTGTATAGTATGAATATGGCTAAGTTCACTCGCCAGGAAGTTATAGCAAAGGTCAATGCAGGAGAAAGCCTGTATAAGGCTGACCTGAGCGAGGCCAACCTGTACGGGGCCGACCTGTACGGGGCCATCCTGACCGGGGCATTCCTGAGCTGGGCCAACCTGCGCGCGGCCGACTTGTGGGGCGCCCGCCTGAGCGGTGCTAACCTGAGCGGTGCCGACCTGAGCTGGGCCAAGTACGACGCCGATACAACGTGGCCCGAAGGCGTCGACCCCGTAGCGCGTGCGGCATTGATGGTAGCCTGACCAGCGACAGCAATTATTATGTGGAACCTTGATCCTTTTTCGTTCGTGGTGGTGGTAAGCCTCGCGCGCGCGTGTGTGTGTGTGCGACCTAGAACACTACCGCATCAGCAAGAATTAAAAGAAAAAGCATTGTTACCCGAGGTAACAATGCTTTCGGACGTTGGTATCAGCAAGAACTAAAAAAAGCATTGTTCCATCGTGGAACATTGCTTTCAGATGTGCGGCGGAGCTGGAGCCGTTGCTGGGCGTGGAGGCAAGAGAGAGGATGATGGCCGGAAAGAAAATTGACCCTGGCGTCAATTGGCGCCAGGGTCAAGGCAAGGCAAGCGAGCAGGCGGCGGCGATGTTCCCGTTGGTGCCAATTGGCACCCTTGAAAGGCAAAGCGAAAAAGCATTATTACACGATGGAATAATGCTTTCGGACGTTGGTATCAGCAAGAACTAAAAAAAGCAAGGTTCCCTCGGGGAACCTTGCTTTCGGATGTGCTCTTTTTTTCGGCAGATAATTGCCTTAACTCGGGCGCATAACCTTAGTGCCAGACGGACAACTCCAGCCGCCCAGGCCGCGCCCCTTAGTACACCCTCGGTGCTCTAGCGCAAGCTCGTACTCATCTGAGCGCCGAACCTGGCGCAGCCTCCACAACTCGCGCTCCATCACGCCCTTAACCGATGCGATAAGCTCGCGCTCAATTGACGGTGAAAGCCTCGCGCGCGGGCGTGTGCGCGGGCGTACCTTGACCGGCGGCGCTGGGAACAATTCGATAGCAGTTGGGCGCGGCCAAATAGAATCGCGGGACTACTAAACAGACCGCCAAAACACCTTACATATTCTGCTATAATCTGCCGTATATCGTAAGGGGTGGATCAGTACATTTATTGCAGCAATTGTTCGCAAAAATGTACCTGCTGTAGGTTCGAACTAGAGACGAGAAGGTCGCGGGTTCGAGTCCCACTGGGCCCAACTGATTGAAAGCGGACGGGCGACCGCCAGAAAAACGAATACAAGCGAAGACGAGGAGTAGTAGGCCATCCTCCAGAGAGCCGGGCCAATGGCTGTAAACCTGGCGATGCGCCCCGGGGAGCGCAGCGGCTGAACTCGCCTCCGAGCACTGCGGGTGAACAATGCCTAACCCGCAGCGGGACTGCCCGTTAGCGCAGTGATGAGTGGGTGGGGCGCAGCAGCGGCGTTCGCCAACCAGGGTGGTACCGCGGAATCCCTTTCGTCCCTGAATGGACGAAAGGGATTTTTTATTCGCGCCCGCGCTCGCCGCGTGGAGAGCGCGGGTGACGCCGGGCGAAACGAGTGACTGAATGCGGGAGGAGATCGACTCAGTGGCGATATCAAAATACGTACCACGGGAAATCGAACCGCGCTGGCAGCAGCGCTGGGAGGCGGACAACCTTTACCGGGCCTCCGTGGATGCGACGCGCGGGAAGTTCTACTTCCTTACCATGTTACCTTATCCCAGCGGCGACCTGCATATTGGCCACTGGTACGCGATGACGCCCTCCGACGCGCGCGCTCGCTTCCAGCGCATGCAGGGCTACAACGTCATGTTTCCCATCGGCTTCGACGCCTTCGGGCTGCCTGCCGAGAACGCCGCCATCAAGCGCAACGTGCATCCCAAAGAATGGACCTACCACAACATCGAGAACATGCGCAATCAGTTGCGCACCATGGGCGCGATGTGGGATTGGGAACGCGAGGCCGTTTCCTGCGACCCGGGCTACTATCGCTGGAGCCAGTGGTTCTTTCTGCGGCTTTATAAACACGGCATGGCGTATCGTAAGCAATCTCCGGTGGATTATTGCCCTAATTGCAACACCACCCTCGCGCGTGAGCAGGTGTGGGGCGAGGACCGTCACTGCGAGCGCTGCGAGACCGCGGTGATAAAAAAGGATCTGGAACAGTGGTTCTTCAAAATCACAGACTATGCCGAGGAGCTTCTCGATTTCTCAAAACTCGATTGGCCTGAGCGCCTGCAACTGCTGCAGACAAACTGGGTGGGGCGCAGTGAAGGCGCGCATGTGACCTTCCACACGGAGGCCGGCGACGTGCTACTGGTTTTCACTACCCGCCCCGATACCCTCTGGGGTGCGACCTTCATGGTGCTCGCGCCGGAACACCCGCTGGTGGCGAAAGTGACCAGCGCTGCCCAAAAAACGGAAGTGGAAGCCTATGTAGCCGCCACCGTGCGCCAGACCGACATCCAGCGCGAGGCGGCTGACAAGGAGAAATCCGGCGTGTTCACCGGTGGTTATGCCACCAACCCGGTCAACGGCGAGTACATCCCCATCTGGATTGCCGATTACGTGCTGCTCACTTACGGCACTGGCGCAATCATGGCGGTTCCGGCGCACGATGAGCGTGACTTTGCCTTTGCGCGCGCCTTCGGGCTTGAAGTGCGCCCGGTGATTCAGGGCACGGATGAGCTTGCTCCTCCAGATGGAGCGACCATGATGGCACCCAGCATGCATTCGGGAATGATGATTAATTCCGGCCCGCTGAGCGGCACGCCCGCCGACCAAGCCGTCGCGCGCACGATCGCCTGGCTGGAAGAAAATGGCAGTGGCACGGGCGCGGTCAATTATCGCCTGCACGATTGGTTGATTTCGCGGCAGCGCTATTGGGGTACACCGATTCCGATGACCTATTGCGATGGATGTGGCGTGCAGCCGGTGCCCGAGGAGCAATTGCCTGTGCTGCTTCCGGACGATATCGAGTGGCGTCCCACCGGCGAGAGTCCTCTGAAATATCACCCCACCTGGAAGCACGCCAGCTGCCCGGCCTGCGGCGGAGCGGCCATCCGCGAGACCGACACGATGGATACCTTCATGTGCTCCTCGTGGTATCAGTACCGCTATCTTAGCCCGAGCTATGACGAAGGGCCGTGGGACCCGCAGGAGTTTTCCCACTGGATGCCGGTGGACACTTACACCGGTGGCATCGAGCACGCCACCATGCACCTGATTTACACGCGCTATTTCACCAAAGCGCTGCGCGATATGGGGCTGCTGGACTTTGACGAGCCGATGCTGCAACTACGAAATCAGGGCATTATTCTGGGAGAAGATTCGGAGAAGATGTCCAAGAGCCGCGGCAACGTGGTCGCGCCGGATGAATTGGTGGCGCAATATGGCGCGGACGCGGTGCGCGCTTATCTGATGTTCTTCGCGCGCTGGGATCAGGGCGCGCCGTGGAGCGGCAGTGGCATCGAGGGCGTGTCGCGCTGGCTGCAGCGCGTCTGGGCGATTGCCACCCGGATAACTGATGCCGAGACCGGCGTTGCTGCGCCCGACCGCCTCGCACGCGACTTACGCCGCAAGGTACATCAGACCATCCAGAAAGTCACCCACGATATGGAGAATTTCGAATTCAACACGGTGATTTCGGCCCTAATGGAATTGACCAACGCGCTTAACGCCGCGCGCAAGGCCGGTCTGGTGGGGAGCGAAGTTTATGCGCAGGGGGTCGATACTCTGCTGAAGTTGATGGCTCCGGTCACGCCGCACATCGCCGAGGAACTGTGGGGCATACTCAGACGCCCGTATAGCGTCCACCAGCAATCTTGGCCGGTCGCTGACCCGGCCGTCGCCGCAGCAGAGGAGATAACGCTGGTGGTGCAGGTGAATGGCAAAGTGCGCGACAGGCTGACCGCGCCGGCGGATATCAGCGCGGAGGCCGCCGAAGAGCGCGCTTTAGCCAGCGAAAATGTGCGGCGTCATCTGCATGGGCGCGAGCCCAAGAAGGTGATTTATGTGCCCGGGCGGCTGGTAAATATCGTACAATAGAGAAACGGGACGAAGAATATCGTCCCGTTTCTCTATATCGCTTCCATCTGGCGCAGCACCAGCACCACTTTCCCCTGCACGCGCACGTTGGCCGGGATCGCGTAAATAGGCTGCATGGTCGGGTTAGCGGGCTGCAGGCGCACGCGCCCGTCCTCGAGGTAAAAGTGCTTCAACGTGGTCTCCTCACTGTCGTTTAGCCAGACTGCCACCAGGTCTCCGTTGCGCGCTTCAATCTGGCGCTTCATCACCACCACGTCGCCGTCCCCAATCATCGCATCAATCATCGAGTCGCCGCGCACTTCCAGCGCGAACAGATCCGCGCCGTCGCCCACCAGATCGCGCGTCAGGTTGATGGCCTCGTCCGGAGCAAAGGAAGCGGGTGCGTCCGGGACGGGCACCGGCTCGCTTGCGAAAATGCGGCCGACCAGCGGAATTGGTACCAGGTTGCGCGGGGCCGCCTCGGTCAACTGAATGCCGCGCGAGACGCGCAGATTGCGGTTAATCAGGCCGCATTCCTCCAGCTTGTTGAGATTGTAATTGACGACCGAAGTTGAGCTGATAAGGCAGGCGCGGCCAATTTCGCGGATGGTGGGAGGGTAGTCGTTCTCGCGCAGGAAATCGCGGATGAAGGTGAGCATGCGCTGCTGCCGCGTGGACAACTTGCCTTTCGCCATGGGTCACCTCCGTTCGGGTGCGCTCAAATGTTCCAAACTGTGTCTTGATGATAACAGAACGGGTGTTCCCTGTCAAGGGTTGCTGCGGGCTGCGCGGTTTGGTGCGGGCACGCCAGGGGATGAAAACGAGCCGCAGAGACGAGCTGCTCCGCGAAGCCACCTCGGGGATTTGAACCCCGAACCTAGCGCTTACGAAGCGCTTGCTCTGCCAGTTGAGCTAAGGTGGCGAGTGTGCCAATTCTACCAGAGCCCAATCGGCAGTCAAGCCGCGCGCATTGGTTGGCAGGCGCTGCCGATTCGAGGATAATATGCTCATGCGCATCGCCATGATTTCCGTGCACACCTGTCCGCTTGCCACGTTGGGCGGCAAGGAAAGCGGCGGCATGAACGTGTATGTGCGCGACCTGACGCGCGATCTGGGCCGGGCAGGAATCGGCGTGGACGTTTTCACGCGCTCACAGGATGAGCATCAGCCGCACATCAAGCACGACCTAGGCAACGGCAACCGCGTCTTTCACATCCCGGCCGGGCCGGAGCGGCCGATGCCGAAGATCGAGCTTTTCCAATGCCTGCCGGAATTCGTTGGCGGAGCACGGCTGGCGGCCGCGTTGCTGGAAGAGCACTACGATCTGATCCACTCGCATTATTGGCTTTCGGGCGTGGTGGCGCACGAGTTGCGTAATTGGTGGGGCGTGCCGATGGTGCATATGGCGCACACGCTGGGCGCGGTCAAAAACCGGGTGGCGCAGCGTGCGAAAGAGTACGAACCCGAACTGCGTCTAGAGAATGAAGCCATGCTGCCGGCCTGGGCCGATGCGCTGGTGGTCTCCACCGAATCGGAGCGAGCCGAGGTGGAGAGCCTCTCGGCCGGAGCGAACGGGCGCGTCGCCGTCATCCCGCCCGGAGTAGACCTTTCCGTCTTCCACCCCTACCCGCAAGCGCAGGCGCGGCGCGAACTTGAGATTTCGACCGGGGACAAAATGGTGCTTTTTGTCGGGCGCATCGAGCCGTTGAAAGGTGTCGATACCCTCTTGCGCGCCCTGCAGCTGATGCAGCAATCGGGCGAAATGCCGCCCAATCTCTGCCTCTCGATCGTCGGGGGAGACCCCTCAAAGCCGCGCGAGACGCGCCACGCTGAACTGGAAAAACTGATGGCGCTGCGCGATGAGTTCGGCCTGAATGATGTGGTCACTTTTCTGGGCCGGCGCGCGCAGGAGACATTGCATTGCTATTACGCTTCCGCGGACGTCGTGGTGATGCCCTCGCACTATGAATCCTTTGGCATGGTGGCGCTGGAAGCGATGGCGTGTGGGACGCCGGTGATAGCCTCTGATGTGGGCGGGTTGGCGCATCTGGTGCGTGACGGCGAGACCGGATTCTTGGTGCCGGGCCGCGACCCAGCTGCCATGGCCGAGCGCCTGCGCTGCCTGCTGTCCGACAATGAGTTGCGCGCGCGGCTCGGGCGGCAGGCCGCTGATTACGCGGAAGGCTATGGCTGGGCGGGTATCACCCGCCGGATCATTGAGCTGTACGAGCGTACCCTAGCCGCTGCATGAGCGGCCGGGTTGGTGTCGGTGGCTTCGTCGAGCACTGTGAGGGCCGGGCGTCCGAGTGTCATGGGCGAACGCCCAAGGTTGCCAGCCGTTCTGTCGCACGTTGCAGCAATTCCGGCGTCTTGCAGAATGCGAAGCGCGCGTATTTGCGGCCAATGTAGCGATGCGTCGGGCTGAAGAAAGCCGACGGGGGGATGGAGGCAACGCCAACATCGCGGATGAGATGGCGACAAAAGGCGAAGTCGTCGTCGAAGCCAAGCGGCTCGATGCCGGCCAGGATGAAGTAGCTGCCCTGCGGAATAGAAACGTCGAGGCCGGTGGCCAGGAGCGATTCTATCAGGCTGTCGCGCTTGGCAGCGTACATTTGGGCGTAGTCGGTGAAGTACTTGTCCGGGAGGCGCAGGGCCGCCGCCGCGCCGTGCTGCATGGGCGTGGCCGAGCAGTCGACCACGTACTGGTGCGCCAGCCGGATCGCACGTGTCAGGTCCGGCGGGGCGATGGTCCAGCCAATGCGCCAGCCGGTGAAGCTGAACGTCTTGCTGATGCTGCTTATGGTGACGGTGCGCTCGTGCATTGTCGGCAGCGTCGCCAACCGCACGTGCCGCGCCCCGTCGTAGACGAGGTGTTCGTACACTTCGTCGGTAATGGCGATGGCGTTCCACTTGCGGCACAGTGCGCTGATAGTCTCCAGTTCCGCGCGCGTGAAGACTCTGCCGGTCGGGTTGTGCGGCGTGTTGACGATGATGGCCCGCGTTCGCTCGCCGAACGCGTCGGCTAGCTCCTCTAGGTCGAGGTGCCAGTCCGGGGGATGGAGCGGCACAAATCGCGGCACGCCGTCGGCCATGAGCACGTCCGGTACGAACACCTCGTAATATGGCTCGACGATGATTACCTCGTCGCCGGGGTTGATAAGGCTGGCGCACACGGAATAGAGAGCCTCGACGGCCCCGTTGGTGACCGTGACTTCTGTGTCGGGGTTGACGCGCTGCCCGTAGAAGCGGCACGCGTGCTCGGCCACGGCCTCGCGCAAAACGCGCTCGCCCTGCGTGTCGGCGTACTGGTTATGACCTGCGTGCAGGGCCTCCGCCACGGCCGCAACGGCCTCCGGTGGGCCATCGGTGTCCGGGACGCCGGTGCTTAAGTCAAGTGGGTTGTTTTCGGCCACGAGTTGCGCGATATCGGCAAAGACCGTCGTGCCAAAGTTCGCCACGCGTGATGCAGGTTTGAAGGTCATTGGTGGTGCTGCCCGATGACAAAACCGGATTCGGCCGCCGTACGGACGAGGTTTGAGCAGGGCCGGTAGGTGAGATGCCGACAGTGTGGAGTGTGCAACATGAGCAGGTGGGTCACGGCGCGCTGAACTGCAGCCGCCCGACGCGAATGCCGTGGCCGTACCCGGCGTAATCGGTGGAGTCGTGATACATCAGAAACGTTCCGTCCGGCATGCGCAGCACGTCGGGGCCGGCCGGGTCGCGCACGTTGATGAGCGTGAATTGTTTCCTGAAAGTCAGCCCATCTATGGAAGTGCTGTAACCGATCACCGCCACCCCGGTGAAGTCGTAGATGCCCGCGTCCTGCGGGTTGTTCAGCTGGTAAAACAGGGTGACGCAACCGTCATCGCGCAGCAGGGGGAAGACCTCGCGCACCGAGGCGGTCAGGTGGGGCGCGCCGGGGCCGATGAGCACGAGCGGTTCCACGCTCCACTCGAACAGGTCGGTGGAGACGGCGCTGCGCAGCCAGTGGTCGGGCGGTCCGCGCTGGCTTGGCTCGTCCCCTTCGGCCCCGTGCTGCGGTGCCGGCCCGAAGTACCCGCGCCAGCGCCCATCCGGCAGCGGGATGATGCTCAGTTTCTGGATTGCGCCCATGTCGGCGGCAGCCTGAGTAATGCGCTCGCTCGGTTCAATGCTGAAGGATGCACCCTCGTCGCTGCTGATGAACGATTGCACCCCGGTTTGCGAGGAGCCCACGAACAGGCGCACGCGGCCATCCGGCAGGCGATAGACGCGCAACGGCCCGAGGTCGGCGCCCTGGCTGCGCGCCTCGCGCCCGTCGATGCGCATACCCTCGTAAGCGAAACTGAGACCGTCCGTGGAAATGGCGCTGCCGATTCCGGCTCCGGCGTTGGTGAAAAACAGGCGCACGCGGCCATCGATTAGCAATAGCGAGGAGGGGTTGGCCATCGGCGCCATCGGGTCGCTGTTGCCGGCTTCCCGTGCAGTGAGCACCAATCCGATGTCGGTGAATGTGTAGCGCGCGTCCTCGCAGCTTAGGGTGGCCGGCGCTGCGGTCGGCTCGGGGGCGGGTGCGGTCGCCATCTCACCCGCGCCGGAGGGTGGGCCGCCGCCCGGCGAGAGAACTGCCATACAAGGTCCCATTGCCATCATCTGCTGTTGCGAGGGCATGCCACCGCTGGCGCGCAGATCGTCGTAAACCTCCTGTCCCAGCGCTCGCAACAGGCAGGCCGCCAGCTCCGGGTCGTCACTCATGAGATGGTTAGCAGGTGCCGCCGCTGCCGGCAGTCCTGTCTGCGCCTGCCCGGAAGAGGGTGCGGGGGTAGGCGGAAGCTGCGCTGCCAGCGACATTTCTGTGGGCAGTTCGGTGGCGACGGCGGGCGGTGCCAGGGTGAGAGTCGCCGCTAGTTGGGGAGGCTCCGTCGCTGCAGGCGGTAGGGTGGGCGCCTCGGTCGGCTGTTGCGCGATGGGTGTCTGCGCGGGCGCGGGGGGCTGTTCCGTCGGTTGTGCGCCGGTTCCGCCGCAGGCGGCCAGCAGCAGTGCGGCCATCATGCAGTAGGTCAGGGGTCGAAAACGCATTCCGTGCCCTCGCTGTAAAACGGGCTCACGCGCCGTTGTCGGGCGCGCTCAGGAACTCTAATCCCCCCTGACAATCCAACACTGCCGCTTTGAACGCCCCTAGCAATACCATGGGCCGATCCGCCTGATAATCGTAGGCGACCTGCACTGTCTTCGCGGTCGCAATCAGCCTGTCGTCCCCGGCAACAATGCGGTAGGTGAAATCAAAGCTCTTGTTGCCGAAGCGAGTGACTGCCACGCCAACATTCAGGTTCTCACCTAGAAAAGCGGGCGCCTTGTAGTCACAGGTGGCCCGGGCCACAATCATGTTCATGTGCTCCAAGTCGGGGCGCGAGGTTAGCTCGCGGAAATACTTTATGCGCGCGGTCTCCAGATAGGTGAAATAAACAGCGTTGTTGACATGACCCATCGAGTCAACATCGCGAAAAATGACTTCCAGATTATGGGTAAAAGGGAAGCTATCTGCGTTCAAGTGTGTTGTTCTCCCTTCGAGGCAAGCCAGCGCGCGGCGCTGCGATTGCGCGTGGCGCGCTGGCTTTCGGGATTGTAACATAATGAATCAACTTCCCGGGTGCTTGCCCACGGCGCTGCGCTCCATTATAGTTGCGCGGGAACGATGATGGCAGTTGACGAACGCGTCGAGGGTTTCTCTCCGTTTCGGGAAACTGTCTCGCGCGGCAGATCGCGATAGACAGAACCGGAAAGGTGCGGAGCACTTGACGGAGCGCGAATGGATGAACTTCGATGACCTGACTGCGCGCGCAGAGCAGGCGCGCAAAACGCTCGCCGCTGAACGCCAGTCCGCCACTATGCCGTTAAGGTACCTGCGGCAGCAGGCTCACCACACCGCCCCGGCGTCCGCGCTGAATGAGACGCCATCGGTGCTGGTGGCCGAACGGAGCACCTAGAGTTTTTCGTTCGGAAGCATGTCCGTCCACATAATGCGAACGCGCCCGTCGGCGAGCACGTAAGAATCCGGCACGCCCCACGCGGGGTGCTCATGCTCCTGAGTGATTCCGGTTTCTGCCTCGGTTATCCAATCGACGCCGTCGCTGCTGGTTGCGGTGCGGATGCTGCCTTTCCCGGAATCCGGGCCTCCGGGCGGAATCTCGGTGCAGTACATGCGCCAACCGCTCTCGGTGCGCACCAGTGTCAGGTCGGCGCCGGGCGGAGTGCGCGCCGGCACTTTCTCAAAGGTGACGCCGTCGGCTGATTCCCACACATCCATACCCATGGACGTCACGTACAGGCGCACGCGGCCATCAGCGAGGATGATTGCATCAGGGCTGACGCCCTCCGGGCCGAGCGCATCGTGTTCGGCGGTAAGCGTCCAGACGCTTTCCGGAAGGCTGGTGGGCGTGGTGGCCGCCGTCTCCGTTGGCGGCGGTTCGATCGCCGGTTGCTGCTGTTCTACCGCGGCGGTTGTCGGCTGCTGCTCCACTTTGGTTGCCGCCATTCGAGTTTCAGGGCCGCCGCACGCGGCCAGCAGCGCGGCTGCAGCCAGGCAAAGCACCGTAGGTATTATCTGGTTGCGTACAAACATAATGTTCCAGCCTCTGATTTGCTCGCGCTTGACGAACGCTTTGTGTTTTGGTTCACTGGTGTCATGATTTTCGATTATGTTCTATTTCGGCTTGGTCGGCATCAGCACATGTAGATGAGCGCGGCCTCGTTGAAGCCGCTGACTTCCGCCGCAATCGCTGGCGCTGCCACCGCCAGCGCCAGCGATTGCGGCGGGGAAGGGGGGTGAAACCTGTCCACCTCGTCAGTTGCCATGGCAGCGATTATAATGGGCGCGGGGCGCATCAGGTTGTGCGGTGCATTCGCCATAACTGACGACGAGTGGGCAAGCGCGCGAAAACACGCGTCTTTTCCGACCAATAGCAGGGGAGTGATATCGTAATTCTTGCACATGACACTGGCGAAGATTAGGGAACGCGCGCAGGCGCTGCACGCTGATATCCACGCTCACAATCACCGCTATTACGTACTGCAGTCCCCGACAATATCGGACGGGGAGTTCGATGCCCTGCTGCGCGAATTGCGGCAGTTGGAGGAGAAGCATCCCGAGCTGGTTACAGCCGACTCGCCTACGCAGCGCGTCGGCGGGCAACCATCCGAGAAGTTCGAGAAAGTTCGTCATACGGCGGCGATTTTCAGTCTTGGCAACGCCAACGGAGCGGAGGAGACGCGCGCGTGGTTCGAGCGCATCGCGCGTCTGGACGAGCGCGTCGCGGCGGCCGCTTTCGCGGTCGAGCCGAAGATCGACGGCCTGACGGTTGTGCTGCACTATCGCGATGGCGTCTTCGTACGCGGCGCGACGCGCGGTGATGGCGAGGTCGGCGAGGATATAACCTCCAACCTGCGCACGTTGCGCACGCTGCCGCTGCGCATTCCCGCCGATGCGGCCGCTGCGCCAACCGCCCCGCGCATGCTGGTGGTGCGCGGCGAAGCCTACATGCCCCGGCGCGCTTTTGCGCAGTGGAATGAAAGGCTTGTGGCGCAGGGCGAGCGCACCTACGTCAACCCGCGCAACGCCGCTTCCGGCGCGCTGCGCCAGCTCGACCCGCAACTAACCGCCCGCCGGCCGATTGCGCTGCTGTGTTACGGTCTGGTCGCGACAGAGGGCTTCGTGGCCAGCAGCCAGTGGCAGGCTCTGGAATACCTGCGCGCGATGGGCTTTCCGGTGGCCGATATCTCGCGGCGCTTTTCCGGCCTCGATGACGCCATCGCCTATTGTGAGCGTTGGGCTGCGCGGCGCGATTCGCTTGATTATGAAATTGACGGCATGGTGATAAAGATTGACGAGCTGCCGCTGCGCTCCGCGCTTGGCGTGGTGGGAAAGGACCCGCGGGGCGCGGTCGCCTTCAAGTTCCCGGCGCAGCAGGTCATCACCAAGCTGCGCGAAATCGGCGTCAACGTCGGCCGTACTGGCGTGCTCACCCCGTATGCGCTGCTGCAGCCGGTGGAGGTGGGCGGAGTGACGGTTAAGCAGGCCACGCTGCACAACTTTGACTTCGTGGCCGAAAAAGATATCCGCGTGGGCGATCGCGTGCTGATAAAGCGCGCCGGTGAGGTCATCCCCTACGTGATCGGCCCGCTGCCGCAGGCGCGCACGGGAAAAGAAACGCACTTCGAGCCTCCCGCAATCTGCCCGAGCTGCGCGCAGGCGCTGACGCAGCCGGTGGGCGAGGTGGCGCTCTATTGCGTCAACGCGGGCTGCCCGGCGCAGCGCGTGCGCAATCTGGAGCATTTCGTCTCGCGCGCCACGCTGGAGATAGAAGGTTTCGGCGAGAGTGTGGCCGCGCAACTCGTCGAGTCCGGCCTGGTGGAGGACGTGGCCGACATCTTCGCGCTCAGCGAGGCGCAGCTGATGCAACTGGAGGGTTTTGCTGAGAAGAAAGCACGCAGCCTTCTCGCCGCCATCGAAGGGGCCAAGCAGCGGCCGCTCGAGCGGCTGCTTTCCGCGCTCGGCATTCGCGGCGTGGGAGCGGTCGCCGCCCGCGCGCTGGCGGTGCGCTTCGGCTCGCTGAACGCACTGGCGGGGGCGACGCTGGAGCAACTTCAGCAAATTGAGGGCATCGGGCCGAGCATCGCGGCGGCCGTGGCGGAATGGTTCGCGCGGCCGGGCAATCAAGAGCTGCTGCGCAAATTGCACGTGGCTGGATTATGGCCGACGCGGCAGCCCGTCCCGGCAGTGGAAGGTGGGGCGCTCTCCGGACGCACCTTCGTGATCACCGGCACGTTGCCGGGCTGGACGCGGCGCCAAGCTGGTGCCTTTATCGCGGAGCACGGCGGCCGGGTGAGCTCGAGCGTGAGCGCGAAGACCAGCTATCTGCTGCTGGGGGAGAACGCGGGCACGAAGTTGGCGCGGGCGCGTGCGCTCGGGGTACCCGAAATCGACGCCGAGGGACTGCGCGCGCTGCTGGCCGCTTCCGGGCCGCGCGATTGACAGAACGCCCGCACTGCCCTAAACTGTTGTAGTTTTGTAGTTTTTCTGGTTTTTCTGGAGGCATTATTCCTAAAATGACCGACACAGCCGAAAACGGTATTCAGGCGCGCATCCGCGCGATGGATGAACGCGTGCAGGGCCTACGCGATAACGACATGTATTTCTACAACATGCCGGTTTCGGAGCTGAAGGGCAGCGCCGAGGTGGTCATCGACGGGCGCACCATGCTGATGCTGGCCTCCTATGGATACTTGGGGCTGCTGGGTCACGCGCACATCAACGCCGCCGCCGCCGAGGCGCTGCAGAAATACGGTAGCGGCACCCATGGCGTGCGGCTGCTAGCGGGCACGCTGGATTTGCATCTGGAACTGGAGCGCACCATCGCCGAATTTAAACACGCCGAAGACGCGGTCACCTTTTCCAGTGGCTATGTCACCAATCTGGCTGCCATCTCCACGCTGGTCGGCCGCCACGATGTGGTCTTTTGCGACAAGTACGACCACGCCAGCATTGTGGATGGATGCCGGCTTTCCGGCGCGGAGCTGAAGCGCTTTCGCCACAACGACATGGAGCATCTGGAGACGCTCTTGCGTCGCCACGCCGACCGCGCGACGAAACTGGTGATTGTGGATGCGGTCTTCAGTATGGATGGCGACATCATCGATCTGCCCCGTACTGCCGAGATCTGCCGCAAATACGGCGCACAATTGATGATGGATGAGGCGCACTCGGTGGGCGTGCTCGGCGAGAGTGGCCGTGGGGTGGAAGAGCATTTCGGCATGCAGGATTGCGTGGACGTGAAGATGGGAACACTGAGCAAGACCATCCCCAGCGTAGGCGGCTATATCGCCGGCAGCCGCGGCTTGATCAACCTGATGAAGCATGCCGCGCGCGGTTTCATCTTTTCCGCGGCCATTCCGCCCGCGCAGGCGGCGGCGGCAAAAGCGGCGTTCGAGGTGCTTCTGGATGAGCCGGAGCGGGTCGGGCGCGTGCAGCGCAATGCAGCGCAGTTCATGGACGGTCTGAAGCGCGCCGGTTTCGACACCATGCAGAGCGAGACCGCAATAGTGCCGGTGCTATGCGGCAGCGATGAAAAGGCGTATGAACTGGTGCGCCTATGCCAGTGCGAGGATATCTTCGTGCTGCCTGTTGTTTCGCCGGCCGTGCCGGAGGGCATGGCACGCCTGCGCGCCACGGTGACCGCTGGACACACCGCCGCGCAGATCGAGCGCGCGGTGGACGTGCTGCAAAAAGCGGGCAAACAGGTCGGGCTGATTTAGCACCGCGCGGTCTCTGCCGCGCCCGGACCACCAACCGCGCTGCCCTTTTTCGCACTACGCGAGTCCCTTCGGTCGCCCTGTTCCTTCAGGTTGACATGTCAGTGTGACTGAGGTTGTTGCGCCATCACCCGCGCAAACCGGCCGCCTCGGCCCAATCGAGAAATTCTGGCAGGCGCGGGTGCTCGGAGTACACGCCCCGGTGGCGCGGAGGCAGCAACGCCGCCAGGCGCAGCATTATCTCCTCGGTGTGCGTGCGCAGCTGCGCCGAGCGCTGCCCCGGCGTGAGCGGCGGCAGGGTGAATGGCGGCCCGATTTTCAGCGTCAGGCGCGGCCGCTGCCGCCGGCGCAACTCCGCGAAGGCGCGGTCGGTGTTAATCACCACCGCCGGCACGATGGGCACCTTGGCGTTCGTCGCCAGAAAAGCGATGCCCGCTTTTGCGGGCTGCAGACTTCCATTGCGGCTGCGTGTGCCCTCGGGCGCGACGCCGAGCATCATCCCGGCGCGCAACGCCTGCAGCGCCGCCTGCAGCGCGGTGCGGTCCGCCTCGCCCCGGCGCACCCAGATCACCCCGGCGCGATTGAGCAGCCAGCGGAAAAAGAGACTGCGGCGATACTTGGTGGCCACGAAGGCGGCCATGTGTGGGTGTTTCACCAGAGTGAAAATCAGCGGTGCATCCACAAGGCTCATATGGTTGATGACCAGCAGGCAGCCGCCCGCGGCGGGAAGGTTCTCAGCACCCAACAACTCGCGCCGCGAGAGCAGCCGGTACACGATTTCGAAAGCGCCGCGCAACAGCGCCACCATGCTCATGGCGATCCGGCGCGGGCGTGCGCGCTCACCGCGAAGCGACTGATTTCCTCCGCTGGAACGGTGAAAGTCGCCACTATCTCGCCGCTTGTCCCCGCTGGCAAACCCTGATCCAGATCAACAATGCGGAAGGTGCGCAGCTCGTCCTCCGCGTTGTACCCGCTGATGAGCACCGCGATGGCGTTGGCGTGCTGTGCGGATTCATTCATGATTACTGCGCTGACTGTGTAATGGTCTGAAGCGGAAACCTCGCCGGCGGTCGCGCCGATGGTGACTGTGAGAAATCGTTCCACCAGCGCGCTGCCATCCTGTGCCGCGACCACCCGCGCAGCCGCGCCCCACACCGCGCCCAGGTCCTCGAAGCGCGCAGCCAGCGGCGCACTCTCGCCCGGCAGCACGATTTCAACCGGCGCGAAGGTGACCTGGCTCGGCCCCAGTTCGCCATCGGGCAGCACCACGGTCACCTGCACCGCAAGGTTGATTACCGCCTGCCCGCTGTCGTTGCGCGCCTCGCCGAGGCAAAGCTGCCCGCCCGCCGGCGTGGGATAGCAGCGGAAAGCGGTCAGGTTGAGCGGCAGTGGGGTCGGCGAGGGCAGGTAGCCGGTGGTCGCGTCAGCCCCCGCGAACGGAATTATTAAATCATGGCCGACCTGCAGTGCCAGCGGGTCGATGCCGGCGTTCACCAATTGCAGCGCTTCCACCGTCACCCCGTGCTCGGCAGCGATGGCTATCAAAGTGTCGCCCGAGCTGATTCTGTACGTGTGCGGGGTAGCGGTCGGCCCGATCGGCGCGGGCGTTGGCGCGACGAATGATCGCGTGAGCAGTGGCGTGGCCGCCGTTGTGGGCGGCAGGTCGCGCAGCACAGCCTTTGGCTGGGGGGTGCGAGTGGCGGTCGGTGGTGAAGCGGCCGCGCAAGCGCTCAACGCGGCGCACAATGCTGCCACTGCGCGGAGTGCGCGCAATCTCTCCCGGCTAACTGTGCTCACGTGCACATTATAATCAGGATTGTTGCGCCGGGCGACCTGACGTAAAACAGATACGCACTCACAGAAGGGCACAGGCACATGACTGACCTTCACTATCCTACAAAAGTCCTCTTCGCGCGCACTCGCACGCAAACAATCCGCCAACATTTCTGGTGTATAATGCGCGAATAGTTATCGAGGCCGACCATGCCGGTTTACGCTTATCGTTGCGAAAGTTGTGGGGTGCAGTTTGAGCGCATGCAGCGCTTCAGTGATAACCCTGTTTCCGTGTGCCTGGAATGTGAACAGCAGGCGGTGCGGCGTGTGATTCAGCCGG
>PVBE011345367.1_pt1 | contig 16665 bp, 15 predicted proteins | sample 1631181 | NCBI WGS metagenome assembly PVBE01 (sample SAMN08397723, study PRJNA350692) | Marine metagenome, whole genome shotgun sequencing project. | isolation source: water | place: Pacific Ocean | collected 2012-04
GGAAAAGGAGGTCCTGGCCGGGGTCGTTCTCGCAGCGTCGCCGCCGCCCCCCGTTCGCCCCCTGTTCAAGATCGATGACGAAGAGATGACGCGGCAATGGACGGTGAACGTGGACGGCCCCCGCCGTCTCCTCAGTGGGGTCGTTCGACGGTGCATGCGCAAAAAGAAGCGCGGCTGGATCGTCGGAATTCTCAGCCAGGCCATGGGGCTCGAGGGATCCGCAGCCAAGCACATGGGAAGCTATGTGATCGCCAAGTTTGGTCTGCTCGGACTTCTCAGGGCCGTGGAAGCCGAGTACCCGTGGCTTCGCGTAATTACCGTGAGCCCGGGATACACGGAAACCGATATGCTGAAATGCTTCGATCCGCGTTTTCTGGACCAGATGCGCGCCCGTCAACGCGGCGGAAAATTCACCACCGCTGACGAGGTGGCGGCGGACATCATGGCGAGAATTTCGGAGGCGTCATGACCTGGCATCTCGTCGACCTGCCGTGGTTGCCCCGAGCGCCGAAGGATTTCCGCGGCCGGTGCGCCGCGGTGGACAAGGCGGGCAGCGTACGGGGCGCGGACATCATGCGTCTGGCCTCCCACGCCCTCGATGAAAAGCAGCTGGCGCGGCTCGCCAAGACCGTGGCGCGGGCGCGGGAGGCCGATGAGGACGCCGCGCCCCTGACGCCCTTCCGCCTCGCCGTCCTCAGTAACGCCACGACGGAACTCCTGGTGCCAGCGCTCGTTGGCTCTGCGGCCCGGCACGGCATCGCTCTCGACATCGTGGAGACCGCTTTCGACCAGGCCGTGCAGATGGTGCTGGACCCCAACTCGGATCTGCACACGGCGCATCTCGACGCCGTGTTGATCGCCTTCGATCACCGAATCGTGCCGACGCCGACGGTTCAAGACGATGCCGATCAGGCACGTGAGTGCATCGAGGCGGCATTCGGGCAGATCACCACCATCCGCGAGGCCCTGCGCGCCGCGGGCAGCGCTCCGGCCATCATCCAGACGATACCCGCGCCGCCGGAGAGCCTGCTCGGCAGCTTCGATGCCCGCTTGCCGGGAAGCCGGCGGCGCCTGATCGAAAAATTGAATGAGCGCCTCGTGCAATCGTTGGAGGGAACGCCCGATATCCTTCTCGATGCTGCCGGCCTCGCGGAAGCCGTCGGGCTTGAGCCTTGGTACGATGAACGGCAGTGGTACTTGGCGAAGCTTTCCTTTTCCACAAGATTCCTGCCGCTCTACGCCGATCATATTGGTCGGCTGCTGGGCGCGGTCCGCGGCAAAAGCCGCAAGTGCCTGGTTCTCGACCTTGACAACACGATCTGGGGCGGCGTCGTCGGCGACGACGGCGTTGAGGGAATTGTCCTCGGCCAGGGCGACCCGACTGGCGAGGCCTTCCTCGCCGTCCAACGCACGGCGCTCGCCTTGCGCGACCATGGTGTCGTCCTCGCCGTGTGCTCGAAGAACGAGCAGGAGATGGCGCGCGAACCGTTCCGCGAACATCCCGACATGCTGCTCGCGGAAGAGGACATCGCCGTCTTCCAGGCCAACTGGAGCGACAAGGCCTCCAACCTGGAGGCGATCGCCGAAGCCTTGAACATCGGGACCGACGCGCTGGTGCTGGTCGATGACAACCCGGCTGAGAGAGCCTTGGTTCGCGAGGAGCTTCCCATGACCGCGGTCCCGGAACTGCCGGAGGATCCGGCCCTCTTCTCGCGCACCATCCTCGCCGCCGGCTATTTCGAGACGGTGGCCTTTTCCTCGGAGGACCGCCGCCGCGCCGGCGAATATCAAGCCAACGCTCGCCGGGTAGCCCTGAAGGCCCAGAAGCGGGACCTCGGTGCCTACTTGGAATCCCTCGGCATGGAGATTCGATTCGCCCCCTTCGATGCCAAGGGACGCTCTCGGATCGCACAACTGATCAACAAGTCCAACCAGTTCAATCTGACGACGCGCCGCTATACAGAGGCGCAAGTGACGGAGATGGAAGAGGACGGCCGCTTCTTCACCCTGCAAGTGCGGCTGAAGGACACCTTCGGTGATGCCGGAATGATCGGCGTGGTGATCTGCAGGATCGACGGGACTACTTGGGACATCGACACTTGGTTGATGAGCTGCCGGGTTCTGGGACGCCGCGTCGAGGAGGCGGTCTTGAGCGAACTGGTTCATCACGCCCGCGGCGGCAGAGCCGAAACCCTGGTCGGAATCTACATCCCGACGGCCCGCAACGGTCTCGTCGGCGAGCACTACCCGAAGCTGGGGTTCGAGGAAGCGGCGGCGCAAGGGGACACGATGCGATGGCGCCTCGATCTTTCCTCGTACGAGCCGCCGACGCTTCCCATGGCCGTGACGCGGCATTTCATGGAGGAAGCGGCGTGAACCGCGACCGGCGTTCCGCCCTCTCACTGGCCTGGCTGATGGTCAAGTTGGGCGTTTTTGTGCTCTTGAGCATGGAAATGGCCGAAATCGTCGTTGTCGCCTACCAACGCTTTTGAACCCTCGACATGGATGCCGTCCGCCACGACACAGAGACCCGGCGCCTGACAATCCGGCGCCTGCTGGCCTTTTTTCTTTGGGGTCTTTTCATCGTGGCCCTGGGTGAAATGGCATTTCGGCTTGTCGTCTTTCCCGATTACCGCTCACTCCTTCAAGACATTTACCAGCCGCACCCCCTGATCGGGCACTACAACAAGCCCAACCTCGCGGTGCGCCGCTTCAACCCCATGAACTACGATGTGATCAATCACACCAACTCCCTCGGCTTCCGCGGTCGCGAGGAGGACTTGGAGGGGGAGATCGCAGGCGTCTGGGTGGCCGGCTCGTCGAACACCTTTGGCGGCTCCGTCAAGGACGGCGAGGTGTTCGCCGCGCGACTCGCCGCCCACCGCTACCAAGCCGCCAACCTGGCCTCGGAGGGCCACAACATGCCCGACCAGGCGCTCGTCTTGCGCTACCTGGCGGCTCAGGGCTACCGGCCGCGCGCCGTTGTCTTGGCGCTTCCCATTTTTCACGCCATCCAGGACTATGACCATAGACGCACCGCCCTGACCCGGCCCCTGGGAGCACTTGCGCCGGTGCAGGAAACCGCTTCCGGCCCGGCGACCGCGCACCACCGGCTGCTCACGGCGGCAGCGGGATTGTGGGAGGCGGTGCCCGGCTCCTTCATGTCCCTGCGCGCGCGGCTTATCAGGAACAGCGCCATTTACGGCTGGCTCAAGGTTGGCATTATGGGAGTGCCAGTACTGCGCGAGCTGACGCTTCGGCTCGGCCTACGGGCTGACCTCGACCTCGTCTATAAGCAGAGCCTTGACTTACTACGCCCGCAGGCACCCGACAACCCGACGCGCTGGCTCATCCGCTCCACCGCCGAGTATGCCCGGGCAATTGGCGTCATGGTGCGCGACACCTTCGCGGTTCCTTTCGGCATCGTTCTGCTACCTGCCCCCCACCATATTTACCCGGAGCGCTTCGAGCGCTATGTGCGTCACTTCGGCCTCGAGAATCAGGACCTCGACCCGGTACGCCCCCTCGCCGCGCTCGCCGAGAGATTGAAGACGTTGGGCGTACCGGTGCTCAACACCCTGCCGGCACTGAGGGCGGCCAATGACCGCCCGTTGGTTTTCCCCGATGACGGTCATCTCAACGCAACAGCCCATGCCATCGTTGCCAGCAGGATCGCCACGTGGCTCGCGCAGGATCTGCGGGTGCTGCCTACACCGTGATCCCCACCATCGAGCCCGTTTCGGTCAATCATCTTTCCTTTGCCGTGCTTGCCGGTGGGATCATCCTCGTTGCGTGGTCGCGATGGCGCGCCTTGTTCGTCCATGCCCTCGCCGCCGTCAGTGTGGCCATGATCGCCACCTGGCTGTCGCCCCTGGCACTCGCCGCTCTCGTCGTGTTTCTGGCACCGCCCTACGTCGCGGCAAAGCTGGTGTGGGGCCAGGAGGATCGCGCCACGGCGTGGGTGGTTCCCATAGTCGTCGCTTGGCAGGTACTCCTCTTCATCTACTTGCGCCGGTACGAGTGGGCCGAGTTCGCCGGTTGGCTCGACCACCCCGTTGCCGTGATCGGCCTTTCGTACACGCTATTCCGTGTTGTCCATCTCGTCGTCGAGGCCCCTTATCTCGGTCACTTGGCGCTCACGCCGATGCGCTACACTGCTTACGTCATCGCCTTTTGGACCCTGATCTCGGGTCCCATCCAGCGCTACGATTCGTTCATCGGCGGGCTCGCCACCATCAGCCGGCCGAGTGCCGAAGAGGGCCTCGCACACGCCCACCGGGCGGTGAACGGACTGATCAAGGCGTTTCTTATCGCGCCCATATTCCTCAAGGGCTCCGACCTCGCGGGTTTGGCCGCCGCGGGAGCCGGCTGGGTGGACTTCGCTATCGTCTTCTACTCCTACCCCGCCTATCTTTACCTCAACTTCTCGGGCTATACCGATGTGGTGATCGCCGTCTCGCGGCTGTGCGGCATGACAACCATGCCGGAGAACTTCAACCGGCCTTACCTTGCCCGCAATGTGCAGGATTTTTGGACTCGCTGGCACATGTCCTTCTCGACGTGGATCCGGCACTACGTCTTCACGCCGCTATCCAAGCGTCTGGTCGCCGCCACCGTGCCGGGTCGCGAGGGAGCGATGCTGGCGGTGGCGGTCGTTCTGACGTTCGCCATCGTCGGGGCCTGGCATGGTACTACGATGAGTTTCGTAGTTTTCGGCCTCCTGCACGGGCTCGCCGTTATCGCCGCCGCCTTCTACGGGAATATCCTCAAAAGGTTCCTCGGCAACGCGCGACGACGAGCCTTTGAGAATCACCGGGCGACGCGCGCCCTTTCGGTGGTTGCGTGCTTCCATTTCGTGTGCGCCACCCTGGCCCTCATAAATAACGGTCTCGGCGACATCTCACGAGCGCTGAACCTCTTCTTCGCGGGGGCAGCATGAGGCGCGCTACCAGCGACGAGTCAGGAGAGGCGGCCCCAGTGCCTGAGAAGCGGAGCGCCGGCGACACCGCCCCGCGCGAAGGACGTGCGCTCTCGGCATTCGCGAACACCGCCCTTTGCGCTGGCGCTCTTTATTGCCTGCTAATCGTTGGCTACGTATTGCTTTTTTCGGGCGCTAACGTCGTCGGCAGCCTCAAAGGGGTCATCTTCCTGTGGGCACCGAGCGCCGTCGCTCTCGGTTTCCTCGGCGCGCTCAGGCTGAACGTGGAATGGCGTGCCAGCATTGCCGGCGTCGTGCTGTCGGTCGGCTTCGCTCTTTACAGCGCCGAGGCGATCCTCTCGCTTTTCTCCCCGGGCATTGACCACGTCGCCGAGAACAAGAGCGAGCGCAACCGCGCGGCCATCCTCGACCCCTACCGCGAACGGGGACAAACCGTTCTGCCGCCGATGGTCCCGGCCAGCCTAGTCACCCCCCGACAGGGCGGCAAGTGGCATTCCGAGTTGAACTCGGCTGGCAAGGAACTGCTGCCACTCGGCGGCGTCTCCGGGACCATCGTCGCGGGCTGCGGCGACGACGGCGAGCACTTCAACATCTACGAGAGCGACGAGTTCGGATTCCACAACTTGCCCGGATCGTGGTCGGCGGCCCATGCTGTCATCGGCGCCGTCGGCGACTCGGTCACCCACGGCGACTGCGTGGGGGCGGACCAAGGCTTCGTCGCGCTCATTCGCGATCGAATCCCGCGCACTCTCAACCTCGGGATGCTCGGCAATGGCCCATTGACCATGTTGGCGGGCATTACGGAATACCTGTCCCTTGTGCAGCCGCTTCACGTGCTGTGGGTGCACACCGAGCAAACCGACCTCATCTATGATCTCTTCCGCGAGCGCAGCGCGCCGTTGCTTATGAACTATCTCGAGGCGGGTTTCGACCAGGGCCTGGCCGACCGACAGCAGGAAATCGACCGGTTGTTCCTGGCCTATTTGAAGAGGCGTGCGGACAGTGGGCCGTGGAGTAGTCTATCACGCTTTGCGCGTCTGGCGTCTCTGCGCGGGCTCCTGCGGCTGCCCTACTTTCACGACCCCGAGGTGGCCGAGCAGCGGCGTCCCGATTACGCGCTATTCGAGCGCATCCTGGGTACCGCGCGCGCGCGCGTGGCGGCCTGGGGGGGCACCCTGTATTTCGTCTATTTCCCGGCCGCCGCCCGCTTCCACAGTGACGCACGCGCCTTCGAGATTCAAAGCCAGGAGGTCACCGCCCTGCTCGACAGGCTGGGCATCCCCCTCATCGACCTAACGGCGGCCTTCGTCGCCGCCGACAACCCGCGCCGCTTCCACGCGACGGCCGATTCTCATCCCAATCAGAAGGGGCATCGCCTCGCCGCCGAGGTGATCTTGCGTGCCCTGGGCAAGGCAAAACTCGATTGACCGGCCCCGGAGCGGGTGTACTTCGCGACGGCGGTGAACACGCTCAAAAGATGGTGTAGATGAAGGGCGCGACGGCCGAGCCCTCGGTGAGAACCACGAGGAAACCGACGGCCAGGAAGAGGACCATCAACGGCAACATCCAGAGTTTCTTCCTAACGCGGTAAAACTCCCAAATCTCGAGCAGGAAATCCATCTTGGTCTCCTCACTTGCCGCGGTTGCGCCGCGCCCCCTACCGGCGGCGGCAGCCGGCCAACACATTACAAGAAGTGGCCTTGCCTGATCGCCGCCGGTCCCTCCCTTTAATTGCGCCGGATAGAATATGCAAGTGCATAATGGCGAACCCCTCAGCCGCGGGTCAGCGCCAGCATCTTCTCCAAAGCCGTCTTCAGGGCAGCGGCGAAAAGGGCGTTCGCGGCGGCGTTGGGGTGGGGATCCTCGCGGGATACCCACAGGGTCTCCGGGTCGCGGTCGCGGACGGCGGCCAGGAGATCGACGAAGGGAACCCGGTGCGAATTGCTCAGCAGCTCGAGGCGCTTGGTAACATCGGTAAACGGATAGTCGATGGTCTCGTGGAGTTCGGGGTAATTGGCGATCAGGAGCGGGATGCCGTTATCGGCACAATAGGCGGCGAGCCTCCCGATGCTCTCCTTGGCCTTCACCCAGCCGGCGGCGCCCGGCGCATAGAGACCCCGATAGTAGGCCAGCCACGCCGCCCCCCCCGAGAACCGCCCCATAAGGAGCCGCAGCCGTCCGGCCAGGAAGACGTAGGACTGGAGGTGCTCGGCGAGGAAGCCCGCGGTGCGCCGCGGCGTCTCCTCGGCATCGTTGATGAAGTAGTTGAGGACGACCGCCGAGGGCTCATACCTGTGGCCATCGGCCAGGAAGTACGCCACTTCCATGCTCGTGTTGTAGTTTCCGACTCCGGCGTTGATGACCTCGTACCTGGCGCGTCCGGGATTATCGTTGAGGGAGCGTTCCAGGATCTTCGACGTCGTGTCCTCGAGACGCACGCCCCAACCGAAGGTCAACGAATCACCGAGCATGAGTATGCGGATCGTTCCCTCCGGGCGCCGGTAAGGAAAAGCGCGGTCGCGCAGCTTCTTGGCGTTGATCGTCACCTCGGCGCCCATGAGGAAGGCGGCGGCGTCGGGAACGTGCTCGTGGGCAATCTCAGCGTCGGCGGAGACCTGCTTGAGCTTCGTCGCGTACTTCCACATCTCGAGGTCGAAGTTCATGCTATCCACCATGGAAATGCGGACGATTATCTCGAAGACCACGAAAAAGCCTATGGCCGCCGAGACCGGCACGAACATCGCTGCTAGGAAACGCCTCATGTCGGTTTTCTTCGAAACATCCCAGGCGATCGCGAAATCGACGCTATTGGTCCCTCTACTAGAAGGGACCACTGGGGGGTGCAAGACTTTTGTCGGCGCGCTCCGGCATGCGCGGGACCGGTAATTTTCTTTGTGATGACAACGGACAAACTAACCGTGCGCACCGCCGGCGCGGACGCGAGAGGGCGGCTGGTGCCAGTGGTGGCCCTGATCTTCCTGCTCTCGGGAGCCACTTCGCTGGCCTACCAGGTGGCGTGGACGCGGATGCTGTCTCTCTTCTTCGGGAGCGACGTCTACGCCGCAGCCATCACCCTCGGCGTTTTCATGGTCGGGCTGTCGCTTGGGGGCTGGGGCGCCGGGCGGTGGGGCGACCGCATTGGACGGCCGCTCTTGGTCTACGGCCTGTGCGAGGTGGCGATCGCCGTCTTCGCCGCCTTTTTCCCCCACCTGCTGAGTGGATTCGAGGAAGCCTATCGGGCCGTCTATCGAACGCACTTCGAGACCTTTCCAGGCCTTTATCACGGCTTCCGCCTCGCCGTTGCCACCACCCTTCTGTTGGTTCCCACCCTGCTCATGGGGGCGACGCTTCCCCTCATCGTCCGCGGCTTCGCCAACCTCTCCGAGGTGTTTGGCGCTCGGGTCGGGCTGTTCTATTCGGTGAACACCCTGGGCGCGCTCTTCGGTACGCTGGCCGCCGGCTTCGTCCTCCTGCCCTTGCTCGGGGCCACGCGAACGGTGACGACAGCCCTGGTGATCAACGTCGTCATCGGCCTCGCGGCGATCGCGCTCTCCGCCCGCCTGGGAAGCGAAAAGGACGCCCCGGCCGCCGAGGCTGAGGCCGTGGCGCCGGCGGCGGACCGTCCGCGGCGCGCCGTGCTCATCGCCATTGCGCTCTCGGGCATGGCGGCGCTCGCCCTCGAGGTCGTATGGATGCGCGTTCTCGTGCAATCCTTCAGCGCTACCGTCTATGCCTTTTCCATCATGCTCGCGTGCTTCCTCTTCGGTATTTTCTACGGCAGCCGACGGGCGGGGCGCGTCGTCGACAGCCACGCCGATCCGACGGGATACCTGGTCGCCCTCGAGCTGTGGCTCGGTGCCAGCGTCGCCTCGCTCGCCGTGCTGTCCCATGTGGCACCTAGCGCGTTCGGGACCCTGGTGTGGGCGCTGACCGGGATCACCGGCGGCGCCTTCGGCGCGGTCAGCATCCTCGCGCAGTTCTTCGTCGCAAGCGTCCTCATCGTGGTGCCCACCGTGCTCCTCGGCGAAACCTTCCCGTTCGCGGTCAAGATCTACACACGCGACATCGCCGAGCGGGCGCGCGGCACGGGAGCCGTCTACGCCGCCAACACCGCCGGCGCCGTCGTCGGCGCGCTGGCCGGCGGCTTCGTCCTGCTGCCATTGGTGGGCGCGCGCGCCGGCCTCCTCGTCATCGCCGGCGTCTTCGTCGCCGCTGGCGCCCTGCTGGCAGCCGCCGACGCCAGACACGGCATGCGTCGCCTGGGCGCAAGGCGCGGTGCCAGCGCCCTCGTCCTCGCCCTCGGCGCCGGCCTCGGCGCCCTGCTCCTGCCGCCGCAGACGGTCATCAACTACAACCTCCAGCGCAGCACCACGCCGCAGGTCCTGTTCCACGGCGAGGGTGTCGCCAACACCATCGACGTGGTGAAGAACGAGGTCGGCGCCACCATCTTGATGGTCAACGGCAACATCGAGGCCGACACGACGCTAACCCAACGCCGCCACTTCATCCTCAAAGCGCACTTGCCGCTGCTCCTGCATCCCGAGCCCCGCGACGTCGCCGTGGTCGGACTCGGCCTGGGCATCACCCTGGCGGCGACGGCGCGCCACCCGACGGTCCGCAATATCCGCGTCGTCGAGCTCAGCCCCGAGGTGATCGAGGCGCACGGGGTCCTCCGCGACCTCACCGGCGGCGTCCTCGACAATCCCTTGGTGCTCCTGCGCATCGACGACGGGCGCAACTTCATGTCCATGTCCGACGAACGCTTCGACATGATCACCGCCGACCCCATCCACCCGCGTATCACCGGCGTCGGCTACCTCTACACCCGGGAATACTACGAGCGCATCAAGGAGCGCCTGCGCGCGGGCGGCGTAGTGTCTCAGTGGATGCCCATGTACCGCATCTCGCGGCGGTCCTTCGACGTCGCCTTCCGCACCTTCGCCTCGGTCTTTCCCAACGCGTCCTTCTGGTACGTACGAGGCCACGGACTGTTCGTCGCCACCCTCGACGACTTCGCCATCGATTTCGAGACGGTGGCCGCGCGCTTCGCCGCGCCCGAGGTCGCCGCCGACCTCGGCGCCATCGGCATGGACTCGCCCGAGCGCTTCCTCGGGCACATGCTGATGGACCCCGAGCACGTCGCCGCCTACCTGGCGCGCGGCGCCGAGCAGGGACTCAATACCGACGACAACGCGTACCTGGAGTACCGCACGCCATTCGAATTCATCGAGCGCACGGAAAACATCGTGGACGCGCTCCTGCCCTACGCCGGATGGGACGTCGACGCGGTGCTCGAAAGCGCTCCAGCGGCAACGCGCACGCGGGTGCGGGAGAACCTCGCCGAGCGGTTGGCGCGCATGAGACCCGAGCTCGCCGAGCCCCTTGAGTGACGGAACGAGAGACCGGCCGTTCGGTGACATTAATCAGGAACCAGTCAACCCCATGAACATCATCGGCTTCGTCCCGGCGCGTATGGCCTCAAGCCGCTTCCCCGGCAAGCCTTTGTTCCCCATCCGCGAGCGGCCGATGGTCGAGCACGTGTTCGAGCGCTCACGCCTGTTCGGACGCTGGGACGGCCTGTATCTCGCCACTTGCGACGCCGAGATCGCCGAGATCGGACGCGCCAAGGGCTACCCGGTGGTGATGACCGCCGATACCCACACCCGCGCCTTGGACCGGGTGGCGGAGGCCGCCGAGAATTGCGGCCTTGGGGTGGCCGACGACGATATTGTCGTTTGCGTGCAAGGCGACGAGCCGATGATGCGCCCCGACATGATCGACGCCGTCATCAAGCCCATGGAGGACGACGCCGACGTGCCGTGCACGGTGCTGGCCATGGACATCGTCGACGACGATGTCTTCCGCAACCCGGACACCGTGAAGATCGTCCACGACCTGCGGGGCGACGTACTCTACACCTCGCGCAGTCCCATCCCCTTCTGCGAGACGCTGAGCGCCGAGGTGGGTGCAAAGCGCATTTACGGCATCCTCGCCTTCCGCTGGTGGAAGCTGCGCTGGTTCACGGGCGAGGCGGAGACGCCGCTCGAGCTTGTCGAATCGTGCGATTCCAACCGCATCTGCGACCACGGCGGCGGCCAGCGCATCGCGCCCTATCCGCACATACCGTCCTTTTCCGTGGACAGCCCGGCCGACCGCGACAAGGTAGAGGACGCCATGGCCAACGACCCGATGTGGGGCAAATATTGAGCGCGCCGGCGGCTGAACTCGCGGGCGCCGACCCCGGAGACCTGCTGCGCTGCCCGCAATGTTTCGCGGCGAATCTCGCCGTTGCCGCCGACGGGCGCCTTTGCTGCGGCGCCTGTTCGGCGGCGTTCGCGGGGGACGCCGAAACGGGCGCCTATTCGCTGATCGCCGACGCTTCCCTCGGCACCATCAAGGACGACATCCAGAAATGGTGGGGCGACCTGTACCGGCAGCGCTACGCCGGCCACGAAGACGGGCTCGATGCGGCATCGCTCGGCCGCCGACTCGACAAGCTGGAAGACCTGTTCCGACGGCGCCGTCACCTCGCCGCCGTCGAGATGCCGCTCGACGACCTCACAGGCGCGACGGTGTTGGAGATTGGCTCGGGGGCGGGTGCGCACGCCGCCTTGTTCGCGCGCCATGGCGCTTCGGTGGTGGCCATCGACATCACGCCCGAGCGGGTGGCGGCGACCGCCCGCAAGCTGGCCCTCGTCCCCGAAAGCCGGGGGCGCGCCTACCACGCGGATGCCGAAAACCTGCCCTTCCGGGACGCCGCGTTCGATGTCGTCTATTCCAACGGGGTGCTGCATCACTCCGAGGACACGGAGCGTTGCATCAATGAGGTGCAGCGGGTGCTGAAACCCGGCGGCCGTGCCGTGATCATGCTGTACGCGCGCCATTCCGCGGCCTTCTGGCTCAACATCGTGCCCCGGGCACTGATCACAGGGGAACTCTTCCGCTGGCCCGAGGCTCAGTGGATCGGCCGCCTCACCGAGGGCAAGCCGGCGTTCGGCACCACCCGGAACCCCATCACGCGGGTCTATTCAAGGCGCGCCATCGCCAAGCTATTCGGCGCCTTCACCGTCAGCCGCCTACGCAAGTCGAGCTTCCAGTTCGATAACATGGCCATCCCGCGCCTAACGCAGATGAGGATGGCGGCTCTCGGGATACTGGGCCACCGGGCTCATCCCGGCGGCACGCTGGTTTACGGCGCACCTTTCATGGCGGAAACACCCCTCGAGCTTTGGCTTGGAAAGTTCATCGGATTTTCCTGGAACATCGTGGCGGAAAAAAATGACCAAACCCCTTGATGGAAGACTGGCGCTGGTGACCGGCGCCACCCGTGGCCTCGGCCACGCCATTGCCGAGCGCCTACTGAATGACGGCGCCCGCGTCATCGGCACCGGCACCAAACCCGAGGGCACGGCGCCTGCGGGTTGCGACTATCGCGCCGTCGATTTCAACGACGCCGGGGCAACGAAGACATTCGCCAAAGAGGCCGCCGGGCTCGGCATCGAGATCCTGGTCAACAACGCGGGCACCACCAAGATCAGCGATTTCACCGAGATCGCGCCCGACGACTTCACCCGCATCCAGCAGGTCAACGTCACGGCGCCCTTCATGCTCAGCCGCGCCGTTGTTCCCGGCATGAAGGAGAGAGGCTGGGGACGCATCGTTCAAATCGCCTCCATCTTCGGCATCGTCAGCCGCCAGGGGCGCGCCTCCTATTCGACGAGCAAGGCCGCCCTCGACGGCATGACGGCGGCGCTGTCGGCCGAGGTCGCTCAATTCGGTATCCTCGCCAACTGCGTGTCGCCCGGTTTCGTGGAGACAGAAATGACCCGGAAATCCTTGGGCCAGGCCGGCGAGGCCGAACTCGCCGCCCAGGTGCCGGCGCGGCGCCTGGGGACTCCGCGGGAAATCGCCGCCCTCGTCGCTTGGCTGGCGGGGCCGGAGAACACCTATATCAGCGGCCAGAACATCGCTATCGACGGCGGCTTCACCCGTGTCTGAGCGCCTCGCCATAGAATCCCACAAGGGGCCCTACGAGGTCGTCTTCGAGGACGACGCGTTGGGGCGCCTGGCCGGTGACTTGGCGGCGAATGCCCACTTCATCGTCGATGACCGGATAGCGGCGCTATACGAGGACGAGTTCGCCCCGCTGTTCGACCAGCCGTCGGTATTGCGCATCGAGGCACGCGAGGAAAGCAAGTCGCTGGACCGTTTTCCCTCCTACGTCGAACACCTGGTGGGGCGCGGCGTGCGCCGCGACCACACGCTGATTGCCATCGGTGGCGGCATCACCCAGGACATCACGTGCTTCCTCGCCGCGACGCTTTTGCGCGGCGTCGCCTGGCACTTCTACCCGACCACGCTCCTGGCCCAGGCGGATTCGTGCATCGGCTCGAAAAGCTCGATCAACTGCGGCGCTGCCAAGAACATACTCGGCACCTTCACACCACCCGGGCGCGTCGTCATCAACTCGCGGTTCCTCGATACCCTCGATGAGCGCGACGTGCGCTCCGGCGTCGGCGAGATGCTGAAGGCGCATGCCATCGAAGGCCCCGGCGCCTTCGACCGCATCGCCGCCGACTACGAAAGGCTGTTCAAGGGCCGCACCGTGATGGTCGACTACATCCACCGTTCCTTGGCCATCAAGACGCGCTACATCGAAGAGGACGAGTTCGACTTGGGACCGCGCAACGTCTTCAACTACGGCCATTCCTTCGGCCACGCCATCGAGGCGGCGACCGGCTTCGCCGTCCCCCACGGCATTGCCGTGACCATCGGCATGGACATGGCCAATTTTGCCGCCGTCCGTTTCGGCATCGCAACGGATGGGAATTTCCGCCGCATGCATCCGACGCTGAAAAGCAATTACCAAGGCTTCGAAAACCACCCCATACCCACCGGGCCCTTCCTCGACGCCATCGCTAAGGACAAGAAGAACACCGGCTCGGGTACCGTCGCCCTCATCCTTCCCGATGCCGAGGGACGGTTGTCCAAGGGCTCCTTCGCCAACGACGACGCCTTCGCCGCCCTGTGCGCGGACTATCTGGAACGGGAGCGCGCCCTATGAACGACTCGACGCCGGTCGCCGTCACCTCGCGCACCTTCTCGCGTCACGCGGTGCTGCGCGGCGAACTCCAGGAGCGCTACCCCAACGCGACATTCAATGAGGATGGCGTGACACTCAATGGTGCCGACCTCATCGACTTTCTGAAGGGCCACCGCAAGGCGATCACGGCGCTCGAACACCTCGACGGCGCGGTCTTCAGCGCCGTGCCCAAGCTCGAGGTGGTCTCCAAGTTCGGGGTCGGGCTCGATTCCATCGACCTGGATGACATGGCTGCGCACGGGGTGCGCCTGGGGTGGACCGGCGGGGTGAATAAACGCTCGGTCTCGGAGCTGGTCATCGCCTTCGCCATCTCGATGCTGCGCCATGTGCCGCAAGCCAACGCCGGCGTGCGCACCGGCACCTGGCACAAGCACGTCGGCCGCCAGCTTTCCGATCGCACCGTGGGTATCATCGGCTGCGGCCACGTCGGCAAGGATCTGGCGATATTGCTGCGTGCCTTCGGCTGCTCGGTGCTCGCCCAAGACATCCTCGATTTTTCTGAGTTCTACGCCGAGCACGGCGTGCGCCCGGTGGACCTCCATGAGTTGCTGAAAGAGGCCGACATCGTCACCCTGCACGTCCCCCTGGACGACAGCACCAAAGGCATGCTGTCCGCCGAGCGGCTGGAGCTGCTCAAACCGAGCGCTGTGCTCATCAACGCGGCGCGCGGCGGCCTGGTCGACGAGACGGCCCTCAAGAATATGCTCCGCGATGGTCGTCTGGCCGCCGCCGCCTTCGATGTGTTCGCCGTGGAACCCTCCGAGGATACCGAGCTCCTCAACCTCCCCAACTTCCTGGCGACGCCTCATATCGGCGGCAGTGCCGAGGAGGCGGTCCTCGCCATGGGGCGCGCCGCCATCGCCGGGCTCGACGACAACGCGGTGCCCGGGCCCGAAACGAAGGGAAAGAGATGAGCCCGCCTGCCAACGCCGATGCCTGGGGGCTGCCCCGGGTCCTCGAGTTCTTCGAGACACGCTGGGCGGTGACGACCGGGGTCTATCCCTCCGAGTGGCATTTTCTCGAAGGCCGGTTGCACGAGGGCGTCAGCGTCCTCGAATACGGCTGCGAGCATCCCGTGACTGACGCCGCGGTGACGCCAGCCCGCCAAGTCACGACCAGGGTCTATTGCGTCGAACGCTGATGCTGGGCCTCCTCACACGCGTCGCCAAGGGCATGGGAATAGACACCCGCGCCCACTACCAAGGCGTCTCGGCGCGCAGCCTGCGCGCCGCCATCCGCGAGCAGGGCTTGGCACCCATGTGCGAGCGCTTGCGCCAACTCCTGCCCGACCTCAGGGATCAGTTCACTGGTGCCATCGATGGCACCGAGTACGAGCGCTATTGGGAGATCAAGATGCGCGGCCTGCACGCCTGGCAGGTGCGCTGTGTCCTGGAGGCGCTCGATCGCATCGGTGGCGACGGGCTTGTTCTAGCCGATGTCGGCGATTCGTCTGGAAACCACGCCGCCTACATCCAGGCCCTGGCGCCGCCGGGACAGGTGTCGCGGGTGGTCAGCGTCAACCTCGATCCCGTGGCCGTGGAAAAGGTGCGCGCCAAGGGCGGCGAAGCCGTCTTGAGCCGCGCCGAAGATCTCGACCTCAAGCAACTGCGCCCCGATCTTTTCCTGAGTTTCGAGACCATCGAGCACCTGACCGACCCGGTCCGCTTCCTGCACGCGTTGGCCACGCAAGGCACCGCCGAACACCTGTTGATGACCGTACCCTACCGCCGCCGCAGCCGATTCGGGGGCGCGCACATGCGCCTGCAGGACGGAGCCCTTCCCGAGCGCATGACGGCGGAGGAAGTGCACTTCTACGAATTCTCACCGGACGATTGGCTGCTGCTTGCGCGCTTCGCCGGTTTTCGTCCCGTATTCACCAAGACCTACTGGCAATATCCGCGGCGGTCCTTGTTGCGACTGGCGGCTCCGCTTTGGCGCAAGCTCGATTTCGAGGGATTCTTCGCGGTTTTCCTGCAAAGGGACCTGTCCCTGGCCAAGCGCTACGCGGACTGGTAAGCGCATTCTCCAAGATGACGGTCCTCCTCGCCACATCCCGCCACTTGCCTGAGCGCCGCCGTTATCGGCATTGGTGCACCGCCGACGCCGCTACGCCCGGTCTCGATGGTGGCTGCCGCCTGCCGCAATTGACAGCCCGTCTCGAGGATGCTTTCGACGCCATCGCAGATGTGTGGTGGGCGCTGTCCAGGCAGCTCGGCGAGGAACCCTCGGCCGGCCTCGCCCACGCCCCCGCCACCGCCGCCAACTCTTCCGATTTGGGATTGATGCTGGCTTGGTCGCGGCTCATCGACGATCTGGCCCAAGGAACGGAAACCGTTCTTGTCGTCTGCGACGACCCGTGGCTGTTCCGCCATCTGTCCGCAAGGCCCGGCGTCGAGGCAGGAAGGCCACCACCCCTGTGGCCGGCGCGGTTGGGTCTGGCGGTGCGGGGCACTCTTGCCCGCGCCCGCGTGGCCTGGCGCGTCGCCGTGGCCGCGGTTGCCCTCGCCGGCCAGCGCGCCGCTTATCCAAAGGATGCCCCGGTGCTTCTCGTCTACGCCCACCCGGCCAGCGACGCCGAAGGCAGCGATGCCTATTTCGGCGACCTGATGAAGGAAATGCCCAA
>PVBE012563715.1_pt1 | contig 16662 bp, 16 predicted proteins | sample 1631181 | NCBI WGS metagenome assembly PVBE01 (sample SAMN08397723, study PRJNA350692) | Marine metagenome, whole genome shotgun sequencing project. | isolation source: water | place: Pacific Ocean | collected 2012-04
CTATAAATAAACACAACCAATGAAATAAACCATTCAACTTAAAAACTTCCAACTTTTGAGAATTTTATGGAAAACAAACACAAAAACACATTTTCAGGAAATTATTTCTTAGGATTTAGAGATAACTCTGAATACGAAAAAGCAAAAATAGCAATTTTGCCAGTTTCTTATGAAGGAACCTGCACTTTTGGAAAAGGAACCAAAAATGCACCAAAAGCAATTCTTAATTCCTCAGTACAATTAGAACCTTTTGACGAAGAAGCATTGTTTTCTCTTGGTAATTTGGGAATTCACACTCTAAAATCGCAAAACTTCTCAAATAAAACAAACTCTAAAAATGTTGTAGAAAAAACAAAAGAAATAACAAAAAAAATTTTAGAAGATGGAAAATTTCCAACGATAATCGGAGGAGAACACTCAATATCTATAGGAAGTATTCAAGCTTGTGCAGAAAAATATAGCGATCTATCGGTTTTGCAAATAGATGCTCATACAGATTTAGACAAATCATACAAAAATGAAGAATACTCTCACGCTTCAATGGCTAATAAAGTTCTAGAAACCACGAATACGAAAATTACTCAAGTAGGAATTCGTTCAATAACTCCTGAACTTATCAACATCGCAAGCAACACAAACACAAAAATATTTTTCGCGCACAACATTATAAACAAAAAACATAAAATTTCAGAAATTCTAGAAACTCTAAACAAAAATATCTATCTAACAATTGATGTAGATGCTTTCGATCCAAGCATCTTTCCAAACACTGGAACTCCCGAACCGAACGGACTAAAATGGCAATACATAATCAACCTAATCAAAGAAATTTCAAAAAAAAGAAACATAGTCGGATTTGACTTAGTTGAACACTCTTCAACAAATCCAAAAAAACCACACTACTCAGATTTCTCAGCAGCAAAACTAATCCATAAAGTTCTTTGCATAATTTGGAAAGAAAAAGTTAAACAACAATCGTCTTAATCTTCTCTAAATCACAAAAGTCGCTGGAATAATTATAAGCTCCTGCATTCAAAAACTTCAAAATGTCTCCAACTTTTGGATTTTCCAAATAAACTTCATATCTGAAAATATCTTCTGAAGCAGGAGTACAACCTTTTATCATATATTTATTTCCTTCTTCTTTCCCTCCTTCAACTAATAATTTGACATTCGCAATAATCGTGTCCAAAGCAGAATTGAAAATTGAACAATTCACAAAAATTGTATTTCCCTGAATTGCAATTATCTTACATTCCAAATCGACAGAATTTGAAGCAATAAATCTTCCAGGCTCTACAATAATTTCCTTTCCAAATTCTTCCTTAACTTCTAAAATTTTTCTAAAAATCATTTCTAAAGTTTTATCATTTGTATTTTTGTAACTTCCAGGAAGTCCTCCGCCAATATTTATTATATCAATCTTCTCAAGATTCTCTTTGCTCAAAAAATTCTCTAAATCTTCTTTCAGATTCCACTCTGAAACATTCTGAGTCTTTCTATGAAAATGAATTCCTAATTTGCCTATAGATTCATTTTCTCTCAAAAAGGGAATCTTCTCATTTACAATTTCAGATTTCATTCCAAATACATAATATCTTCCACTGAAAATAGTATTCTCTCTCAAATTAATTCTCAATAATAAATTTATTTTCTCTTTTTTATGCTCAATAAATTTCTCCAATAAATTCAAATCATCAATCAAATCTACAACAAAATTTCTAACTCCTAATCTCCAAATCACTTCTAAATACTTTTCAGAATTTCCCAATAAAAAATACCAAACTCTTTTCTTATCTTCAACTCTTTCTAATTCCCTTAAAGAATGAACTGAGAACATAGAATCAGTTTCGTTTTCTAAAATTTCTCCAACTTCCACATTTGTTTTCAAAGAATATGAAATTTTCAAATCTAAATCCTTCAACTCAGAATATTTCTTCAAAACTCTATCCCTATACAGGACAAATCTAGGATTTTCATTCATCTAAAACTCCTTCTTTAGATAAAGTTTCCAAAGATTTAATCATGGCTAATGGAAAATTAATCGAAACATCTCCAATAACTGTCGTCGCATCAGAATCATCTTTAATTTTTCCCCAAGACTTAGCTTCTTGAGTTGTTGCTCCACTCATACTTCCGGAAGTAGCTCTCGCAGTAGTCATATAAACTGCATAATCAAAACCACCATTCAACAAACCAGCCAGAATAGCATGATGCTTTGAGATGCTTCCACCCAAAGCTATCAAACCTTTCTTATCATCGTGCCCATATCTTGCAACAATATTCCCAAAATCTCCAACAACATCCACAGAAAAATCTTTGTGTTTTTGTTGAAATAAATACAAATGAAATCCAAAAGCTCCATCAGTTATTGCTGGACAATAAATTGGAATATCTTTCCTTGCTGCCTGAAACAAAATGCTATTTTCATCTTCCAATATCAAACCGATTTCCTTGAACATCTCCGAAGGAGTCCATCTTTTTTTCTTCAGATATAATTTTTCCAAAATTTCTTGTGTTTTATTCTCAAACTTCAAATATGATTGATTATCAATCATTAAATTACCAATCCGATTCATTCCTTTCTCATGTAATGCTAAATCATCAGAATTAAAATTAGTTATTGAAAATTTCTCTCCACAAGATTTCATAATATCTTCCTCCAGTCCACCAATCGTTGTAACAATGACTTCTGCCATTCCCAATTTGACAAGTTGTGCAAAAAATCCTCTCAAACCAGAAGTAACCATGTTAGATGTGAAAGTCAAGAAGATTTTAGAACCATTTAATTTCATCTTAGCAAAAATATCCGAAGCATTCTTCAACTCAACAGACTGGAAACCCACATTTCCAAGCCTCGCTACAAAATCCTCGACACTAATGCCTTTTTCCCAACATAAATCTTTAACGAAATCCATTTTAGAAGTACAACTAGTAAAAACCAACTTTAAGAGTGGGCTCTGACTAAATTCATAAATTAAAAGGAAAAGGCTGACTTTTAAAATTTTGGATTAAATCTTCTCCAAGATTTCTGCCTTCAAATTCATTTCCTTACAAAGTTCTACAAATTTTTCAGCATCTTCTAAAGTTCCGGCAACTCCTGCACCATAATGAATTGGAATTGCTAAATCTGGACTAATCAACGAAGCGGCATTGGAAGCTTCATCAGGATTCATAACATATTTTCCAGAAACCGGAAGCAATGAAACAAATTTATTTCCATGCTTTCCATAACCGCTAAGTTTTTGCATCTCAGGAATAAAGTCCGTATCTCCGGCATGATAAATTATAACCTCTTTCATCTTAATGATATAACCAACCCACCCTTCATTTTTCGGATGAAATTCTCTATGTTTATTATATGCAGCAATCGTTTCTATTTTTAGGTTTCCAATCTCCAATTCATCGCCAACCTCCATAACTTGAATATGTACTCCTTCCAACTTCATAATTTTGCTCTGACAATCTGCTGTACAAACAATAATTGCTTCTGGTGCAATAATTTTTTCTATATCTTTAATACTACAATGGTCATAATGGCTATGAGTAATTAAAACTACGTCTGCTTTGGGAACACTCTCTGAAATATTATATGGATCTATTGCAATCCGTTTACCATTAGAAACCAAAATTCCCGAGTGTCCGAGAAAATCTATCTTTACATTTTCCACTTCCATAATAATGAACGACTAATTTAATTTTTAAAACTACTGGATATTTTCTAAATCTTTATCTGCAGATCTTATCTCTTCCCAGATATTTTCTATCTCGTCAGTTTTTTCTAAAACTCTTTCTAAATATCTATCCTTGTTTTTCTGTTCTGCCCGCATGGCTCCAATCTGTCCAGTCGCATAATTCGAAAGCCCCTTACCAGCAAGATAAACTGCTCCAGCACCCATCAATTCGAAAGTTGAAATATCCCCCTTGCCAAGAAGATTTGCAAAGACATAAATTGGAGCCCATAATTCTGCAACAAGTCCTGGAACTCCTAATGCTCCTCTCAAACCATAAGAACGAGCCCTTAGATTAGATTCATTAGCTTCTCTAACCGAATCGCATTTCTCTTTGGTAAGTTTTGCCTTTCTCTCAGAAAGTTCATCAAAAACAGAATCATTCGATAAAGATGAATATTCTTCCATAAAAAAAGACATTTCAATATTATTTAAAGATAATTAAACTAAATCACCACTCAATTTTCTCAAGTTCTACGCTATCGTACAGAATATCTTTCAACTCGTAAAATTGCAAACTATCTTCTGCCCTGTCATCGAAATATCTTAACTGGTAGTCGGTATCTTCCTTGGAATCAAACAAATCTATAGCCATTTCCTTATTTTCAGAATGGTCAATCATCACAGTATGTGCATCTACTTCGTATTCCTTTCCATTAACTTTTATCTTATCTCCTTTTTTAATTTTAGAGATTGGTTTACTAGATTTTATCTTAACCATTTTATAAACTCTTTCAGAAATATCCCTTAATAAATTTAACTTATGGACTATGCCTTGTCATAGTTCTTGGAAATGTAATCGCGTCTTTTATTGTAGACAATCCACAAATCCAAGCGATTAATCGTTCAACCCCTAGCCCATAACCTCCGTGAGGAACACTCCCATAACGACGAGTATCAAAATAAAACTCATAATTCTCAGAGTTTTCTCCATCTGCTTCTAAATTTTCTCTCAACTTTTCTATACTCTCTTCTCTCTGGGAACCTCCAATCAATTCCCCAGAACCTTCTGGCCCAATCATATCGAATCCCAAAACAGTTTCCTTTCCTTTCTTACAATTTTCAGAATCTTTCATATAGAATGCCTTGACTTTCTTCGGATAATCTGTAACAAAAATTGGAGTATCATAAAATTCACTTAACTTATCCTCTTCGATAGTTCTCAAATCTTTTCCCCACACAACTTCCATTTTCTTTTTCTGTTTCAAAATCTTCAAAGCTTCATCATAACTCATTCTCGGAAACTTTTTCTTAGTTGTCGGTTTAAGTTTTTTAATATCTCTTTCAAGAATTTCCAATTCTTCTAGATTATTCTTCAATACCTCTGAAACCACATATTTTACTGCTTTCTCAGCATCATCCTGAAGATAATTAAAATCTTCCCAAGCAACTTCCATCTCCGCATGCCAGTATTCAGTTAAATGTCTTGAAGTTTTAGATTTCTCAGCTCTGAAACTCGGTTGAATTGTAAAAATTTTCTCCAAGGAAAAAATTCCAGGTTCTGCATGTAATTGCCAAGTTTGAGCTAAATAAAGTTCTTTTCCGAAATAATCAACTGCAAACAAACTAGATCCACCTTCGCATTGGGTTCCTAAAATCGTCGGTGAATGATATTCATAAAAACTATTTTTTCTCCAATGTTCTCTCAAAGAAGAAAGAACTGTATCTCTTATTTTCAAAATAGCGATCATTTTCCTAGAACGCAACCACAAATGTCTCCTATCTCCTAAAAGTTCTTCATTCAAACTTTTATTAATTGGGAAATCATCGCTTTTTCCGACAACATTTATTTCCTTAGCTCTAATTTCATAACCTGTCGGAGCTCGCACATCTTTTTTAATCTCTCCGACAATTTCAATGCTGGCTTCCACTTGTAATGAATCTATTTCTTTCCATTGCTTTTCAAAATCTTCCCTACTTAAAACAACTTGGATAACCTTGCTAACATCTCGAAGAATCAAAAATTTTAATTTATTACTTCCCCTTTCTCTATGAACCCATCCACGAACAGCTACCTTTCCAGAACTCTTTTTCATAGCTTCTGAGATTGATATGTACCTTTTTTTCATTTTCCCTTCTTTCCCATATCTAATTTTAGGTTTACTTCCTTCAATTGATTTTCCTTAACTGGAGAAGGAGAATCCATCATTAAATCTGTAGCATTTTTGTTTTTTGGAAAGGCAATAACTTCTCTGATTGAATCTTCATCTGTTAATATTTGTAAAACTCTATCCAATCCGAAAGCAATTCCTCCATGTGGGGGAGCGCCATATTTCAAAGCAGAAAGCAAAAATCCAAATTTATTTTGGGCTTCTTCTTCAGAAATTCCTAATGCTTCAAAAACATTATTTTGAATTTCTTCATCGTGAATTCTAATACTTCCACCTCCAATTTCTGAACCATTCAAAACCAAATCATAAGCTTTTGAATTAAGTTTTTCCAAATCTTTTGAATTAAACTCTGCTCCATCTTCTGGGGAAGTAAATGGATGATGCATGCTCTTCCATCTCTTTTCATCATGATCCCATTCAAACATTGGAAAATCGACAACCCATGTAAATCCAAATCTCTCTCCTTTTTTTCTCGTATCGGGATTGTCTCGCCCATATTTTTTCAAAGCGTCGTGGTAATTAATTCTGGGAAATGGTGTTTCAATTTTGACATTCAAAACTTTTTTGAAAACATATGCCCAAAGTTTTTCCATTTCAGAAAGTATATCCTCAACTTCTACAAAACTCATCTCCATATCTAATTGTGTAAATTCTGGCTGTCTATCTGCTCTCAAATCTTCATCTCTGAAACATCTGGCAATTTGATAATATTTATCATAACCTGCAACCATCAATAATTGTTTCATAATCTGAGGAGATTGTGGCAAGGCATAAAATTTTCCAGGATTAACTCGGCTAGGAACGACATAATCTCTCGCACCTTCGGGAGTAGATTTATTCAAAATAGGAGTCTCTACTTCTATAAAACTGGCCTTTTCCAAATATTCATGAATGGCCTTGTTAACTTTGCTTCTGAGAAGTAGATTATTTTGAATTTTTTCTCTTCTTAAATCTAAGAATCGGTGCTTCAATCTAGCTTCTTCGCTAACTTTCTCACCTTTTATATCGAAAGGCAAAGTAGAACATTTGTTATATATTTTCAAATTATTTCCGGAAACTTCAATTTCTCCAGTCTCCAAATCTTTATTCGCATCTTTCCTTTTCGCAATTTTTCCCTGGACAGCAATACAACTTTCAATAGTCAAATCTTTCAAAAATTTCTTATCTATTTCACCCTCTCTTAAAATAATTTGAGTCGTTCCATATCTGTCTCTTAAATCTATGAACCATAGCTTTCCGAAATTTCTGATTTTATCAACCCATCCAGTAAGAACTACTTTTTTATCTACATGTTTAATTCTTAACTCTCCGCAGGTGTGTGTTCTTAACATAATAACTTCAAGAATAAAGATTTTTTAAGAGTTGCTGTTAGAGAAAATTCTATTCAGAATTTCCATAGCTTTCTTAGCATCCACTTTTCCCTTAAATTTTGCCATTACCAAACCCATATAAGCATTTGGACGCATTCCCGGTTTTTCTTTAACAATTTTTCTAATTTCTTCTTCAATTTTATTATCATCAAGTTTTTCAATTTTAATTGCGTCCTCAAAAATTTTCCCTTCTACAATTCTAGACATTACTTCCTTAACATCTCCAATTTCAATTTTATTTTCTTTGACTTCTAAAAGGATTTTTTCTAAAATTCTTTCGGATAAACTAGTTTTTATTTCACCTATATCTTTATTCAATTTTTTAGAAAATTCATTTCTCCATAAACTAATCATTTTTGCAACAAGATTGGCATCTTTGTTATAAACTTTAATCAAAACCTCAAATTCTTCAAAATTTCCTTCTAAAACCAACTTAATCAATTCCTCACTCAACCCCTTTTTTTTCAATAGGGATTTGAGTTCTTCTCTCAATTTTGGAAGTTTCTTTTTCAACCCATTTATTCTGTCTCTAGAAATTTTCAATAATTCCAAATCTGTTTCGGGGTACATTCTCGATTGTCCGGGAATTGGTCTCAAAAATTCAGTTTCTCCATCGGGCAAAGCATTTCTAACACTTCCCTCTTTTTCTTTTTTCTTAATTCCTCCAAGCTGTCTTTCAATTTCCAAATCAATAGTCTTGACCATCATCTTAGGATTCTGGAAACCTTTAATTTCTACTCTATCGTGCCCCTTAATGCTAACATTAACATCCTGCCTGATTGTTCCAATCCCTCTCTTAACCCTGCAAGCTCTCAAAATTTCCCCAATTTTCAAAGCAGCTTCCTTAACTTCTTCTGGATGATACATAACTGGAGCAGTTGTAATTTCTACTAATGGAATTCCCAATCTGTCCAATCTGAAAGTAGCTTTATTTTTCCCCCTATTTATTATCCTAGCAGAATCTTCCTCCAAACAAATAGATTCGATTTCTACTTTGCCAAATGAAGTTTCGATATAGCCTTCATGAGCAACCATCACAGTTCTCTGAAAACCAGACGTATTCGAACCATCTATCACTGTCTTCCTCATAATTTGGGTAACTGGATAAACTTCACAGTTCATTAGTAAAGCAATTTGTAAAGCTACTTCCAAAGAATCTTCATTTATATTTCTCGGAGGTTCTTCATCTAATTCAACCAAGGAAATTGTATCATTATAACCTTCATAAAAAAATTCTTTCTTTTTTGATGCTTCATGTGCAGCAGCGATATCTATCTTGCCAGATTCTCCTGCAACTGCATGTAATTTTCTTTTGATAATATAATCTGGTTTATCACTTCTCAAATAACTAGGAGAATTGGAAAACAATTTTCCAGTATCTAGTTGCTGATGAATTTCCAAACCGGCTTTAAGGCCCAATTTTTTATAATCTTTCATATAACTAAAAAAAGAAAGAGATTATTAAAGCTTACTTAATTTGCTTCTATCTTCAATTTATCAATCAAATCATAAACTTTTTTTTGCTTATCTGGATTTTCCCAACCCTTTATTGTTTCATCAAGATAGTTTTTATCAAGACCAACAAATTCAGAAAGTGCTTTAACATCATAACAATCGCACAGAACTCTAAATTGAAACATTATTTCTTTTCTTACTTTATCTTTTAGTTTTTCATTTGTATCAAGAATGCTATAGGTGACTACTGCCCTCATATCTTCAGCTTCATCTTTAAAATCTTCTCTGCTTAAATAATCTGGAACTTTTGCACCAAAACTATCTACAAAATTAGAAACTCTCGATAGTTTATGATTCACCAAATCTTCTGGACTAATAACTGGATAAGTAATCCCATTTCTAAAAATAAGTTGTTGGTTAGAAATCTCTCTTTCTAATGATTTTTTCCTCTTCTTTTCAAAATTGCCTTTTGACCTTCTTGGAAACTGAATAATGTATGAATCTCCATCTTTATTTATAAGATGATCAAAGGTAGAACCTTTCTTTTTAGAATCAATTTCGTAACCTTGTGAAGTCAATACTTCTTTCATCGGTTGAAAAATATCCCTATAGAAACCAGTTCCGCCTCCACAAAAAAGATCTATATCTAAATCGATTGTTTTTCTAAAAGATTCTTTTGGTAAATAACTTTGTACAGCAATTCCATGGGATACGTGTCCTGGTAAATTTTCAAAAATTTCATTAACTGCGGAAATACTATCTAAAACAATTACATCATCCAAATTGTGAGCCCTTAAACTACTCATAAGCTTATCTACCATATAGATACCATTAAAGTATGACTTATAAAACTTTCCATATAGAACTACCTATAAGTTACAACAAAATAGAAAATACAACATAAACCTTTAAATTGGTAAATATCTAAAATTAGTTATGAATAAAAATAAAAAAAAAGTAAAGCAAGAAAGTTTTCTAGCATCTGCCCAAAAAACTATTGGACAAAAATCCGCAGATATTTTAACTAAATTCGTTGGTTCTTGGGGATTCATAATACTCTCAGCTATATTCGTAGCAATCTGGACCGCAACAAATATTTATGGTTGGATAAACTCGTGGGATCCTTATCCATTTATTCTATTGAATTTATTTCTTTCAATTTTAGCAGCGATTCAAGCACCAATAATCCTTATGTCTCAAAATAGACAGAACGAAAAAGATAGAGTTCGCTCTGAATATGATTATTCTGTAAATAGAAAAGCAGAAAAATTAATTGAAGAATTGAAAAAACAAATTAATAGAATTGAAAAAAAGTTGAATAAATAATTACTCATTCAATATTTCATTAAACTCGCCAGAAAAATTTTCCAACATTTTTTCTTTAACTTTGTCTTTCCAGTTTCTATGTCCTAAAACCCATCCCAATTTTACAAAAGCAGTTTCCGACAACATATCTTCCAAATAAATTATCTTTGCTTTTTCCAACCCTCTTCCAGTAGAATAAACTTTAGGATTTAATCTTCCATAAATAGTTTGAGGAACTGCGCAAATCACAAATCCTTCTTTCGTTAATTTTTTAATTTTGGAAATCCAAGAATTTTTCACATCTCCAGAAGCAACATGCCCAAGTCCAGTCATTTCAACAACAATTCCTTTGTACTTATTTTTGTAAAAATCTAAAATATCTGGCTTTTGCCCAGGATAAAATTTTACTAATGCGACTTTGTCGCTAAAATTTGAGTCCAAGTTCACTTGCCCTTTGTTCCTTGGACGATATTCTCTCAAAAATTCAACTTTTCCATTTTGAATTTTTGCAATCGGAGAGCTATTTATTGCTTTGAATGTATCTCTCCGAGAAGTGTGCATCTTCCTAACTTTCGTTCCGGGAAGTGCGTAGCAAAAATCATCATTTGTAGAAGCATGGCCAACAATCATAACTTCTGCACAATCACTCAAAGCCATTTCAACAGCACAATTCAAATTCATCTCAGCATCGCTACTCGCCCTATCAATGCTTCGCTGACTAAATGTTAAAACGACGGGCTTATTTAAATCTCTCAAAAAGAAAGACAATGCCGCTGCAGTATAGTGCAAAGTATCAGAACCATGAGTAACTATAACTCCTTGAATTTCTTTATCGTCCAACATTTTCTTAACACTTTCAGCAATTTTAATCCAATGCTCTGAAGACATATTCTCCGACAACTCCACAAATGGAACATCCATTTTTTTAATATTCACCTTATCAAATAAAGAATGATAAACTTTGGCAAAATCTTTTATTTCAGTAATTGGTTTAACTCCTCCAGTTTTAGAATCTAACTTAGAAGCAATCGTTCCACCAGTCACTACCAATCCTATTGAGGGTTTTCCCTTGTCAGAAAGAATTTTGAAATCTCCTACACTTTCCTTAAATCTTCTAATAACTTTATATCTAGCAATACCCTCTTTTGAAATTCCGATATTGTAACCAGACTTCAACTTCAAAAGAACAATTTCACTATCATGACTTTCCAAAACTCTTCCTTCAACTTCTCGCTTAGCTAAACCAAATTTAACATAATCGCCCGGCGAAATTTTCAACTCAACCATAGAAAGAATAAATTAGAATTGTATAAAAACTATTCGTTTAATAACTCTTAGCAAAATAAGCCATAGTATTCGTCTTCTCACCACTCTTCACACAAATACCTTCTTTCTTTACCTTTTCAATAATCCTCGAAGTAGCGCCGCCAGTTTCATCTTTAATCTTTTCTTCAACCCTAACATCATCAACCATATGTGCTTCACAATCTTCCCTTCCTTTAATTTAGATTTCAATTCTTTCATATTCTTCGCTTTGACAATATTTTCTTTCAAATGCTTCTCGGCTGTCTTGTACAAACTATTCTGGATATCTTCCAACAATTTAGGAACTTCTCCAAAAACTTTCTTCTCTGAAAGACTTTCCTTCTTTCCATTATCTCTCCTAACTATTGTAACTTGTTTCTTCTCCAAATCCTTGGGCCCAACCTCAATCCTCAAAGGAATTCCTTTCATTTCCCATTCATTGAATTTCCATCCAGGAGAGTACCCCTCTCTATCGTCCAAAATAACTCCATATTTCTTCAAACCTTTAGCAATCTCTTTTGATTTTTTCAAAACCTTATCTTTTGAATCTCCAAATAAAATTGGAACTACTACTGCCTTATTTACTGCAACATTCGGGGGCAAAACCAAACCTTTGTCATCCCCGTGAGCCATAATCAAAGCACCAATTAAACGAGTAGAAAATCCCCAAGAAGTTTGCCAGGCATATAGTTCTTTCTCATCTTTATCTTTGAACTTCACATCAAATACTTTGGAAAATCCCTGTCCCAAATTATGTGAAGTTCCACATTGTAATGATTTCCCATCAGGCATTAGAGCTTCAATAGTCATCGTCGTCTGAGCTCCAGGAAATCTTTCCATAACCGATTTCTTCCCGACTAAAACTGGCAAAGCCAACAAATCTCCTACCATTTTCTCATAAGCGCTAATCATTTCATTCATATTTTTTTCAGCTTCTCTCTCATTTTCAAAAGCACAATGCCCTTCCTGCCACAAAAATTCTCGCGTTCTCAAAAATGGTTTCGTCTGTTTAACCTCCCATCTCAAAACATTACACCATTGATTCAACTTTAAGGGCAAATCTCTCCAACTCCTAATCCACTTAGAATAAGAATCGTACATTATAGTTTCAGAAGTAGGACGAACGGCAAGCAATTCTCCTTCCTCGGTTCCCTTAACATAAGCAAGTTCTGGAGCAAATCCCTCGGCATGTTCTGCCTCTTTCTTAAAAAAAGAATCTGGAATTAACAATGGAAAATAAGAATTCCTTACCCCTTTCTTATTCAAAGTTTTATTAAAATTCTCTTGGATTTTTTCCCAGATTGAATAGGCATTTGGACGAATAACCATAAAGCCCTTAACAGGAGCATAATCTGCGAGCTCCGCCTTCTGAACCAGCTCAGTGTACCATTCAGAAATGTTATCTGATTTCTTCACACTCAAACTCTTTCCACCTTTAGCCATGGAATTTACTAGAAAATCTATCTATTAAACTTTACTAATGGGCTCACAGGGAATTGAACCCCGATCTCTGGATTTCTTCATTTTGAAAGATTAAGTAAAATTTTTCAAAGACCTTCCGAAGTCCAGCATTCTATCCATTAAACTATGAGCCCCAAAATATAAAATAATTATATTTTAAAAAATATCCTATTTTATTTTCAACATTTCAGATACAAAATCTTCGAGATATGAGACCTCCTTGCCTCTTTCTTTCAAACTAGAAATTATTTCCTTAATTTTCAATTTATAGCTATCTATCAATTCACGAGATTTATCCATCCCAATTAAATCAATTACAGTAGTTTTATTTTCATCTTGGTTTGTTGGCTTCCCAATTTCATCTTCATTGCCACAAACATCTAAAATATCATCTTTAATTTGATATGCAATTCCAATACTCTCTCCCAAGTTATGTAATTCTTTCAATTCTTCTTCGGAAGCGTTTCCCAAAATTCCTCCAATGGAAATCGCATAAGCAAACATCGCGCCAGTTTTTTGTTGATAAAGAGAAATCACTTCATCAAAAACTAAATCCTTATCAGCTGCAACACCATATAAATCTCTTTTCTGTCCTTCTATCAACTGAAAAGAAGTTTCTGTAGAAATTTTCAAAATAGCCAGTTTAAATTTGTTTGGTAAATCGCTATCTTGAATGATTGTTCTAGCTTTCTCAATCAAATAATAAAAACACAAATCAGTTGTTGCAATATCAAACTTTTTATGACAAGAAGGTTTTCCCCTTCTAAAATCTGCATCATCCATAGAAGGCAAATCATCCATAATCAAAGAAGCTGTATGAAATAATTCAGGAGTTAATGAATATGGTAAAATCTTGTCAGACTCAACCCCATAAGATTTTCCAGAAGCAATCGCCAATAATGGTCTCCAAAAATGAGCTTTATAATTTACTGCAGAATATCTCGCAGCATCTTTAATTCTTCCCTTTCCCTCAGGAAGATTGTTATCAAGAAAATTAACAATTTTTTCTCTGCTTTGATTCATCCAATCAATACTCATAAAATTTCAAATTAATAAGGAATTATAAAGATTTGTATATTATTAATTTCTCTTTTTCATAGCCTTTTTTATTCTAGCTAATGCAAGTTCCATTCCTGCTTCACGTGGACTTATATTTTTTTTAAAAGCCCTTTTTAAAACTAAATCTGTATTCTTGCACAGCTTTTCTCGAATTAAATCTTCCATATATTTTTCCCCTTTTCCCAGATACTCTGCATAACTAGAAATAACTCCTCCGGCATTCGCAACAAAATCTGGAACAATTAAAATTTTCTTGCTCAATTTTTCTTCAACATCTAGTGGAATAGGAATGTTTGCCGCTTCTACAATTATCTTTGCCTTTATTTTATTCATATTTTTCCTAGTAATTGTATCTGACAAAGCTGCAGGAATTAAAACATCAACGGGAAGTTCAAAAATTTTCTTCCCAACTAAGCTTTTACCATTTCCAAAAATAACGCTTCCTTTCTTTTTCTTAACTTTAGAAATCTCATCATAATCTAGGCCTTCTGGATTATACAAACACCCTTCGCTATCACTAACAGCTACGACTTTGAAGCCGTGATTTTCTAAACACTGAAAAGTAAAGGTTCCTACATTCCCAAAACCTTCAATTGCTACAGAAGTATTCTTGATTTTCATACCTAAATGTTTCAAAGCCCTTTGTGTCGCATAACAAACTCCAAAACCTGTGCTCCCTAATTCGTGAGGTAAACCACAAATATTTTTTCCATGAATTTTCTTACACAACTTCAAAGGTTTTCCAGTTGCGGATTTAAAATCTCCATTCTCTTTAACAAAAATTTCCATTTCTTTTTCAGAGGTATTGAGATCGGGAGCGGCGACATACTGAGAAGGAGAAATTGGTTTCAAAGCATAGGAAAAAGCTTTTACAAACTCCTCTTTTTTCTTTCCATCTTTTTTCTTATCAAAAATAATTCCGCTTTTCCCTCCTCCAAATGGTAAATCTGCTAAAGCATTTTTCAGAGTCATCACACGAGCAAGTCGAAAACACTCCTCAATATCTACATCTGAAGTCATTCTAATTCCTCCTTTCGCAGGCCCCAATGCAGTATTATCAATAACTGTGAAACCTTTCATTCCGGTTTTCACATCATAAACTTCTAGAATTTTTTCTGGCCCTAACTCGTCATTAAATTTTCCTAACTCCATTTTCACCTCTTAAATAAATATTCTTCAAACTTAAAAATCTTCCTACAATCCAAAATCAAAAATCTTGCTAAGTGCTCTTTTCACTTTCTTATTATGTGCTTGAAGATAAACTCCTGCTGCTAATAAAATACTTCCTCCGATAATCACTCTCAAATTCAATTCTTCTCCGAGTATGAAAAATGCCAATAATATTCCTGACAAAGGCATTGTCAACATAACAAATATAGAACTTATTTCCGCCCCAATTTTTTCTAATGCTAAGTTATGGAACAAATAAGCAAACCCTGTTGAGAAAATTCCCAATCCCAAAACTAACCAAAGAACTTCTGAGAGATTTCCCCAACCAAAAATAAATGGAAATGGAAGTAGAAGTAAAGTTGCAAAAAGGAAAAACCAAATTATTGCCCCAATTGAGTGTTCTTTATTTTCCTTCCTCATTCTAACAACCAAAAAAGAATAAAAAACCATTTGAGTTAAAGCCAAATAATTTCCGAGAGCATTTTCTCCAAATTTGAAAGGATTAATAATTATAATTCCAATAACTCCGATAATCAAAGTAATAATCTTCGTTCTAGTTATTTTTTCTTTCAAAAAAAAGTAAGCTAAAATTAAAACTAAGAATGGAGAAAAGTTTGTAATTAAAACTACATTTTGCACTGGAGCAAAAAGATTAGCAACAACAAATAATGACAAAGTTGAAGCAAATAAAACCCCCACAATAAAATAATCTTTCAAATCTTTTCGTTTAACCTTGAAAGCATTTTTATCAATAAATGGGACAACTGCTAAGACAAATAGAAACCCTAAAACCATTCGATAAAAAACGAGAGTCATAAAATGAATTTCACTTCCAATCAACTTTACAAAAATTCCAATAGTTCCTGTTAAAATTCCTGCTAGAATAATATAGAGATAGGGTTTTGTAATAGATTTCATTATGCTAAATTAAATAATTTAATTACAAAAAAGACATAAAACATAATTAACATCCAACCTTCCCATTTGGTGATCTCCTTATCTTGGGCTATAAAGAAATAAAGAAGTGTTGCAGCTAACATCAAAGGCAATCCGAAAGAGAGTATGCTTTGTGGAATAATCAACACTCCGAAAAAAGCAGGAATTCCCATTACTGCAAACGTATTGAAGATGTTAGAACCTAAAATATTTCCAACCGCTATTTCTGCTTTTCCTTTCCTTACAGCAGTTAAACTAACCATCAATTCTGGGAGAGAAGTTCCCAATGCCACAGCACCTATAGCAATAATTTCAGTTCCAATATTTAAAATTTCAGAAAGCTGAATAACTGAATCAACTGTATATTTCGCTCCAAGAAAAATGAAAAATGAACTAATAAGAAAAATTAACCAAGTTTTAGAACTTAACTTTTCTTTTTCCAAATCTTTCTTAATTTTTTTCTCGGCAGAAACATCTTCATTTTTGTCTTGGGTAGACATTGTATAAATCAAATAAAAAATTAAACCAGCCATAAATAAAATCGCTTCAAATATGCTAAAAACTCCATCCCAAATTGCAAAAGCGAATAAGAATGCTGAACCAACAAGTAAAGGCAAATCTACTCTTGAAAGTTCATGTAAAATTTTTATTTTCTTACTAAAAATTGCAGTAATTCCCAAAACAAGAAAAATGTTAGTGATATTAGAACCAATCACATTTCCAACAACAATCTCTGAAGCCCCATTGAAAACTGCAAAC
>PVBE010905468.1_pt1 | contig 16661 bp, 16 predicted proteins | sample 1631181 | NCBI WGS metagenome assembly PVBE01 (sample SAMN08397723, study PRJNA350692) | Marine metagenome, whole genome shotgun sequencing project. | isolation source: water | place: Pacific Ocean | collected 2012-04
ACCTAACATACATCATCACGGCGAGACGGATAATCTCGGGTGAAGTATTAAAATAACGAAAGGGGTTATGATTTTGCATCCCGAAACACTATGAAAATGCTAGGACACCGTCAAAATAGACTTTAATCTGACTGTGCCCCAGAAACTCTACAACAAGCTGGTACATAAAAAGGGGGCTAGACAGATAAAAATATTAGAATTTATTTATTTCATATTTTTTCTAAAAAATTCGATTGTTCTTTTATGTGAATCTTTATCCACTTCCTCGTTATATTCCCATCTTGTGCTATTCTTCCTATCCCAGGCATGATCAGCGTCTGAATAAACATGGGTCTCCAGTCTCCCTCCCCGGTCTTTTACTTGGTCCCATGCTTCTTCAACCCATTTCATCCGTTGAGTACCGTCCTCTTCGCCATGTAATGCCAATATCGGAGAACTCGATTTCGAAAAATATCTCATCGGGTAGGGATTATCCAAATATCTCCCCTTGTTTGCTTTCCAAACACCATAATGAGATACACCAGCATTAACCTTAGAGGTTCCTGTCAGGTAACCAACCCAAAATCCCCCATTAGAAAACCCAACGGCGAAAATATTCTTATTATTAATCTTGGGATCATTTTTCATAAGATTGATAATTTCTGATAATTCCTCTTCGATATTTTCTCGATAAGTGCTGAACGTCTCCATTCTCGTCCTAGGAGTCAGACCGTGTCTTTTAAAAAAATCTGGGGCATAAACGGCAAATCCGTCATCAACATACCGTTGGATAAGATGTTTTACCGATTTGAAACCACCACTGGTGTGTAGTGCTATGACTGCAGGGAATGGACCAGAACCATCTGGGTAATATTTTTCATGATAAATTGGTTCTGCTCGTGCGCTGCTGGCAAAAATCAAACAAACAATTCCGACCGTTAAAATTTTAGCATACCTGTTCATCGTTAAACGCCCAAAATTAACTTCAAAGGATTATACCACCGATCACGTTTTTACACAGCCTGGACCCTGAGCGGACATACTCATAAATTCCGATTCGCCGAATCCTATTGCCATCAGACTACCTTCTTATAGAATAACCCAATAGAATAACCCAAATAAAATCGCCAGAGGAAAAAACGTGTCGGATCAATGTGATCAATTTAAGCGCCAGTCGGTTTTTTCGCCTACATCTCTGGATTTTCCCGTCTAGCGGGGACTAATGAGGTCGCTACGTTTGTAGCCTTGTGGTCAAGATGTGCAAATTTGGCTTCAAGAATTTGGGATCGACGGAAATACATGACTGATTTTTGGGTAGAATCCGGATTTAGGTTGTTGGACAAAAATTCGGACGATCATCTAGCGGTGACCGATGACTTTTTGCGCGCCTATTTTATGCGCCCGGAGATGGAGCCGGTGGACGAATCCTGCAACGCCGAGCGTGCCCTGCATGCGCGGCTGATGGAAAATCCGCGGATTGAGGTTAGCGCCGCCGATATTCAGGTGATGAAGGATGATGATATTAAGGAAAACTATCAGATCCTCATCGGCTTTAGAGATCGTTTGCTGGCCGCGGGCACGGTTGAAAATTGTTATCTCAGTCTGTTCAAAGCCGATTTTAGCCGAATTCCACCCCTTTTCATCAACCAACTTACCCAAATAATCCTGCGCAATATTCTGGATAAAACCTTGTACCCCCTGTGGGCACGATGTGGAGAAATGTTGTTTAGAGATCAGAAAATTTCCGTACAGGATAGCGCCGTGATGGCCGCGGATGCAAACATTGTCGAGCTTCATCTATCGAACCAAGCGCCGGCCAATCTGGAGGTCGTCAAAGGAACGTCGACAGCGGGTCAGAAAACCATTGAGCTTGATGTGTTGAGCGATGCCAATGCCGAAATATATTGGGACCGGTCCGATAATTTCGATACTGTTCTCGATCTTCGGGTGTGGAGCCAGGCCAACGAAGCGCTGTGCCGGGTGATGGAAAAATGGGTCCATCATTTTTACCGCAGCCCGGTTCAAATTCAGCCCCTCGAACAGATCAGCGATGACAAATGGGTCTGGCATATCGGCCTGGATGCGGAAGCCACATCGCTGCTCAACGATATGTATAATGGGGTCGATGTGGCGGCGGAACGAAGCCAGCGGCTGATCTCATTATTCCGCATGGAATTCAGGGACAAAAGCCTGATGCGCCCGTATATCGCCGGTCGGCCGATCTATTTAGGGCTGGCCATGACGGCGGACAATATCCTGCGCATAAAGCCGCAAAATCTTCTCATCAATCTGCCGTTGGCGGAAAACGGCTAAACTTAGGAGAATCTCCAATGGACGAAGACCAATTCAATATGAACATCCGCAAATACCTTAAAAAAGTGGGTATCACGTCGCAGCGTGAAGTCGAAAACGCGGTCCGTGCCGCCATGGATAACGGTGCTCTAAAAGGTGATGAAACCCTCAGCGTTAAGGTGACCTTGGCGATTGGATCAATTGATTTGACTGTCGATATCGATGGCGAAATTGGTCTCGGCTAGCTCTCTTCCCCATCCTCCAGGCCGTGTTCCTTTTTGTGTTGCTCGGCTTCCTCGCGCAGGTTCTCGCGTTCTTTCAGGTAGTCCGACGTGGTCCTGATTTCCGGGCGTTCACCCACCGCCATCGGGGTGTCGGGATCATCGAACTGATCGGCGACGCGACAATCGGGGCACATCTTCACACGCTCCAGCGCGTCGCCTTCGAACATGGAATGACCGCGCAGCTTTTCGACCATTTGGTCGATGGACGATTTGATGCCAAAGGGCTGGCCGCACTTGACGCATTCGAACGGCGTTTCCTTTTTCACCACAATTGCCGTCCGTGCCTCGCCGGTGAAGTTAAAACGAGGGTTCAGGGTGATGACGCTTTCGGGACAGATGGTGCGGCATAATCCACACTGAACGCAGGCGGTTTCGGTGAAGGTGAATTCGGGGCTGTCCGGGTTGTCCTTCAAGGCGCCGGTGGGGCACGCGGCGACGCAGGACAAACACAGCGTGCAGTCATCGGTCTTGACGTCAATCACGCCAAAGGGTGCGCCGGCGGCGAGCGACAGAAGATCCACCGCATTCGGCGCGTGATCGTGTAGGTGGTTGAGGGCCAGATTAACCAGTGAACGCTTATTGCCCATGGGCGCGAAGTCGCCCACCGCCATCGGCTCTAGCGTTGCGCCATCATAAAGTGTGGTGGCGAGCGCGTCGGGGTCTTGGTGGTCCAATTTTACCACCCGGTTGTCGCCGTAGCCCAATCCCGTGGTGACCGATTGGATCAGATCGATCTGCCCGTCCAGTCCATCACTCTCGCCGATATTTTTAGGCCCGATCAAAACATTTATTCCAGCCGCGCCAAAGGCCAGCGCCGTAGCGAAAAAGTCAAATCCAACCTGGGTGATCTCGTTGACGGCAAAGGGTAAGACATTGGCGGGCAGGCCGCGTCCTGAATGCCCCCCCCCGTGCGACATGGCAGCGATCATGTCCTCGCCGTAACCGGTATCATGAATTAATAGAACCGGCGCTTTACCGCCCGCCTGTCCATAGGCGTCGAGCAATAATTTGAGGCGTTCGAAAATAAAGTTGCCGGCCGGTAATTGATAGCTGACGGCGCCGGTCGGGCACACCGCCGAACAAGAGCCGCAGCCGGCGCAGATATAGGGATCGATCGCAACCTCGTCCTGGGCCGGAATGATGGCGCCAGTCGGACAGACGTCCAAACACCGGGTGCAGCCGATTTGCGATGAGCGGGCATGAACGCAAATATTAGCCTCTAATTTGACATAGCGGGGTTTTTCGAATTCACCAACCAAATCGACCAGGTCAAAAAGGGCGCGCTGGATCGCCGCCGGGTTTCCGGCTTCAAGGTGAAAATAGCCGTCGCGTTTTTCCGCCGCCGGGAACAGCGCCTCACCGCCGGCTATATCGAAGATCAGATCGAAACTCATCTTGACATCTTTATTCTTGCTGCCGGTGGCGAACACGCCCCGTGACGACACCTGCACCGGCGCGTAATCATCGACCGTGACCTCAAACGCGCCCAAATGGCCGGTTGCTGATTTGATGGTTCCGGCAAAGACCGGCACATCCATTAATCTGGCTGGCAGGATATCGCTGGTATCTTTGATCAGACAGGTCACGTCGAGCCGTGACGACAATTGTTTGGCGATTTCCAAGGTCTTTTCGTCCGTGCCAAAAATAACCACCCGTCCCGCCGAGGCCATGGAGACACTGGCGGCCAACGGTGCTTGCAAGGTTGCTTCCTCGATCAAGGCGCGGATTTTGGGTAGCGCCTGGTCGCCTTCTTCAGACCAGCCGGCGCGTTCGCGGATATTGGTGTAGCTGATTGACGTTTCTTCATTGGCTTCCGCACCCATTTCAACAAACAGCGGCGCTTCTTGTGTGCAGGCAACGATTAAGGGATCGCCCTTCTCCACCGCGACGGTAAAATTACCAATTTGTGAGCGACAGAGATGGGTGTTAACAACCACCTCGTCACCATCGAATAACTTCTCCAACTCTTTTTGCGGCAGATCAATGGTACCTTCGCAATCGCAAATCAATAATTGCTTGCCGTTTAACTTCATTAATTTAAGTTCCCTGTATATTTATGCTTCGCCCCGGTGTTTCAACTCCGACGGCGGTTTTAGTTCCTGGCGATGACACCACAGCAATTCCCCGTTGAGAAATTTCTGCGCCAGATCATTTTCGGGTCCAGCAAAGAAATCATCGGCCCCCGATTGTTCCAAAAACCGGCCGCGATAAAGAAATAGGACATTGTTGGCCAGTCGTTTGGCCTGCCCCAGATCCTGAGTGGCCATAATAATTTTTGTTCCCGATTTATGGACCATGTTGATGATTTCTTCAATCGCATGGGTGCCGCCGGGTCCAGATTGGCTGACGGTTCATCAAGAAACAGGACCGCCGGCGATTTTGCCAGCCGGGTGAGGCCGGTCATTTGCAGCATGTCGTCGATGATCCGTTTTCTCTCCGCCTTCTTTACTTTTTGAGATTTTAAGGCAAAGGCTAAATTCGCTCGCACCGAACGGCGCAGCATGACCGGGCGTTGAAAGACCATGGTCTGATAAGGACCGGGTTGATGACCCTTCGGTCCTTGCCATTTTATTTCCCCGCTGCAGGGTTGCAGCAGCCCATGGCACAATCGCAGTAATAGGCTTTTACTGGTGCCATTGGGACCAAGAATGAGGGTGCGCGATCCGGACGCCAAGGTAACGCTGAAATCCTTAATCAGGCGGAGCCCTTTGATGTCGTAAGCAACGTCAGAGAGTTTAAGCGGCAAGATGCTGTCCAGCTGCACCGCTACGCCTGACGTTACTTCTTTATCGATTAAATTATCCATGACGCTTCACGGTCGCTCTAATTGCGCCACCATGATCGGTGACAAATTATATATTACCCAGTACCCTATTAACTCTCTTCTTTGAATTGGGAAAGGGTCTAGATTGGAAAAGGATCAAATCATGCCCCTCGGCGTTGTCATGGAGCGTCGCGTGTCAGACAGTCAGTGGATCGTTTTTGACTGGCGCGTGGTCTCGGTTCTGCCGGGTGCGGCGAACATTGACGACTGGGTGGAACTTCAGAAAGGCGACGACTGGGTTCAGTATCACGCCGGCACCTTGCCGCTGGAAATTTTCAGAAAAGAGACCGAGGGATATAAATATAATCTAAGCCTGGAACAGCCGTCCGTCTTCGTCGTTCTGCGCGAAGCCGAGGAAGAAGGCGAAGAGGATTTGATGCCGTTTCTGGTTACCGTCTGCCCGTACGAGGCGCAGGATTATCTCGATAGTGGCGAGGAAATTGTCGAATCCGTCGCCATGCCCGAAAGTGTGGCGGCGTGGTTGGCTGATTATATTGAAGAACATCACGTTGATGAGCCGTTCAAAAAGCGTAAATTGAAAGCCTTCGATCCGCGCAAGGAAGGCTTTGACAAGGCGCCGCCGCCGATACAGAAAAAATGGAACAAGCTGGCTCATGAGTAATGGCGGCGATAATGCGGATGAAAGTTTCGCTAGTCGATGGTCAAGGCGCAAGACGGCCCTACGCGATGGCGAAGACGTAACGCCGGAACAAGCGCCTGCTGAAAATCCTGTCGCCGTCTCTCAAGAACAAGTTGATGATGGCCGGGATTTGCCGATCCCCGATGATTTGCCGGACATCGACAGCCTGGAAAAAGATTCCGACTATTCCTTGTTCATGCGCGACAGCACGCCGGAATATTTAAAGCGCTTGGCGCTGCGTAAATTGTGGAGTAGCGATCCGACCTTTGCCGTGCTCGACGGGCTCAACGATTACGACGAGGATTTCAGCAAGATCGGCATGATCGTCGAGGAAGTGACGACGCGCTACCAGGCGGGCAAAGGAATGGTGGAACCCGATGAAAAGAAAGAAATAGAGAACCCGGAAGAGAAAACCGGCGACCAGGACGTCCCTGAAGAAATCGCTGAAGATGTCAAAGACGTCAAAAACATGGAAGACATTAACGATATCGACGACGTTGAAGAATTAGCCAAAGAAGATATTGACATCGAAGTCGACACATAATCTCAACCGGCGTTCTTTTCTCCTTGGAACGACGGTGACAACGGCGGCAATGATTGTCCCTGGGCTTCAATCTTTCGCGTCGCCGATTAGGATCGGATCCAATCACGTTATCGTCGCGCAGGGAAGTCGCATTGATCTGGTTGTCTATGTGAGGCAACAAGGATGCGGCGTTTAAAATTCGTGATGAATATTTCAAGCGGTTTGCCTATACGATAGCGCGGCTCACCTATTCGGATCAAAAACTGCTCCGCTCTAATTCCCTGGCGCCGCCTCGGAAAATGGCCAACAACCTAATTTTTCCGCCAAACCTAAATAACGTCGAACATTATGAAATGGTTTTTCAAGGTGGCACCATGGGCGACCTAAGAGCGGCGCTTTGATAAGGGTGGAACATTGGCCTGCGGGATTTGGCGCGAATGGGCATGGTCTGGGCGATGAATGGCAAGGTTATCCCGGCGATGAAAAAAGACAATATCGGCAAGCCCTTGTTGTCGCTTAAGAAAGGCAAGACCCATATTTTGCGCTGGCGAAACGACACATCCTTTGCTCATCCCATTCACTTGCACGGCCATGCGTTTCATTTGATTTCCACAGATGGTGAAAAACTGGCTGAGCCCTTGATCATGGACACCTTGCTGATCAATTCTAATCAATACGTCGATGTCGCTTCGTCGCCAACAATCCCGGTAATTGGGCGCTGCATTGTCACGTTCTCGAACATGCCTCAACCGGCATGATGGGGTATGTGACGGTTGCCTGATTAGCTCTTCAGCAGCCCCACTTCCTCGATCACCCTAGCGGCGATGTCCATGTAGGCTTTGGTGTGAGGGCTGCTGGTTGTGCTGACGACGATAGGACGGCCGCTGTCGGACGTTTCGCGGATTTCCATATCCAAGGGGATTTCGCCGAGGAAATTGCAGCCGTATTTCTCCGCCGTCTCCCGTGCGCCGCCATGATTGAAGATGTGCGAGGTCTCGCCGCAATGGGGGCAGACGAAATGGCTCATGTTTTCGATCATGCCGATGATGGGCACCTCGACTTGGCGAAACATGTTAAGGCCTTTCCGCGCATCCAGGAGCGCAATGTCCTGGGGTGTAGAGACGATGATCGCGCCGGCAAGCTCAGTCCCTTGCGCCATGGTCAGCTGGGCATCACCGGTGCCAGGGGGCATATCAACGATCAAAATATCAAGGGGCGCCCATTCGACGTCGCGCAGCATTTGTTCCAACGCCCCCATCACCATGGGACCACGCCAGATGGTGGGTTCTTCCTCAGGCATCAGAAACCCCATGGACATGCATTTGACGCCGTAATTTTCCATCGGGATCAGGGTATTGCCGTCTTCCGATCTGGGCTGTCCGGTGATGCCCATCATGCGCGGCATGGAAGGCCCGTAAATATCGGCGTCCATAATGCCGACCTGTTTGCCGAGCCGCGAAAAAGCAAGCGCAATGTTGACCGATGTGGTCGATTTGCCGACGCCGCCTTTACCCGACGCAACGGCGATGATTGCACCGACTCCTTCAGACCTAATCCGGCGTTCTTCCTGGGTCAGTTCCAGGGGCGGATTGGCTGGTGCGGCTTCGCGTTCTTCGGTCAATATGGCGGTGGCTGAAAGCACGCCATCGACGGCCTGCGCCGCGTCCTCGCATTGCTTGCGTATGGGCTCCATCTCCGCCGATTTATCCGGCGTCGTCTCGATTAAGATATGGACAAATTTTTCCTTCACCACGATGGCCGAGACAATGCCGAGGGATATGACATCGTCATCTTGATCTGGAACCATGACATAGGTGAGCGCTTCGGTGATTTTTTCTTCAGTGATGGCGGCCATAAAAATTTTCCTGATGTCGTACAGTTGATTTGCGAACGGCTATTAATAGAGGTCGGTAAATTTTAATCCAGATTTTTTTACCCGGTTGCGTTACAAATCCACTTGGACCAAACTTCAGGCAAAAGATTTTGTCGGTTTCAAAACAGTCTCGGGGATCATGTTGATAAAAAAATTTGCATCCGCGTGTTGTTTTGCCTTTACCTAACTGCCGCCGCTAGCGATCAGGCCCGCGCTGACTTTGCCGGTCATGTGAGCATCGTGAATTCGGTCGCATTCTCGGCGGACGGCAAAACCGCGTTGTCCGGTTCTTGGAACTGGACCATGCGGTTGTGGGATGTGGCCAGCCAGAAAACCATTCGTAAATTCAGGTCTCACAGCCTCAGCGTCAATTGTGCCGCTTTTTCGCCGGACGGTAAATCCGCCTTGTCGGCCAGCGCCGATGGCTCGATCAAGCTATGGGATATTGGTTCCGGCAAGGTGTTGAAAACCTTCAGCGGCCATCGCGGCATGATCACCAGCGCAATGTTCACCAAAGACGGTGCGCATGCTTTGTCTGGTAGCACCGATAAGGCATTGATCCTGTGGAATTTGGCAAGGGGCGAAATTATCCATAAATTTAGCGGCCATCGTGGCCCGGTGGCAAATCGATTTTGTCAGCAGGCCGCGACTTGGTCGTTCGTCATTGGGATGAGCAATCCGGTAAATTTTTGAAAAGCTTTTGTCCTCGCAGAAACGTTATATCGGCCGCCTGAACCCGGGATAAAATTAAGGCGCCTAACAAGAACAATGAAATTACAGATATACCCATCAATGACGATATTAACCTATTTATAAATATAGCATTTTTCATGGAAGACTTCTTTTGAATTTTGGTAAATATTAAGTCCTGTGACGCCGCTGTAGGAATGGTATCGTCATTAAAAGAAGTTTGAGTAATACATTTATTGACTTCGTAATGAGTCGACCATACTATAGTTGAAAGAATTCTAGAATATTCAATAAAACACAATAATTAGGTGAAAAAATTCAACGTTGTTGCCAGGGAGGCATTGCGTTGCCCTCAAAAGTTAGATCGGACATTCAGGTGACTGAAGAAGAACTGTATCGTGCGCAGGTCTATCAGTTGCTGGCGCGACTGCTTGGCGCCCCCGTTGACGACGAACTGATCGACATTTTGAAAAATATAGACGGCGATGACAGCCCCTTGGGCGTCGCCCTCAACGGCTTGAAAGACCTAGCCCATCGCATCACCCTTGAAGAAGCCGTCGATGAATACAGCGAATTGTTCATCGGCGTTACCCAGGGTGAATTGATTCCCTTTAAATCCTTCTACCTGACCGGTTTTCTGAACGAAAAACCCCTCGGCGAAGTGCGCGCCCATATGGAAGAGATCGGCATTGCCAAATCGGACGATGAAGGCGATCCAGAAGATCATATCGCATCGCTCTTTGAGATGATGAACGGGATGATCGACGGCTCCTTCGGCAAACCATTCACGTTGCCGGAGCAAGTGCGCTTTTTCGACAATCACATCGGTAATTGGGCGCCAAAGTTTTTTAGAGACCTGGAAGTGGCGGAGGCGGCGCGGTTCTATGTGCCGGTCGGGCGCATCGGCAAACTATTCATGGACGTGGAAAGTGAAGCTTTCCTGATTGCGGCTTAAACTGAATTTTGTAATTTGAATTGGTATGAATGAAAAGGAGACTTGAATATGGATAAAAAAGAAAAACTATCGCCATCCCGACGTGAGTTCTTAAAATCCGCTGGATTGGGCACGGGCGTTGCCGCCGTGGCGGCGACGGTTCTGTCTCCTGCGGAAGCAACGGCCAGGCCGACCCTCACCGATGAAAAGACGGCAGCTTACCGGGAAACCGATCATGTCAAAAAATATTATGAACTGGCCGGAATGTGATCCCCGCTGTTGTTAACAAATTCGAATTTGCAATGAAGTAATAGGAGAGGCAAATGCTGATAAAAAAGACGGATAGAGTGACAAGTGGTACTCGTTTGTCCAAGGCGCTGTCCGGATTGACTGGTGGCGCGATTGACCGTCGTAGCTTTCTCAAACGCTCTGGCATGGCCGCAGGTGGCCTGGCCGCCGCGTCAACCTTGTCGCTGGGCCGGGTCAAGAAAGCCCAGGCGCAAGCCAAGGGCGCCGGCGCGGCCAAGCAGGTCAAAACCGTGTGCACCCATTGCGCCACCGGTTGCACTGTCATGGCCGAAGTTCAAAATGGCGTTTGGACCGGCCAGGAACCCGGTTTCGACAGCCCGATCAATTCCGGCGCTCTCTGCGCCAAGGGCGCATCGGTTCGCGAACACGCCCACGGCGAACGGCGGCTGAAATATCCAATGAAGCTGGTCGGCGGCAAATGGCAGCGAATGAAATGGGATGACGCCATCAACGAGATCGGCGACCGCCTGTTGAAGATTCGCAAAGAATCCGGGCCGGATTCGGTCTACTGGCTGGGCTCCGCCAAGCATAGTAACGAACAATCCTATTTGTTCCGTAAGTTTTATGCCTTCTGGGGCACCAATAACGGTGACCATCAGGCGCGCATTTGTCACTCAACGACAGTTGCCGGCGTTGCCAACACCTGGGGCTACGGCGCCATGACCAATTCCATGAACGATATTCAAAATTCTCGTTCAGTTATTTTGATCGGCAGTAACCCGGCGGAAGCACATCCGGTTTCCTTGCTGCATCTTCTGAAGGCCAAGGAACAGAATAATGCGCCGATCATTGTCTGTGATCCACGCTTCACGCGGACGGCAGCCCATGCCGACGAATTCGTGCAGATGCGTCCCGGCACCGACGTGCCGCTGATCTGGGGTATTCTTTGGCATATTCTGGAAAACAGCTGGGAAGACAAGCAATTCATTCAGCAACGCGTCTACGGCATGGATGAAGTCCGCGCCGAGGTCAAAAAATGGAACCCGAAAGAAACCGAACGGGTCACCGGCATTCCGGGCTCGCAATTAAAGCGCGTCGCCAGGACCTTGGCCAACAATCGCCCCGGCACCTTAATCTGGTGCATGGGTGCGACCCAGCACACCACCGGCAACAACAACACCCGCGCCTACTGCATCTTGCAACTGGCCTTGGGTAATATGGGAACCGCCGGCGGCGGCGCCAATATCTTCCGCGGCCACGACAACGTTCAGGGCGCCACCGATATGTGCGTTCTGTCTCACTCGCTGCCGGGCTATTACGGCTTGTCGAGCGGCGCCTGGAAACATTGGTCCCGGGTGTGGAAGGTCGATTACAATTATATGGTTGGCCGGTTCGCCACGCCGAAATTAATGACGTCGAAGGGCATTCCCGTATCGCGCTGGATCGATGGCGTTCTTGAAGACAAAAAGAACATCGCCCAGCCCGACAACGTTAAGGGTATGATCTTTTGGGGTCACGCACCAAACTCGCAGACCCGTGGCGTCGATATGAAAAAGGCGATGGAAAAACTCGACACTCTTGTTGTGGTTGATCCCTATCCTACCGCCTCGGCCGTCATGCATGACCGGACCGATGGTGTTTATCTACTACCGGCGGCAACCCAGTTCGAGACTTATGGCTCGGTGACCGCATCCAACCGGACCTTCCAATGGCGTGAGAAAGTGGTCGAGCCGATTTTCGAATCCTTGCCCGATCACACCATCATGTACAAATTCGCCAAGAAGTTCGGCATGGCAAAGGAGATGTTCAAGAACATCAAGATCACCAAGGACGAACCATTGATCGAAGACATCACCCGCGAATTCAACAGCGGCATGTGGACCATCGGCTATACCGGTCAATCGCCGGAGCGGCTGCGCTCTCATATGGCCAATCAGCATACGTTTGATAAGCGGACGCTGCAGGCCAAGGGCGGCAAAAACGATGGCGAGTTCTATGGCCTGCCATGGCCATGCTGGGGCACGCCGGAAATGAAACATCCGGGCACGCCAATTTTGTATGATACGTCGCGCCCGGTCGGCCAAGGTGGATTGAATTTCCGTGCGCGGTTCGGCGTTAAACGCAATGGCGTCAATTTGCTGGCCGAAGGCTCCTATCCGGTTGATTCGGAGATCAAGGACGGTCATCCCGAATTCACCATGGGGCTGTTGAAAAAGCTGGGTTGGGACAAAGACCTGACAGCGGCAGAGCGTTCATCGATTAAAAAGATCGCCGGTGACAAGACCAACTGGAAAGTTGATCTGTCGGGTGGTATTCAGCGCGTCGCCATCAAGCATGGCGCGGCGCCCTTTGGCAACGCCAAGGCGCGGGCCGTGGTCTGGACTTTCCCGGATCCCGTGCCGCTCCACCGCGAACCGCTCTATACGTCGCGTCGCGATCTGGTTGGCGATTATCCGACCTACAAGGATGTCAAAAGCCATTATCGTCTGCCGACCTTGTACGCCAGCATCCAAAAGAATGACTTCACCAAGAAGTTCCCAACCATTCTGACGACCGGACGCTTGGTTGAGTATGAAGGCGGCGGTGACGAGAGTCGTTCCAACCCGTGGTTGGCGGAATTGCAGCAGGAAATGTTCGTCGAGATCAATCCTGTCGATGCAAATAATTCCAACATTCGCGATGGCGGTGCCGTCTGGTTGCATGGTGCGGAAGGGGCGAAGCTTAAAATGAAAGCCATGGTCACCGAACGGGTCGCGCCCGGCGTCGCGTTTATGCCGTTCCACTTTGCCGGTCAATTCCAAGGCAAGGATCTGCGTGATAAATATCCAGAAGGCGCTGATCCTTATGTTTTGGGTGAGGCCGCCAATACGGCAATGACATATGGCTACGACTCGGTAACACAGATGCAGGAATCGAAGTGCAGCCTGTGTCGAATTGAAGCAGCGTAAGGAGAAGAAAAATGGCTAGAATGAAGTTTTTGTGTGATGCTGAGCGCTGTATTGAATGCAATGCCTGTGTGACGGCCTGTAAGAACGAGCACGAAGTTCCCTGGGGCGTCAACCGCCGCCGGGTGGTGACGCTGAATGACGGCAAGCCGGGTGAACGCTCGATCTCGGTGGCCTGCATGCATTGCTCTGACGCGCCGTGCATGGCGGTGTGTCCTGTCGATTGCTTCTACCAGTCTCCTGATGGTGTGGTTCTCCATTCGAAGGATCTTTGTATAGGTTGCGGTTATTGCCTTTACGCCTGCCCGTTTGGCGCGCCGCAATTTCCCCAGGCCGGCAATTTCGGCAGCCGTGGCAAAATGGACAAATGCACCTTCTGCAATGGCGGTCCGGAAGAGAATAATTCCTCCACCGAGTTCCAGAAATATGGCCGCAACCGTCTGGATGAAGGCAAATTGCCGCTGTGTGCGGAAATGTGTTCGACCAAGGCGCTGTTGGCTGGTGACGGTGACAAGGTATCCGACATCTACCGGGAACGCGTTGTTGCGCGCGGTTTTGGTTCCGGTGCTTGGGGGTGGGGCACGGCCTATCAGCGTAAGGGCCAGGGCCAGCGGCTCTAGAACGCCAGTCTTGTTCAAATCGTTGAATGAGGCATTAAGGTTAACAAATCAGGGGCGCTCGAATTTGGGTGCTAGGGGGTTGATTGGGCCTGGTTAAATAAGTTGAGATCACAGACTTCCGAAAGGAGCCGCTTCATGAATTTCCGCTCGAAATTAGGAGCTTGGCTTGGCGTAGTGTGCTTGGCGGTTTTTTTTACCGTCTTCGGCACGCCATTTGAATTTGTCGGCGGTGGACAGGACGCTTTCGCCCAGGATGCGTCCACATCCATCGCCCCCAAAGCACCAGGGTCGAGCGTGCGGCCTCCGGCATTGCAAAAATGGGGTGGGCCGGCGGCGGTGCCGGCCAATGTTGTGCCACAACCCAGCAAGCCGACGGTTTGGGGGCGTATTCGATTGGGTGCGAAGGGGTTCGTCTCGACACCCGATCTCAATGCTGGGCTGCTCGTTCAATCCCAGGGCCAAAGATGGCGTGAATTTAGGATGAAGGATTTAACTCAGTTCGGCACCAGGATGCTGGTGGCGGTTATTGTAGTCCTGTTTATTTATTTTATTTTGCGCGGGCGCATCAAAATCAGCAAAGGCTGGTCCGGCCGCACGCTGCTGCGTTTCAACAATTTGGAACGCTTCACCCATTGGCTGACGGCGGTGCCGTTCATAATCCTCGGCCTCACCGGGTTGAATTTAATGTATGGCCGGGATGTGGTGCTGCCGATTATTGGTCCGGAGGCTTTTTCGACCTCGTTGATCGCCGGCAAATATCTGCATAATTTCATGGGCTTCGCTTTTATTCTCGGCATCATTCTGATGATTGTCCTGTGGGTACGAGATAATATCTGGGATAAATATGACCTTAATTGGATTTTGGCGGCAGGCGGATTATTCAGCAAGAATTCTCACCCACCGGCGAAAAAATTCAACACCGGGCAAAAGTTTATTTTCTGGTCGGTGGTTATTGCCGGTGGCTCGCTGGCTTTTTCGGGCATAGCCTTGATGTTCCCGTTCGAGCTCTCGCCGTTTGAGCCCACTTTCGCACTGCTCAATTCAATTGGTTTTAACCTGCCGACTAATTTGGAAGCTATCCAGGAAATGCAATTGATGCAAGCCTGGCACGCGATCCTGGCGTTGGTCATGATTGGTGTGATCATTGCCCATATCTATATCGGCACCCTCGGCATGGAAGGCGCGATTGACGCCATGTGGTCAGGCGAAGTTGACGAAAACTGGGCGCGCGATCACCATGCCGCCTGGGTCGCGGAAGTAAAGGGCGAGCCCGAACCGGCCCCCGGAAACAATCATCCCGCCGGCTCGGAAGCAGGGGAGCCTGAAGCCGGGGTGATAGAAAGCGCATCTAATGACTAGGAAATTTTTGCTCATATCGGCGACGGCCTTATTGCTGCAGATTATTCTGACCGGGCCAGCCGCCGCCATGCTCGACAAATCCCAGGTCCAGGCCACCGTTGAAAAGACTTATGATGCCAAAGTCCTGAGAGTATATGAGGGCGAAGACAACGGCCGGTCGGTATTTTTTGTCCGCGTCATGTATAACGGTGGTAATTATAACACCGCGTTTCAGGTCAACACCTTAGTCATTGACGCCGATACAGGAAAACGCATTTCCCAGTTTCGTCACGAGCCCAGCGGACGATCACTGTCTGGCAACTATGATTCACGGCCCAATCGCCAATCGCCCAGTGCCCTTCGCAGTAGCCATATCTGGAGATAAAGGAAAGCAACGTGAAAGCATTTGTCTACAGCCTGATCGCGACCGTTGCCATTACAATCTTGGCTGACGTCATTCTTGGCGGGCTAGATTTCAGCACTGCTGATGTCTTGCAAGTCAAGGACAGCGTTCGGCTTTAAATGATTCTCGTCATCCCATGGACGACCCTATCCCAGAAATCGGGCTCCGGGTAAATCAGGTTCGCCTTTGCTATCGGTTGATTTCACTGGTGGCAGGGTCGGCTGGTCATCGGTATCGGCGAAGCAGGCGTGCTTGCCAGGGAAAGCATGAAAACGGATACAATCAGTAATATCCAATAGTTTCGATATGGGTATTTCTAGTCCTATAAACCTTATTCACGGATCGCAACCCTACACCTACCTGGGTGTTGTCAGACAAATGCTAACCAGTCTTTGTAGATCGTAAATTCCAGGAATTTATGCAGCACAGAGTTGCTGCCACTCAACAAGAGCAGCTTCACGTTGAACCTTATAGGTATCTCTAGAATTTAGATGGCGTTCCTTGTTGAAGTGGTTATGGACTGAAGAATGAATTGAGATAAATTTTTGTAGACTTCGCCTTCGTGACCAACTGCTCGCCAGAGATAATGTGTCTCGCCGTTGATTTTCACAAAAACTTCGTCCAGGTGCCATTTCCAATTTGAATGATTAGGAACTGGGTGCATCCGTTTCTTGAGAATTTCTTTGGCGAGGAATGGGCTAAACCTATTCCACCAGTACCGAACTGTTTCGTGACAAATATCGATGCCTCGTTCATGGAGCAGATCTTCAACATTGCGAAGAGAAAGCGGAAATCTGACAGATAATGTCACAGCCAGGCGAATGATCTCAGGTGATGTCTTGAAATAGCGGAAGGGATTGTGATATTTCATCTCAAAATATTATGAGCATGCTGCAACATCGTCAAAATAGATTTTAATCTGACTGTGCCGCGGTCTTGCTAAGCGTTAGCCAACTGTGTTAGCTGCATGGCCTGCTAGCGGAGCTGCTGGTCAATCACTATCCTAGGAGGGAAGACCCATGGCGACAATAAGTGATGTTTCAATCATCAACTCGAATACTGCCGAG
>PVBE012063364.1_pt1 | contig 16661 bp, 11 predicted proteins | sample 1631181 | NCBI WGS metagenome assembly PVBE01 (sample SAMN08397723, study PRJNA350692) | Marine metagenome, whole genome shotgun sequencing project. | isolation source: water | place: Pacific Ocean | collected 2012-04
GCCGGCATCCAAGGCTTGTTGTATCTCACCGACATCGGTGAAAATCATGCCCTCGCCGGTCGAGCCTTCGCGATCCATGGTTAGATAGTAAAGTCCCAGCACGATGTCCTGGGACGGCACAATGATCGGTTTGCCATTGGCTGGACTGAGGATGTTGTTGGTCGACATCATCAGCACGCGGGCTTCCAGTTGGGCTTCCAACGACAACGGCACATGGACCGCCATCTGATCGCCATCAAAGTCGGCATTGAATGCGGTGCAGACCAAGGGATGGAGCTGGATCGCCTTGCCTTCGATAAGAACCGGCTCAAAGGCCTGGATGCCGAGCCGGTGCAGGGTCGGCGCCCGGTTGAGAAATACCGGATGCTCGCTTATCACCTCTTCGAGGATATCCCACACTTCGGGGCGTTCTTTCTCCACCATGCGCTTGGCCGCCTTGATCGTTGTGGCCATGGCGTACAGTTCGAGCTTGGAATAGATGAACGGCTTAAACAGCTCCAGGGCCATCTTCTTGGGCAGGCCGCATTGGTGCAACATGAGCTCGGGACCGACCACGATCACAGAGCGACCCGAGTAGTCGACGCGCTTGCCCAGCAGATTCTGGCGGAAGCGGCCTTGCTTGCCCTTGAGCATGTCGGAAAGTGACTTCAAGGGACGCTTGTTGGCGCCTGTGATGGCGCGGCCGCGGCGGCCGTTGTCGAATAACGCATCCACTGATTCCTGGAGCATGCGTTTCTCGTTGCGTACGATAATCTCGGGCGCCCTTAGCTCAATCAGGCGACGCAGCCGGTTGTTGCGGTTAATCACCCGGCGGTAGAGATCGTTGAGGTCCGAAGTGGCGAAACGTCCGCCGTCGAGCGGCACCAGCGGCCTCAGCTCCGGCGGGATGACCGGGACGACTTCAAGGATCATCCATTCCGGCCGCGCCCCTGATTCCATAAAGGTCTCAACCAGCTTGAGCCTCTTGACCAGCTTCTTGCGCTTGGCCTCGGAGTTGGTCTCCTTGAATTCAACGCGCAGGGTTTCGCGCTCTTCCTCCAGCTCGATTTCAGAGAGCATGTCGCGGATCGCCTCGGCGCCGATACCGACCGACAAGGTATCCTCGCCATATTCGTCAACGGCCTGCTGGTACTGATCCTCATTCAACAGCTCGTGTTGCTTGAGAGGCGTCAGACCCGGCTCCACGACGACATAGTTCTCGAAATAGAGGATGCGTTCCAAATCCTTGAGCGTCATGTCGAGGAGAAGGCCGATGCGCGACGGCAACGACTTGAGAAACCAGATATGGGCCACCGGCGAAGCCAATTCGATGTGTCCCATGCGGTCGCGTCGGACCTTGGCCAGGGTCACCTCGACACCGCATTTTTCACAGGTAATGCCTTTGTACTTCATGCGCTTGTATTTGCCGCACAGGCACTCGTAGTCCTTGATGGGACCAAAGATGCGGGCACAGAACAGGCCGTCGCGTTCCGGTTTGAAGGTTCTGTAGTTAATCGTTTCGGGTTTCTTGATTTCCCCAAATGACCATGAGCGAATGCGCTCCGGACTGGCTATGCAGATGCGGAGTTGGTCGAAACGCTGGGTGCCGCTGACCTGGCCGAAGATCTTCATGAGTTCGTTCATTGGGACATCTCCTTCACCGACTTCGCGGCCGGTGGCTGACTTTTATGTGAGCTCCACGTTCAGGCCGAGCGAGTGCAGCTCCTTGACCAGAACGTTGAACGATTCGGGGACACCGGCCTCGAAGGTATCGTCGCCACGCACAATGGCCTCATACACCTTGGTGCGGCCGGAAACGTCGTCGGACTTGACCGTCAGCATCTCTTGTAGGGTATACGCGGCGCCATAGGCCTCAAGCGCCCACACCTCCATCTCGCCGAAACGCTGTCCGCCAAACTGAGCCTTGCCGCCCAACGGCTGTTGGGTAACCAGCGAATACGGTCCGATGGAACGTGCGTGTATCTTGTCATCGACCAGGTGATGGAGCTTCAGCATGTAGATGTAGCCCACCGTTACCTTGCGGTCGAAAGTAATTCCGGTACGTCCGTCGGTCAGCGTTTCTTGGCCCGAGACGTCGAGGCCGGCCTTCTCCAGCATGTCAACGATGTCGGCCTCGTTGGCGCCGTCGAAGACCGGCGTCGCAATGGGGATGCCGTTCTCCAGGTTACGTACCAAGTCGATCAGATCTTCGTCACTAAGGGAGGCGATCTCCTCTTTATACGTTTGAGCACCGTACCAATTCCGTAGGTTGCTCTTAATCTTGTTCAGATCAGGGCCCTTGTCCGAGGCGTGCAGCAGCTCATTGACCTGACGCCCCAGGCTTGAGCAGGCCCAACCCAGATGGGTTTCCAGAATCTGGCCGACATTCATCCGCGAGGGCACACCGAGCGGGTTGAGCACGATATCCACTTGGGTGCCATCATCAAGGTACGGCATGTCCTCGATCGGCACGATCTTTGATATGACGCCCTTATTGCCGTGCCGGCCGGCCATTTTATCGCCCGGTTGCAGCTTGCGTTTCACGGCGACGAAGACTTTTACCATCTTCATCACGCCGGGCGGCAGCTCGTCGCCGCGCTGCAACTTCTCGATCTTGTTCTCGAAACGCTCAAGAAGCCGCGAGATGCCTTCCTCGAATTGCTTCTTGAGAGATTCCACGTCCTGCATCACTTTGTCGTTGGCGATGACGATTTGGGCCCACTGACCAGGTGTGAACTGGGCCAACGTGTCCAAGGAGAGCTTGGTGCCCGCAGCCAGGCCCTTGGGACCGCCAACCGCCTTGCGGTTCAGCAGAAGCGCCTTGAGCCGCGTGTTGAAGTTGCGCTCCAAGATGGCGCGCTCATCGTCGCGGTCCTTGGCCAAGCGTTCGATCTCGGAACGCTCGATCGCCATGGCGCGCTCGTCCTTGTCAATACCACGGCGCGAGAAGACACGCACCTCGACGACCGTCCCCGAGACTCCGGGCGACAGTTTGAGCGAGGTGTCGCGCACGTCCGAGGCCTTCTCGCCGAAGATAGCGCGCAGAAGTTTCTCTTCCGGCGTCATTGGGGATTCCCCTTTCGGGGTCACCTTGCCGACCAGGATATCACCCGGTTTGACCTCGGCGCCGATGTAAACGATGCCCGCCTCGTCCAGGTTCTTGAGCGCCTCTTCACCGACATTGGGGATGTCGGGGGTAATTTCCTCCTGGCCCAGCTTGGTGTCACGGGCCATGACCTCGAACTCTTCGATATGGATCGAGGTAAAAACGTCGTCGCGCACGATGCGCTCGGAAATGAGGATGGAATCCTCGAAGTTGTATCCGTGCCAAGGCATGAAGGCGACCAAAACGTTGCGCCCCAGCGCCAATTCACCAAGATCAGTGGACGGCCCGTCGGCGATGATGTCACCATCCCTGACCCGGTCCCCCACCTTGACCAACGGCCGCTGGTTGATGCAGGTGTTCTGGTTGGAACGCTGGAACTTCGCCAAGTTGTAAATATCCACGCCGGGCGCCGAATGGGAGGTTTCCTCGGTGGCACGCACGACAACGCGGGTGCCATCGATTTGATCGACGGTCCCAGAGCGTCGGGCGACGATGGAAGCGCCCGAATCGCGCGCCACCTTCTCCTCCATGCCGGTGCCGACTATGGGCGCTTCAGAACGGATGAGGGGAACCGCCTGGCGCTGCATGTTGGAACCCATCAGAGCCCGGTTGGCGTCGTCGTTTTCGAGGAACGGAATGAGCGACGCCGCCACCGAGACTAACTGCTTGGGAGAGACGTCGATGTATTCGATCCCTTCGGGACGCGCCATGGTGAAGTCACCGCCACGACGGCAACTGACCAGGTCCGAGGAGAAACGACCCTTGTCGTCCAACACGGCGTTAGCCTGGGCGATGGTGTAACGGCCCTCTTCCATGGCCGAAAGGTACGCCACCTCACTCGACACCCGACCCTTTTCGACCTTGCGGTAGGGTGTCTCGATGAAGCCGTACTTGTTGACCCTGGCATAAGTGGCGAGAGAATTGATGAGCCCGATGTTGGGGCCCTCCGGTGTCTCGATCGGGCAGATGCGGCCGTAATGGGTGGGATGAACGTCGCGCACCTCGAAGCCCGCACGCTCGCGGGTCAGGCCACCCGGCCCAAGGGCCGAAAGGCGCCGCTTGTGGGTGATCTCGGCCAGCGGATTGGTCTGATCCATGAACTGGCTAAGTTGGGACGAGCCGAAGAATTCGCGCACCGCCGCCGCCGCCGGTTTGGCGTTGATCAGGTCGTGCGGCATGACGGTATCGATGTCGACCGAGCTCATGCGCTCGCGGATGGCGCGTTCCATACGCAGGAGACCGATCCGGTACTGATTCTCCATAAGCTCGCCGACCGAGCGCACGCGCCGATTGCCAAGGTGATCGATATCGTCGATATCGCCCCGGCCGTCCTTCAACTCTACCAGGAACTTGACCACGTCAAGAATGTCCTGGTGTCTGAGAACGCGCACCGTATCTTCGGTCTCGAAGCCTAGGCGAGCGTTCATTTTGACGCGGCCCACCGCCGAAAGGTCATAGCGCTCAGGGTCAAAGAACAAGCCGTGGAACAGTTTCTCCGCCGTCTCCAAGGTGGGCGGTTCGCCGGGCCGCATAATCCGGTAAATATCGATAAGGGCCTCATCGCGCCGCGTGTTCTTGTCGATGGCCAACGTGTTGCGGATGTATGGTCCGACGTTGATGTGGTCTATGGCCAGGACCACGATCTCATTCACGCCCGCCCCCTTCAACTGCTCGAGGACAGCCTCGGTAGCCTCGTCACCGGCTTCGATGAAGATCTCGCCCGTTTCCTCGTTGATCATATCTTGGGCAATGTAGCGGCCGATCAGATCCTCATCCGGCACCAACTGCTCCTTCAACCCCTTTTCCTGGAGTTGGCGCGCCAGACGTGGCGTCATTTTGGTCCCTGCCTCGACCATGACACGTCCGGTTTTGGCGTTGACCAGGTCGGTCGTCAGCTTGACGCCGCGCATGCGATCGGGCTCGAAGTCCGTCTTCCAGCCCTTCTTGGTCTGCGTATAGACGACCTTGTCGTAGAAATAGGAAAGGACCTCCTGAGGCGACATACCCGTTAACTCGGCACCATCAAGCTCCTTGCCCTCTTTCTCACGCTTAACCCTGAGCGCTGCCGTCGCCGCACTGTCGAGCGCCATCAGTAGCGTCGTTACCGGAAGCTTACGCCGGCGGTCGATGCGCACGTAGACCAGGTCCTTGGCGTCGAATTCAAAATCCAGCCACGAACCGCGGTAAGGAATGATCCGCGCCGCGAACAGGAATTTGCCGGACGAATGGGTCTTGCCCTTGTCATGATCGAAAAAGACGCCCGGCGAACGATGCATCTGGGAGACAATGACCCGCTCGGTACCGTTAATGACAAAGGTCCCGTTTCCCGTCATCAGGGGCAGATCGCCCATGTAGACGTCTTGCTCCTTAATGTCGCGGATCGAGCGCGCGCCCGTTTCTTCGTCGATGTCCCACACTACAAGACGCAGGGTGACCTTCAACGGCGCGGCAAAAGTTATGCCCCGTTGCTGGCATTCCTCGACGTCGTACTTGGGCTCCTCGAATTGGTACTTGACGAATTCCAGCGTACCGCGCTCAGAGAAATCCTTGATTGGAAACACCGACTTGAAGACTTCCTGCAAGCCGCTTGGTTCCCGTTCCTCCGCCACCACGTCCATCTGTAGAAATTTATCATAGGACGTCTTTTGGACCTCGATCAGGTTGGGCATGGGAGCAGCCACCGCCAGGCGGCCAAAGCTCCTGCGAATTCGCTTGCGACCCGTAAAGGATTTTTCCACTAAAGTTCCCCACGACTGTTCGTTAGTTTCTGGTCACTCTCCGTCCGTCCGCCGCGGCGGATCGAAGGGACCGCAATACTAATTGCTCCCCGCATACCCGACCTTCGGGTCATAGAACCCGAACCGTAGAGTCACACGAGGCTGTCGCATCCACTTTCCCGGCCGCGGCAAGGCCATTTCTGGTGGATGCGGAACTTGGGCCGAACCAGACAGCGGCTCCGGACGGTCCGGAGGCGCAGCCCAAGCCGGCACACAATTTCGTTCCTCTCAGTTTCCGACGCAACTGCGGAGACCTACTTGATCTCCACGGTGGCGCCGGCATCTTCCAATTTCTTCTTAATTTCTTCGGCCTCTTCCTTTTTGACACCCTCCTTGACGGTTTTGGGGGCGGACTCGACCAGATCCTTGGCCTCCTTAAGGCCGAGCGCGGTGATGGCGCGGACCTCTTTGATGACGTTGATCTTCTTTTCGCCGAAGGCGGCTAGGACGACCTCGAATTCGGTCTGCTCCTCAGCTGCCTGGGCACCCGGGGCGGCAGCCGGTCCAGCGGCGACAGCCACCGGTGCAGCAGCGGAAACGCCCCATTTTTCTTCCAACAACTTGCTTAGCTCCGCCGCCTCGATAACGGTGAGGCTCGACAGGTCGTCTACAATTTTTTCTAAGTTAGCCATGTCTCAATACTCCATAAACGTGAACTGCTGGGATCAGAATTTAGCCTTAAGCGGCCTTATCCGTTTCGGCATAGGCACCCACCACCCGGGCCAGCTGACCCGCCGGCGCCTGAAGGACACCGGCAATTCTTGTCGCCGGCGTCGACAGCATGCCGACGATCTTGGACCGCAACTCGTCGAGGGATGGCAATGACGCCAAAGCCTTGACACCGTCGGGGTCCAACTGGTCTTCATTGAGGGCGCCGCCAAGGACAACCAGATTGCGGTTGGTCTTGGCGAAATCCACAGCCACTTTGGCGGCGGCCACCGGATCGGCGGAGAATGCAATCGCCGTCGGTCCAGTGAACAGCGCGTTCAGGGGCTGGAACTTTGTGCCTTCAAGGGCGAGACGGGCGAGTCGGTTCTTGATGACCTGGAAGCTGGCACCCGCTTCGCCCATCTTGGCCCGAAGCTCGGTCATATGGGCGACCGTCATCCCCGAGTAATGGGTGACCACCACCAACGCCGTTTCATCGAACAAGCGATGCAGCGAAGCAACCAGTTCTTCCTTTCTTTTTCGATCCACGGATCGTCTCCAGTCTTAGGCCCCGGCCACCCTTTGAGGCGGTTCCGGCGCCGTTGGACAAAATGGCCCCCCGGGTTCCCCGAGAGGGCCGGTTCGCCTGTCCAGTGCAGCAGTTCAAGCCAATCCCGGGCGTTCCTTAAAACACCCGATAACGGTTTGCGCACTGTCTATGTAGGCGGGTATCCCCTTTAAGCCGCCACCCCATCGTATTCGGGCGGCGGCGCCCACAGTCTCGGACAGGTTGGGGGCGGTTACGCCGCCCCCCTTGCCGTTCCCGCCCTCACGGGTGGGATCGGTTCTTCGTCCGGCCTGGTGTCACCCCACCAGACTGGAAACATTCAACTTCAAGCCGGGTCCCATGGTCGAACTCAGGCTGACCCGCCCCAGATAGGATCCTTTGGCGCCACCCGGCTTGGCTTTATTGATGGCCTCGATAAAGGCGCGGATATTCTCCTCCAAGGCCTCATCTGAGAAGCTCGCCTTGCCGACACCGGCATGCACGACACCCGCCTTCTCGGCCCGAAATTCGATCTGGCCACCCTTTGCCGCCTTGACCGCCTCGGCCACGTTGGGCGTTACCGTGCCCAGCTTGGGATTGGGCATCAGGCCCCGCGGTCCCAATATCTTGCCGAGACGACCAACCACCGCCATCATGTCCGGCGAGGCGAGGCAACGGTCGAACTCAATTTCGCCTTTCTGGACGCGCTCCGCCAGTTCCTCGGCGCCGACCAGATCGGCGCCCGCTGCCTTGGCCTCCTCGGCCTTGTCTCCCTTGGCAAACACCGCGACCCGGATCGACTTGCCGGTACCGTGGGGCAAGGCGACCATGCCGCGCACCATCTGGTCGGCGTGGCGCGGATCGATGTTGAGATTGATCGAAAGCTCGACCGTCTCGTCGAATTTAGCCGTGGCGCCCGCTTTGATAACCTTTACCGCCTCGCCCAGATCGTAGTGGGCATTGCGGTCAATTTGTTCTGCTGCGGCGCGATGCCGCTTACCTGCTGCTGGCATGGCTTTATTCCATTACCTCTATTCCCATCGAGCGCGCCGAGCCGGCAATAATCCGGCAGGCGGCATCCATGTCATTGGCATTCAGATCGACCATCTTCTTCTCGGCTATGTCGCGCACTTGGGCCATGCTTACCACACCCACTGGCTCCTTTCCCGGTTCCTCCGCCGCCTTTTCCAGGCCGGCTGCCTTCTTCAGGTAATAACTGGCCGGCGGGGTCTTGGTGATGAAGGTGAAGCTGCGGTCGTGGTAGGCGGTGATGACCACGGGGATGGGCATTCCGGGCTCCAGATTCTGGGTCTGGGCATTGAACGCCTTGCAAAATTCCATAATGTTCAGGCCAGCCTGCCCGAGGGCGGGACCGATGGGCGGCGACGGATTGGCTTGCCCCGCCGGCACCTGAAGCTTGACTTTACCCGTGATCTTCTTAGCCATCGTTATTCCTCGGTTCTTCCTGTCCGATAAGCCTTGGCCGGCGTCGGCCTAGAGCTTCTCGACCTGAGAATATTCCAGTTCCACCGGCGTCGAACGCCCAAAAATAGACACTCCCACCTTGAGCCGGGTGCGTTCCTCGTCGACCTCCTCGACCATGCCGTTGAACGAGGTAAAGGGACCGTCGGAAACCCGTACCTGCTCGCCAACTTCGAAGGTGATAGATGGTTTCGGCCGTTCGACTCCCTCTTGAATCTGGTGGATGATGCGCTGCGCCTCGGTATCGCTGATCGGCGTCGGTCGGCCTCGACCACCCAGGAACCCGGTCACTTTGGGCGTATTCTTGACCAGATGCCACGTCTCGTCGGTCATATCCATCCTGACCAGAACATAGCCGGGAAAGAATTTGCGCTCGGCATTGACCTTGGCACCGCGGCGCATCTCCACTACTTCCTCCACCGGCACCAGAACCTGATCGATCAAGCTCTCCATGTCCTTTTGGACAGCCTGCTCCTCAATGGATTGGGCCACCTTCTTCTCGAAACCCGAGTACACGTGAATGACGTACCAATGCGCCGCCACTACCGTCAGCCTCCAACGCCAAAAATCAGGCGAACCCCGTTCGCCAAAACAAAGTCGACCAAAAAGAAGAATATCGCCGCCAGGATCACCATGACAAAGACCATGCCGGTCGAAATGGCCGTCTCGCGGCGGCTGGTCCACGTTACCTTGGACGCCTCCTGCCGCACTTGGCGGATAAATTGTGCCGGGGATGTCTGTGCCATGTGCGTTCTGCGAAACCCTTAACTGAAATTGATGTTCACCTACCCCGATGTCTTTGGCAGGAGTGAAGGGACTCGAACCCCCAACCCCCGGTTTTGGAGACCGGTGCTCTAGCCAGTTGAGCTACACTCCTATAAACCCCGGCCCTAACGCCGGCTTGTGCACCCGGACATTTCCGCATAGCGAGTCGCGGTAGCGCCCCTCATTACGCCCATCGTTCGGGCGACGAAGCTCCTTCAGCTCAATCCCCTTTATTCGATGATCGAGGCGACGACGCCGGCGCCCACAGTGCGGCCGCCCTCGCGAATGGCGAAGCGCAGTCCCTCGTCCATGGCAATCGGCGCGATCAACTCAATCTCCACCGAAATATTGTCCCCCGGCATCACCATCTCGGTCCCTTCCGGAAGCGCAACCGTCCCCGTCACGTCCGTCGTGCGGAAGTAAAACTGCGGACGGTAGTTGGTGAAAAACGGCGTGTGACGGCCACCCTCGTCCTTGGTCAGGATATACGCCTCCGCCTTGAACTTCGTGTGCGGCGTGATCGAACCCGGCGCCGCAAGAACCTGGCCACGCTCAACATCCTCGCGCTTGGTGCCCCGCAAAAGAACGCCAACGTTGTCCCCTGCCTCGCCCTGATCCAATAGCTTGCGGAACATCTCAACGCCCGTGCAAACCGTCTTCGTCGTCTCCCGGATGCCGATAATCTCGACCTCCTCGCCAACCTTAACAACACCGCGCTCAACGCGACCCGTCACAACCGTGCCCCGACCAGAGATCGAAAATACGTCCTCAATCGGCATCAAAAACGGCTTGTCCTTCGGACGGTCAGGCTGCGGAACATACGAATCAACGGCTTCCATCAATGCCAGAAGCGACGCCCGGCCCGTCGCATCCGCGTCACGGTCTTCCATCGCCGCCAATGCCGAACCCGATATGATCGGGATATCGTCGCCCGGAAAATCATAACTCGACAAAAGCTCGCGAACCTCTAACTCCACAAGCTCCAAAAGCTCCGCGTCGTCAACCTGATCAACCTTGTTCAGGTAAACAACAATCGCCGGAACCCCAACCTGGCGCGCCAGCAAAATGTGCTCGCGCGTCTGCGGCATCGGGCCGTCCGCAGCGCTCACAACCAATATCGCACCGTCCATCTGCGCAGCACCCGTGATCATGTTCTTCACGTAGTCCGCGTGACCAGGGCAATCGACATGCGCGTAATGGCGGTTCGAAGTCTCGTACTCAACGTGCGCCGTCGAAATCGTGATGCCGCGCTCTCTCTCTTCCGGCGCCTTGTCAATCTCGTCGAACGGCACAAAATCCGCACCGCCCGTCTCCGCCAGGACCTTCGTGATCGCCGCCGTCAGCGTCGTCTTGCCGTGATCAACATGGCCGATCGTGCCAACGTTGCAGTGCGGCTTCGTACGCTCAAATTTTTCTTTCGCCATGCCTGCCAACTCCTCTTCGCAATAATCCGTCTAACCGGCCATTCGCGTCCGAACCTCTTCGGATACCAACCGGGGCACCTCGGCGTAATGGTCGAAGTGCATGGTGAATTGGGCCCGCCCCTGGCTCATGGAGCGCAGCGAGTTAACGTAGCCGAACATAGTGGCGAGCGGCACCATGGCCGTCACCACCCGCGCGTTGCCGCGCTGGTCCATGCCGCTGACCTGGCCGCGCCGTCCGTTGAGATCGCCGATAATGTCGCCCATGTACTCCTCGGGCATCACCGCCTCAACGCGCATGACCGGCTCAAGAAGCCTGGGGCCCGACTTTTGCATGCCTTCGCGGAAGGCGGCACGGGCGGCGACCTCGAAGGCCATGACGCTGGAATCGACATCGTGCGAATCACCATCGTAGAGCGTCGCCTTGAAATCGGTAACAGGAAACCCGCTTAACACGCCAGACTCGCAGCTCCCCTTGAGTCCTTTTTGCACACCGGGGACGAACTCCCTGGGCACGGCCCCGCCGCGAACGCCGTTTTCAAACAAAAATCCCGAACCCTGGGCAAGTGGTTCGAAGCGGATCTTGACACGTGCGTACTGGCCGGCGCCGCCGGTCTGCTTCTTGTGGATATAATCGATTTCGGTGGTCCGCGAGATAGTTTCCCGATAAGCAACCTGCGGAGGGCCGACGTTGGCATCGACACGAAACTCGCGCTGCATGCGATCGACCAGCACCTCCAGGTGCAGCTCTCCCATACCTTTGATTACCGTTTGGCCGCTCTCCGGATCGCTGGAGACGCGGAACGACGGATCCTCGGCGGCTAGCCGCGTCAGCGCCGTCGCCATCTTTTCCTGATCGATCTTGGTTTTCGGTTCCACCGCGACCTCGATGACCGGATCGGGGAAGTCCATGCGTTCCAGCACCACGGGGTTGCCGGCATCGCAGAGCGTGTCACCGGTCGTCGTGTCCTTGAGGCCGGCCAACGCCAGGATATCCCCGGCGCGCGCCTCCTTGACGTCCTCGCGTGAATTGGCGTGCATGAGGAGCATGCGTCCGACGCGCTCGCGCCGCCCCTTGACCGAGTTCAGGATCTGGGTGCCGGTTTGCACGACACCGGAATAGACGCGAATGAACGACAAGCTTCCGACGAAGGGATCGTTCATTATCTTGAAGGCAAGAGCCGAAAAGGGTTCATCGTCGGAGTTGTTGCGCACGATGGCTTCGTCGGTATCCAATTTTAGGCCCTGCATTGCGGGCACATCCGTGGGCGCCGGCAGGAAATCCACGACGGCGTCGAGGAGAGGCTGCACGCCCTTATTCTTAAATGCCGAACCACACAGCACGGGGACAAAGGCGCCGCTGATGGTCCCGGTTCGAATGCACGCCTTCAACGTCGCCGCATCCGGGTCTTGGCCATCCACATAGGCCTCCAAGGCGGCATCGTCATGTTCGACGGCCAGTTCAACCATTGTCTCGCGCGCCTGAGCCGCCTGCTCGGCCAGTTCCGCCGGAATGTCGCCATAGGCAAATTCGGCGCCCAGGGTCTCGTCTTTCCATATGACGGACCGCATATTGATCAAATCGACGACGCCGACAAATTCCGATTCCGCGCCGATCGGCAGTTGCACGACCAAGGGCTGTGCACCGAGGCGATCGACCATCATGGTGACACAGCGATGGAAGTCGGCTCCGATACGGTCCATTTTGTTGACCAAACAGATGCGCGGCACTTCGTATTTGTCGGCCTGGCGCCATACCGTCTCGGACTGGGGCTCGACGCCGGCCACGCTATCGAAGACGGCTATGGCTCCGTCAAGAACGCGCAATGAGCGCTCGACCTCAATGGTGAAGTCGACATGGCCGGGGGTGTCGATAATGTTGATACGGTGGTCGTTCCAATTACAGCTGGTGGCGGCCGAGGTGATCGTGATGCCGCGTTCTTGTTCCTGCTCCATCCAGTCCATGGTGGCGGTCCCGTCATGGACCTCACCGATCTTGTACGAACGGCCGGTGTAGAAGAGGATGCGCTCTGTCGTCGTCGTCTTACCAGCATCAATATGGGCCATGATGCCGATATTACGGTAGCGCTCAAGGGATGTGGTGCGGGCCATGACCGTCGTTGATCCGTATGCCTACCAGCGGTAGTGGGAGAAGGCCTTGTTGGCCTCCGCCATGCGGTGCGTGTCTTCGCGCTTTTTCACTGCGGCGCCACGATTGTTGGCGGCGTCGATGAGTTCCGCCGACAAGCGCCCGATCATCGTGTTCTCGGATCGCTTGCGGGCAATATCAACGAGCCACCGAATGGCCAGGGCCTGGCGGCGCGCGGTACGCACTTCGATGGGCACTTGATACGTGGCACCACCGACGCGGCGCGAGCGCACCTCGACGGCCGGCTTTACGTTCTCAATGGCCTCGTGAAACGTCTTCAGGGGATCCTGGCTCGTCTTCTGGGCGATCTCATCAAAGGCGCCATAGATAATCTGCTCCGCCACCGAAAGCCTGCCGTCCAGCATCAGGCCATGAGTGAACTTGGTGAGCAAAGTATCGCCGAATTTGGGGTCCGGCATGACTTCACGTTTCTCAGCAGCGCGCCGACGGGACATCTCACTACCTCATTTGGGACGCGGGGCGCCGTACTTGGAACGGCGCTGGCGACGGTCGGTGACACCCTGAGTGTCTAGGGTGCCACGGATGATGTGATAACGAACCCCGGGCAAGTCCTTGACCCGCCCGCCTCGGATGAGCACCACAGAGTGCTCCTGTAGGTTGTGGCCTTCACCCGGGATGTAGGAGGTCACCTCGAAGCCATTGGTAAGGCGCACGCGGGCCACCTTGCGCAACGCCGAATTAGGTTTCTTCGGCGTCGTCGTATAGACACGCGTACAAACGCCCCTTTTTTGGGGACACGCTTCCAACGCCGGCACCTTATTGACACTGGTCGGTGCCCGGCGCGGCTTGCGAATCAGCTGGTTGACCGTCGGCATTGCGTCTTTCGCTCCACTAGCGTCTCGTTGCCCATCGGCCTTTGGCGCAGGCCACACGTGTTCCGGCCCCAACCTTACCCACACCACAGCTAGCTACACCCAAAGGTGCAAAAAGCTCCCGTCGACGGTCGTTGATTACCGCCTAGGCGGGGCGTCGGAGCCGAATTTTCAAATCCCAGAGGAGACTGCGTCTGGACCGGACGGCCCACCACCAATCCCCCGGTTAAGAACGCCGCATACTAGTGACGCGGTTTCCACCCGTCAAGCAAAACAATGGCCGATTCCCTAGGCCTAGCCGCGGCCATCCGGCACCCTTCCGACGCTCTCGCAGGCCTTTGTCACTCGACCTCGGCGGGGACCCCTTCCTCGACTGCCGGCAGAGCGTCGGCGGCGCCCTCATCCAGTGCTTCCGCCGCTGCGGCTGCCGCCAGTTCCGATAACTCGCGGTCGCGGTCCGCTGCGATTTGGCGCACCTGGTTCATGATCGCGCCGGTGCCCGCCGGAATCAGGTGCCCGACGATGACGTTCTCCTTGAGGCCGGTCAGATGATCGACCTTGCCCGAAACGGCGGCCTCTGTCAGCACCCGCGTCGTCTCCTGGAAGGAAGCCGCCGAAATGAAGGAGTTGGTCTGCAGGCTGGCTTTGGTAATGCCTTGCAGGACTGGGGAAGCCTTGGCCTGTTTGCCGCCTTCCTTCTTGGTCTTGGCGTTGATCTCGTCAAACTCAGTCCGGTCGGATTGCTCGCCGACCAAGAAGGTAGTGTCTCCCGGCTCGGTGATCTCAACTTTCTGCAACATCTGGCGGACGATCACCTCAATGTGCTTGTCGTTGATCTTGACGCCTTGCAGGCGATAGACTTCCTGCACTTCGTCGATCAAGTAGTTGGCCAGGGCCTCGATACCCAACACCCGGAGAATATCGTGCGGCACCGGGTTGCCGTCCATCAGTGCGTCACCCACTTCGACGTGATCCCCTTCTTGGACGTTGATGTGCTTGCCCTTGGGGATGAGAAATTCGCTCGGCTCCTCCTTTTCGCTGGCGGGGACGACAACGATGCGCCGTTTCGATTTGTAGTCCTTGCCAAACTCGACGGTCCCGGCAATTTCGCTGATGACCGCATAGTCCTTGGGCTTGCGTGCTTCGAATAGCTCCGCCACCCGCGGCAAGCCGCCCGTGATGTCGCGGGTTTTAGCCGATTCTCTGGGAATACGCGCCAAAACGTCGCCGGCGTGAACTTGCTGGCCCGGTTCCACCGATAGAATAGCATCAACCGACAGGAAGTAGCGGGCCTCCAGGCCCTTGGTCAATGTCACCACTTCGCCCTTCTTGTTGCGCAGGGTAATACGGGGCTTAAGTTCGGCGCCTTTTGGTTGTTGCTTCCAGTCAATCACCACCTTGCTGGCGATGCCGGTGGCTTCATCGACCTTTTCCGTCATGGACAGGCCTTCCACCAGATCCATGTAATTGGCGATACCTTCCTTCTCCGTAATAATGGGAAGCGTGTAGGGATCCCATTCCGCCAGCTTGTCGCCGCGCTTGACCTTGGCTTTCGCCTTGACCGTGAGTTTGGCGCCATAAGGGATACGGTGGCGTGCCCGATCGCGGCCCTGGGCATCGACCAGGACAAGCTCGGTGTTGCGGTTCATCACCACATGGACGCCTTCGCTGTTCTTCACTGTCGAGCAGTTGCGGAGATCAACCTTGGCGTCGTGAGAGGCCTCTGCCTTGGACTGCTGGGATCCGCGCTGCACGGCACCGCCGATATGGAAGGTGCGCATTGTCAATTGGGTGCCCGGCTCGCCAATCGACTGGGCGGCGATGACGCCGACGGCTTCGCCGATGTTGACCCGCGTGCCGCGTGCCAGGTCCCTGCCATAGCAGGTGACACACACGCCACCAAGGGTCTCGCAGGTCAGCGGCGACCGTATCTTGACGGATTCAAGATCACAGTCATCAATGCGCTGGGCCTCCACTTCTTCGATCAACTGACCGGACTTGACGATGACTTTGCCGGTTTCTGGATCTACCACCCTCTCGGCAGCGCTACGCCCGAGCAAGAGCTCGCTGAGCGGCGTCATTATGTCGCCGCCCTCGACCACGGCGCGCTTGGTAATGGCAAGCTTGGTGCCGCAGTCCTCCTCGACGACGATTGAATCCTGTGCCACGTCGACCAGACGCCGGGTGAGATAACCGGAGTTAGCTGTCTTCAAAGCGGTGTCGGCAAGCCCCTTGCGTGCACCGTGGGTAGAGTTGAAGTACTCAAGGACCGTTAGTCCCTCCTTGAAGTTCGATATGATGGGCGTTTCGATGATCTCGCCCGAGGGCTTGGCCATGAGACCCCGCATCCCGGCCAGTTGCTTCATCTGGGCGGCCGAGCCACGCGCTCCCGAGTGAGCCATCATGTAGACCGAGTTCACGGGCTTGCCGGGCTCGGTGGTCGAAATGTGCTTCATCATCTCGTCGGCCACTTGATCCGTGCAGTGCGACCAGGCATCGACCACTTTGTTGTATTTTTCGCCCTGAGTGATGAGGCCGTCCTGATACTGTTGCTCGTATGACTTGACCATGTCCTCGGTGCCCGTCACCAAAGCCTCCTTGGTCGACGGCACGACCAGGTCGTCCTTGCCGAACGATAGTCCCGCCTTGCAGGCGAAACTGAAACCCATCGTCATCAGGTGGTCGGCAAAGATCACCGTCTCCTTCTGGCCGCAGTGGCGGTAGACGATGTCGATGACGTTGGTGATTTCCTTTTTGGTCAGAAGCTGATTGATCAAATCGAGAGGCACCTTGGGATGACGCGGCAGAATCTCGGCCAGCAGCATGCGCCCGGGTGTCGTCTCGATGCGCTGGGTGGCCAATTTGCCGTCCGCGCCCATCACCTTGCAACGCGCTTGGATCTTGCTGTGCAGCGTTACCGCGCCGGCATCCAAGGCTTGTTGTATCTCGCCGAC
>PVBE012593415.1_pt1 | contig 16661 bp, 15 predicted proteins | sample 1631181 | NCBI WGS metagenome assembly PVBE01 (sample SAMN08397723, study PRJNA350692) | Marine metagenome, whole genome shotgun sequencing project. | isolation source: water | place: Pacific Ocean | collected 2012-04
AAGAGCGGTCCACTTCTAGACCGCCCCGGCCGGAATATCCGACCGCCTCAGTGGGACAGTTTTACACCGCCGTTTACAGTTAGAGCCGCCAGGCAACAGGCGCTCGATTCCCGTAACCGATTAACTTTCTACTAGATAGCCCAAGACATTTAGCTGTTTCAAGCCCAGGGATGCCAGCGCGAGCAAACCCTCTAAGATTTCGAGCAGAGTTGTCACGGACCCGCCCGGAATCTCTCGACGCTCATCTTTGTCCTCGCCTTGCATTTGGCATTCGGGGTTGAAGGATATTGCTTCCTCCTCACTGCCCAATCAGGCGTGAGTCAAAAACTCGCAAGCGCATCAATCCCGAATCGTGCAACTCGCGTACTATCGGGTCTATCGAGTCATACGTCTAGCAACCCCCCAACCCCAATTTCGTGTCTCGGTATGGTGGGGAGCTCGATCCGGGTATGGAGGGATACGAGCTGACTCCCCGGCGTTCAACCGGCCGAGAACCGGGTCGACACGAAGTGGGCGATAACGCCCGTGACCGGCGGCACCCAAAACACCGACGCGAAGCGCACCAGGAAGAAACCGCCCCCCATAATCGGAATCTCGTAGACGAAGATGCGCGATGGTCCAAGGAGGGCCGTTGCCGTCAGAAGCGTCACGACGGCGCCCATGCCCGCACCCCCTTTGAGCAGGCCCGCCATCATGGGAAGCATCACGAAGGGCGCGCCTATCGGCATCAGGCTCCCCGCGGCCCAGCCGATGGCGATCCCCTTCCAGCCGGAACGGTCCGAAAGCCAATTCCGCACCAACCCCTCGGGCAGCGCTTCCAGAAGCAACGTGCCGATCAGAAAGCCGCAAACGATTTTCGGCAGGATGCTGACAAGAATCCGGCCCGCCTGGCCGGCTGAAGCCCAGGGAATGTGACCCGTCCTCTCGTAGTGATAAACGACAAGCGCGGCGGCGACGGCGGCGAGGATGAGCGTCGTGCGGTCGAAGGCTCCACTCATGACAGGATCTCCCTCCTTCGCGCATGCGCGCTCACTGAAAGCGCGGGAGAACCTTTTCCGCGAAGAGACGCATTTGTGCGAACTGGTCGTACGTGGCGAACCGGACGCAGTAGTGCCGGCACCCTTTCTCCGCGAGGCCCTCGATGTTGCGGATGACATCGTCCGGCGTCCCGAAGGGGTCCCGGTTCCACATGGATTGGGAAAGGTCGGTGAATTCCGTGACGTAGTACTTGTTGAGGAATTCGAGCGCCTCTTTCCGGGCCTGGTTCGGATTGGGGCGGAGACCGCACGTCAACTGATAGCCCCCCACGATGTCCTCGGGGCGCCGTCCGGCGTCCTTGGCGTAACCCTTCACCATCCCGAAGAGCTCTTCGTACTCGGCGGGGGTCGCCGTGCAGGTCTGCCAGCCGTCCGCCAGCTCTCCCACCCGCCGCATCATCCGCTCCTTGACGTGCGGCTTGACGGGAAAGATCTGGGGGTTGTTGGAGATCCAGATGGGGATGGGCTTCTGGACGGGCCGCACGTCCACCGAGATTCCGCTATAGGTGTGGAAGGGCATGTCGCTCTCGTTGACGACGTTCGACTCGAGCCAGAGCCGGCGAAGGAGCTTGATCTGCTCCGCCATGTAGAAGCCGCGCTTCTTGTAGGGTACGCCCACCACAGTGTATTGCTCATACGCCTGGGTGCCCCCGGCCTCGGGGCTTCCGCCGCCCACGCAGACGGTCATGATCATCCGCCCGCCCGAGAGCTGGTCCAGGCTCGCCCAGGTCAGGGCCATCCACGCCGTGTTCCGGGTTGTCAGGATGAAGGAGGCCGTGCTGAGCTTGACGCGCTTTGTGCGCGACGCGCACGCGCCGAGGGTGGTGGTCGACTCGACGCGCGCTTTCTCGAAGAAGTTGTCCCCGCACCAAATCGAGTCGAACCCCAGGCGCTCGACCTCTTCGGCCATCTCGTACATGTTTTGGGCCGTATAGGAATCGGGGTAGATGATCGGTACGCGGGTGTTGACGTTCACGCCGAACTGAAGCCGGTCTGACATCAGGCTGTCTCCTCGGTGGATTTCTCCCGGGATCTCCGGAAAAGATGGTTCTCCGCCGCAACCGGTGTTTCCCGGGTCCGGAGGGGTGCATGGACGGGGCGCCGCCCTTACGGTTCGGCCGCGTCCCGGTCTTTCAAGGCCTTCAGGATTTTCTCCGCCGTAACCGGCAGCGTCCTGAAAGGGTAGCCCATCGCGTGGGCGCAAGAGAGGCCTTCCGCCGCATCTCGGCCAACGGAATTTCTCCTCCGAGTCGTCCGGAAGAAACGTCATAAGGGCCGGCCGCGTCGATCCGGAGCCGCCATTCTATCTTATAATGGCGACGGCTCCCCATTTTGGAGAAGGAGAGATCGCATGGCCGTTCCCGTCGTCGTGCTTCAGCAAATTAAGGCGCCTGTCGAAAAGGTGTTCGCGTTCATCGGCAACCTGGAGCTTCATCCCCAGATCGCCCGTTTCTGCGAGTCCGTCCACTACACCTCGGACGCCCGGGAAGGCGTGGGAGCGACCTTCCACCAGGTTCATAAGAACGGACGGGAATGCGAATCCGAGATCGTCACGTGGAAGCCGCCGACCCAGGTCGTTTGGCAAAACTTTTATGGGGGGGCCCGAAAGCCGGATCAGATCGTCACTTACCTCCTGGAGCAGGAAGGAGAAATCACACATCTCCTGCACACCGTCGAATCGGACGCGTACACGGACCTCGCCCTTCACCGCGAAGCCACCGCTCACAACATCGACGAGATGGAGCGGATCAAGAAGATCCTCGAGGCATAAAACCCGGTTCGCCGGGGGTTCGACACCGGAGGATAGAAGGCGGGGACCGGGGCGGAGGCCCGGACTCCGTTACCCGGTCCCGGGACGGACCTCCGCTTCTTACTTGAACCGCGGGAGGACCTTCTCCGCGAAAAGGCGCATCTGGCCGAACTGGTCCTGGGTGGCGAACCGAACGCAGAAGTGCCGGCATCCCGCCTCGGCCAGCCCTTCGATGTTGCGGATGGCATCATCCGGCGTCCCGAAAGGGTCCCGGTTCCACATGGACTGGGAAAGGTCCGTGAACTCCGTGACGTAATACTTGTTGAGGAATTCCAGCGCCTCCCTCCTCGCCTGTGGGCCGTTTTCCCTGAGTCCGCAGGTCAGGTGGTATCCCCCGGTGATGTCGTCCGGGTTCCGGCCCGCATCCTTGGCGTAGCCCCGCACCATGTCGAAGAGATCTTTGAATTCCTCCGGGGTGGCGGTGCAGGTCTGCCAGCCGTCCGCCAACTCCCCCACCCGCCGCATCATCCGCTCCTTGACGTGCGGCTTGACGGGAAAGATCTGGGGGTTGTTGGAGATCCAGATGGGGATCGGCTTCTGGACGGGCCGCACGTCCACCCGGATGCCGTCCATTGTGTGGAAGGGCAGATCGCTCTTGTGGGTGACTTCCGGCTCGAGCCAGAGCCGCCGGATGAGCTTGATCTGCTCCTCCATGTAGATGCCGCGCTTGTTGTACGGGATCCCCAGGTATCTGTACTGCGTATCGGGCCGGATGCCTCCGGCCTCGGGGCTTCCGCCGCCCACGCAGACGGTGAGGATCATCCGTCCGCCCGAGAGTTGGTCCAGGCTCGCCCAGGTGAGGGCCATCCAGACGACGTTCCGAACGGTCAGGATGAAGGACGCCGTGCTCAGCGTGACGCGCTTCGTCCGCGCGATGCACGCGGCCAGGGTCGTGGTGGATTCGACCCGGGCCTTCTCGAAGAAGTTGTCGGCGGACCATACGGAATCGAATCCCAGGTTCTCCGCCTCTTCGGCCAATTCGTACATCCGGCTCGGCGGATAGGATTCCGGAAAAATGATGGGCGCCCGCGTGTTGACGTTGACCCCGAACTGGAGCTTATCCGACATGCATCGATCTCCTAGGGATGGGAAAGAAAAAAAGATTCCGTTCCACGATCCGTTGCAAACCCCGATGATTCTTCCGGGGGGGAGTCCTCCTCACATCGATTGGAAGGGACGGGCGCTCAGTCCGCCCTGGGATTCGTTTCCTTCAGGGCCTTCAGGATTTTCTCCGCCGTAACCGGCAGCGTCCTGAAATGGCAGCCCGTCGCGTGGGCGATGGCGTTGGCCACGGCCGCGGCCGTGGGAACCAAACCCGGCTCGCCGATGCCCGAGGCCCCGAACGGTCCGTCCGGGTCGGGGTTTTCGACCAGGATGGCTTCCACGCGCGGCAAGTCCAGGAAGCTGGGGATCTTGTAGTCGGCGAAGCTGGGGTTGATGGTCTTGCCTCCGTCCAGGATCAATTCTTCCATCAGCCCGAAGCCCACGCCCTGCGCGACGCTCCCCTCGATCTGTCCTTCGGCGGCCATGGGGTTGATGGCCCGGCCGACGCCGTGGGCGGCCTTGAAGTCCAGGACGCGGACCTGGCCCGTCTCCGGGCTTACCTCGACCTCGACCACGTGGGCCGCCGAAGAATAGTTCGGGCTCTGGGTCTCCCAGTCCATGAATTCAGGCGCGGCTTCGTCGACGAATTTCCCCTCCGCCTGGATCGGCCTTCCCCTTTTCTTGAAACACAGATCGACGGCGGCGGCGAACGACATCCCCCGCTCGGGGGCGCCCGGCACGCCGACCCAGCCGTCGTGGGATTCCAAATCTTCGGGCGAGACCTCGAGCACCGCCGCCACGGTTTCCAGGATCTGCCCTTTGGCCTCCCGGGCCGCCGCCTGGGCGGCCTGGCCCACCACCCACGTCGTCCGGCTCCCCCACGAGCCGAGGTCATAGGGGGTCAGGTCGGTGTCGTCGGTGATGATCACCACGTCGTCCAGGGAGACGCCCATCTCCTCCGCGCAGATCTGCGCCACGATGGTCTGCGCGCCCTGGCCCACGTCGCAGGCCGGGGTGACGAGGGTCACCATCCCGTCCTCGGACACTTTCACCACCGAAGACGCCGCGTTGTAGCCATAGAACCGGTTGCCGCCGGCCGTGTGGATCATCGTGGCGACCCCGATCCCCCGCCACGGCCCGCCGGGCTCGCGCTTGCCGTACGTCTTCCGCTTCTCGGCCCAGCCGGCCGCCGCGGTCGCCCGCTCCAGGCATTCGGTCATGTCCATGACCTTCATCTCGGCCCCGACGGCCTGGGTCTTTCCGGGGTGGTTCGCGTTTTTCAGGCGCAACGCGAGGGGATCCATTCCCAGGCGCTCGGCGATGAGGTCGAGCTGGTGCTCGTGGGCGAAGGTGATTTGGGGGTTTCCGAATCCCCGAAACCCCGTTCCGTATTGCCGATTCGTGTAGACGGCGCAGGCGTCGTACTGTAGGTGCTCCACATCGTAGATCAGGCAGAGCATCGAGCCCGAGAAGCTCAGGATGGCGGGGGCCTTGTCGTTGTACGCGCCGTTGTCGGCGATGACCCGGGCGGCCCGGGCGTGGACCCGGCCGTCTTTCTTGACGCCCGTCTTGAGGTCGATGATGTAGCGATAGCGGGTTTTGCTGGTCTCGAATTCCTCCTGCCGGGTGTTGACGATCTTGACCGCCCGCCCGGTCTTGGCCGAGAGAATGGCCGCCACCGGAGGGGTCATGTCCATGACCAGCCGGTTCCCGAAGGCGCCCCCGGTGGGGAGTTTGCAGACGCGCACCCGGGAGGGAGGGATGCGGAGGGACTTCGCAATCTCGTTCCTCAGGGTGTGGGGGGCCTGGCTCGGGGCCCAAACCGTCAACCGGCCCGCAAGGTCGAACCGCGCCACGCACCCCCGGGTCTCCATCGGCGCGTGCGCCACGCGCTGGGTCTCGAAACGGTCTTCGAACACGTGATCGGACTCCGCGAAACCCCGGTCCGGATCGCCGTACTTGCGGTGCAGCTCGAAGGCGAGGTTCGAGTCTTTATGTTCATGGATGACGGGGGCGCCGGGTTTCATGGCCTCGTCCACGTCGTACAGGGCCGGAAGCTCTTCGTACTCGACCCGGATGAGATCGGCCGCCGCCCGCGCCGTTTCCTCGTCCACCGCCGCCACCGCCGCCACCTCGTCGCCCACGTAGTGGACCTTGTCCTTGGCGAGGATGTACTTGTCGGCCAGGTATTCCACGAACGAGAAGCGCCTCTGGGGCGTATCGGCGCACGTCAGGACGGCGCGCACGCCGGGGAGGCCTCGCGCCGGAGCGGTGTCGATGTTCAGGATTCGGGCGTGGGGCAAAGGGCTTCTGAGGATCGCGCCGTAAAGCATCCCCGGCAGCTTGAGGTCCGCCAGGTAGTGCATCTCGCCCGTGGCCTTGGGCAGCGCGTCCACCTTGGGCAGCCGTTTTCCCACAACGCTCAGCGAGTCGGCCATGTGGTCACCTCTACGAAAATTGCGTGTCGATCAAAAACGCGGGGGACTACTCGCTCACCCGGAACGTGGCGAGGGAGAGGTCTTCCGCCTCCTCCTCTTCCGCCCGGGGGGTGAAGACGAGGTCGGGTGTGTCGAAGCGGACCTCGCCCCGGGAAGCGGCCAGGATGGCTTCGACGATCTTCTTGTACCCGGTGCACCGGCAGAGGTTTCCCGCCATGTAGCGTCGGACCTCCTCTTCGGTGGGGTTCGGGTTCTCGCTCAACAGGGCGCGGGCCATCATGATCATTCCCGGGATGCAGTAGCCGCACTGGATGGCGCCGTACTCGATGAAGGCCCGCTGGAGGATGTCGAGACGGCCGTTCTCGGCGAGTCCCTCGATGGTCGTCACTTCGGCGCCTTCGGCGTCGAGCGCCAGGGTTGTGCAGGCGCTGACCGCCCGCCCGTTCACCAGGACCGTGCAGGAGCCGCACACCTGAATGTCGCAGGACTTCTTCAGACCGGTCAGGTCCAGGTTGTCGCGCAGCAGGTCCAGGAGCAGCGTCCGAGGCTCGGCCGCGGCCTCCACGTCCGCGCCGTTCACCCTCAGGCGGAGGATCCGTTTGGCCGGCTTCATGAGCTTTCCTTCTCTGAGGGCCGGGTCGCCATGGCCAGGGCCTCGGCCAAGCCTTGTTTCAACAGGGCCCGGGCGACGTCGCGCTTGTACCAATCCGAGCCGTAGATGTCGGTTTGGGGATTGATCTCTTCCCCCGCCGCCTGGGCGGCCGTTTCCAGCAGCTCGGCCGGAAAGCCTCCGTTTCCCGGACGGACTCCCCGGACCAGATCCTCGGCCCGCTTCGCCCGGACGGGAGTCGGGGCGACGGCCCCGAGGGCGATGCTCACCTCATCCACGACGCCGGCCTTCAGCGCGAGGCGGACCGCCGCGCAGACCGTCGGCTTGTCCGAAGCCGTTCGCTGACAGAACTTCCGGTACGAGCAACCCACCTCCCCCGTCGGAACGCGAATGGAGATTCGGGTGATCATCTCCAATGGGTCGAGGGCGGTTTCGTAATAGTCGATGTAGAGTGAATCCAGGTCCAGGACTCGCTCCCCTTGCGGCCCGGCTACGCTCACCTCCGCGCCCAGGGCCATGAGGAGGGAAGGGGGATCGGACTGGGGCTCGGCGAAGGCCAGGCTCCCGCCCAGCGTCCCGACGTTCCGCACCCGGACATTCGCCAGATCGGATTCCATTTCCGGGATGACGGGGATTTTGTCCTTGAGCAAGTCCGAGAACTCGAGCGCCCGGTGGGTCGCCATCGCCCCGATCCGGACTCGGTTCCCGCCGTTCGCCGATTCCAGCTCGATCCGATCCAGGCCGGAGACGCGCTTGAGGCTGACGACCTGCCCGGCCGAGAACAGGCCCTCTTTCATCAGGAAGAGCAGAGAGGTCCCCCCCGCGTAAAGCTTCGCGTCCTCCCCGTACCGCTCCAGAAGGCCTAGGGCCTCCTCGACCGACTCCGGCGAGTGATATTCAAAGGGCTTCACCGCCATTTCCTAACCTCGTTCAGGCCTAGAGCTTCCACTCGCCGTTTTCCACGACCACCTTATCGTCCACCCGGAAGGTGCAATTGCGCACCGACCCATCGAGGTGGAGCCGGCAATCGTTTTGCCCCCCCGGGTAGGCGTGACAGTTGTCCCCGAGGGCGAAGTGGGCGGTTCCCAGCTTCCCCTTTTCCGAGGGTCCGCCGAAGGGCGGTTTGTCGCTGATGCCCACGCCGATTTCGCCGATGATCTCCACGTTTTTCACCCCGGCGATGGTTTTCTTGAGTGCCTCGGCCTCGACCCCCCCGTTGATCTCGACCGCCCGGCCGTCCTTGACGATCCATTCAATGGGGCGGGGGAGGGTGCCCGGCATTCCTATCCCCAGTTGAATGCCGTCCACCACGATGCGTCCCTCGGTTTTGTCCTCGACGCAGGCCCAGGCCACTTCGGTCCAGAGCGGGATGGGGGACATCATGATCCCGTTCTGCTTGATGGGGGGAAGAACCAGGGCCGGACGGCCCTCGATAGAGACGCGGATGTCCGTGCCCGCGGGGGAGGTGACCCGGATGTTTTTGGCCCCTTTGGCGAGCTCTCCCAGGTCGCCGCACCGCTTGGCGACGGTGGAGAGGTCCTCATCGGTGAGGACCCACCGATCCATCCCTTCTTCGATGGACGCGATTCGGTGGTCGGCGTCCACCGTCTCTTTGACGCAGGGCACGTGGGCGAAGCGGTTCGCCCATTCCAGGTTTGTGTAAATGAGGGTCACCTCGGCGTCCACGATGGCCCGGGCGATGTGATCGGGCGGCGTCATGGGGTAGCCGGTATCGGCCTGGCCCGCCGTGACGTAGGGCGTCATGTCGATCAGGGCGGGAAAGGCGCCGAGGGCGAAACAGAGCCCCGAGAGCACCTTGGCGTGGCGTTCGTGGTCCTCGTCGTAGAGGATGACGACCTTCTCGCCCGCTTCGACGTGCATGCACGTCTCGACGATGAACCGTCCGCCTTTGATGAGCGTGGTCTCTGAAATCATGGGTTTTCTCCTGCGGGCTCGGAGGCATCGGTGAGACCGTACCGCTCCCACTCTTCGGCCACACGGTCCAGGTATTTCTGGGGCGGCAGGGAGATATCGGGAAAATCGGGCCAGGGCTTTGTGGCGTCGATGAGGATCTTCGAGCTCCGCCTCTCCCAGAGGCCCTCTTCATGGCGACCCGCGGAGGGATCGAGCAGAACGGGGGCGGTATTGGGGATGGTGAAGATGTCCCGATGGGGCTGAACCCGCCAGGCCAGCGCCCACTCCCGCTGGAAGGGATCGCGGATGTCCACGTCCTCATCGGTTACGATGATCCACTTGGCGAAGGCGGGGTGGTGCGTCCAGGCGGCCGACAGGACCTGCTGCGCCTGACCGGGGTAGGCCTGCTTCATCCGGACCCAGCAGATCGAATAGCTCCCCCCGGCCTCGGGCAGGTGGACGTCCACGATGCCCGGAATCCGCAAGTCCTGTGCCAAGTGCTTGTAGATGTGCGCCTCCTCCGGGATGGCCCGGATCAGGCTCGATTCGCTCGGAGGCATCTGACTGAAGAACGACTGGTGGAGGGCGTCCTTCCGGTGCGTGATGCAGTCGATCTCGAACACCGCCATCTCGTAGGGTCCGCCCATGTATCCGGTGTACTCGCCGAAAGGACCTTCCCGCTCCCGAACGTGGGGAGGGACATGACCCTCGAGGATGACCTCGGCCCGGGCCGGAACCTCCAGGTCAACGGTCTTGCACTTGACCAGTTCCACCGCAGCGCCCCGCAGCCCCCCCGCGATGGCGAACTCGTCAAACCCCATGGGGGCCTTCGCCACAGCGCCCATCAGGATGGTCGGCTCCACGCCCAGAACGACGGCCATGGGCATCGGCTCGCTCGCCGCTTCATACGCGGCGAAATGGACCGCCCCGTGTTGGCTCGGAAGGTCCCACAAGACGCCGGTCTTGCGAGGTCCCTTGACCTCCATCCGGTAAACGCCCACGTTCACCACGCCCGTCCCCCGGTCCTTCGTCACCAGGCAGGGCGAGGTCAGGAAAGGGCCGGGATCCTTTCTCGGGGTCCAGGTGGGAATGGGGAAGAGATGGAGGTCGGCCTCTTCTCCCATCCTGACGACTTCCTGGCAGGGCGCGTCCCCGTCCGTCGGCACGGCGGGGATGGGACGGGTCAGGGCCTCGCGCCATTTGCGGTTGACGGCGTCGAAGCCCCCTTCGATCCCGAGGGCACGGTGATAGACCCGCACGCCGCCGCCGACCGTTCCCACCACCAGACGGTGGCCCGGCCATCCCTTGATGTTGCGGAAGCCCAGTGCGCCGCGCGTCTCTTTGGGAACCCGCCGGAAATACATCCGGGTGACGGCGCTGATTTCCCAGTCTTTATCCACTTCCGCGTCGACCCATCGGAAGAGGTTATGCTCCTCCAGGTCGCGGATGAAGTGTCGTAGGTCTTCATATGGCATTGAACACAAACCCATTCTGCGAACCCGCCGGTGGAGTCGCTGACCCTCGGGGACGTAGATCCCCGGTCGAACCCCCGCGGAGGTCCGCAAACCGCCGGAGCCGGCCTGAGAACGAGGAGTCCCCGCCTGCGCCTCGCTACATCTTCGGCGAACCCTTCAGGAAGTCGTTGGTGAAGAGGGTCCCCACCGCAACCGGATTCTTGATGATGCCCTGGTCCACCAGGATCTGCTGGGTCACCTTCCACCGCTCGCCGGTCTGCCACCCCAGGCCGCGGGCTCGGGTCCTCTCGTCCATGAAGGAGGAGTCGATGTCGGCCTGGAGCTGGGCCCGCCAGACCTTCTTGGGGGCCTTCTTCTGGTACCGGGCCAGGATCTCGACCGCCTCGTCGGGGTTCTTGATCACGGAGACGAATCCCTGGATGTAGGCCTTGGTGAAGCGCCGGACCAGGTCCGGGTTTTTCTGGATGATGTTGTCGGCGGCCAACACCCCGCTGCCGTAACCCTTGTAGCCGTACTTGGCGCCCTGCATGACGTGGATCTTGGCCTTCGCCTTGAGGATGGGGATCTCGGCGTCCAGGTAGCCCGTGATGGCGTCCACCTTCCGGGTCAGGAGATAGCTCTCATAGGGGAAGCTGACGGCTACCTCCTTGACCTTCTTCCGGTCGATCCCCAGCATCTTGGTGAAGGCTAGGTAGAAGATCCGCGTCGAGCCTCCGGGAAAGACACCCATCTTCCGGCCTTCGATGTCCTTGGGTTTCTTGATTCCCGAATCGGCCAGCGTCACGAAGGACATCGGGCTGAGCTGGTTCACGACCACCAGCGAGGTCACGGGAACCCCTTTGCTCTTGGCCGTCGCGAGGGTGGGCAGGTCGCCGTACCCGAAGGGGTACTGGCCGCCGCCCACGAACTTCATGGTGCGCACCGACCCGTTGCCCGGGTCGATCTTGGTCACGTCGATGCCGTTCTGTTTGAAGTAGCCCTTGTCCTTGGCCACGTGGAACATGGCATGGTTGCCGCGCAGCACCCAGTCCAGACGCACTTTGACCTTCTCGGCCGCCGCCGAGCCGGCCAGAAACAGCAGGGCCGCCGCCATGGCCGACCATCCGAACCGCATCCACCTTCCGTCGCCCATGTTACATCCTCCTTGAACCGTCCGTTAGACCAGCGGGCCGCTTTCCCGGGCCGCCTCGTGCCACGGGAACAGCCTTCGGCCCGCCAAAGAAACCAGGTAGTACAGGATCACGCCGATGACCGAGATCACGGCCACGGCGGCGAACAGCGTTGCGGACTCCATGTCGGAGGAGGCCACCCGGATCTGGTACCCCAGCCCGTTGCTCCCGGAGATCCATTCCGCCACGAAGGCCCCGATGACCGCGAACGTCATGGCGATCTTGAACCCCTCGAACATGTAGGGCAGGGCGTGGGGGATCTGGATCTTCCGGAGGATCATCCACCGGGAGACCGCCACCGATCGGGCCAGGTCGATGAGGTTGGGGTCCACGGATTGCAAGCCGTAGATGGTGTTGATGATCACCGGGAAGAACGAGATCAGGATCACGATCGCCACCTTCGTCCCCAGCCCCAGGCCGAACCACAGGAGCATGATGGGCGCCAGGGTGATCTTGGGAATGTTCTGGAAGAAGATCACGATGGGGTAAAGGGTCCGCTGCACGAACCGGGAGGAGACCACCGCGACGGCGATCCCCACCGCCAGGATGTCGCCGATGACGACCCCCAGGAGGATCTCCTGTGTGGTGATCCAGGCATCCTCGTAGAACCCCTCGTAGATGATCAGATCCTTGAAAATGGCCGAGGGTGGCGGAATGAACCAGGCGGGCACCTGAAAGAAGGGAATGGCCGCCTCCCACAGCGCCATGAGGACCACCACCGTCACGGCCGTCGGCCAGAACCGCCGAATGATGTCTTTCCCCCGGTTCACCTTGCCTCCTCCCCCCTCTCCAGGAGATCCCGCAGCCTGTCGAGATGCCGCTGAAACTCCGGCGTTGTCTGCTGCTCAAGGCGGCGTGGACGCGGCAGGTCAATCTTCACCCGTTCGACCACCCGGCCCGGCTTGCCCGCCATGACGTAGACGGTGTCCGACAGATAGACCGATTCCCGGATGCTGTGGGTGATGAACACGACGGTCTTTTGCGTCTGCCGCCAGATGCGCAACAACTCCTCGTTCATGTTGTCCCGGGTCATGGCGTCCAGGGCGCCGAAAGGCTCGTCCATCATCAGGATGGCCGGGTCGATGGACAGGGCGCGGGCGATGGCCACCCGCTGCTTCATCCCTCCCGAAAGCTCCCGGGGGTAGTTGTGGTGAAAACCCTCCAGCCCCACCATCCGCAGGAACTCCTCGGGGTCGCCGAACTTCGCATCCGAGCCCATGGCCCCCGCCAGCTCCACCAGAAACCCCGCGTTTCGGCGGACGTCCCGCCAGGGCAGGAGGGTGGGCTCCTGGAAGACGATCCCGAAGAGCCGCCGTCTCCTGGCCTCGTGGGGGCTTCCTCCTTCGATGGTCACTTTCCCCTCCGAGGGGTCGAGCAGGCCCGTGATCACCTTGAGCAGCGTGCTCTTCCCGCACCCGGAAGGGCCGATGAGCGAGACAAATTCCCTCTCGTGGACGTGCAGATCGATGTCCTCCACGGCGGTGTAGGGCTCCCCCCGTTGGGCCTCGTAGGTGACGGCGACGCCTTTCAGCTCGATGATCCCGCTTCGAGAGGAGGCCTCTCCGCGGTGGGATTCCGTCGCCCGGTCTTCTTTAATCAAAGCCGTCTGCGGTTCCATTTTGGGGTTCGGCCATTCTGCACGCTTGATTCTGCGGATATCCCGTCTCACATGAGGTTGAGGAGCGCCTCCATCTGGGCCGACCTCTTCCCCATCAGCGCGGGGATGTCCACGTCAGAGTAATCGTAAAACCCTTTCTTCGTTTTCAGGCCCAACTCGCTCTTGGCCACCCTCCCGGCGACGGTCGGGCTCACCCCCTTGGAGTCGCAGAGTTCGGCGTTCAGGTACCTGGACACATCGTGGTAAACGTCGAGACCCGCCAGGTCCAGCAGGGCCATCGGTCCCATGAAGGCGAGCTTCAAGGCGAAGGCCTCGCTCACCAGGAGGTCGATGTCCTCCGCGTCCGCCACCCCCTGTTCGTAACAGTACATGGTCTCCCGGAGCAGGGCGTACAGGATGCGGTTCCCCAGGAACCCCGGCACGTCCTTCTTGACCATGACCGGCTTCTTGCCGATTCGCTCCACCAGCGCCCGAGTGGTCTCGACGACGGCGTCCGAGGACTTCCGGCCGCGGATGACCTCGATGACCCGGACGACGTGGGGCGGGTTCCACCAGTGCATGCCGACGACGCGGGAGGGGTCCCGGACGCCCTCGGCGATGAGGGAGATGCTGATCCCCGAGGTATTGGAGGCCAGCGGAATCCCGGGCGGAGCCACCATTTCCAGCTCAGCGAAGACGGAACGCTTGAGCTCGAGCGCTTCCGGGACGGCCTCCAGAACGAAATCCACCCCCTCCAGGGCCTCGGCCAGGTCCGTCGTCCCCCGGATGCGACCCCGGATGGCTTCTTCTTCCCCCTCGGCCACGGCGCCCGCGGCCGATAGGGCCTTCAAGGTCTCATCCTGCGTCTTCCGGGCCCGGTCCAGAAACTCCTGATCCACGTCCCGAAGGCTCACGCCCAAGCCGGCCTTGGCGAACCATAGGGCGATGCCGTTGCCCATGGTCCCCGTGCCGATGACGGCGACCTTCCGGATCTCTTCCATTCGTCTCCTCCCGGCAAGGTCCGCCGGCGCGGGCGGGCGGAGACCTCCGCTATGAGGTCTTGCCGGGTGGTTTAATCCCCGGCAGGAACTCGTTCGTGAAGACCTCCTCGGGCCGGACCGGGGTCTTGAGCTTGATGTACCGGTCGATGGTTTCCAGCGTCTTCTTCATCTTGGCCAGGTTGATGTACCCCAGGCCGTGCCGCCTGGCGGTCCCCGTCACCAGGGCGTCCTCCGAGATATTCCATTCCCCCAAGGCGGCCTCACGATTGGAGATGGTGAGGTTCTTAGCGAGGAAGATGTCCATCCCGGCCTTCGGGTTCCCGATCACCCAGGCGATGCTCTCGGTCAGGGCCCGCATGAACCGGCGGGCCTGATCCGGCTTCGAGGCGATGTGGGACTCCTGAGAGAACCAGCCGTGGGAGTAAATGTCCAGGCCGTTGTCCCGGTAGAGCATGGGGACGAGCTCGTCCCCCATCTGCTTCGCCTTGGCGTTCACAGTGGGGAAGATGACGTGGACCGTGAGGATGGCGTCCACCCGCTTGGCCAAAAGGCTGGGGTTCTTGGCAGCCGGCTTCATCGCCAGGATCTTCCAGTCTCCCTCCTTCAGACCGTTGGTGGCCGCCACCGCGGGGAACATCTTGAGGGCCGCGCCGCCCACCGCCTCCCCGATGGTCTTGCCCTTCAGGTCGGCGATCGTGCGGATGCCGGAGCTCTTCAGGGCGTAGGCCACCAGCAAACCCTTGTCTGCGAAGATCCCCAACATTTTGATCTTGGCGCCCCGGGCGCGGCCCAGGATGATCGATCCCGTGTCGGCCAACCCGTAATCTCCGTCCCCGGAGGCGATGCGTTTCACGGTGTCCGAAGAGCCGAATCCCCTGCGAATGGTGAGGTCGATGCCGGCCGCCCGGAAGATCCCCCGCTCTTGGCCCACCCAAAGCGGGGCGTGCTTGCCGTAAGGCAGCCAATCGAGGAGGAGGGTGACCTTCTCGGCCGCAACCGCCGGGGCCGCGGTCAGGACCCATGCCAACACCCATCCAGTCAGCCATGCAAAAACGCTCGTTGCTTTCATGATAATCTCTCTCCCTCCTTCCGGGCGATGAATTCCCCCCCTCCCCCCCCCCCCCCCCCCCCTTGTCGGTGAACGAGAAGCTGACCCTCGCAGGCGAATCTCGGGCGCCCTCACACCTTCCCTCCGCCCCTGCTGAAACCGGCTGGCCGATGAGGATGGGTCGCGGACCGCCGCGCCGACGCGTTTCCGGAGGCCCCCTTTTCGGCACGGGCGCGCCGGGAAGGACGGCTTGTCGGCCGCGCGGCATCCTCCCCTGCGGCGGCGCCGTTGTCCGGACCCCGCTCGGCGTGGGCGCTCAAATAGCTGACCGTGAAGAAAGGAGGCGGCGTGCACACCGAAAGGATGACGGCCTCTCGCTTGCCGGTGTTCCTCCAGAAGTGGGGGATGTCGGACTTGAAGTGCAGACAGTCCCCTTCCCCGAGCGTATAGGTCTCCTCGCCCACGCGATACTCGATCTTCCCCTGGAGGCAGAGTTTCACCTCCTCACCCGGGTGCTGAAGGGGCTCCTCGCCGCTGACCCCCCCGGGGGCGATCTTCAACAGCGTCGCCTGAAGAAAGGAGTCGCGCAGATCCATCGCCACGTCCTCCACCCGAAGCCCCGAAGCTGGGACCTCCGTCACCGGGCGCTCCCGGCGGCGGACGAGTTGAACGTCCCCGGCGCGCTCCCCCTCCTCCAGGAAGAAGCTCACGCTCCGCCCCAGCCCCTGGGCGATCTTGATGACCGACGCCACCGAGGGGACGATGGTGTTGGACTCAATCTTCTGGATGGTCGTAAATGAGACACCGGTCAGGTGGGCCAGAGCCCGAAGGGATAAGCCCGCTTGCTTGCGCAACCAGCCGATCCGCTCGCCGATTTTGATGATCCGGTGATCGACCTGGGGGTCTTCGCCGGCCATGTCGCCTCCACCCGAATCTCGGAAAGGCGCCCGTCGGGGACCCCTCTGCGCCGAGGAGCCACGCCCGCACAACCCCCGCCGGCCTGTCCATTGCCGCGGGACGAAGGATCCCCTCCGCTGACTCCGGAGGACACGCGCCTGCTTGATGTAAGAATCTTTTGTACCGGATAAGAAACTACATGTCAACGCCTTTTTTCAGGCCGGCCGACGGATTTGGGAGGAGAGTCGTCCATGGAAGGGAGCCTTGTTTCCCTTGCGGTGCGTGTGATAGGAATAACCTTGTCTACCGTCACCCGGTTGTTTTGTCAGCGTTTTCGGCCTGTCGGTCATTGCCCTCCACCCGGCGTGGCGGATGGAAGGGTTGGACGATAGCGTTTCCGGCCGCAGGGTTTCTTGTTCTTCCGTGTTCGGAGTGAAAAAGGATGACACAAATCCAGACAGCCGTCGGCATCGGGGCGACCTTTCAGCGGATGATCGACGAGGGCGAGGTCGCCGTCATCGAGCGCGAGGTGGACAGCGTCCACGAGGTCGCCGGGATCTTCATGAAGCTGGACCAGCTCCGTTACACCCCGGCGGTTCTGTTCCAAAACGTTAAGGGATA
>PVBE012647689.1_pt1 | contig 16660 bp, 14 predicted proteins | sample 1631181 | NCBI WGS metagenome assembly PVBE01 (sample SAMN08397723, study PRJNA350692) | Marine metagenome, whole genome shotgun sequencing project. | isolation source: water | place: Pacific Ocean | collected 2012-04
CCAACGAGTTGGACTTGGTCACCTATCCGTCTAGTGAGTTCGTTCCACCCTTCCCAGTCTTCTTCATCCATTCCATCTTCAATTGAAATAATCGGGTAGTCAGTTATTAGATTTTGAAAGTATTCAGCCATTTCTTTTGAGGTTAGTTTTCTTCCTTCACCAGAAAGGACATATTCGCCTTCAACGAAAAATTCAGAACTCGCTGCATCTAGCGCGATTGTGATGTCTTCGCCAGGAGTGAATCCAGCCTTTTCGATAGATTCAACTAATAATTGAACTGCGGCTTCATTAGATGCTAAATCTGGAGCGAAGCCACCTTCGTCTCCTACGGCTGTTGATAAATTCTTTTCTTGTAGGACCATTTTCAAAGTTTGGTAGCATTCAGCACCCCATTGCAGTGCTTCAGAAAATGATGCGGCTCCTGTTGGCATAATCATAAACTCTTGTAAATCAACGTTGTTATCGGCGTGTTCGCCACCGTTAAGCACGTTCATCATTGGAACGGGTAAGACATGTGATGAAGCGCCTCCTAAATACCTGTAAAGAGGCTGGTTCAATGATCTTGCAGCTGCTTTCGCAACTGCTAGAGAAACTCCAAGGATCGCATTTGCTCCTAGATTGGATTTATTTTCTGTGCCATCGAGAAGGAGCATAGTTCTATCAATATTTCTTTGATCAAGTGCGTCGAGTTCGTGAATTTCATTTGCAATTGCGTTATTAACGTTCCCTACTGCTTTTGTAACCCCTTTACCTAAATATCTTTCTTCTCTATCCCTTAGCTCTGTAGCTTCGAACCTTCCAGTGGAAGCACCGGATGGGACCGCTGCACGTCCAAACGAACCATCTGCGAGTGTTACATCAACTTCAACTGTCGGATTTCCACGAGAATCAAGGATTTCACGTCCGTAAACTTTTTTAATTTTGCTATCGGACATGGCCTTTATCCTTTAGGAATCGCGATTAGTTCTTTAAATAGGGGTCTTATCCAAAATACCTCTGTTATGGGCAAATGTTGTTGATGTGGCCGAGATGAATTAGGGGAGAATTCTTTGCTTCAATTTTTTGATGATTTTTTGGGATTCATTGTTAATTCACCAAGGATTTTTATTAACTCTTCCGCTGCTTCAGTTATCTCTGGGATGCGTAAAATCAGTTCCTTTTGGTCTTCTTTGTAAATTGATCCAGCAAAGATACGCAGTGTCCTAACTCTTTCTGATGGGCGTAAAGAAATAGGTGAAATACGAATATTCCATTTTGGTTTTCCGAAACCATGTACTTTCAATGCTTGGATTTCTGTAATCCCATGCTTTTGAGCAGAGGTTCTAAGATACGCCACTCGTAATAGATTTGTTGCTACTTCTGGTGGTTCCCCATACCGGTCAAGCCACGCTGTTTGAATTTCGGTGACATCATTTTTGTCTTTTACCAAAGAAAGGGTTCTGTACGCTTCAAGCCGTGATTCTTCTCTTGGTATGTAGTCTTTTGGTATATAGGCAGTTTCAGGTAATTCGATAAGAATTTCTGGGGTTTTTTCTTTAGGGACTCCCCGTAGTTCATCTACTGCTTCAGTAACCAATTTGCAATAAAGGTCATATCCGACAGCAGCGATATGGCCAGATTGGCCTGTACCAAGGAGGTTTCCTGCCCCTCGTATCTCTAGGTCTCTCATAGCTATCTTGAATCCAGACCCTAACTCACTGATTTCGCCAATCGTTCTAAGTCTTTCATAAGCGTCTTGAGCGAGTTGCTCACCGGAGGGGGTCAATAGATAAGCGTAGGCTTTTGTCCCGGAACGCCCTACGCGACCTCTTAACTGGTGAAGTTGTCCAAGTCCTAAACGGTCAGCCCTGTCGACAATAAGAGTATTCACAGCCGGCATATCTATCCCTGATTCAATAATGGTTGTGCATACCAGAACGTCGTACTTTTTTTCCCAGAAATCAATGACGGTTTGTTCTAAAGTTCCTTCATCCATTTGGCCGTGAGCTACCGCGATTTTCGCTGTAGGTATTTTCTCTCTTAGGTCATCAGCAATAATTTCTATATCCGATACTCGGTTGTGGACAAAAAATACCTGCCCGTCGCGAAGTAGTTCTCGGCGGATCGCAGCCACCACGATTGAGTCGTCGTAATCGCCGACATAAGTTAGAATCGGTTGCCTATCTGTCGGTGGGGTATTAAGCAAAGTGAGATCTCTAATACCTGTGAGGCTCATTTCTAATGTTCGAGGTATGGGCGTGGCGGTAAGAGTCAGGACATCAACGTTTGATTTCATTGCTTTAATTCGTTCCTTATGAGAAACACCGAATCGCTGTTCTTCATCTATAACCAAAAGTCCAAGGTCATGGAAAGAAACATCTTCAGATAAGAGCCGATGAGTTCCAATCACCAGATCGACTTCCCCTTTGGATATTTTATTTATTACTTCATTAGATTGTTTTTGCGACAAAAATCTACTGAGGACAGCTATTCGCACTGGGAATGGGCTTAGTCTTTCAGTAAATGTCTGAAAGTGTTGTTGGGCTAAGAGTGTTGTGGGAACCAGAATTGCTACTTGTTTACTATCAAGGACTGCTTTGAATGCTGCCCGTAGTGCTATTTCGGTCTTTCCAAACCCAACATCTCCGCAAACAAGGCGGTCCATCGGTTTTGAGTCTTCCATATCTGACTTAACATCTTTTATTGCCAATAATTGGTCTTGAGTTTCTTGGAAGGGAAAGGAATCTTCAAGTTCTTTTTGCCAGTGTGAATCAGGTGCATATTGAAACCCCTGAAGGGTTTCTCTCTCTTGATACAACACGACCAATTCCTGCGCTATTTTTTGAATTTCGTTACGAATATTAGTTTTTGTTCGTGTCCAATCGGAACCACCCATGCGGCTCAAAGATGGGATGCTCCCCCCCGTGTACTGACTAACTTGGCCGATTTGATCGGTAGGGACATAAAGTTTATCGCCTCGCCGATATTCAAGAAGCAGGTAATCTCTCTCGTTCCCTACCAAAGTTCTTTTTACTATTCCTTGATATTGGGCGATTCCATGATGTTCATGCACCACGAACGAACCTTTTCTAAGATCTTCAATTTGTGATGGCGCTGTTGATAATTTTTTCTTTGGCATTCTATGGGAACGGCGTTTCCCATAGAATTCTGCTTCTGAAATTATTGCGGTTTTTATATCTGGGAGAATGACCCCTCTTTGGTCGGTGCTGGGAACAATGTTTATCCCATTCTTTACTGAATTCCTTTCATTTAAAGAAATCACTTCAGCGTTGAGTTCATTTGCCATTAGTTTTGACTTAAGTAACGCAGCTGCGGCTTCGTTCTCAGTGGTGAAGAAGATGCAATAATCATTCTCTAGTAGCTCAGCTAACTGTTCCTCTGGAGCTTTATTAGAATCTTGAAATGTTTTGGTAGGCAGTTTTGGAGTTGCAGGGTCTGGTGATGAAGAAACAAAGTTTATTATTTTCTGATTGTTTTTTAAAAGCGCTTTTTCTAGATCAATGTGGAGTTTAGGGAAGCTTTCGCCTGCATTAAACCCCCACGTTTGAGCAAGAGCCACACCAACGTTTAGTTCTTCAGTGATTAAGTCATTTGTTCGTTGAAAAATTCTGTTAGGTTCAAGCATAAAAATAACCCCATCAGAGGGAAATAGTTCTATGAACGTGTCATGCGAGATTTCTAACCATGGAAGCCAGGATTCCATTCCTTCAAAAAACTCATGATTCTGAAAGCGTTCCCAGTGTTCTTCTCCCCATGGTTGGGTTTTCAACAATTTCGTCGCTTCGTTTTGTATTGCTTGAGAAGGAATTAATTCTCGAGCTGGGAAAACATTTATAGTTTTTTCGGATTTTTTTGACCGTTGGTCAGCTATGGAAAAAGTTGTTAACCGTTCAATTTCGTCACCCCATATATCTATCCGGATCGGAGTATCAGATGTAGAAGGATAGATATCAATGATTGACCCGCGAACTGCGTATTCACCTCTCCTTTCAACTTGAGAAGTCCGATGATACCCATATTCAAAAAGGGTCTTCAAAAGCGTGTCGTAATCAATTGTTTTACCTTGGATTAACCTAATTGGGCTGGGATAACTCGTTGAAGTGAGAATTTGCGAAACAGATCTAGCAGTAGCGACGACTACTTTAGGGCTGATTCCATTGCGCATTCTCCAAAGCACCTCGCTTCTTCTGCCCATGGTTTCTATTGTTGGACTTACTCTTTCAAAAGGCAGGGTTTCCCAAGATGGAAATAATGCGACCTCATCTTGTTTTAGAGATTTAGTTAAATCTCGAACAATCTGTTTAGATTCCTCTTCGGTGGTTGTAACCACAAGTGCAGGGACTCTTCCTCCGTGTGCGATATATGCGTTGATTGCTAAGCTTCTTGCATTTTCAGAAATGACAAAGTTGTTATTCCGGAAGCTCGCCATTTGGTCAAGGATTGGGTGGTTTCCTAATTCTTGTATGGATTTGTCAAAGATTGCCATTGAACTTATTCATAGTTTTCTCATATCCGTGAGAGAGAAGGCTTTCAATAGCTTCAATTGACTTATCCAAACAGTGATTAATTTTTTCCTGATCTTGTTTTGAAGGACGTTTGAGAACAAAATTTCGTATTTGTTCAGAATTCTCTGGTTTCCCTATTCCTATTCGTAAGCGTCCGAAATCTTTTGTATGTAAATGTTGTTCAATTGATTTGAGCCCATTATGTCCAGCTAGCCCACCTCCGAGTTTTATTTTCATTGACCCAGGTGGTAGATCTAGTTCGTCATGAATGATAAGAAGATCTGCCGGATTGGAAATATTGTATCGGCGAGCTAATTTCTGGACTGCGAGACCTGATTCGTTCATAAAGGTTTGTGGTATAGCAAGTGTTACTTTCTGCGAATTAATTCTTACTTCGCTGCACAAAGCTAACTCTTTACTTTTTTTGAAAGTTTCACCGTGGCGAACCGACAAGGCTTCTAGGACTTCTTGACCTACATTATGACGAGTATTCTTGTATTTCTCTCCCGGGTTTCCTAATCCCACGATTAGCAAAGCTGGTTGAGAAGTTGATTTTAGTTTGCGCTGTCTACGCAGCACGAGACTTACTCGCTATCTTCGGCTGAAGTCTCTTCGTCTTCTTCCGAACTGCCACCTTCAACCTCAGAACCTTCGCCTTCTTCTAATTCTAAGTCAGCTGCTTCTTCGGCTGCCATGGATTCCATAGTTGACCTCGTAACAGTTCCAACTGCGACTGTCTCTTCTAGGCCAACTTCTGTTCTTACACCCTCGGGAAGTTGTATATCTTCTACACGAACTGAATCGTTTATCTCTAGGTCAGAAATGTCTACGGACAGCTCATTTGGAATCGCCTGTGGGAGCGAAAGGACTGAAAGTGAGAACATGGTTTGGTCAACCATCCCATCCGCATCCGTAACCTTTTTGGCATCTCCCACAAGTATGAGCCGAACTTCAACAGCCAATTCTTTGCTTGGGTCAACTCTAACGAAATCAACATGTATGACTTCATCCTTTACTGGGTGACGTTGAAGGGTTTTCAGAATTGAAAGTTGAGATGCACCTCCAACATTTATCTGGATCAAGGCATTTAGCCCTGCGTCTGTTGTCAATGCTCCTCGAAGTTCTCCATAGTCAACACTGAATACCTGCGGGTCTTCTCCTAGCCCGTAAAGAACTCCAGGAACTCTTCCGCTTCGTCGCAGACGACGCGATGAACGACTTCCGAGTTCGCTTTTTTCTTCAGTGTCTAATACTAAATCTGCCATTTTTGATCTTTCTACCAACTAACCAAATAGTAGTTTCGGTGATGTTTCACCAGATCCAAAGTGTACACGTGGGATTCGGTTGGTCCACCCGTTTACTTCTAGCTTAGATGTTTACCACCAAAAATTTCGCTGACACTAGTGTCTTCGAAGACAGCATCGAGAGCTGATGCGATAATTCCCGCTACAGAAAGGACTGTGATCTTCTCAGTTCGCTTACTCTCAGGGAGAGGTAAAGTATTGGTCATAGCAATTTGTTTAATAACGGAAGCTTCTATGCGTTCAATTGCTGGGTCTGAGAAAACACCATGAGTGGTGCATGCGTAAACCTCTGTCGCCCCTTTTTCAGCAAGTAGCTCAGCCGCCCCCACTATGGTTCCTCCAGTATCGATCATGTCATCGATCAAAACGCATACACGTCCGTCCACATCCCCCATTACGTCTTTTGATTCAACAACATTCTTTTTGTTTTTAACTCTGCGTTTGTGGACAATAGCTAAGTCAGCAGCAAGTTCGCTAGCATATCGCTCGGCGACTTTCACTCTTCCAGTGTCAGGGGAAACAATAACAAGGTCATCTCCAAGTCCACGCATATACTCAACCAAAACTGGCATGGCTGTTAGATGATCAACAGGTTTTTCAAAGAAGCCCTGAATCTGACCTGAATGTAGGTCAACGGAAATCATTCGACTAACTCCGGCTGCTAAGAAAAGCGTAGCTAGAAGACGAGCAGTAATCGGTTCTCGCCCTTCAGATTTTCTATCTTGACGGGCGTATCCGTAAAATGGACACACAACCGTTATCCGCTTGGCGGAAGCACGCCTTGCAGCGTCAACCATGATGAGTTGCTCCATTATTGAGTCATTAACCGTCATCCCTTCGGAAGCTGAGTGACTCTGGATAATAAAAACATCTCCGCCTCGAACCGACTCAGAAAATCGGCAATGGATTTCTCCATTTGCGAACTCAGCCAAGTTGGGTTGATCAAGGCTGACACCTAAATGATCAGCTATTTCTTGTGCTAAGACAAGGTTTGACCTTCCCGAAATAAGGTGGAGGCGTTTTTTAGTTATCAATTCCATATCTGGTTCCTTATTTTATCTTTTGCTGGCCCGGCAGGACTTGAACCTGCAACCTCCTGGATCAAAACCAGGCGTTCCGCCAGTTGAACTACGGGCCATTGCTGTTATTTCTGAACCTATCGCATCTCACGGAGATCTATGCATTCAGAAATTGATTTATTGATCTTTCTTTGTTTCTTACTCCTATATTCAAAGATTACATTTGAGAACAGTTTCATGAAAATTATTTTAAAGTGTGTCAAAACACCGCTTTACCGGAATCTTCAGGTAGTCTGCTACCGCTATGGGTTCATTAATTAAGAAACGTCGGAAAAGAATGCGGAAGAAAAAACACCGTAAGATGTTGAAGCGTACGAGAGCTCAACGTCAACGCGGAAAATAATTTTTCTTTCTTAATTTAATTATTTTTGAAGTGGTCCAATCTGGTTTTCTTGAGTCGTTTGGGTCACGATGAAGCCATCTCCAGGAAAGCCCCCCTCTACAAACCATGTGGAGCCGCTACCAGCAAGTCGAGGTTTTTTTCCTGAATGTTTTTCTAACTTAGTTCTCCATTCCAAAAGACGTGGCTCAACTTCTATCGCTGCCTCTTCAAGGTCATTGCCATTAGGTCCTTTGGGCGAACCCATTTGGTCCCACGTGCTATAAACCTTTGCGGTTGAACATCCAAAGGGAGGTATGAGGAGCGTAAATTGCCTTCTCTCATATTCAAGATTTACGACCTCTTCTCCAATTCCCTTAACTAGTGCCCTCCCTCCGCGAATGTTGAATGGGATGTCTGAACCTAAGTTGACTGCTTCAGCTTCGTTTGTGAAACCAGCCCACCGTAAAATAGCAGCTGCGTTTGCTGAACCTCCGCCTAAACCACCACCTGGGGGGATGTTCTTATTTACCGTGACTTTCCTATTTTTTTCTACTAGCTGAAGAGCTTTTACAATAAGGTCTTCTTCTCTGCTGGGCGTAATGGGATATTGGCCAACGTAGGAAACGTTTGTGTCCCCTTCTTCAATCGTAATTGTGTCAGCGAAATCTATAGTTACCATTTCAGCTTCAAGAGTATGCAGGCCATCAGGCCGTAATCCCGTTATGAATAATGAGAGTGTTAGCTTGGCGGGGGCTATAAGTTCGTTCATTGGGAGGAATCTAGTTTGTTTTTCTTCTCTAGATCTAACCCATTGGCAAGATCAACCCAATTTTTAATAGAGAGTTCTTCTGGTCTTGAGCGAGGATCTACATTGGCATTAGTAAAAGTTGCTTGTTCAATTCCACGACCAATTGATTTCCGTAACATTTTTCGCCTGTGGGCAAAAGCCTTACGGACTATTTCATTAAATGTTGAAATATTAACCGCCATTGGAGCAGTTCTACGTTTGAAATGCAGTAACGCCGAATCAACTCTTGGAGTGGGGTAGAAAACGGCTGGCGACACCTTCCCTATTACAGAAACTTCCGACCAATATTGCGACTTCACTGATGGAATTCCGCATGCGTTAGTCCCAGGGGTGGCAGCAAATCTTTCTGCTACCTCTTTTTGCACCATGACAAAAATTTCATCTATTTGTGGAGCTTGCTCTAAGACTGTTATGAGCAGTGGTGAAGCAATGTTATAAGGAAGATTTGAGACCATCTTCCAAATTCCGTCTCTTCCAGAAAAGAATTCAGTCCAAGGTATTTTCATAGCATCAGCATGGATAATCTCAACTTTTTCTTCGACTTCATGTCTAGCTATAACCTCAGAAAAACCTTCCAGAAGAAAACGGTCATACTCGATAGCAACGACCTTGCCGAATTTGGCGAGTTCACATGTTAGAGAGCCAAATCCTGGCCCTATTTCAAGGATTTGATCACCGGATTCAATTTTCGCATCGCGAATGATTTTGTGGATTGTGTTTGGGTCGATAACAAAATTTTGCCCTAATGATTTTGATGGCTTTATCTGATAACGATCCATGAGTTCCATCAGATCTTTTTTCCCTAATGGCATTTATTTCCCCTTACAGTTAGGAACTTTCGAGTGTCTAAATATTGCCCAAGATCTTGAAGACTTGTTTGTGCCAGATACCCCACTTACTGGCATACCCAGTGTTGCCACCCACCGCCAGGCGCTTGATAAATTAACCAAGCGCTGACGTTGATATTGGCTATGGGGTCATAAGCGCTGTAGCCAGAATATCCTGCAGATGCTGCTCTAGCATCCCAATATTGTGGGAGGTGCTGCATCAAGCCTGCTGCGCCACTTGAAGGGTTCGTTGCATTTGGTTGTCCCATGCTTTCGCACTGCATGATGCGTAAGAATCGGTTGGTGTCGCTGCTGGGGCCACCATAGGAATTTATTGCTTCTCCTACTGACTGACGCCATTGTTCAACATTGGCATTGAAGCTCATATCAGGGTTTGGTTCCGGACTCTGTGGTGGGGGGCTTTCTGCAATAGGTGCTGGCTCGATGTTCTGATAATTGGTAACTGGTGGTGAGAAGCTTGAAATAGTTGTGATCAAGTCTCCCTCTGGTACGAAATTTGGGATGTAGGGTTGCAAGTCGTTATTTTCTGAACGGAGAACTTCGGTGTATCTATTTTGTGCGTGGCCGAGTTGCTCTTCTTTGGTTTCTGTAATCTCTGATTCTGATCTGATACCCGAGTCTGTCGCGGATTCTTCATTGGGATCTGAATCGGTATAAGTCGGTGCTGTCTGACTAAATGCTTCTTCCAAAAAGGCTGATTCATCGGGTCCGGTTAGAGAAAGCACTACTGAAAAAACGGCGAGCAGTACTATTATGGCTCCTACGATAGGGAATCGTAGAGCATGCAAAATTCTGTAGCTTGTTACTTCTTGCAGTTCTCTACCTCCGCCCGACTGCCCCATCATTATGTTCCTGATGTCCTAGAAAAGGCAACCTGAGTGATTTTGCTCGCTAGATAATTAGTCTCAAAGGTTATTTGAGGGAAGATCGTAGAACTGATTGGTGTTATCCCATAGAACTTTTGATAGTTCGGGTAGTTCCATGTTTATTTCTTGAGCGATTCGTTCTGCTATGTATGGCAAGTATGCAGGAGTATTTTTCTTTCCGCGCATAGGTATTGGAGCTAGGTATGGTGAATCTGTTTCAATCATTATCCTATCAATTGGGCTTAATTTCAGAGCCTCTCGGAGTTCTGGTGCATTCTTAAAAGTTACGATTCCGGAAAATGAAAGAAAAGCACCTCTCTCTAAAGCCATTTCAGCCTCTTGTGGGCCTCCAGTAAAACAATGAAAGACCGTCCTCCTTGGAGTTCCTTCGCTGTCAAGAATTTGAAAAGTCTCATCCCATGCATCTCTGGTATGTATAACAAGCGGCATGTCTTTGTCATTTGCGTAGCCAATGTGGGATGCAAAGACGGCAATTTGCTCTTCTATTGCAGAATGGTTGTAGTAGAAATCAAGCCCGCACTCTCCTACTGCCACTATTTCGGGTTTTGAAAGGAGTTCGTCAATCCCATCAATTCCTTTTGATGCTTCGTGTGGGTGTATGCCTGCGGTCGCATAAACAGTGTTAGGAAATCTGATAGCACTTTGTAGAGCTTCTTTAGAGCTTTCAAGATCAGTCCCAACGTTGATGAATTTTTGTACGCCCGCCCTAATTCCTTCGGTCAGTTCGTTTTCTGCAGAACCTTCAGTTGATAGATGACAGTGATTATCTATCCAATTGAGTTCTTTAGTTTCCGATTTCATCAGTTTCAACCTTGCGGAATAGTGGGGCAGGTTTAGGCAATGGCGACCCTGGTTGAAGCTCTTGGCGTTCCCATCCAACAGATCCCCCAAGCATAGAGTCCAGGGTTTGGCTAGAGAAAGGAAGGAACGGCTGGAACATAATCCGTATCCCATTTATTGCACTAAGTGCAACGAAAAGAATGGTCGATCCCCTTTGCTTATCTACCTTAAGTACTTTCCAAGGCTCCGTTGCGTTGAGATAACGGTTAGTTGCTTGAGCTGACTCCATTGCTGTTCGTAAAGCAGCACGAAGTTCAACTTGGTCAAATTGTTCAGATGAGACCCGTATTGATTCATCGACTTGGTCAAGTAATAGCTGGTCATCTTCGGTAATGTCACTGGGTGAAGGAATCATTTGGTCGCAATTTTTATGCGCCATTGACAAAACTCTATTTACGAGATTTCCCCAGTTCGAAACTAGTTCGTCATTAATCCGGCGAACGATTTCTTCTTCTGAAATTTCTGTATCCGCTTGTTCAGGGAAGTTAGCCGCTAATGCGTAGCGTAACGCATCTGGCTGGTATTTCTCTAACCCTTCGGCAATGGTTAGTCCTACTCCCCGACTAGCTGAAGCTTTACCGCCTTTAAATGTGACATATTGATTAGCTGGAATGTCATCAGGGAGATGTAAAGCTTCCCCACCTATCGCTTGTTTCGTGGCCATAAGTTGAGCAGGCCAGAACAAGGCATGGAAGGGAATGTTGTCTTTCCCAATGAAGTAAACATGACGTGCATTATCGTTGTGCCACCAGTGACGCCATTTCTCTTTGTCATCTGTTGTGCTCGCCCATTCTTGAGAGGCGGATAAGTACCCTATGACTGCGTCATACCAGACATAAATGCGTTTTCCTTCTCCCAAGTCTTCAACAGGTAGTTCTACACCCCAGTCAAGATCTCGTGTAATCGCTCTGTCAAGGAGCCCTTCATCAGTTAGCCACCCTTTGGCGAAGTTCAGAACATGGTTTCGCCAACCTTCTTTCTGTTCAAGAAATTCCCCTAATTGGTTGTTAAAATCTGAATATCGAAAGTAGAAGTGTTCGGTTTCTCTTGCTTCAGGAGTTGCTTCCGAAAGTTTTGACCTTGGTTCGATTAGGTCTGTTGCATCATATGTTTTTCCGCATTGATCACACTGGTCTCCTCTAGCTTCGTTGTAACCGCAGTGAGGACACGATCCCTCTACGTATCTATCTGGGAGAAATCTTTTGACTTCCGGATCAAAAAGTTGGTTTGTTGTTCTTCGATCTATGAAACCATTCTCTAATTGCGCCATAAACATTGCCTGTGTTACTTCTGCGTGATTAGGTGTGCCAGTAGTGGTGTAGAGATCCCAATCGATTCCCAATTCTTCCCATTGAGAAAGAAATTCTTCATGGTAACGGTTGACAATATCTTGAGGGGTTACACCCTCTGCATCTGCTCGGACAGTAATTGGAGTTCCATGCACGTCAGATCCACTTACCATAAGTACTTCATTTCCAATAATTCGTTGCTGCCTTGCGAAAATATCGGCTGGTAGATATGCCCCTGCTAAGTGGCCAAGATGGCGAGAACCTGAAGCATATGGCCAGGCAACAGCGACGAGAACTGGATTTGACATAGTGAATAGGGTATCCGCCTCTACAAGCCGTTGGGGGATTTGTGAATGTCTTAGAGTCTTTCTATTGAAAGTTCGTACACCCGTCGTTTACTGACATTGTATTTTTTTGCTATTTCATTCACAGCATCCCGATTCGATTTCCCTTGACCATGGAGGTCCTTGATTTCTAACAAAAGTTGACTGTCACCTATTTCTCTTTGGTCTTGCAAACCACCTATAACCAGTACGTACTCTCCTTTGGTCGACCTTAATTGCAATGTTTTCTGCAGTTCGTAGAGTGTTCCTCGAATATACTCCTCATGCATTTTTGTTAATTCTTTGGCAATAGTTACTTCTCGATCTTTGTCACAACTGGCTAGAAGATCTTCAATGGTTTTTTGAAGGCGATTCCCAGATTCGTAGATAATTGTTGTCTTTCTTTCGGCTGCAATTTCGACAAGACGGTCATTTCTTGCTTTCCCTTTTCTTGGAATAAATCCTTGGAATACGAACCTATTGGTTGGCAAACCACTAGCTACTAGCGCTGTAATCCCTGCTGATGGTCCTGGGACAACCTCTATTGTCACTCCCTGCTGGATCGCTTCACTGACAAGATATTCGCCGGGGTCGGAGATGCCCGGAAGGCCTGCATCGCTTACTAGCGCTACTCTTTGGCCATCTAGTACTTTTTTTATCACTTCGGCGCTTCGGGTTTGTTCGGTATGTTCATTGAGTAGAAATAGGTCAGGGCGCGGGTGGATTTCGAGTAATTCAAGAAGTTTTCCGGTTCTTCTCGTATCTTCGCAGCAGAGAAGGTCAGCGTTTCGGATTTCCCTAACTGCTCTGATAGAGATATCTTCAAGGTTGCCTATTGGTGTAGCAATCAGAACGAGCGCTGCTTCGGTATCAGGTTTTTCTTCACTTATGGGTTTTTGATTTTTCATAATGGATACGTGCTGGGATTAGGCTGAATTTACTCAGAGACTCTGTCAGAAATCATACGTTAAATCTAAAATCCATGACGTCGCCGTCCTGCACGACGTAATCTTTACCTTCTATGCGAACTTTTCCTTGATCTTTCGCTGGCGCCCATCCCCCAGCTTGAAGTAACTCATTCCATTGGATTGTTTCAGCGCGGATAAATCCTCTTTGAAAATCGGTATGTATCCGGCCAGCTGCTTCGGGAGCTGTTGAACCGGAACGAAAAGTCCAAGCACGACTTTCTTTCTCCCCAGTAGTCAAAAATGTCCTCAATCCAAGGATGTGATATGCGCGTTGAATGAACCGAGGAAGTGCCCCATCTCCAAGACCGAAACCATCAAGTATTTCAGCCCTTTCATCTAAAGGCAGTTGACTCGTTTCTGCTTCTAACTGAACACATACACTAATTACATCTGCGCTTTGTCCAAGCTCAGACGCAACCCTCTTCGCTGGTTCTTCATCTAAAAGCTGGTCGTCACCCACATTGACGATAGCCATTACTGGTTTACCTGTGAGAAGAAAATAGGGTTGTAATACTTTGAGTCTCTCTATACCAATACCGCTTCGATATAGCGGCACTCCATCTGAAAGTATTTCTAAAGCACTTTCAAGAGCATCAACTTCTTCAGCTAAAGATTTATCCAGTCGTGCCGCTTTTATTCTTTTGGTTGCGTTTTTCTCAACTGACTCAAGATCAGCCAATGTAAGTTCAATTTCTAGAATTCGTAACTGTTCTAATGGGTCAGGGATTCCCGGCACGTCCTCATCCTCAAATGCCCGAAGAACATATACGACTGCATCAACCTCTCTTATATTTCCAAGGAATTGGTTACCTAAACCCTCTCCTTGGCTTGCTCCTTCAACTAGCCCACCAATATCGGTGAACTGAACACTGGCATGGACAGAAGATTTTGATGCACTCATCTCAGTAAGGAGTTCAAGTCGATGATCAGGAACTTTGGCTACTCCAATATTTGGGTCAGTGGTTGCGAAGGCATACGGGGCAGCAAGAGCAGATCCTCCCGTTAGCGCGTTATAGAGAGATGACTTCCCAGCATTCGGTAAACCGACGAATCCAAACTTTTCCATTCTTGCGAGGGTAGCGCCTGATGTCGGTAGTTGTTGAACCTTACGATATGGTGGTATTGAATTCGGAGGACTAATGTCAAAACGAACACAGAAAAAGAAAGCGAATGCTAGGCGCAAAAAAGCCAATCATGGGCGCAAACCGAACCTAGGGCGCAACTCTTAAATAACTGAATAGCCCTAGTAGCGACTAATCACTATTCGCTAGGCTTTAGTGCTTACAGTCTGGGCCATGAACGTGGTTCTGATTCAGTTCATTCTTCTTTTGTTTTCGGTTTTCTTTTTCAGCTTTTTTTGCTGCTGCTCTTTTTAATTTTCTTTTTAAACTCATGGCTACTGGGATCCTGAAGAGACTTCATCATCTTCAAGAGAAAATGCTTGGTATTCTTCTCCAGTATCTTCAAGATGCTCAAGTTCAATAACTCCGATTTCAGTATATTTCTCTCGTAGCCATCCATCGCCAGCATCAAGAAGGCCAAGTTTTCTGCAGTTAGGGACAATCTTTGAGAAAAGCAGTTGGTTAAAGAGGTCATCCTCTTCAGGAATGTTGAGTCCGTGCTGCACAGCTTGCTTTACATTTACTCCCATTCGGTCCCATACTTCTTGTTGTAGTAGACGGTCGCGCATCCTGACTCCTGCTTCAAAAGCGAACTCTTGTCGTTCTCTGATTTCTTTCGCTGTCATGTCTTGATAAACCTCTTGGAGGCTTAAGACACCAAATGCTACGTGACGAGCTTCATCGCTCATAACATATCGGAGAAGTTTTTTGAGTAGAGGTTCTGTCGTTACTTGATGCATCATGCCAAAAGCAGCTAATGCTAAGCCTTCAACCATTATTTGCATTCCCAAATACGTCATATCCCATCGGCTGTCGTTGATGATGTCATCTAGAAGTAGTTGTAGATGTGGATTTACTGGATATCTGACACCTATTTTCTCATCAATATATTTCTCAAAGACCTCAACGTGTCTTGCTTCATCAACAACTTGTGTTGCTGCATAATACTTAGCATCTATCCATGGGACTGTTTCCACTATTTTTGCTGTACAGAGCAAAGCACCCTGTTCACCATGTTTAAATTGGGAAAGTCGCCATGCAAATGATTCGATACTGAACTGATCCCATTCTTTATCACCCCAGTTTTTTGCTGGGGAGTCTGGATGTTCTGTCCAGTGACCAGTATTGACATTGGATGATTCGGTAAAAATACTGAATGATTTCAATGGGTCTACTTCAATAGACCAGTCAAGGTCAGTTTGGGCATTCCATTGCGAATTTTTTGCCTTTTCATACAACTTGTCAAGCCTTGGCCGTGAACCTTTCGAGTAATCCCAAGTAAACAGTGCTTCTGCTTGATCTTTTACTGCATGGATCACTTCATCAGGGTCAGGATTGAAGTCAGCGATTGCATCGATATCGTCCATTGACGCTCTATCAAGAATTTCCTGGTCTGTGCGTGGTTCTGTTGTTGTCATTGTTTAATTCCTGTCATAGTTGGTAGGGCAGATGAAATGACACGGTCTATGACGACCTGCCACTCATCTGAGTCTGGCATTGAAGTATTGAGTGAACGGAAAATTGTGAACCCAAGACTCACGGCTTGGATGAAGGTGACAATTGCCGTTGTGTCTATCGTTTGGTCAATGATTCCATCGGATTTGGCTTCATCAATTAATTTTGCGAAGCGCATGCGGTTACCTTCAAGACGGTAGCTTAACATTTCTGATAATTCTGGATCTCTTCTGCTGGCTACTATCGCTTCAAGGAACAACGCATCATCCTCTCCGTGTTTGTCGAGGAGGTGTGACCCTAAACGAGATAAAATGTCGGTGGGGTCTCCGTCGGATGACGAAAGGATTGCTTCTAGGTGATGTACGAAAGCGAGATCAAGCGCTTCTAAAAGTAATTCTGATTTTCCTGTGTAGCGGCTGTAAATTGCTCCAGTTGTTACTCCAGCTCTTCGCGCTATTTCCGCAACACCAGCTCCTTCAAATCCGCGTTCAGCAAAGACTTCTGTTGCTGCATTCATCAGGCGATCTTCGTCAATTTTCTTTGGCATGTTCCCTCCTGAGTTTATAATAATGACTATTATCATAATCGTCAAGTGCCTATTGTGACCTAAAAAGCAATGGCAAAAAACTTTTCTCAGTTTGATAGGCACAAAAGCTGTAACACGACTAAGTTGTATCGCTAGTCGGAAAAATACCGGCAGTTTTATTACGTGGAGGGAAAAATGCGTAAACAATGGAAGTTGATTCTCGCTCTTCTCGCTATTTGTGGCATGATCGCCGCCGCCTGTGGTGGAGACGATGATGACAGCAGTAGCGGAAGTTCGAGTGAAAGTTCAAGCGAAGAAGCAGCTGATGATGGCGACCTAAGTTCCTGTCCTGATCCAATAGCGATTCAGACGGACTGGTTTCCAG
>PVBE012074402.1_pt1 | contig 16659 bp, 12 predicted proteins | sample 1631181 | NCBI WGS metagenome assembly PVBE01 (sample SAMN08397723, study PRJNA350692) | Marine metagenome, whole genome shotgun sequencing project. | isolation source: water | place: Pacific Ocean | collected 2012-04
AACGTCCAAACCGACAAATGTGATAGTCTCTTCCATGATCCGTCTCCTATGCATGGTGAACGCATGCGTTCACCGGCGCCGGACCATCCGGCGCAACCCTCGACACCTGCATACAGTGAGACGGGTCACCCACGTCCAGATTGGACATGGGGTCTAGATGTAGAGTCTCAACAGGTTGTTCACGCCCAAGCCTGATCGCCGCCATTGGCGGCGTGGCGTTCATTTTCATCTTCTTGCGGTCGGAATCTCCGGGGCGCCACTGAAAATAAAGTCAACGCCTGTAAGTTAATGGCTGGTCCCTGGCCCGCCCATGATCTAATATAGTGGCTTCTTATAGTGGCTTCGTCCTCGAACGAGGTTCTTTCGGCAACCAGGGTTTCACCGTGACAAGGCAGGGAACCGGAGCATCGGAGAATATCGCCGACACCGCCCGGCCCCAAGCCGCGCCCAGGGCGCTCCGCTTCCGCGTTGCCGATTACGCGGTGCTGTTGAAGCCCAGGGTGATGTCGCTGGTGGTGTTCACGGCGCTGGCCGGGCTATTGCTGGCGCCGGGCGCCATCGATCCCTGGACCGCCACCGCCGCCGTCCTTTGCATCGCCATCGGCGCCGGCGCCGCCGGCGCCATCAACATGTGGTACGACCGCGATATTGACCTCCACATGTTCCGCACCATGAACCGGCCGCTCCCTGCCGGCCGGCTGAAGCCCAAGGAGGCGCTGGCCATCGGGGTCGTTCTATCCACCGGCTCGGTGGGGGTGATGGCGCTCCTGGTCAACCTCTGGGCGGCGGCGCTGCTGACGCTGACCATCTTCTATTACGTCTTCATCTACACCGTCTGGCTGAAGCGCCGCACTCCCCTGAACATCGTCATCGGCGGCGCCTCGGGCGCGCTGCCGCCGGTCATCGGCTGGGCCGCCGTCACCGACGGCGTGGGCCTCGGCGCGGTCTTGCTGTTCACCATCATTTTCCTGTGGACGCCGCCGCACTCGTGGGCGCTGGCGCTGTTCCGGCGGGGCGATTACGAGACCGCCGGCGTGCCCATGATGCCGCTCGCCGTGGGCGTGCACGGAACCAAGAGGCGGATGCTGGTCTATATGGCTCTGTTGCTCCCGGCGACTCTGTTGCCGGTGGCGATCGGCATGTCGGGGGCCCTCTATGGTGTCGCCGCGGTGGGATTGGGCACCGCCTTCTGGGTCCACGGCTGGCGCTTCTGGAAGGACCAGAACGCGCCGGATGACGGCCAGGAGGGCGAACGGACAGCCCGGTCCATGTTCCTCTTTTCGATCCTCTATCTGCTTATGATTTTCGTCTCCCTGCTGGCCGACCGGCTGGTGTTCCTGCCGCTGGTCTAGGCCAAGCCCCACGAACCAGCGGAATAGGCGGACGGGGCAGGCTAGAAAGGCTGATGCATACGAGGTTGCTTAGGTTGCGGGCGTGGCGGAACAGGTAGACGCGCCAGACTCAAAATCTGGTTCCGGCAACGGAGTGTGAGTTCGAGTCTCACCGCCCGCACCAGCCTTTGCAGTCAGGGTACAAAGTACTCGTTGCGGAAAAACCGCCACGGCGTGACTGAATATCTATCAAGAGGCTTGAAGAATTTCCCGAAGCGCATATACGTCGATAGCCTGGCTTCGTGACATGGTCTGGTTTACCGCGCTCTCCACGCACCTTGTGGGCTACTTCGAAGGGATCGGCTCCGAGCGCGGCCTCGGATGGTGGTGTTCCGATTCGCTGTCGCCACGCGACTTCCCGCGCCTGGAGACGGGCAAGCTGGTAAGGCATATAAATCGGCGGGGCCTCGTCTCCCCCCGCTCCGCCGAAACCAAGGTCACAACCGTGCCAGCATGTTCTCGGCGCTGGAGGTTTCCAAGGCTCCCGATTCGTCGATGTCGAGAGTTGTGATAACGCCGTCGTCGATCACCATCGAGAAGCGCTTGCAGCGGAGTCCCAATCCCTTGCCGGAAAGGTCGAATTCCAATCCCGCCGCCTTGGTGAAATCGGCGCTGCCGTCGGCGACGAGCGTGACTTTGTCGCCGACGTTTTGATCCTTGCCCCAGGCGCTCATGACGAAGGCGTCATTGACCGCCAGGCAGACGATGGAATCGATTCCCTTGCTTTTCAGTGCTTCGGCATTATCGACGAAGCCCGGCAGATGTTGAGCCGAACAGGTCGGGGTGAAGGCTCCTGGCAAGGCGAAGAACGCCACCTTCTTGCCCTTGAACAAGTCGTCGGTGGTAAATGGCATCTTGGCCATCCTCACCCATAACGTGCAATGTGACGGAGGGCGCCTTGTCGCCGACTTGAATAGTCATACCTGGTTCCTTTCCATAAACGAATGAATGATTTTTTCCGGCTTCCGGTCGGGGCCGGCGTTCAGGGCATAGAAATAGGTAGTCCGGTTTTGCTTTACAATAGGGGCCGGCGGGACGAGACCACCGTGTTTCCGGCGGCGCGGTCAAGGGCGTCGAGAACCACCTGTTCGGTCAATAGTTCGGGCAGAGCGAAGCCTTCCGGCAAGGCCGGACCGTAAACGGCGTTGAATGGAATGCCGTAGCGCTGGAACTTGGCCAGATAGGCGCTGATGGCGTCATCGGGCTGGGTCCAGTCGGCCCGCATGGAGACGACGTTGCCGCCGGCCAGGCGTTCTTTCACCCTGCCTTGGGTCAGGACCAGGGCCTTGTTGATCAGACAGGTGATGCACCAATCGGCGGTGACGTCGACGAAAACGACTTTGCCGCCGGCGACCAAAGCCGCAATGGCGGGACCGTCAAAAGGAGTCCATTGAGCATTGCTGTCGCCGACCTTGACCTTGCCTGGGCGAGGGCTTTCGGGGAGGTTCGCCGGGATCAGAAACGCCATGACGGCAAGCGCCGCAACCACGGCGATCGACATTCCCCCGGCCCGTTCGAGCCAGTGCCGCGTGCGGCGCCGGAAATAGAGCGCCGCCCCGGCCGCCACCATCAGGGCGCCGATGGCGGCGGCGGCGCTCCCGCCGATAAGCGAAGCTAGGATGGTGAGCAGCCAAATCCCCGTCGCCGCCAGGGCGAAACCGAGAACAAGGCGCAGTTTCGCCATCCACGGACCGGGCTTGGGGAGCCGCGTCGCCATCCCCGGCGCCGCCGCCACCGCCAGATAAGGCAACGCCAGCCCCAGCCCGAGAGCGGCGAAGATAGCGAAGATTTCCGTTGCTCCCCTGGACAAGGCGAAAGCGACGGCGGTGCCCAGGAACGGCGCCGAACAAGGGGTCGCCAGCAACATGGCGAATGCGCCGGACAGGAAATGTCCGCCTAGGCCGTGAACGTGGCTGGAATGTTCGCCCATATCGGCGATCCAACGAGGCAACCGGAGCTCGAAAAACCCCCAAAGGTTGCAGGCGAACAGAGTCACCACCAAGGTCATGGCGATCAGGAACCAGGGCTGTTGGAACTGGATGCCCCAACCAACCGTCGCGCCGGTGGCTTTCAACGCCGCCAGCACAGCCGCCAACCCCAGGAAAGAAAAAAGGATGCCGGCGGCGGAAGCGATGAAGCCATATCGCACCCGCCGGGATTCGGCCCCGCCATGGCCGACCAAATGGAGAAGTTTGATCGATAGAACGGGCAATACGCAGGGCATGAGGTTAAGGATCAACCCGCCCAGCACCGCCAGAACCAGAACCAGCGGCCAGGCGGTCGCGTCCGTTCCCGGCATTGCCGTCGGCGGGGAGGCGCTGGCGGCGGCGACGACCCGCAAGCGGCGCTCGGCGCTGCGTTCGCCGTCGACCAAGGTCAGGGTCAGGAAAATTCCGTTGAGGTCCCGTTGAAAGAATTCGATGCCGGATACCGGCAACTCCAGGAGGGCGCGATTGCCGTCGTCGCTCAGGCGCACGGCGGGTTTGGCGAATTGCAGTTCGTCCGGTCCCTCGACATAGAGGTCGGGCGCCGAGAAAGGAAAGCTGGCGGTGGCGGTGACGCGCAGCATCGGGTGGGTTTTGCCGCCGCTTGCCTCGACCTTTTCAATGGTCAGGCCATGGGCGGCGCCGTCGCCGGGGACGCGGACGGCGAAGCGGTTGATGAGATGGACAAATGCGCTCGGCCGGGACTCCCCAGCCGGCAAGCGCAGCGCCAGGGTCGCTTTATAAGGAATGCAGATTTCATTGCATGCGAGGTAGTCGACCGCCGCCCGCAGGCCGAGCGGCTGGCCCGCTTGAGCCAGGGTCGCCGTCAAGGGCAGGACGGTTTCGTCCTTGTAACCGAAGGTCTCGAAGCCAAGGATCGAGAACCGTTCGGGAACCGGCCAGGAAATGTTCGCGGCCGACAGGTTTTCCGATCCGGACCAGTCAAGCGTCGGCGAGAAGCCGGCGTCTCCCGGCGACCGCCAAGAAATTTTCCAGCCCTTTTTCAGCCGGAAATGCAGACCGAGAAGAACGTCTTCCGTCGCGCCCACGGCTTCGGTGGCCGACAGAAGCCGCACCGACGCCTGGTCGGTCACCGACCAGGGCGACGACGCCAATTGCGCTTTGGCGGGGGAAGGGCAAAGCCATGGCACGGCCAGCGCAAATATGGCGGAACAGTATGTTCCAAGCTTGAAGAAAAACATGTCCGTTGAAACGATTCGACTCGTCCGTACTTTCTCTCGATCCTCCCAGGTTATACCGTTTTTCATCACAAAATCTCGCAAAAGATGCGGATGATCACGCAGTCTTTACCTCGATCGGAAAACAAGCGGGATTTTCATGGCGGGTTCATATGGGTATAATGATGGAAAGGACGTTCCCGAGGCGCAAGGACGGCCCGGTTGTCGATCATCCGTCCAGTCCGCGAAGAGGTTGTTGATGCCAGTGATCGAAAAAGACGAAAGCTACCTTTCCGGACAGCTTCTCGTCGCCATGCCGGGGCTGCAGGATCCCCGTTTTGCCAAGACCGTGATCTATCTCTGCGCTCACAATGCCGACGGGGCCATGGGACTGGTCGTCAACCGGGAGATCGATGCGATCAGTTTTCCCGATCTCTTGGAGCAACTGGACATCGAGCCTTCCGGCGATGTTGAACCGATCAGAGTCCATTTCGGCGGTCCCGTCGAATCGGGACGCGGCTTCGTCCTGCATTCACCCGACTATGTCCAGGACACGACCATGGTGGTGGATGGCGAGGTTGCCCTCACCGCCACGATCGATATCCTCAAAGCCATCGCCGGCGGCAGCGGGCCGCGCCGGCGTCTCTTGGCCCTGGGTTACGCCGGTTGGGGGCCGGGGCAGTTGGACACCGAGATCAAAGCCAACGGCTGGTTGCATGTCGCCGCCGACGCTGATCTGGTTTTCGGCGCCGACCTGGAAGGCAAGTGGCAACGGGCCATGGGCAAACTGGGTATCGATCCTCGGATGCTCTCGGACGAAGCTGGCCACGCTTGACTTTTGGCCATCAACCCAGCTTTTCCGTCATTTTATCGTAACTTTTAACTCCCGATAGGGGACCCAGCGCCGCCTGCGTTGGCGTGCCGCCGAAAATGCGCCCGGCCAGCCGCATGACGGCGGCGGCGTCCACGGCTTCTACTTTTTCGACGATTTCCGCTATCGGCAAAGGGCGGCCGAAAACCATGATCTGGCGGGCCAGCTGCTCGCAGCGGGCAAAGGTGCTTTCCAGGGACATCAGGATGCTGGCCTTGAGTTGAGCGCAGGAGCGGTTCACCTCTTCGCTGGTGACATCACGCTGAACCTTCTCGATTTCCCGGCAGAGCAAGGACATCAGGGCCTCCACTTCCTTCTCTCCGGTATTGGCGTAAATGCCGAACAAGCCGCCATCCATGTAACAGGACAGGAAAGAGTAGATGTTGTAAACGAGGCCGTGATTTTCCCGCGCCTCCTGGAACAGGCGCGAAGACATGCCGCCGCCGAACAGGCTGGAGAGAACCGAAAGGGTATAAAAATCGGGACGATCTATGGCTAGGCCCTCGAAACCGAGAAGCAAGTGGGCTTGTTCGATCTCGCGTTCCTCGCGCGATTCGCCGCCAACATAACGAGATGAAGGGTGGGAGTTTTCCCCCCGGGACGGCAAATTCGAAAATGCCGATTCCGCCAAAGCCAACAACTGGTCATGTTCCACATGACCGGCGGCCGCCAGGATCATGCCCGGCGCGTTGTAATGGTCTTGCATGTATTCGATGATGGCTTCCCGGGAGAGATCGTGGATCAACCGCACCGACCCCATGACCGGGCGGCCCAGAGCTTGGTTCGGATAGGCGCCGGCCTGAAAGTTGTCGAAAACGGCGTCGTCGGGAGTATCCTGGGCCTGGTTGATTTCCTGGATGATGACGGCCCGCTCGCGGATCAGTTCCTGGGGATCGAAAATCGAGTTCTGGACGATATCGGCAATGATATCGACGGCGAGTTCAAGATCATCCTTGAGCATTTTGGCGTAATAGGCGGTGCTTTCTCGCGTCGTATAAGCGTTAAGGTGACCGCCGACAGCTTCGATTTCCTCGGCGATGGCCCGGGCGTCGCGCCGTTCGGTGCCCTTGAAAGCCATATGCTCAAGAAGATGGGTAACGCCGTTGACCTCCGCGGATTCGTGGCGGCTACCGACCTCGATCCAGAGACCGACGGAAACCGTTTCAACGGTATCCATGCTATCGCTGGCAACCCGAAGACCGTTGGACATGACCGAGGTGTTGATGCTCATGCCGCCCTCTTTCCGCGCAGTGTTTCCAGCACGAAAGTCTGCACCTCCCGCAAGTCCTTGGGCAAGACGCGGTAGCGCTCTTGGCGCTCGAAAAGATCGGCAAGGCGCGGCGGCGGTTCGGGAGATTCGCCCGTGGCTGCCCTGACGGCCTCGGGAAACTTGGCTGGATGGGCGGTCGCCAGGACGACCATGGGTACCTCGGCATCGCGCCGCTTGGCCCGCCCGGCGGCAACGCCGACGGCCGAATGAGGATCGAGAATCCAGCCGCTTTCCTGGTAAACCGCCTTGATCGTCCGCTTCGTCTGTTCATCGTCAAAACGTTCGCCGTCAAACAGGGCGCGAATGCCGCGCAGGCGATCCGCGTCGACGCTGAACGCGCCGGTCTCGCCGAACCGGTCCATCAAGGCGGCCACCTCCGTTCCATCACGGCCGTAGAGCTCGAACAACAGGCGTTCGAAATTGCTGGAAGCCTGGATATCCATGCTCGGGCTCAAGGTCGGCATAACCCGGCTGGCCTCCATTCGGCCCGAGCCGAGAAAGCGGGTCAGAATGTCGTTGCGGTTCGATCCGATGATGAGCTGGCGAACAGGAAGGCCCATGAGCGAGGCGGCGTAACCGGCGAAGATGTTGCCGAAATTGCCCGTCGGCACGGCGAAGGCAATCGGCCGCCCCGCCGCGCCGATGGCGACTGCGGCCCAGAAATAATAGACGATCTGGGCCATGATCCTGGCCCAGTTGATGGAATTGACGGCGGCGAGATGGCAGCGGTCGCGGAAGGACAAGTCGTTGAACATGGCCTTCACCAGTTCCTGGCAGTCGTCGAAAGTGCCCTCGATGGCGATGTTGTGGACGTTGGCCGAGGCGACCGTGGTCATCTGTCGCCGCTGCACCTCCGATACCCGTCCCTTGGGGTGGAGGATGAAAATCTCGATGGCGTCGCGGTCGCGGCAGGCCTCGATGGCCGCCGAGCCGGTATCGCCGGAAGTGGCGCCGATGATGGTGACGCGTTTGCTCCGTTGCTTGAGCACGAAATCGAACAGGCGTCCGACGACCTGTAGCGAATAGTCCTTGAACGCGCAGGTCGGCCCGTGGAACAGCTCGAGCAGCCATTCGCCGGCGCCCAATTCCTTTATGGGAGCGACGTCCGGGTGAGCGAAACCGCCGTATGATTCACCGACGATGGCGGCAAGGTCGGCCTCGGAGATGCTGCCCTTGACGAAAGGCAGCATGATCCGCGTCGCCAGCTCCGCATAGGACAGGCCGCCGAAAGAGCGGATATCGTCCTTGCCAAGGCGCGGCCAGGTTCGCGGCACATAAAGTCCGCCGTCGCGGGCCAAGCCGACCAGCAAGACGTCGTCGAAGGCAAGGGCCGGCGCCATCCCCCGGGTGCTGACATATTTCACCGACGCTTCCTCCGGACAGCGTTTTCCAAATCGGCCGTGAAGGCGGGCCAGCCTATCGGCGGCCGCCGCCGGCGGCAAGCGGTCTCACGAGAGATAGCGCCTTTGCAAGTGGCGCTTGTAAGCTTCCGTGTCGAGCGGCCGGCCCGTCGCCCGGATCAGCAACTCACGGCTGGTGAGCAACGATCCCTGGCTGTGGACATTCTCCCGAAGCCATGACAACAGCGGCGCGAAATCGCCTTTCGAGATGGCTCGCCAAATTCCGGGAACGGCGTTTTGGGCGGCCTCGAAAAGCTGCGCCGCCATGATGGCGCCCAAGGTATAAGTGGGGAAATAGCCCCAGGCGCCGTCGAACCAATGGATGTCCTGAAGACATCCCAGGCGGTCGTTGGCCGGGGTCAAACCCAAAAACCGCCGCATTTCCTCGTTCCAGGCGGCGGGCAGATCGGCGGCCTCGAGATCGCCGGCGAGCATCGCTTTCTCCAGGTTGTAGCGCAGAACAACATGCGCCGGGTAGGTGATCTCGTCGGCTTCGACGCGGATCAAACCGGGCTCCACCCAGGTGTAAAGGCGGAGCAAATTTTCCGTCTCCCAGGCCGGGCCGGCGCCGTCGAAAGCCGCCGCCATGAGAGGGGCGGCGTAAGCCAGAAATTCCGGCGACCGGCAGACCTGCATCTCGATCAGCAGGGACTGGCTTTCGTGAACGCCCATCGAGCGGGCTTCGCCGGCCGGCTGGCCGCGCCAAGCCTTCGGCAGGCCGCGGTCATAGAGGGCATGGCCGGTCTCGTGCAGCACCGCCATCAGGGCCTGGGTGAAATCGTCGCCGTCATAGCGCGTGGTGATGCGGATGTCATCGGGAGTGCCGCCGCAGAAAGGGTGGAGACTCTCGTCGAGACGGCCGTGCTCGAAATCGAAGCCGAGAATTTTCATCAAGCGGACGCCAAGGGCGCGCTGTTTGCCGGCGGCGAACGGCCCCTTCGGCTTGAGCGCCGGCGGCCCGCCCGATTGGCGCTCCAATGCGCGGCTCAAATAGCCGGGGAGGAAGCTTTGCAATTCCCCGAACAGACGATCGATTTCCCGCGTCCGGCCGCCGGGTTCGTATTCGTCCAGAAGGGCGTCGTAAGGGCTAAGATCGAGTTTTTCGGCGGTGGCGCCGGCGGCCTGGCGAAGCAGGCTCAGAAACTTTTCCAGGTGGGGCAGGACGAGGGCGAAATCGTCCTCGGCGCGGGCCTTGCGCCAGATGGTCTCGCAAGCCGAGCGAGACTTGGCGAGGGCGACGACCAAGTCCTCGGAGAGCGCCGTGGCGCGCCCCCACATCCGTTGCATTTCACGCAGGTTGGCGGCTTCGGGACCGTCGTCAACGTCATTGTCGAGAGCGGCTTGGAGAAGGAATTCCGTTTCCGGTTCGGTGAGGATGCCATGCTGGACGGCCTTGAGGGTGGCCAACTGGTCGCCGCGCGAGCGGGCGCCGCCGGCGGGCATCATGGTCGCCATGTCCCAGTGCAGCATGGCCTCGGCGTCACGCAAGCTCAGCAGCCGCCTGAAACGGTCTTCAAGTTGCTGGTAGGGCGTTAAGGACATGGGCAATGGCGGGAAAACCCGGGACGTTTCGGCTTGCGCCGGATCGTTTCAGGATACAGGCACTAAACCAAGAGATACAGAGCATATCCATCCAGGGCGCGCCGGGTTGTTCGGCTCTCATGTCGTCGGCCGCTCAGGATGCGCGGAAATGCTCGACCAAAATCCACAAGCCGATGGCGATGAAGCCGGCCCCCGAAATCGCCTTGAGGGGGACCATGTCCAGGTAGCGGCCGCCCAGGTTTCCGGCCACGACCGCCAACGCCGTCGACAGCACCAGGGCGGACGCCGCCGCGATGAAGACATGGATCGCGGGCAAGTCCTTGTCGCTGGCGAACAGCAACGTCGCCAACTGGGTTTTATCTCCCAGCTCGGCCACGAAGACGGCAACAAAAACGGCGGCAAGTTTCAGCATCGGCATGTCTCCACGGGGATGAAAAAGGTTTTGTCCGCTACCCTCTAACGGTGATCGGCGCCGACCGCCGCGGCGACACTGCCGAAACCATCGGCGCGAATGAGTTGGGCGAGGTCGCGTTTGATCCTGTTGACCAGGCCGGGACCGTGAAAAATAAGCGCGGTATAGAGTTGGACGAGGGAAGCGCCGGCGCGAATCTTGGCGTAGGCATGGCGCGCGGTTTCGATACCGCCGACGCCGATCAGCGGCAGCTTGCCTTGCGTCAGGCGATACATGTCGGCGAGAACCCCGGTCGACGGTTCAAACAACGGACGGCCGCTCAAGCCTCCGGCTTGCGTCCGGCTGGGGCTGGTCATTCCGGTTGGCCGGCCGATGGTGGTGTTGGTGGCGATCAATCCGTCGATTCCCGCCGCCACCGCCACCTCGGCGATATCCTTTTTGTCGGCCTCGGTCAGGTCGGGAGCGATCTTGAGCAGCAAAGGCGGCCTGTCCGGCGGCGGCGCGGCGTTTCGCGCCGCCAAAACCGCTTCCAGCAGGCCGCTCAAGCGATCGCGCCCTTGCAGGGCCCGCAGCCCCGGCGTGTTGGGCGAGGAGACGTTGACGGCCAGATAATCGGCGACACCGGCAAGGGTCCTCGCGCCGGCGACAAAATCGGCGATCGGGGCGGCGCTGCCCTGGTTCCTGCCCAGGTTGACGCCGACGATGCCCGGACGCTGGCGCTTGCCCAGGTGTTCCGCCATGACCTCCTGGCCGTCGTTGTTGAAACCCATCCGATTGATGAGGGCATGGTCCGAGAACAGCCGGAAAAGCCTGGGTTTTGACTGTCCCGGTTGCGGCCGGGGCGTGACGCTGCCCACCTCGATGAAACCGAATCCCTGGCCCAGCAAGGCCTCCGCCAGTTCGCCGTTTTTATCGAACCCCGCCGCCAGGCCGACGGGGTTGGCGAAATCCATCCCCCAAAGACGGACCTTGAGGACCGGATCCTCAAAAGGTTCCGGGCTCGGCACAAGGCCCTTTTTCAGCGCCCAAAGAGTCAATCCATGGGCGGCTTCCGGCTCCATGACCCCTAGAATCGGTCCGATGAAACGAAAATAATCAACCATTCCATTACCCATCCGGGTGGCCCGGCAGGGATATGACCAGCTTGCGAAAAGCCTCGCCGCGGGCCTCGAAATCCTTGAACTGGTCGAAGGAGGCACAGGCCGGAGAAAGCAAAACGACGGCGTCCTCCAGCCGTTCGCGCAAGGCCATTACCCGCGCTTCCTTGACGGCGCTAGCGAGGTCTCCCGAGCGGCTGACATCGACCTTGCCGGCGAGCGCGGCGGCGAACGCGGCGGCCGCCTCGCCGATGACGAAGGCGTGGCGGACGCACGAGAGGTGGGGCTCCAACACCTCGATGCCGCCTTCCTTGGCCCGCCCGCCGGCGATCCAGTAAACGGCCCGGTAACAGGCCAGGGCCTTGGCGGCGGCGTCGGCATTGGTGGCCTTGCTGTCATTGACGTAGGAAACACCGTCAATGACCGCCACCAGTTCTTGCCGGTGGGCCAATCCGGGGTAGCTCTCCAGACCGTCTCGCATGGCGGCGGCATCGACGCCGGCCATCTTGGCGGCGGCATAAGCGGCGGCGGCGTTCTGCCAGTTGTGCCCGCCGGCAAGCGTCGACAGGCTTTTAAGGTCGATTACCGGCTTCGCGGGGCCTCCGATGGCATCGATCAGCATGCCGTCCTCGGCGTAGACCCCCCCGTGAACGGGGCCCTGGCGGGAGATGGGTATCACCACTTGTTCGCCTTTCGCCTTGAGTTCCTCGTGGATGGCCAGCGAATGGCCGTCGTCGATGCCGACCACCGCCGCCATCGGCGCCGTCTGACGATGGAAAATCCGCTTTTTGGCCTTCAGGTATCCACCCATGCCGCCGTGCCGTTGCAGATGATCGGCGCTGATGTTGAGCAACACCGCCACGTCGAAAGCGATGGAAAACGTCAGTTCCAATTGGAACGACGACATTTCCACCACGTAAGTTCCCCCGGCGTCCACGGGCGCCAGCTCCAGCACCGGCCGTCCCAGATTGCCGCCGACTTCCGTTTGCCGGCCGGCAGTCCGCAGGATGTGGCCGATCAGCGCCGTGGTGGTGGATTTGCCGTTGGTGCCGGTGATCCCGATATAGGCGCAATCGCGCTGGCTTCTGGCCAGCAGTTCGACGTCGCCGACGACCTCGCAGCCGGCGGCTTTGGCCATGCCGACGAGCGGGTGGGGTTCGGGGGAATGGAGAGGGACGCCGGGGCTCAAGACCAGGGTCGCCGGTTCCTCCCACTGGCAGCGGTAGAGGTCGACAAGCGGGACGCCGGCCTTTGCGGCGCCGGCGCGGGCGGCCTCGTCGTCGTCCCAGGCCCAAACGTCGGCGCCGCTCCGCATGAGCGCCTCGGCCGCCGCCAGCCCCGAACGGCCGAGTCCGAAGACCGCCACCGGCAGGCCAGCGAAAGGAAAGACATCGATCAACGCACCACCTCACGTCAGTATCGCGTTTGGTCTGGCACCGATCAAACTTGATACGCCCTGAACTTTCAAGGCCATGTCCACGGCGGGGCGTTAAGTAAACCAGCCAATTCCTTATCCGCGCCGGCAACACCCCTGGTTGATGGCAATCCAATCGGCTACAAGGAAACCGAATGGGGACAGTGGTTTTCACCGATTCCCTCCTGTTTCAATGATCACCTGTGGCAGCCGTGCCGTCGATATTGACCTTCAACACCTTTCTCTTCGACATCCGCCTTTTCGGCCTGTTTCGGGTTTACAAATCGGCGCCCCATTTGCAGCCGAGACTGGCGGCCTTGCCGGAAGCCCTCGGCGAGGTGGGCGCCGACGTCATCTGTCTCCAGGAAGTCTTCCGGAAACCGCACCGGGCATTCCTCGCCGAGACCCTCGCCGGCGTCTATCCCCATGCCGCCGGCGTCGAGCGTCGCGGATTGCCGCTGGGAACGGGTCTTATGATATTGTCGCGCCACCCCATCGAAACCGCCCGGACGCGCGAATTCCGGGCGGCCTTCCTGGAAGAGCGATTGGCCATCAGGATGGGCATGTTGGTGTCTGTCCTTCGGCTGCCCGACATTGGCCGCTGCCGGGTGATCAATCTTCACCTGGCGGCCGGCGGCATGTTCGGCCATCCCGAAAGCGTCAAGGCCGAGGAGGTTCGCCGGCGCCAGATCGGCGAGGTCCTTCGGGCCGCCGACGAACCGGGACCGGAGCTCACCGTCCTTGCCGGCGACTTCAATGCCGGTCCCGACAGCTCGGCCGTCAATTACCGGCAATTGCTCGACGCCGGCTACCTGGACGCCTTTGCCGAGGCCAAGGCCTTGTCGGGCCAGCCTCCGGCGATGGAAATGACCTGGGATCCGGCGAACCCGATGATCTCGGGCGAGCTGAACCGGTCCCTTCCCCGGCAACGGATCGACCATGTCTTCTTGCGGCGCGAGGGGATGGCCGGCCGCCGCCTAGGGGCGGCGCGGATCGTCCTTTCCGAAAGGCGGGTGGCCTTGGCCGGCAAAGGCCCCGTCCCCGTCTCTGACCATTACGGATTGTGTGTCGATATCGAAGCCGGCGGATGAAAGGCTGTCGCCTTCCGCTCGTTCCCGTTGGTAATTCGGTGACGGTATACTAATTTACGATCCGCCGGCCGGTTATTTTGTTGTCAAGGGCCTGTCCGGCAACGGTGGTAGAGTTCCCCCGCGTGGGGCATGAGGGAAAGGTGGAGGAGCGCCGTGAAATCGCGTTTCATAGCGGCGATTATTCTCATCCTGCTGTTTTTGTGGCCGGGGGTGCTGGCTACTAGGCCAGAAGCCGTTGAAGGACGGCGAGATCATTGCAGCTGCCGAGAGGCACAAGCGATGGCTTGGTACAAATGGCTTGGCCTCTTCTTGGCTCTGCTTGCCCTTCAGGCCCAGGCTGACATCACTGGCCGTCCCCACGTCATCGACGGTGACACCCTGGAAATTGTTGGAGAGCGTGTCCGCCTTCATGTTATTGAACGCGCCTGAAACGGTTCAGACCTGCGAGTGGCCCGGTACGGTTCGCGACAAAGGGAAGGCTTCCCGGCGATGCGATTGAGGTTATTGTTTTTATTGATTTTGTGGTTACCCCTTTCCGGATGCGCCATTTGGGAAGGGTACAAGCACAATGAGAATGCACGGGAACTTGAAAAAAACGAAAAATACGACGATGCTGAACTGCATTATTTGAAAAGTATTGAAAAACTGGAAGGATTTTGGGGAAAAAATCATTGTTTCATTTTTATGCCCGTTTGGAACTTGGCGTATATTTACTCTGTTCAACGCCGCTTTGCAGATGCGGAACAGCAATACAAACGCGCACTGGCCATTGCTGATGAATCCACTCTTATGCCGTTTGAGAATGACTATTTTTGGCTATTGCTCAGGTTCGCCGAGCTTTACAGGAATTGGGCTCGCTTCGAGGAAGCCGAGGAACGCTACAATGACGCTTTGAAGAGAGTGGAGGATCGCTTCGGCCCGAAACATCAGAAAGTCGTCAAAATCCTGGACAGATTTGCCGGATTCTATACAGGCTGGTGGATCATAAATAGAAACAAAGCCGAACCTTTGTATAAACGCGCTCAAGCAATTGAAGAACAGTTATTCGGGCCGGATCGTCCGGAATCGGTGCGCGCACTGCGGTGGTTGGGGCGCCTTTACTCTTCGCAAGATAGGCACGAAGAATCCTTATCAATATATAAGCATATCATTGAAGTTATGGAAAATACTTATGGGATTAACCATTTCAAAACCACCTATGCTCTTGAAGATTTGTTGTTGTACTATTCGCGGAAGGGGCGCGATGACATAGCGAATCCGTTACGTGACAGAATCATATCGATCTTGGAAAATAATTTGGAGTACGTGGACGAGAATTCCAGATACGATCTGCTCTTTCAACTATCTGGTCTATATTCTAAAGCAGCTCGTTACGATGATGAGGAGAGAGTCTTAAGAATCAGAATGGAAATATTGAAGAAACAGTATGGTCCAGACAGTAGTATTATAGCTAGACAGCTAGGATTTATAGCGCATACCTATACGGCCCGAGGTCACTACGAAAAGGCAGAACAGTTATTTAAGCATGCCCTTGCGATTGTAGAAAAAACCGGAAAATCGAATACTATTAATACTTCTAGTCATTTGAGAGATCTTTCATTTTATTTTATTCAATTGGCATCTATATATTATAAACAAGATCGTTTTGACGAGGCTGAGCATTTCTCTAAAAAAGCTCTAGCAATAGAAGAAAAGGTTTTCCTGTATCTCCATAAGGTCCACATGACAATATACTACATAGGGAACCTGTACTGGCGCCAGGGCCGTTACACTGAAGCTGAGCCGCTCTTCAATAAATCCTTAGAAATTCAAGAAAAAACCGGTGGATCGTTTAGTTCATGGCTTGCCTCCAGTTTTAGCTATGTGGCAAAGCTCCATGAAGATCAAGGTTTTTTCGGCAAAGCGTTGGATTATTACCGCCGTTCAACTTCAATCGAACAATCACGAATGGTACAAAGCGCGACAAAGCTTTCCACTGGGTTCCAAGACGAAAGACGCCAACTGCGCTATACTTTCATGGGACACCTCAATTCCCTTTTTGGAGCGGTGAAGGCAGAGGTTATTAATAAAGAAGCTGCGGATACCGAGGCCTTCAGCGTAGCCCAATTGGCCAGGACAAGCGATGTCGCGGGCGCAATCGCCAAGATGGCCGCGCGCTTTGCGGTTGGGAAAAACACTTTGGCCGGGCTGGTGCGAGAACACCAAAACCTAATATCCCTGTGGATCGCATTAGATGAAGCATTAGATGAAACGCTGGCCGAAAATCTTAGCAAGCCCTTTGGCGCGCGCAATCTTGAAAATGATACGGCGTTACGTGCGCAGATAGATGAAATTACAGTTCGCCTTGGCCAAATGGACGTCAAGCTGACCATGGAGTTTCCTGAATATAAGGAATTGACCTCCCCCCAGCCCATGTCTCTCGCGGATGCTCAATCGCTTTTAGGTTCCGACGAGGCGTTGGTTGCTTATCTCGGCGCCGAGGATCGAACCTTCCTTTGGGTGGTCCGCAAGGCCAGCGCCGAAATGAAGCGCCTTGATATCGGCCGCAACGAGCTGACCGAGGCGGTGGCGGAGTTGCGCGGCGGGCTTGACCCGGTGGACGTCGAAACGGTCAAGGATATCCCGCCGTTTGACACAACCAAAGCCTTCGAAATATATCAAAAAATCTTCGCCCCCGCCGAGCCGTTGCTCAAGGGTGTGCGCCATGTTTTCGTGATTCCCGATGGGGCGTTGCAAAGCCTTCCCCTGGGCGTTCTGGTCACCGAGAAGCCGCAAGGCGGCTTCACCGACTTCTCCGGCTACCGTCAAGTCCCGTGGCTGGCCAGGAAGTACGCAATGACTACCTTGCCCTCGGTGTCCTCCCTGCGGGCGCTCCGGCGCTTCGCCAAGGCGGCGCGGGGGAGCAAGCCTTTTGGCGGCTTCGGCGATCCGTTGCTGAAGGGGCATCCCGATGAACGCCGAGGCATCGAGCTGGCGAGCCTGTTCAAGCCGCGGGGGATCGCCGACGT
>PVBE010444991.1_pt1 | contig 16658 bp, 11 predicted proteins | sample 1631181 | NCBI WGS metagenome assembly PVBE01 (sample SAMN08397723, study PRJNA350692) | Marine metagenome, whole genome shotgun sequencing project. | isolation source: water | place: Pacific Ocean | collected 2012-04
CGACCGCAGGACCTGTGTTGGGGTTTCGCGCGCGGGATGCGCTTCAGCTTCTTTGTGGCCGTCACCATGGTCGTCGGATGGTTCGTCAACGAGTCCCACAAGAGGAGGTTCTTCGCCCCGGAGACCCGGTCCTACCTGTTGCTCGCGATGGGCGTGTTCATCAGCATCAGCCTCCTTTTCGCCGAGACCCGGAGCACGCGTTACTACTTCGAGTTCATCAAGATCATCGCGATCTCGTTGTTCACGATCAGTCAGGTCGACAGCAAGCTCCGGCTCCGCGCCCTGCTCTGGGTGATCTGCGGCTCCCTCGCGTTCTACTCGGTCAAGAACGGACTCGTCGGGTTGACCAAGGGTGGCACCGTGATCATCCGCGGGCCGGGCGGAATGCTCGAGGACAACAACGACTTCGCGCTCGCGCTCGTGATGAACATCCCCCTGTTGTTCTTCCTGAGCCGACTCGAGAAGAACGTGTTGGTGCGCAAGGCTTGCCTCATCGCGATCGGGCTCACGATGGTGACCGTGTTGCTCACGCACTCACGCGGGGGCTTCCTGGCGATGTCGACGACGGTCGCATGGATCGCGTTCCGTTCCGGGAGGCTCATGCAGGCCGGCTTCGTTCTCATAGGGTTGGTGATCGGGTTCTTTCTGTTGGCGCCCGCACACGTCATCGATCGAATCCTGAGCATGAGCGAGGGCGCGAAGGACTCCTCGGTGGCGTCGCGCTTCGAGTCCTGGATGGTGGGGATTCGCATGGCCATCGACAATCCGATGTGGGGAGTCGGGCTGCGCAACTTCATCGACAATGCCCAGGCATACGGAATGCAAGGGTCGGGAGAGCAGCTCCACGTCGCCCACAATTCGTTCATCCAGATCGCGGCCGAGGGTGGTGGTATTGCGTTCATCACGTACATGACGCTGCTGCTGTCCGTGTTCTGGGCGGCTCTCTGGCTTCGCCGTGTCGCCAAGGTGCGACCGGACCTGTACTGGGCCGGTCATTACGCCGCCATGTTCGAGACCATCAACCTGGGTTTCATGGTCGGCGGCACGTTCCTGAACCGCGGCCACTTCGATCTGATCTACCACTTCCTCGCGCTCGTCGGGTCGACGGTGCTCGTCGTCAGGCGCAGCCTGGCCATGGGGCCGGTGGAGGAGACCGCGTCGGAGGGCGCTCCGGCGAGGGCGGGTCCCGTGACGGTCGCGTGGCGATCGCCAAATGTCGCGGTCGCCATGCCGCGATGGGAGCGAACCACCTGACCCCGTCACGCTGATGTGTGGGATCACCGGAGTATTCTGCTTCGATCGGTCCGCTGAGATCGATCGTGACCTCGTCGCACGGATGACGGAAACGCTCGTCCACCGTGGGCCGGACGCCGGCGGCATCCGCATCGGTGACGGCTACGGACTCGGACATCGTCGGTTGGCGATCGTCGATCTGGCGCAGGGCGCCCAACCGATGTCCGATGACAGCGGCAGGATCTGGGTCACGTTCAACGGCGAGATCTACAACTACCAATCGCTGCGAACCGAACTCATGGCCAAGGGCTATCCGTTCGAGACGAACTGCGACACCGAAGTGCTCGTGCACGGCTACCGTGAGTGGGGGGTGGAGCTGCCGCGGCGCCTGAGCGGGATGTTCGTCTTCGGAATCGTCGACGAGGTGAATCACACGTTCTTCGCGGCCCGGGACCGCATGGGGCAAAAGCCCTTCTACTACTCGGTCGACGACGACGAGCTGCTGTTCGGCTCCGAGCTCAAGGCGATCCTGGTCTCGGGCCGGGTGTCCAGGACGGTCTGTCCCGACGCGCTCGGTCAGTTTCTGTGCCTCGGATATGTTCCTGATCCGCGGAGCATCTTCCGGGAGATCCACAAGTTGCCGCCTGCGTCGTACCTGGTCGCGAAGGAAGGTCGCGTGGACGTGCGCGAGTATTGGGTTCCGGAATTGAATCCGGGCGCAACCAACGGCACGATCCCGCCGCTCGCCGATCAGCAAGCTGAACTCAGGTACCTCCTGGACGAAGCGGTGCAGGGCCGACTCATGGGCGAGGTCCCGCTGGGGGCGTTCCTCTCGGGGGGAGTCGACAGCTTTGCGGTGGTCGACAGCATGCGTCGGGTGAGTACTTCGGAAGTCCTCGCGTGCACCGTCGGATTCGACGATCCCGAGTACGACGAACGTGAGTTTGCGCGGGCCTCCGCCAAGGCGTGCCATGCCCGCCTGTTCGAAGATGTCGTGAACGTCGAGGACATGCTCGATCTCCATTGGTTCGCCGACGTGTACGACGAGCCCTTCGCGGACAGCAGCGCGATTCCGACCTACCACGTGAGCCGCATGGCGCGGCGGCACGTCACCGTCGCGTTGTCCGGCGATGGGGGTGACGAGAGCTTCGCCGGATATCGGCGCTACCGATTCGACGCGAGGGAAAACACGTTCCGCAACGTCCTTCCGAACGGCGCGTGGTCGTGGTTGGGCGGGGCGTATCCCAAGCTCGACTTCCTCCCGCGCTTTCTGCGCTTCAAGCGTACGTTCCAGAATCTCGCGACTTCGCCGGAGGAGGCATACGCCCGCTCCGTCAGTCGCGCACTCCCGGAGGAGACGCAGCCGCTGTTGCTTCCGGACTGGCGGACCGATGATCCGTTGGCTCCGGTGCGGGACGCATACCTCGAGGCCGATGGATGCCACCCGATCCAGCGCTGTGCCCACGCCGATCGGCGGACCTGGTTGCCCGGCGACATCCTGACGAAGGTCGATCGCGCGTCGATGGCTGTCTCCCTCGAAGTTCGCTCGCCCTTCCTGGACCATCCTATCGTGGAGTTCGGCGCCGCCCTCCCCTACGACCGCAAGCTGCTCGGGGGGAAGAGCAAGGGATTCCTTCGGGACGCGCTTCGTGGTCGGCTCGGCAACGCGGCCCTGGATCGTCAAAAGCGGGGTTTCTCCGTGCCGCTCTCCCGGTGGCTGCGCGGGCCGCTCGGGGACGCGCTCGCGACCACTTTGCGCGACGGGCCGCTCGGAGAGTATCTCGACGTCGATCCGGTCGAGGGCATGCTCGCCCAGCACCGCCGCGGGGTCCGCGACTTCAGCCAGAACCTCTGGACGATCTTCGTCCTGGACGGTTTCCTGCGCAGGTGGGTTCCATGACCAGGACACCGGACGGGCAGATCCTCACGTTCACCAATCTCTTCCCGTCGAACCGCCGCCCGCTGCACGGGTGTTTCGTGAAGGACCGAATGGAGCGGGTCGCGAAACACAGCGGTCTCGATTGGCAAGTATTGTGTCCGGTACCTCGGGTACCTCTTCTCCTTCGCGGTGTTCTCGGACGGGCGGACGACCGGGTGATGGCTGCGGAACCCGTCCGCGAATCCGTCGATGGGATCATCGTTCACCATGTTCACTACTTTCACCTCCCCAGCGTGTCCTTGCGTCGGCAAGCGCGTCGGATCGCGAAGGCGTGCCTACCGAAGGTGCGCGAGCTCAGCGCTGATCGGCGGACGGTGCTCGACGCACACTACCTCTATCCGGACGGGGTGGCGGCGATGATGATCGCGAAGGAGTTGTCGCTGCCCTGCGTGCTGACCGCGCGCGGCACGGACGTGAATGTCCTCGCGGAGCAACCGGAGGTGCGCGAGCAGATGGTCGACGCGTTCGGCGAGGCGGCGGCGATGTTCGCGGTCAGTGATGCTCTACGCGGACGATTCGAGGATATCGTCGGCGACGGGAAGGTCGAAACCGCGCGCAATGGCGTCGACCTCGAGTTATTCCGTCCGGGAGATCGCGACGCGGCGCGACTGCGACTCGGATTGCCCCTGGATTGCGACCTCGTTCTCGGGGTCGGTCGCCTGATCGGAGGCAAGGGCTTCCACCACGCCGCGCAGGCGTTGGCCGCGCGAAACGACGGGTCGCGCCTCGTCCTCGCCGGAGAGGGGCCCGATCGGGAGCGAATTGCTGGGCTGCTGCCCGCGGACCGTGTCCATTTTCTGGGCAGTCTCGACCGCGCTGCTGTGGCGTCCGCATACCAGGCGTGTGACGTCTTCGTGTTGCCCTCGTATCGCGAGGGTTGGCCGAACGTCGTCACGGAGGCGCTCGCCTGCGGACGTCCAGTGGTCGCCAGCGACGTCGGCGGGATTCCGGAAATTCTCGCCGATCCGGGCGTCTCCAGACTCGTTCCGGCTGGGGATGTCGAAGCCCTCGGCACCGCGATCGCGGACTTCCTGGCCTCACCGCCGGATCCCGTACAGGCACGGGCTCTGGCTGATCGATATTCATGGCATGCGACGGTTGTGAAGCTCTCCGACCTGTTTCGCCGTCTCGTTCCGTAAGACATCTCTCGTGAATCCCTATCGCATTCTTTATCACCATCGCATCCGTGCCGAGGACGGCCAGGCCGTCCACGTGCGTGAGATGATCGGTGCGCTGCGGACGGCGGGTCACGAGGTCCTGGAGAGCGCGCTCGTGCCAAAGGCGCAGGCGAACACGAACGGCTCGTCGGCTGCGAGTGGTTCGGGGTTTTGGTATAAACTCCAGTTGCCGCGGGTCGCGACAGAGTGCGCGGAAATCCTCTACTCGCGCAAGGGTACGTCGATGATCCTCCGCGCTGCGAGGGACTTCCGACCGGACTTCATCTACGAACGCCACGCGCTCCACTGTCGTTCCGCGCTCGACGCGTCGAAGCGATTGGGCGTCCCACTCTTGCTCGAAGTGAACTCGCCTCTGTGCGACGAGATGGCGGTGCTCGGTCTCCTCAACTTCTCCGCCATGGCCCGCAAGACCGAGCGGGCAGTGTTGGCTGGTGCCGACCGGGTCCTGCCTGTTTCGCAAGTGCTCGCCGACCGGCTTTGCAAACTCGGCGCGACGGAGAGTCGGATCCGCGTGATCCGGAACGGCGCCGATCCGTCGCGGCAGACCGATGCGGAGGAGTCTGGACGCGAGCTGCGTCGGCGACTCGGAATGGACAACGGTCAGCTGGTCCTGGGTTTCGTCGGCTACATGCGACCGTGGCACCGCATCGAGTTGGTTCTGGAGGCGATGGCGAGGATCGCGCGACCCGAAGTGCACTTCGTTCTCGCCGGATCGGGCCCGGCGCTGCCGGATCTGATGCAGCGGGTCGAAGCGCTCGGTCTGACGGGCCGCGTACACGCGCTCGGCGCGGTGCCCAGGAGTCATGTGCCGGGCATCTGCGCGGCGTTCGACGCCGCCGTCGTGCCGTCGATCAACGACTACGCTTCCCCGCTCAAGATGTTTGACACCCTCTCCGCAGGGGTGGCTACGCTCGCGCTCGACCAGCCGAACATTCGCGAACTCTTGACCGATGGCGAGACGGGAGTCCTATTCGTTCCAGGCGACGTGCAGTCGCTGTCGGATCGTCTCTGCGAATTTGTTGATGATCGCGAGCGGCTGAGTGCCATCGGTCGCGCCGGTCGCGAAGCGCTGATCAAGAACCGCTGGACCTGGGACGGCAGTGCCGAGCGGGTCATCCAGACCTACGAGGAGCTCCGATGATTCGGATGTTCCTCGCGTTCTACCTGCCGCTGATCGTGGCCTACGGGGACACGTTCCTCTGGATCTACGATCGGTGGAACGCCCCTGGCGGCTACTACTCGCACGGTCCGTTGCTCCCGATCCTGGGCCTGTTCGTGATCTGGACCCAGCGTGCAGAGTGGTCCAAGATCGAGGCGAGGACCGACATGCGAGGTTGGTGGTTCCTCGCCTTTGGACTGTTCCTCCGGCTGTGCGGCGCCGCGCAGATGGTCGACTCCCTGTCGGCGGCGAGCCTGCTGTTCTCGCTGACCGGTATCGTGCTCCTGACGGTGGGGTGGGGTCGGCTCCGCAAGATCCTGCCAGTGATCCTGCTGGTCGGGTTCGCGACACCGATGCCGATGGACCTCACCGGTCGGATCGCCTTCGAACTCAAGGAGATCGCGATCCACACGGCGATGGTCCTGGGCAATGCGCTCGGACTCGAGGCTGTTCGAGAGGGCGCGAGCATCAAGGTGCCGGGTCAGAAGCTCCCGCTCCCCATCGCCGACGCGTGCGGTGGGTTGAGGTCACTGCTCGCGTTGACGGCGCTGGGCTACTGCCTCGCGTTCTTCATCGGCTCGGCGAACGTGATGCGTCGGATCACGATCCTCGTGGTCACGGTTCCGGTGGCGGTCATGGTTAACGTGCTCCGCATCGTCGGCCTGTGTTTCATGGCGAAGCACGTCGACGTGTACTACGCGGGTGGCACCGGACACACGATCATGAATGGCGTCTCCTGGGCCGTGAACATCCTGGTCCTGATCAGCTTGGATGGGTTCCTCGAGAAGCGCGTCCGACGTAAGCGATCCCGCGCGAAGGAGGGCAAGGAATGATGGTCCTCCCACGCAAGTCGAGCATCGTACTCTGGCTGGTGGCCGTGCCGCTGTTGGCGTTGAGCGTGATCCGTCCCCCGAACCTGCGCAACGATCGCGCGGCGAGATTCCCGACGAAACTCGCTGGCTACACGCTCGTGTCGAAGAACAAGGTCGGAAAGAGGCACTTCCAATTGCTCGGCACCCGCGATGTCGCGTGGTGGAACTACCGTGACGAGAACGGCAAGAAGTACGTCCTGACGATCATCTTCCACGACAGCAACTGGAAGAGCCTTCACCCGCCGCACATCTGCATCCGAGGCTCGAACTTCAGCCTGAACTCGGACCGCAGCGTGACAGATACGCTGCCCGATGGCCGCGAGGTCTCGCTGGGCCGACTGCTCGCGACGGAGAACAGGGGCCGCAAGCGCGACTACGTGAGCCTGTACGCGTTCGTCGGTCGCGACTTCGTCACGCCGAACTACTTCCGCTTCTACTTCGAGCACGCGCCGCGGGCGCTGTTCCGTCAGGCGACCTCCGGGTTCTTGCTGCGCGTCGAAGCGTTCGTGGGCAAGGACGGCTCGCGCGCGACGGAGAAGAGGTGCTGGAAGATGTTCCAGACGTTCCTTCCTGCGGGCGAAGACCTGATCCGGTCGCCGGAATGAAGCACGCCCTCTCTGTCGACGTCGAGGACTGGTTCCAGGTCCTCAACATGGCCGACACGGTGGATCGGGCCGAGTGGGACCAGTTCGAGCTGCGTTGCGGGGAGTCGACGCGGCGTCTGCTGGCGGTGTTCGAGCGGCGCTCGGCGCGCGCGACGTTCTTCTTCCTCGGCTGGATCGCCGAGCGCTTGCCGGATCTGGTCCGCGAGGTGCGGGACGCGGGTCACGAGATCGGATCGCACGGCTACGACCACCGGTTGTTGCCCGATCTCGGTGAGGAGGGTTTTCGCGAGGACATCCGCCGGACGAGCGAGATCCTGAAAGAGATCTCCGGCGCGCCGCCCACGGTCTTCCGCGCGTGCACGTGGTCGATCACCAGGCGGACGCCGTGGGCATTCGACATCCTCGCCGACGCGGGTATCGCCGTGGACAGCTCCGTGTTTCCCGTTCATCACCCGGATTATGGATTGCCCGGTGCTCCGGCGTCGCCGTACCAGGTGCGGGCGACGACCGGCTTCGCGATCACGGAGTTTCCGCCTTTGACCTGGTCCGTGCTCGGCAAGCGCGTGCCCGTCGGCGGTGGTGGGTATCTGCGGTTGTTTCCACTGCGGTTGCTCCGGATGGGGCTCGCGCAGCAGGAGCGGATGGGGTGGCCGGGATGTGTGTACCTGCATCCTTGGGAAGTCGACCCCGACCAGCCGCGACAGGATTTGTCAGGCCTGCGCGGTTTGCGCCACTACGTCAATCTCGACAAGACCGAAGCGAAGCTCGACGCGCTGTTGTCGCGTCACGAATTCGTCGGGCTTTCCGAGTCGCTGGCACAAGTGGAGGATCGATTGCAGCAATCGGAGCCCCGCTCTCTGTTCACGCCGTAGGGCGGACGCAAGCCCTCAGAAGACCTGCAAGACGGTGCGCGCGGACTCTGCGTAGCTGCTGTCCGGGTAGTCCTCGCAGACCTGGACCAACAGGCGGCGAACCTCCTGTTCGGTGTCCTCGTCCTGCAACGCCATCAGTGCCATCGCGCGGTAGTAGAGATGGGTGCCGTCGTCGTGCGGCTTCGCGAGTTCGAACGACTGGGCTGAGTGCAGGTAGGTTCCCGATCGGAGGAGCACCATGCCGAGGGAGAACCTCGACGCCTTCTCGAGCAACTCGGGAAGCACGAACTGCTTGCCCTTCTCCACCAGGATTCCGGAGCGACCCATCAACTGGATGAGCGTGTCGACGATAGCCGTGTCCCTGATGTACTGCGGCAGCCAGAGCAGCGAGACCACGGCATCGTCGACGTGGTCGAGTTGCACGAGCCACTCGGCGCGGAGAAGCCAGATCGGGAGGAGTGAGGGATCCTTTCGCAGGACCCGGTCCACTTCCTTCAGCCCGCGTTTGAAGCCTTCGCGACGACCGAGGCGCCTCAGGGTCCGGGCCAGATTGTCGACGTTCTTGTCTGCGCCGCTGAGAAAGTACTTCACGTGCTTGGGCAGGTACTCGCTTTCCAGTTTCAGCATGCGCGAGAGCGCCAGCTTTCCAGCCTGCGTTCCCTTCATTCGGTAGATTTCCGCGTCGAGCACGCGCAGGCCGAAGTGGAGAGGTGCGCCGTGGATGCACTCCTTCTCGAGGATCTCGATCGCCTGGGCAGTCATCTGGGCCAGGACCACTGCCTCGGCTTTCGGCGCGAGCTTGTCCATGGTCGAGAAATAGATCTCGAGAAAGTCGCCGCGGAGCGACTCGTCGAGGTCTTTCTCGATCACCCTCAGGAGTACCAGTGCCGTGTAGTAGTTGCCTGCTTCCACGAGCATCTCGGCCTCCGGTAGTCCGGCGTTCGAGATCTTCGGGTGGTTGATCCAGAACCGAGAAATGCGCGGAAGGATCGCACGGCGCATGCCGGGAACCTCGAGCACGGCTCTGTTGTAGCGCAGCAGCGTCGCCATCAGCGATGGGGGGGTCGCCTCGTCCTGCTTCATCACGATCCCGAGCAAGTGGTCCATGATCTTCGAGTTCCGGACCAGCGGGTCCTGGCACGAGGCCAGGATATCGAGCGCCTCCGCCATCAACGCCTTGTCTTCGATCAAGCTCTTCCCGGCGGCGCTCAGGTCCTTGCTGATTTCGGCGAATGCGCCGGTCTGCGCGTGTGCTCGTGCCTGGAGGATGTACAGGACTTCGTTGTCTTCGTACTTCTCTCGCAGCTTCTCCACATGGGTGAGCGCTGTCGCGGCGTACGCGTTGTCCTGAAGCAGGGCGACGAGCAGGACGAGGTCTTCCTTCGCGACGCCGGCGATTCCTCGGATGCGGGGCGAGAGCTTGACGTTGTCCTCGATTACGGCGAGGACGCATTGCGCGGACATGTTCTCGGGATTCGCGATCAGTTGCTTCTGTAAGAACGCCACCGCGGATTTGCGATCGGGCGTCAGGCACGCGGCGCGGATGCTGTCGATCTTCTCGGGCTTGAACTCGTGCTCCTCGCCGGCCAGGCGTTTGAGCAGCGCGATCTCGATCGCCGCGTCCGATCCTCCGTCGAAACTACTGGCTGCCTGGAACCACTCCACGGCCTTGATCTGGTTGTCCATGCGCAGCGCGACGTGGCCTGCAGCCACGAAATGCTCGCCGCTGCGGCTTTCCTTGTACCGGTTGTCGGTCGTGAGGGCGGAGTACGCGCGGAACGCCAGCTCGAGCGGCATCTTCTCCGCGAGCCCTTCGGCGAGATCTTCGAGGTCCTTTGTTGACTCGTTGGCTACGAGGAACTCTTCGAGCAACTCGGAGAGGGAACCCGGTTTGAGGTTGTCGGGGTTCATGACGATGTACTTCGACAGCGCCCAGAGCATCAGTTCCTTCTCGCGCACCGTTCTGTCCTGGATGCCACGCGTCAGGTGGTAGACGAGTTTCAGCAGGGTCTGGACCTCACGGGGGTCGGAGTTGGGGGCTGCCATGAGCGCCCTGGCCGCGAGCACTCGCATCTCCAGATCGTCGCCGAACTGACGAGTCGCCTGCTCCGTCAAGTCCAGGACGCGCTTGAATGAGCCGCGGGCCAACCAGTGCCTCGCCAGGAACCGCGTCGAATCGAGGTCTGGTATGCCGCGCAAGAGTGATTCGAAACGCAGCGCGTCCGACGTCTTGCCCGCTGCCGCCCTTGCCTGCATCAGCAGCGCGAGAGCGTTTCGATCGCCGGGGTCCTCCTGCAGGACCAACGACATGACTTGCTCGGCCTGCTGGATCACCCTGATGCCGTCGATGTCTTTTCGTCCGGCCTTCGCCGCCTCGCCCATCTTCAGGAGGATCTTGGCTTTGAGGTATGTCGGGAGCCGCGTGCCCGAGAACAGCTTGCGTGCATGATCGCAGCAGCCCATCGCGACGCCGAAGGACTTGAGCTCCATCGCGCGCCGCGCGACGGCGATCGTCATGGCGGTGTACCCACCGACTTCGTCGGGAACGCTGATTGCCAGCGCACTCGCCCTCTTGATGGCGTCGTCGATGTTGCCCTTGAACATCGAAAGTTGTGCCGCGGTCAACAATTCCAACGTGGCGTCTTTGTTCGGCAGCCCTTTCAGGGCGTTCTCGAGCAGCGGGATGGCTTCCTCGGCCGACCCACTCCCTATCTTGAATTTCGCCAGCGTGTGCACCGGTGCGACCTCGTCGGGCACGGCGTGGACCCACCTGTTGATGACCTGCTCCTTCTCCTCCGGGCGGCAGACCTTCGCGAGGTGACGGTACGCGGTGTCCAGCAGCATCTTCCGGTTCCACGGGTACTGCGTGGCTGATTCGGAATCGACGTAGTTGATGAGGTGCGCGCGGCACTGGCCCGGGTCCTCCAACAGCAAGGCGAAGATCAGGTACTGGAGCGGCGCCGCGTGCAGGGTCTGGACGAGCTTCTGCTCTTGATTGTTCATCAGCGCGGTGAAGTCGGCCAGAAGTTCTCGCGATTGGGCCCTGTTGCCGAGGGTGTTTGCCGCCAGGGCTCGGCACAGGATCAATCGGATGGCGTGATGATTCAGCTTGCCGATGAGGTAATCACTGCGGAGCTTCCCTCGCGGGAGCGTGCGGTCCGCGATCTTGATCCCGGCCTGCAGCCGCCGCTGGCGGAGGTGGATGTCGGCGATATCGACCGCGGCGATCATCCCGTTTCGGGTGCTGGCCCGGCTCAGGAACGAGTGCGCGATCATCAGCAACGTGTCGTCGTCTCCGGCGCTGCGGAGTTGCTCGGCCAATCCGCGATAGGCAGGGTGCAGGTTGTCGTGGGAGAGACTCCGAAGGAAGAAGTCCCGTGCACGAAGCGCCACGTCGCGGATCCGGTCGATCATGGCGATCGCGTCGTCCGTCGATCCGGCGACGAGTTTCTCCAGCTCGATTGTCAGGGTTCGGACCTGATTCTCCCGGATCTGCGTAGCGGAGGCGCTGTAGACCGCGGTGGCCATCAATTTCTCGAGTCGCTTGTGTTCGTCCGGCGGCGTCGTCAATCGTACCGCCGCGACCCACTTGTCGAACAGCCACGTGGCCTCGAGGTTCGTGGAGTTGCCCGCCTGTGCCAGAATGAGCGCGTCCGCTTGGTGGTCGGTAAGCCACATCCTCGCGAGCTCCCGTGCCCGCCTAAGCGACGCGTGGTCTTGAAGCTCCGCCGCTAGTTCGTTGTGCATGCGGATCCGCGTGCACATCAGGTCGCGGTCCCTGACGCCGAGTCTATCGAACAGCGTCTCGATGTCCTCGATGACCTTGTCCCGGAAGTTCAGTTGTTCGTACGCGGCGACCCGCATGCGCAGGGACTGTTCGAGAAGCCCCGATCGGTTGTCATCCAGGGCGTTCTCGGCCTCTTTCAGCAGCTTGATCGACTTCTTGTATTGCTCCCGGTCGAGGGCGTATCGCGCTTCGCGGAGTACCGCCTCGGGGCCACGAAGTCCGAGGAGTGCATACATCACCGTCAGCGCGAGAGCGATGAACAGGAAGGTGGGCAGAATGGTGATCGATCGGTTCATGCCTTACTCATTTTGTAACGCGCTCGCGTTGGTCTACCAACCCCGAGGTGGGTCACAGTAGATCGAACTTCCGCATCTTGTTGAAGAGCGTGGAGCGGTTGATGCCCAGTGAGGCCGCCGCCCGTTTTCGGTTGCCTTGGTGGTGTTCGAGAGCTTTTTCAATGATGAGCGTCTCCGGGCCTTCCAAGGCCTCCTTGAGAGGGCGGAGATGTGCGCCGGGTGGCAGGGCCACCGCGTCGGAATCCTGACGGGTCATCGCCTTGATCCCGGCGGGTAGGTCCTCCGGGACGATCCGAGAGTGCTGCGAAAACAGCACCGCTCGCTCGATGACGTTCTCCAGTTGCCGCACGTTTCCTGGCCACGGCGCGCGCACCAGGAAATCGAGGGCCTCATCCGTGAATCCGACGACGTTCTTCTCCAACTCGGCGGCGTGGCGGATCCGGAAGTGGTCCGCGAGGATGGCGATGTCGTCGCGCCGCTCGCGGAGCGGGGGGATCTCGAGGCAGACGACGTGGATGCGGTAGTAGAGGTCTTCGCGGAACGTGCCGTCGGCGACGGCCTTCTCCAGGTTGATGTTCGTGGCGAGGATCACCCGAGTGTCGATCGGGATCGTCTTCGAATCTCCGACCCGTTCGATTACGCGGTCCTGGAGCACGCGGAGCAACTTGACCTGGAACCCGGGACTCGAAGTGCCGATCTCGTCGAGGAAGATCGTGCCGTTATCGGCGGATTCGAACTTGCCGGCGCGACTCTTCACCGCGCCCGTGAACGCACCGCGCACATGACCGAAGAGCTCCGACTCGAGCAGGTTCTCGGGTAGGGCGCCGCAGTTGACCTCGACGAACGGGCCGTCGCGCCGCGGCGAGTGCTGATGGACGGCTCGAGCGATCAGGGTCTTGCCGGTCCCGGATTCGCCGGTGATCAACACCGTCGTCCGCGTCTCGGCTACGGCCTTCACCGTCTTGAGGATCTCTTGCATGCTCGGCTCCGCGGCGACGACGTTGTGCAGCCTCAGGCGGTCGTCGAGAGCTTCCTTGAGATCGTGGTTCTCGACGAGGAGCTGGTGGGTGCGGGTGGCCTTGTCCACCGCGAGGCAGAGTTGTTCGTTCGAGAACGGTTTGGTCAGGAAGTCGGCCGCGCCGTTCTGCATCGCCGCGACCGCGTCGTCGACGGAGCTGAACGCGGCCATCATGATTACCGTCAGGTTCTCCTGACTGTCGAGGGCCCGGCGCAAGAGTTCGAGTCCGTCGAGGTCTTCCTGCTGGAGGTCCGCGATCACGAGGTCGAACTCACGCTCTCGCAGCGCGGAAAGGGCGTCGGCGGCGGTTCCGGCGAGGGCGAGTTCCACGCCGCGGGATTCCAGGCTCTCGCTGAAGGTCGCCTGGCACTGGGGGTCTGGGTCGACGAGCAGGATCTTGGGGGTGTCGATCTGTTTCATCAGATGTCCTTCAAACGCAACACCCTTTCATCGGCACGGGAGGTCCAGAGAACCAAGGCAAGTGAGCACAAGTCCGGAACCCACCGGGAAATCACTCGCGACCGTTCGCCGCCTTCGTGGGACTGATGCGAAATGCAACACGGGGTCCCGGCAACCTCTGGGCGGAAGCGTCCCAGCCGTGGGCGCGGGTCACCAACCGGACGAGGAACAGATTCAGCCCCAGGGTCGTGCCGCGCAAGATCCCGTTGAGATGGTACGGGTCGAATGCCCGCGGCAACTCCCACTCCTCGAGACGGGGGTTACGGACTTCCATGTGCAGCTCGATGGCATCGCCCGAACGTCGCACCTGCAACGTGACGTCCTTCTCCTCGGAGTTGAGTTCGGCGCCGACCTGGCACAGTCCGAACAACGCACCGGCGACCAGCTGGAGGTCGCCGTTCAGCACGATTTCTCGCGCATCGTCTTTGCAAGCGACCTGCGCGGCAAGCTCGGTCGCGCGGATCTGCATCTCGATAGCCGAGATGACTTCGTCGACCGTGAAGGGTTCCCGTTGCCGTTCGCCCGTCGACGCGCGCCCCATGGCACCGACCTTGTGCATCGTGCCTTGGATTCGATCCAGACCCTGGCGGATCGCCACGATCTGCGCCAAAGGGTCGCGATCGTCCTCAGGATCCAGGCGCGACTCCAACAGCTGGAGGTGCCCGCTCGCGAACATCAGAGGGTTGTTGATCTCGTCGCAGATACCCTGGACGAACTCGAGGTAGCTGTCTGTCTTGTCGTCGCCGATGGCGCGGTCGACGATCTCTGCGAAGTTCACGAGATCGCTGTCCGGGTCGAACGGGACGATGCCGTGGGCGGCGCACGCGTCGCGGTGGGGGATCGGCAGGTCTCGTTTCGTGCCCACGACGATCACGCCGAGGTCCGGCAGCAGACCGCGCAGCACGCGGACCGCACCCAGATCCTGTTCGAAGCTCGGGCTGGCCGCGAAGATCAGCAGATCCGGCGCGAACTCGGCGAGCGTCGCGGCGGACTCGTAGAGGTCGTGGAACTCGCGGACCTGGGCAGAACTCGCGAGGTCGTCGAGGGCCTGGCGCACTGTCCCTACGGCGCCGACCATGGCGAATCGGGACGGGTACCGTGGCCCTCTACCTGCCATGGGCGAAGGTCGGGTTGGACGCGCTTGGCGTCCGCCGGGGGCAGCCTGGAGCCGGCGTCGTGGGCCCGAGGGCTCGCACCGAGGGCCTCTGCCGGCACAACCCCTGGCGGGGTATCAGTTTGACTGTGAAAAGTAACATCGACGCCTACCCGGATTCCAGCGACCGCCCCCGAGACGTTGCCGAGGGCGGATCGGGGCCAGGGTAGCCGATGGCGAGGACGATTCCGGCGTAGTTTTACCGGCCCCCCGGTCGATAGAGACTTGGTGATGGACGGCTCAGAGGAGGCTTCGGCGTGCGCCGCGTGCGGCTGTGATCTCGACGGTGCGTCGCGGTGTGAAGTGTGCGGCACGGGCACGCAGGGCGTAGCCCTCACGGTGCTGCCTCGCGAAGCCGAGGCACCGATCGAGGCGCCGGTGGTCAAGCTCGTCCGGCAGCTCAAGATGCCGACGCTCGACGGACTCGAGCTGGACCTCGATTTGGACTCCGATGCCACCGATCGGCTGCCCGCGACCATGCGATCGGTCGAGGAGGCTCTCGATCGGGGCGATCTTCCGGGTGCGGACGACGGGCTGGACGAGGCCCTCGGTGCGGTGATCGCCGGGCCGGGTCACGAGCGCCGCCGCCGCAACTGGGGTGTTTTCGCCGTAGCCCTCTGGGCTTGGTGCGGCGTCCTGGTTCTCCTGTTCCTTCTGAACTGGCTCATATCTACTGGCTGAGCCGCTACCAACCTCCTCGCGGGCGTCCTATTGTCATGAGTGCAATCCACGCGCCCGCGATCTCCCAACTGGCCCAAACCTCTGACCAGTGCCCTGGTGAATCACCCAGGCTAGACTCCTCCCGATGACGGAACCGACGAGCACGAACGCAATCCAATCGCGGGTTGAACTCGACCTGCCGTTGGCGGCGCCCGACCTCAGCGTCGTCGTGCCGATCTACAACGAGGCCGACAACCTGCGTGCGCTGCGCCGAGCCATCGGTCACACGCTCGACCATTCGAGGTGGAGTTACGAAGTCGTGTTCGTCGATGACGCGAGCACGGATCGATCCCGCGAGGTCTACGAGAAGATGCTCGTGGAAGACCCGTATCTTCGGGTGGTGCTCTTCCGTTCGAATTGTGGGCAGACGGCGGCCATGGCGGCGGGGTTCAAGTATTCCCGGGGCGACGTCGTCATCACGATGGACGGCGACCTGCAGAACGACCCGGCCGACATCCCGCGGCTGCTCGAAGTCCTCGATCAGGGGCACGACATCGTGTGTGGGTGGCGCCGCGAGCGCAAGGACCGCGCCCTCACCCGATTGCTCCCTTCGAAGCTCGCCAACCTGATGATCTCGACGTTTCACCGCGTGCCGATCCACGACACCGGTTGTTCGCTGAAGGCCTATCGCGGGTGGGTGGTGCGCAACCTGACGCTCTACTCCGACATGCACCGGTTCATCGCCGCGCTCTCCGTCGGCGTCGGTGCGCGCATCACGGAGCTGCCCGTGCGCCACCATCCTCGGCGATTCGGCGTCTCGAAGTACGGATTGACCCGGATCTTCAAGGTGATGGCGGACTTGATCGTGGTAAAGATGCTGATCCAGTTCTCCGCACACCCCGTCCGCTGGTTCTCGTTCTTCGGCGCGTTCATCTTCGTCATGACTCTCGGATTGGTCATCGTTGGTCTGTTCAAGTTCGAATCCACGGGGATCTCGTTCTCGCGGCGGTACGACATCATGTGGATCTCCGCTGCGGGCATGAACCTGCTGGTGGCACTCAACCTGTTCCTGCTCGGTTTGTTGGCCGAACTCCAACTCAAGTCGTCAGGGTTCTTCCGTCGTCGGGCTTCGATGTCCTCGGGGGATCGAATCCTGTGACGGAGTCCCAGACTCACGAGCAGAGCATGGTGTCCGTCGTGGTGCCGGTCTCGAGCCCGGACGTCGACCTGCTGGAGCTCGTAGGGGGGTATTCGCGCCCGTTGCGCGAGGCCGGCTACCCGTTCGAAATCGTGCTCGTGCTCGATGGTGTCGGAACCCGGTTGACCACGCAGGCGGAAGAGCTCGGTTGCACGCACCCGCTGAAGACAGTCGTCCTGCACGGCAGCGGACTCGGCGAGTCGGTCGCGCTGACGGTTGGCGCCGACAG
>PVBE012037417.1_pt1 | contig 16658 bp, 18 predicted proteins | sample 1631181 | NCBI WGS metagenome assembly PVBE01 (sample SAMN08397723, study PRJNA350692) | Marine metagenome, whole genome shotgun sequencing project. | isolation source: water | place: Pacific Ocean | collected 2012-04
AAACCGACCATCACTGCGACGTAGCCGAGCAAAAACAGCCAAGACCAGGTATAAAGGCTCATACGCACGTTCCTTCAGATGATTCTCGACGCGATCCCCTGCCTCGGACGCGCAATACGTTCGCAAGGGTGAGTATAGATTGCGATGATCGACAGAGTGTGAAAAAATTTGGTATTAACGAATTTATCGCCTTGCTCGTAAGAAAAAACAAGGCTAGCTGAGCGAAGCGGATACCTACCGGCGTCTACAAATCGGCGTCTATATATAAGGAGAGATACATGGTTAATGCGGCAATCGCCGGACTGGGTTGGTGGGGTAAAACCCTGGTGGAGTCCGTATCCGGTGTCAGTGATGACCTTCGCTTTGTTGCGGGCGTAGATCCGTTTGTATCCGACGATACAAAGGCCTTCACGGACCTGCATGGTATAGAACTGCATACCGAGTTCGAGGCGGCCCTCGCGAATCCTAAAGTCGAAGCGGTCGTGCTCGCCACCCCACATTCACTGCATACGGACCAGGTGGTGGCCGCCGCCGAAGCGGGCAAACACGTGTTCTGCGAGAAACCGTTCGCCCTGCATAAGAGCGACGCCGAACGCGCGGTAGCGGCGACACAGAAGGCGGGCGTTACGCTCGGCCTCGACTACAACCGGCGCTTGCATCCCGAGATGACGAAGCTGCGAGATCGAATCGAGTCCGGCGATCTCGGTACGATCCTGCATGTCGAAGCCAATATGACCTTCCCGAATGCATTGTCTCTGAAGGGCGACGCTTGGCGAGCCGATCGTGAGGAAGCGCCCTGCGGCGGCTTGACACCGATGGGTATACACGCGATTGACGGCATGATCGACCTATGTGGCGAAATCGACGAACTCTACTGCCAGAGTTTTCGCCGTGTCGTGGAGATCGATGCCGACGACACGACATCGATCCTGTTCCGGATGAAGGAAGGCATGTCCGGTTACCTCGGCACCATGACCGCAACGGGCGGCGGATTCAGCTTCCAGGTCTTCGGGTCGAAGGGCTTCGTACGGCTCGAGGGTATGACGCACATCGCCGGGGCGCCGTCCGAGGAGCGTCGCAAGAAATGTTTCGGCACCTGTATCTATAAGCCGATCAAGGGCGGCGCTGAAGTCTGGCAGGCCGATGAGGTCGATATCGTCCAGACCGTGCTCGACGCATTCGGACAGTCCGTGACCAATGGTACCCCGTACTTCATTCCGATCGAGGAGATGATTCACGGCGTCGCCGTAACAGAAACCGTGGTCAAGTCGGCGGCATCACACCAGATAGAGAAAGTGGCCTGACCCGTGCCCTGCGCGGAGCAGCAAGCATTAAAGTCGAACGAACCAAATAGATTGAAGGAGACGAAATAGTGCGAGTCGGCACACATGGAATGGCGCAGGTGGACTATGAGCAGCGGATGGATATGGACCGCATGCGCGAGTACAGAGTCTCCCGAATCAAGAAATATATGGATGAGTTCGACGTCGATTGCTTGCTGCTGTTCGAGGCGGGCAACAAACGCTATTCCACGTCCACTGCGGTTGCCTCCCCCGAGGTCGACAACATGGGCCGCTACGCGATTGTTCCGCGTGACGGCTATCCGCACATTTTCGGCTTCGGCTCGGAAGTTGCGGCCGAGAAGCTCTACTGCCCGTGGGTCAAGGACACGACCTTCCCCGCGCACGGCACGATGCATGGCGCGCTACCGATGGCATGGAAGTGCTACGAGGGCTTTCTCAAGGACCTGGACATGGTTCTCGATAACCACAAGATGGACAAAAAGAAGGTCCGGATAGGGATCGACATCATCGAGTCGCAGATCATCCTCGCGCTCCTAGAAGGCGGTTACAACATCACCGATGGCCAGGGCGTCATGCAGTACGCTCGAGCCATCAAGAACGAAGACGAGATCATGTGCCTCAAGCACGGCGCCGCGATCGTCGACGGAGCTTTTCACAAGATCGCCCAGACTATCGCGCCCGGCATGAAGGAGAACGATCTTCAAGCCGTTGCCGCTCATGAGATGCACAGGCTCGGAGCGCAGTGGGTGCACAACGTCCAGGTAACCTCTGGAAATCGAACTCATCCCCATCCTCACTTGAGCTCGGACCGACTGATCCAACCCGGCGACATGATCTTCATGGATATCGTCTGTATGTATAACGGCTATCACACCTGTGTGTACCGATGTTTCTGCTGTGGTAAACCCACTCAGAAGCAAAAGGATATTCACGCGCGCTGCCTAGAATATCAAACCGCGGGTATCGAGGCCGTCAAGCCCGGGCTCACGAGCGCCGACGTCTGCACGGTATGGCCGGACGCGAAGACCATGGGCGCCAAGTCCGAATCCGAAGTCTTCGGACTGCAATACGGTCACGGCCTCGGTGTCGGCCTATGGGAGTTCCCGATCATCTCGCGCGCTTACAGCCTCGAGCATCCGGTCGAAATCGAGCCCGGGATGGTGTTCGCGCTCGAAACCTATGCCGGCGTGGATTATGACGGCGTGCGTCTGGAGGACGAGGTCGTCGTTACCGAGACGGGCGTCGAGGTCATTACGAAGTTCCCGACCGATGAACTCATCGGTTGCGGCATGAATTACTGATCGGACTCCTCAAGTCTGCTAGTCTACAGGGCTGCCCCCGCCGACCGTTCAAAGGATTGGCCGGCGGAGTCGATCTGTATTTGCTAAGGACGAACATGGCACGGATAAGTTACGTAGCACCTGACGAGATAAGCGACCCGGAGGTCCGTGGCTGGCTCGAAAAGTCCATCGAAAAAGGACGCCCCGGCCCGGAGAACCAGTCTATACGCGCGCATCAACCGGATGTGATGCGCGCATTCACACTGACTCGCAAGCTGCTTTTCAACAAGAAGACGGACGCGGGTGTGGTTGAGACGGACTTGAAGGAGCTGACACGCTACTTCATTGCTCGAAGTCTCAACTGCGAATACTGAAGTAATCAGGGCGTCGCCCGTGAGGCGAAGCAGGACCCGGCGAATAGGTTGAATAACCTGGAGAACTTCGCGACCGACGATCGGTTCAATCAGCGCGAGAAAGTTGCTCTGCGCTACACCGACGCGATTCTCTGGAATCCGGAGCTCGCCGACGACGACCTCTGGGCGGAGTTACACGCCGAATTCAGCGAACCGGAGATCGTGGAACTCGGTTATTGGGCTGGGTTCACGTCCGGTGGGCAACGATGGTCGCATACGCTGCACACGCGACAGGGCGAACTGGCAGCCTATATCGAAGAGCGAGAAGCGGCCAAGAAAGAATCGGCGTAGATCATCGGCGAGTGCACCTGATTTCATCCTTTCCTACACGAGAAGAGCAACAAAATATGACTGATTATCACTTTGCGAATATTCCTGGAGATGGCGTCGGAAAAGAGGTGGCCGATGAGGCGGTCAAGGTACTCAAGGCTGCAGCCGACAAATTCGGCTTTGGTATCAGTCTCGACGAATATGACTGGAGCTGCGACTACTATCTGAAACATGGCGAGATGGGGCCCGAGAACGTGCTCGATCTACTGAAGGACACTGACGGAATATTTCTCGGGTGCATCGGCGACGCCGCGAAGGTGCCTGATCACATTTCACTGATCCTTCTACTCCAGATTCGCAAAGGGTTCAATCAGTACGTCAATCTGCGGCCCATCCAGCTATACCCGGGCGTGGACACACCACTGAGAACGGCCACGCCGGAAACCGTCGACATGTTCGTGGTTAGAGAGAACACAGAAGGTGAATACGCAGCGGTTGGCGGCATTTTCAAGCCTGACGCGCCGGAGGGTTTTGCCGCGCAAACCGGAATTTTCTCCCGCCAGGGCTGCGAGCGAGTCATGCGTTATGCGTTCGAGCTCGCGCGCAAGCGGAAAAAACTCGGTGACGGAAACCAGGTCGGCCTCGTAACCAACTGCACAAAGTCCAACGCCCTGAACTACTCGATGGTTTACTGGGACAAGATCTTCGGTGAAGTCGCTGCAGATTTCCCTGATATCAAGACCGACATGGCGCTAGTCGATGCGATCACGATGTGGTTCGTTAAGAACCCGCAATTTTTCGATGTCGTCGTCGACTCCAATTTGTTCGGCGACATCATCACGAATCTCGGCTCCATGCTACAGGGCGGAATGGGGATCGCAGCCGGTGCCAATATCAATCCGGAGAAGGAATTCCCCTCGATGTTCGAGCCCATCCACGGCTCGGCACCAAAATACGAAGGTAAGAACATCGTCAATCCAGTCGCGGCTATCGAATCCGCCCGCATGATGCTGGAACACATTGGCGAGGAAGATGCCGCTGCCGGCGTCCAGCAAGCGGTCAAGAATGTTTTGGCTGCGGGTGAAGTGCGAACGAGGGACCTTGGCGGAAGCAGTAAGACGCCTGAGGTCGGCGACGCGATCGTGAAGGAGTTTCTCGCCTTATAGATCGGGAAATGGGGCCGCAGTAACGCGTTAGGACACGGTAACCTCGATGTCCTCAGGATGGATATCGAGGGCGCCGAGTACGAAGTCCTGGAAGCTCTATTGGCGAGTTCACTGCGGCCACGGCACCTGCCGGTCGAATTTCATTATCGCTTCGCGGGTATCGGTAAGCGTAGCGCTGCCCACGTTCGTTCGCGGCTGAGCGATGACGGCTGCAGAACCATATTTATCTCGCCCACCGGCAGAGAGATCTCATTCATCCGGGATTGACTGAATGTCACGAATCAGACATTGGCTCCTCGCCGAGAACTCGACCGTACGACTGTGGCCGGTGGCTGCCTTTACCATGACGTATCTCAGCGCGTCATTGGCGATCGCGGTGAGGCACGGCAACCTCGAGTTTCTTCTCTATATCGCGGTGATGCTGATCCTGATTCTTGCTGTGTGGTTCGTACACCGCTGCGTTGTCCTAAGCACAGCGGTGTTGTGGAGCCTGAGCATCTGGGGCCTGGCGCATATGGCTGGCGGTCTACTGCTGGTTCCCGAGGGATGGCCCGTCGAGGCAGAGAGCCGCGTTCTCTATTCGGCCTGGATATTTCCGGGTCGTTTGAAGTATGACCACGTGGTGCATGCGTATGGATTCGGCGTGACGACGTGGGTGTGCTGGCAGGGATTGCGGGCAGCAATTCGGCGTCGGGGTGGCGAGGCAAGCCCTACATTCGGCCTCATGGTGTTATCGGCGACTGCCGGCATGGGTCTGGGCGCCTTGAATGAGTTAGTCGAATTCGCAGCGACTTTGTTGCTCCCGGAAACTAATGTGGGTGGGTATCTGAATACGGGCTGGGATCTCGTCGCCAATCTTTTCGGAGCAGTGATCGCTGCGATGCTCATCAGGATGCACGGCCGTACCCAAACGACGGATGCATCAAGCAGCTCGGCCCTCTGACAACACCACAGCCAAATAGCTGAACCGATAGGTGGATCTACGAATTACTCGTGCCCACTCTAGCAGCGTGCAGCTATAATGAATCTGCCTCTGATCCAATGAGACGCACAACGAGGGGAACGACATGACAGGCAGAAAGCTCCCGCTACGATCCATCATCCCGTTCGCACTGACCATCGGCCTAGGACTCCCCGCTATCGGGCTGACCGAGAACGCGTTTCTCAAGACGGCCCACACACTCAATAACGAGGTGCGCGGTTACTGTCTCGATGTGCCCGGCCACACGCCGAATATCAATGTGGACGGCCCGCTGCGGCTGCACTCGTGCAAATACGGCGAGGACGCCACCGACCAGGAGTGGGAGTGGGTCGGTAACGGGCAGATCAGCGCCCCGCCGTTCGATCGATGCCTCGCTGCAGATAGCTTCACGGCAGGCGGCGATCTCTACATTCACGAATGTGCGAACACACCGGAACAGTCCTGGACGATCGGGCCTGGCGGCGAGATCAGCCCCGAATCCCGGCCGGATCTCTGCATAACGATCGAGAGCGATTACCGGCTTGCGGGCGCACCGCCATGGATCTCACCGGTCTATTACGCGCGCGAGGCGGACTTGCAGCCCTGCGCGGCATCGGCGCAAGAGTTCAAACAGTTTCGCTGGGGAGAACTGGATGAGCTCGCGCGAACCCACGCCGACACAGTGGGCCGAGAGATGCCGATGGAGCTGGCTGCACAGATACGGGAGGTAGTCAGCCGCGGCGCCGGCGCGCAAGAAACGTCGGCGCTCTATGCGAATCAGCCGAGAGTCTATGAGCCGGGCGAAATAGAGGTTGTCGAGAATCTGGCGTATGGCCCTCATGAACGCCACCGGCTCGACGTGCATACGGACAACTACCGCTACGGCGACATTCCGATGCCGGTCGTCATGTATTTCCACGGCGGCGGATTCGTACGCGGTAATCGAGCGGCAAGTCGAAATGTCGCCGACTACTTCGCGAGCCTCGGCCTCGTGGGCGTCAATGCTACCTACCGGCTCGCACCGGAGGCGCAGTGGCCGGCCGGATCTGAGGACGTCGGCGCGGCGGTCACCTGGGTCAAGGAAAATATCAGCGACCACGGCGGCGACCCCAACCAGATTTTCGTCATCGGTAAGTCCGCCGCGGCATTCCATGTGGCGGCTTACGCCTTTATGCCGGAGATTCTCGGGCCGAGCGCTCCCGTTCCCGCCGGCGTGGTTCTCGTATCGGGAACCTATGGCGCGGATAGCAGTAATCCCTCGGATGGCCGTGTGGCCTATTTCGGTGAAGATCTTTCACGATGGCCGGAGATCTCGGTTCTGGGGAACATTCAACGGACTGACATTCCGGTACTCCTATCCATATCCGACTACGATCGTTCCACGACGAAAGCATCTTTCGTGGATCTCGTACGGGAGTTGACTGTCGATCATGAGCAAATGCCGCGCGTCGTCCAGTTGATCGGGCACGACCACTACTCACCGAACCCGAGTATTGGAACCCAGGATACGCAGCTCAGCGCAGAAATCCTACAGCTGATTCGCTCGACGGCAGGGACCTATCAGCAGATGACCGCCCGCTAGAATCCCCTTGATGACCCCTGGCAAATGTCATGGCCGCTGGTCGAGAGGCATTCGTTCGTACGTTTCGTTGGAGAGATGATCGATGGCGAAGAGAGCTCTAGGCCCTAGTACGACGTGGTGGCTCGAGATATCTGCGCTCTACATCCTGGCTATGCCGGGCGCGGTATCGGCCCACCATTCCATCGCAGCCTTCTATGACCGCAGTGCGACGTCAGAGGTCGAAGGGGTCGTCACATCCATGTTCTGGCGGAACCCCCACGTCGGCATCACGCTTCTTGTCGAGAACGAGCAAGGTGAACAGGAAGAATGGAAGCTAGAAGGCGGTACGTTGAACGATCTGAGGCGAACGGGATTCGAGACGGAATCGTTGAACGTCGGTGATCGTGTTCGCGCAGTCGGCGGCCCGTCCCGGCGCGGCGAGAATGCCCTCTCCCTCAGCATTCTCTATCTTCCCGACGGTCAGGAGGTGTCGTTCTTCGGATACGGCACGGCTACATCTACGGTAGCAGCGGCCGCATCTAACACGCTCTCCGCGACGGGTATTTTTCGCGTCTGGAGCAACGCTGGTTCGCTCTATCAGCTTCGTGCGCCACTCTCGCTTACACCGCGGCCGCGCAAGCTGCGTTAGACGCCTGGGATCCGTTCACCGACGACCCGGGCCTCCGTTGCGAAGCGCCGGGGATGCCGAACGCGATTCTCAATCCCTATCCGATCGAGTTCGTCGAGGAGGGTGATACGATCCAAATAAGGATCGAGGAGTGGGACGCGGTTCGTACGATTCATATGAACCCGAACGCATCGCCCGGGCCGCCGAACCCGCTCGGCCATTCGGTCGGGCGCTGGGACGAGGGCACACTCATCGTCGAGACCAGTCAGATCGACTGGCCGTATCTCGACGACAAGGGTGCGCCGCAGAGTGAGGATGTCACGATCGTCGAGCAATTCACACTCAGTGAGGATGACACACGCCTCGACCAAGAGATTCTCGTCACGGACCCGCAGTATCTCGTCGAACCGGCTATCTGGGATGCCGTGTGGGTCTGGAAGCCCGGTGTAAGGATACGGCCATTCGAATGCGCCGTGCGCTAGCCCCTACTCGTCCGGCGACTCGAGAATCTCCGTAACGTCGACGACCCGGCCTTCGCGCGCCGATTTGGCGCCGGCACGAATCACCGCAAGCGATTCGGTCGCACGCTGGCCGCCGACCTCCGGCGTCGCCTGCCCGCGGACGCAGGCCGCGAACTCCTCGAGCTCCTCGACAATGGCATCGTTCTTCTCGCAGGGAATGGGGCTCGCCGCCGTGTCACCGCGCTCGAGATACCGTAAGCCTCCGAAAAGGTCATAGTAAGCACTGGCTTCTTTACCGTAGACGTTCATCATGTAGTACTCGGAAGCCGACGCATAACTCGCGGTCAGGCTCGAGATGGCGCCGTTCTCGTGTTCGAGAATCATATTCGCAATGTCGGGGTTGTCGCCCGGCAGTACGAGCCGTGCCGACATGCCGGATACCCGCTTTACCGGCCCCATCAGCATTTCGAGTACGTCGGTGTAGTGAATGCCGATCTGCAACATGACGCCGCCCGGCATCCCTGCCGCCTGGTAGCGCCAGGAGTTGAGATCGAACTTGCCCAACCGGTCGCGGCTGATGTTGCATTCCGCCTGTACGAGCTTCCCGAATCGCCCGGCCACGATCTGATCTCTGATCCAGCGAAAGTGATTCTCGCGGCGGCGTTGGTAGCCGATGAACAGGATCACGCCGGCATCGGTGCAGCTTTTCTCGATCGCTTTGCCGTCCGTCACGGTATTCGCGATGGGCTTGTCCAGAAACACATGCTTGCTGCTCTCGGCGGCTTGCCACACGGTTTCAAGATGAACGAAATTCGGCGTCGTATTGATGATCGCCTGGACGGAATCGTCGGCCAGAACTTCCTCGTAGCTCGCGACGGCTCTGCAGCCGTATTTTTCGGCAAACGCGGCGCGTTTGTCCTCCGAGCGCGTATAGCAAGCGACGATATCGATCTGTGACGTTCGCCCGGCGGCGTCCGCGAGGACGTCCGACCACCATCCCAGCCCTAAACAGGCAACTCGAACTGGTTCTTCACTCATCAATTACTCCGATAGCCCTGGACGCGTTTCCCCTGCCGACCGTTCTCGCCGTGCGCTGGCTACCGACCAGGCGATGGACACTGCCGAGAGGCTGAGAAATAAAACGCTAAAGGGCGAGGTAAAAAATATGGAAACGTCTCCCTGCGATCCCGTCAACGCAATCCGAAGATGTTCCTCGAGCGGGCGGCCGAGCACCAGAGCCAATAACAATGGTACGACCGGCATATCGAGCCATTTCATGCCAAGTCCCAGCAACCCGAACGCGAACATGACGTAGACATCGAATACCGAATTCCTCAGGGCGTAGGAGCCGACTACGCAGAGAATTGCGATCGTTGGCATCAGGATTGCTCGAGGCATCGAAATAAGTTTGACGAGCAATCGCAGCCCGGCGAACGCGATGATCAGGTTGAAGATATTCGCCCAGAAGAACGAAAAGATTACACCGTACGCGAAATCGGCCCGTTCTATAAACAGGAGTGGGCCGGGCGCCAGGCCATGGACGAGCAGCGCGCCAATCAGAATCGCCGTTACCGGATCTCCCGGGATGCCGAGGGTCATCATCGGCACCAGCGCACCGCCGGTTACGGCATTGTTCGCGGACTCGGGAGCTGCGATCCCTTCAACCGCGCCCTCGCCGAATTTCTCCGAGCCGCGAGTCGTCTTTTGCGCATAGTCATAGCTGATAAACGCCGCGATCGGGCCGCCGGCTCCGGGCAGGATTCCGAGAAAAGTACCGATTACGGAACCGATACCGACAGGAAGCCGCATTCTTCGAATGTCCCGTAGCCTCGGAAAAATGCCTTGGAGCCGCACCGATGGCGCGCCCGCTGCTCCCCGCGGATCCTTAGCGCCCAGGTTCTCGACGAGTTGCGGAATCGCAAACAAGCCGATTAGTGCCGTAAGAAAATGAATCCCTGCGAGAAGATTCGCGTTACCGAATGTGAATCTCGCGGTCCCCATCACGGGATCCTGTCCGATCGAAACGATCGCGAGTCCGATCACAGCCGAAAGCAGGCCTTTTATCAAAGACTTCGCGGCGAAGGAGCAGATGATAGTCAGCCCCAGGAAGACCAGACTGAAGAGGTCCGGAGCGCGGAATCCGAGCGCCAGATTGGCGAGGTTGGGCGCAATGAGAAACAAGCAGACAAAGCTGAACAAGCCGCCCGCGAAACTTGCGAGTATCGCGATGCCTAGCGCCCGCCCCGCTTCACCTCGCCTTACCATAGGGTGTCCGTCGAGCGCCGTGGCCGCTGCTGACGGCGTACCGGGAATATTCAACAGGACGGCTGAGAAACTTCCGCCCATCATGCCTCCGACATAAAGTCCGAGCAGCAACGCGATCGACATATTCGGATCGAGTACGAAGGTCAGGGGCAGCACGATGATGATCCCGGTTGAGATCGTCATACCGGGAATCATGCCGACGGATATGCCGAGCATCGATCCTATCGCCGTCGCCAGCAGGCTCGAGGGTTGAACCGCTTGCATGAAGCCCTGGAGTACGTCGCCGCTCATCACGTCCTCACTACCAAACTCCAGCCGGCAGCAGAACCTGGAAGCCGTAACGGAAAACGAAGAGCAGGCCGACCGGGACGATGAGCGTGGCCAGCACCAACACCAGGCGGTTACGCTCACCGTATTGCCACATCAACCCGGCGAAAAATGGAACGCTCGTGACGAGGAAGCCGGCAAATGGGAGTAGTGCCAGATAAGCGGCAAACCAGACGAGGGTGAGCAGGCGTTCAGATATCAGGCGGCCCGACGACCCGCTCGGGGATTCATCGTCGTTCTCCAGCAACGATCGAGCGAGCAAGGCGGCCGACAACAGAATCAGACCGCCGGCGATCAGCCACGGGAAAAAAACGGGGCCGGGCGTGTTGGGCAGGCTGCGGTTCGGGAGACCTACGGTCATCAGGCCATAGATAACACCGATGACGAGCAGGACGGCCCCAGCGATGACATCGCGCCGAATGATGGATCAATTCTCCACGGCGTCCGATGGATCAAGGCCAGCATCGCGTACGATCGCCTTGACCTTGGCATCCTCTATCCGGAGTAATGCCTCGAAAGCTTCCACCGGCAACGGATCTACGGTGAAACCGACTTCTTGGGCGAGTTCCATGAAGGCGTCGGACTCGGCCGCCCGCACCATCGCGTCGGCCAGCAGTATTTTGACCTCGAGCGGCGTTCCTTTTGGTACCGACAGGCCGCGGAAGAGATCGAACCCGGCGTCGACGCCCAACTCCGCGGCAAACGGGACCTCCGGAATCACCGGATTTCTGCTGTCGCTCAGTGTCACCAGCAGATTGAACCGGTTGGCTCTGGCGAGGCTGATGGCACCGGTAAGTGGCGCTACCATGGCGTCGGCTTCTCCACTCAATACGGTTCCGTTACGCCGCTGGATTCCGATTGGCAGGTGCACCGCCTCGCAGCCGGCAGCACTCAAGAGCGACAGCGCGCCGAGATGAGTTCCGCTACCGGTTCCCGAGTTGGACACCTTGAATCGGCTCGGATTCGCCCTGCAGTCTTCTAGGAATGCATCGAAGTCGCTCCACGGCGCCCTCGAACTAACCGCGAACACCATCGGTTGGTACTCGACACGGCCGATATGGTCCATGGCGTCGTGCCCGAACGGTACGTTGCCGAGATTCGTGACTGTCAGTATCGAAGTCGAATTCCAGACCACCGTATACCCGTCCGGCGCGGCATTGTTGATGTAGGTATAGGCAACTGCTCCTCCGGCGCCCGACTTATTCACGGGAACTACGGGCACGCCGAGGATCTCGCTCATTTCCTCAGCCAAGGTTCGCCCCTCGATGTCGGCGCCCCCACCCGCAGCGAAGGGAATCACGAATTCGATCGGTTTTTCGGGGAAGTCGCCGAGAGCGGCCGGTATCGGCAGGCTGGCAGCGAGACCCAACGTAAGACTCAGGGCGATTGTTCCGTACGTCTGCATAACTATCTTCCAGATCAGCCCGGCAGCGATGCACCAACTGCGGCAACGGCTGCTTCCGCGATGCGCTCATCTTGTTCCCAATCGCCACCGCTGACCCCAATGCCGCCGACACATTCGTCGTCAAAGAAGATCGGGAAGCCGCCTTCCATGGCCGTCCAACGCTCGGGGCCGGCCGCTAGCGACAGACCAACGGCATGGAGCGTGTCGAGATGTTGTCCCTGCGCGCCTCCTGTTGTCGTTGGCCGCCGGTTGGATGCCGAACACACTGCCTTCGTCAGCGAAGAATGAACGGTATGGAAGCGCCCACCGTCCATTCGTTCCAGCAGCATGAGGTTACCGCCGGCGTCGACGATCGCGACTGTTGCCGCGATACCCAAGGAACCCGCCTCGCCTATCGCCGCGGCCATCATCGTTTTCGCTCCCTGCGACGTCAGCCGCTTGGCGTTGACAATAAGCTCCATGTTTCCCTCTTTCTACTCCGGAGAACCGAGTTGGACAGAGAGTTCCTTGGCACAGCGGCGCACGCCAGCCAGCACGATCTCGAGTAACTTCGTCGTGGCGCGCATCTCCGGTATCGAAGAACTCACGGCCGCGATTACGGCGCCGTGATGATCGCGAACCGCCGCGCCGACGCAGACGACTCCCGTTTGGAACTCTTCGTTGTCGAATGCGTAGCCGTTGCGCCGCACGTACCGTAACTCCTCCATCAATTCTTCGATATTCGTGATGGTGCGGTCGGTAAATTTTCTGAGTCCATTCTCGGCGATAACTTTGGCGATCTCGACATCAGGCAGCCAGGCCAGGATAGCTTTACCGGTCGCGGTCGCGTGAGCCGCCGTCGATTCACTGACCGTATCGCTGCGCACCTGAATCGCGTGACTGGAGTCGAGCTTGGCGAGCATGACGAGCTCATACCCTTGCATCGTACTGAGCTGTACCGCCTCCCCGGTCTGCTGGTTCAGGCGCCGCAACTCCGGCATCGCCATCTCGACGATGTTGAACTGGCTAAACCGACGATGAGAGAGCTCCGAGACCTTGTTACCGATGAAATAAAGCTTTCCCAACCTCGAACGGCCAGCGTAACCTCGCTTGACCAATGTCGCGAGCAGATGATGGCAGGTCGAAACGTTGAGGTCCGTCCTCGCGGCGACCTCCCTGAGAGGTAGTTCCTCACCCGCGTCCGCCAGCGCCTCGAGCACGTCGAGCGCGCGGTCCACGGACTGAATCGTACGGCTCGGTTTGACCCGGGCCGGCCCGGCGCTCGTGTCCTGAAGTTGAACTGATTCTTCGCTAGCCATGTTCTTGGATGTATGGAGCCTGCGTCAGCCGATACTCACGGATACCAAGCATAGTGTCAAGAATTTTTGAGGATATGAAAAATGCGGCTGAAAGCGAATCAATTACGACGTGCCGCAGCCGCTCGAACTCCTGAGCTACACGGCTTATTGCACTTCGTTCCTACGCCGCTTCGCCGCTTGTAGAATCGACGGAGATGCCGCAAGATGCTCACAGCATATTTGATATTCTGCATAGAGGGGGAATAATGAGAAGCGATGTTTCCGGTAAGCTAACGACCGCGCTCAGCGCTCTCATCGTTCTGATGCTGAGCCACACCGGCCATGCTCATCACGGCTTCGCGAACCACTTCGACCACAGTCGAGAACTGACGCTCGAGGGAACCGTGACTGAATTCAATTTCCGCAACCCTCACGTGACAATTCATTTTGAAGTGCAGAATGGGGACGGAGAGGCCGAATCCTGGGTTGCAGAGACGGGCGGCAGCTCCGGATTTCTTCGTAGCGGCCGAATATCGCGCGACTCTCTCAAAGCCGGCGACCACATCCAGATCGTTGGGCACCCGGCACGCGTCACGGAGCAGGAGATGCGTGCCGTCGACGTAATTCTGCCGAATGGCGAGAAGCTACATATGGCCAATCCCTACGTGACGATTCCCTCCATCGGCGCCGACACTGTGGCGACGGCGCAGGAAAGCGTAACTCCGAATCTCTCAGGACTGTGGATGCCGAATCGTGGGCGGAGCGATCCGTGGCCGTCCGAACCCCCGTTCACCGAGGCCGGTCAGGCCGTGTTCGAGACCGTCAATGCGCGCGACGATCCGAGTTTGCGCTGCCTGTTTAACGTTCCCAATATCATGACGGGGATCGGTCCTTATCCGCTCGAGATCATCCAGCGCGATGACAAAGTCATGTTTCTATACGAGCAGATGCATCAGGTACGACGCATCTTTCTCGATGGGCGGAGGCCGCTTGAAGAGGACAGTATCGTCGGGCACTCCACGGGCCGTTACGAAGGCGACACACTCATCGTCGAGACGACCAATGTCCGCCCGCTCAAGAATGCCGGGCCACCGCTGCAGGTCATTCAAAGTGCGGCGCTGCGCGTGACGGAGCGATACACACGCGTCGACGATTTCCTGCAGGCAGAAATTACGATCGACGATCCAATCTACTATCGCGAACCCTGGACCGTACTGAAGGTTTGGACATGGTCACCCGATGCCGTGATCTACGAGTATGCCTGCGACGACCCGCGTTTCAATCCCGTTTTTCAGCGACAGGAGTGATGACCCATGACCCGGGCTCGCGCCCGGGCCCGGGCCCGGGCCATCAGCTACTAGTGTTCGCCCGGCGTCGACATTAGGATTTCGTACGCACCCCGGACGTTACCCTCACGCGAGAATTCGTACTCAATGAGGTGCGTGTAGGCTTCCATGAGAACGGTTTCGGCGAGTTCGTCTTCCGTCATGCCCGCGGCGATTCCGGCTGACACTGCCTCGTAGAGTTCTTCCATCCAACGCGCCTGCTCGGAGACTTGAGCTTTGGTCCCGGGGGACTCGTGGCCTGGAACCGCGATATCGAAGTCCAGTTGCTCGACCCGTCTCAACGACTCGACCCAGTCCGGCAGATAACCGCCGTCGAGGACCGTGCGCGCCGGGCGATTCGGTGTCAGAAAGTCCACGGTATAAATCGTCCGCTCGGCCGGGAACAGTACGACAGTCATGTCGTCAGAGTGATTTCTTCCCGTGTAGCGCAACTCGACCGTCTTCCCGCCAAGCGTAATAGACGCATGATCGGAGTAGTAAATGTCCGGTGGACGCACCGTTGGGCCGCCGAATCTCGCCGCCCAGATCTCGGGGCGGGACAGTGAGCCGTTTCTATCCGTGTCGCGTCGGGCGAAACCGTTCGCCACGAACCCGCCAGCCTCGGACTCCTGGATCATTCCGTCGCCATTCGCATCCCAGAGCTGTTCACGTGGCAGTAGCGGGGCGCCGTCGGCTGGGCGCTGCAGATTCTGGCGCATGTTCTCGTGACCGATGAACGTCGCCGTGTCGGCGAAGACCTCGCCGCCGCCGGCATGGTCATTGTGGCTATGACTGTAGATTACGTATTTCACTGGCAGACCGAAGCACTCGTCGAGTTGCTCTTTAAGCCAGGCGGCCAATTCCGGGAAGGTTGGATCCACGACGATGATGCCATCCGGCGTGACGAGAAACATCCCTATGTGGCGTATTTGGCGGAAGCTGTAGAGATCGCCCGTAATATTCAGGATCTCACGTTCGGGTTCGCCCTCGCCCATCCCCTGGGCATGGGTTGGCCCGGTGATGCCGCAGCTTACGGTCGCGGCGATGACAGTCAGTGTAGTTCTTATCGGCAGCATTGCAGTCACCTGTATTGTCAGTAAAAGTTTGTGATCGTCCGATTAATGTGCGACTTGATCGCATTCATATTCGAAGAAATGAGCCTCTGGATCCAGGCGGTAGAGGTTTCTGGTTTCCCAGGGTTCATGATAGTTCACGGGGTCGATGACCGTGACCCGGATCTCCAGCGTCTCCTCGTCCAGGCGCATGTATCTCTCGATGAGGCGAGTCTCGGCACTCAGAGGCAAGCCTTCCCAATGGTAAGTGGTGCCGGTCTTGAGATTGCCGGTCTCCACGATCAGCGTGTCGCCTTCCCAGCGCCCGTTAGAGTGCCCGAGCCACAGCCGCCCTTCGCCCTCGAGCGGCGGACGGCCGTCCAGAAAGATTCGACGAACCTGATGGTAGGCCTCGAAGAGAATCCACACGCGTCCTTCGGATTCCATGATCTCGATGCGTGTCGGTTGCCAGGCGATCATGCCGCGCGGCATATAGACGATACAACGCAGATACGGGTCCAGGCTCGGGTCGAAGTTGTTCTGAGTTTCCCGGCCCTCCGGCGTGAATTTCGGGTCCTCGGGCAGTATCTGGCTGTGTATGCGTTGCGCCTGCCATATTCCGGATAGATCGCCGGGGGCCGAAACGGCCGAGGTTGTTCCGATGGCGCCGAGCGCCATAGCAAATAGGCGCAGGCCGCGTGTCTTGGCTCTAGTCACGGGTACTTTCTATTCAGCCACCAGGTTAGCGGTACGGTTACTCGGTATCGTCTTCGGTCTACCGGATTGGTCCGGTTAGTCTTGTTCGGTCTCCGCGGTATTCTGCAGGAAGGGAATCGTCACGTAGGGATTGGCCATATGTAGCTTCTCGCCATTCGGCAGAATTACGTCGACGGCACGCATCTCCTGCTCCGTGACGCGTGCCGGGTGCCCAACGATCTGGATGTGGTCGCCGGCTTTGAGAGA
>PVBE011957785.1_pt1 | contig 16657 bp, 16 predicted proteins | sample 1631181 | NCBI WGS metagenome assembly PVBE01 (sample SAMN08397723, study PRJNA350692) | Marine metagenome, whole genome shotgun sequencing project. | isolation source: water | place: Pacific Ocean | collected 2012-04
CAGCTGTACCAGGTAGTTACGTCCAGTCCTGCGGGCTAGGTGCTATGGTACCCAGGAACGTTCTCCTCGTGCTCCAACCTGTAGTCGAATCAAATCCAATGAATTATGCACTTGCCGAAATGTATGTAAATTTACAAAAACTCCATGATGAAATTGGTCAAGTAGCAACTGCAAATCAGTAAAAAATGCCTCATTGCTAGGGTGACAGTCTCCAGGAGACAATCCACAAACATGATGAGCAGGGCTATTTTTGGCTTAATAATGAAGATTTAACATTTTTTAGGGAGAACGGTTCACAAAACACCTTGGTTTGGATAGTTGGTATTGGCAAGTGAATAAAAAACAAAGAAACACTGAACCCATGAATCCTGAACTCGTATTACTAAAAACTTCTCCTCTCCTAAATCTCTCCTAACTTCTCTCTCCCTCTCTCCCTCTCGCCCTCTCTTCCCCTTGAATAAAAGGGCAACACACCCCTCGGAAAAACCGAGGGGTGTGTTTTTTTAGGAATCTGATTGAAATTGATCTTTGAGCGACTGTATTCCCTTTTCGTCTCCGATAATTGTTAACTGATCATCTTTTTCAAGAATGGCACTTCCTCTTGGAATAACCGTTTGCCCCCTGCGGTGGATGAGTGCCACAAGGCAATCTTCAGGGAAACGAAGTTGCCGAATGGGTAAGTCAATCAGTGATTCGGTTGCCATGCCAATCTCAAGCCGTAATGACATAAACCGATCTTCTCGCAACAAAATTTCTTTCATTTCTTGATTGGTTGTTGAAGTAAGCCACTGCGTCATGAATCCTTCCTTGTCGACATGCCCAGCAAGTTGTGCAAGTAATCGTAAATGTTGTGAGGGATCATCTTCTGGACTCACTAAAAAGAAAAGGGCATGGATGGATTGTTCTTCATGGTGCCCGCCAAACGCATCGCCTACGTCAATCGTGACGCCATCCTTACTTCGAGCGATGACCATCATGGATTGTTCAAGATTTGGAAGCCGCAAGTGAGGAAGAGCAATGCCACCAGTGACTGGCGTTGCGCCAACACGCGTTCCATGCAGGAAGCCTTGCGACAGTGCATCTGCTGTAGTTGGCAATAAAGAAGCCAATTCTGCAGACGCTTTGAGAACAATATCTTCAAATGTATCTCCATGGGATGCGTCGACAACATTTGCTTTTGCAACAATTTCATCAAATGGGTCATGTGCTCGTAACCCCTTTTCTTTTAAAATTTCTCGGAGTTCGGTGTCAAGAGCACCAAATCTTTTTCTTCCGAGTCGTTCGAAAATGTGATAGATGGCCCCATATCGTTCGACTCGGTTTCTGGCGTATGCAAAGTACCAGACGATTCCAAGAACGACAATTCCAGTTGAGAAGAGAACGGGCATCCATCCCATGATAAAAATAATTGCGATACAAGATATCGCACCAACAATTTGTAACCATGGATAAAACGGTGATCTAAATCCGGGATCATAAGAGTTTAGTTTTGTCTCACGCATCACAATAACAGATAAGCAAAGTAATGCGAACATGAGGAGTTGAAATGCACTTGCAAGTTTTGCAATTTTCAATGGGTCTAAAAACAATATGACAATAATGATAAAACAAGCAGAAATGATGATGCCAAGAATTGGTGTCCCTTTACCATCAACTTTTCGAAGTGCTTTTGGAAGCAAATGATCACGACTCATTGCAAGTGGGTAGCGTGACGCACTTAATATGCCTGCATTTGCGACAGAGAGAAATGCAAAAATTGCTGCGATAGCCATGACCAATCCGCCGGTGCTTGAACCTGTAATGATTGAAGCAGTTGTAGATACTGGAGTTAAATTGATTTTACCGTCAACATTACCATCAACCCAGATAAGACTTTCTGTGCCACTTACGCCAACCATAACGATGAGCCCAACAATATAAATTACAATCGCTGTGCCAACGGCGAGGAAGAGCCCAAGTGGCAAATTGCGCTCGGGATTTTTAATCTCTCCCGCAACGCTTATGACTTTTGTAACACCGACATAGCTGATGAATACTAATCCTGCAGCAGAGAGGATGTTATTTGGACCCTCGTCAAAAAAACCACTGAAATTTGCCGGTTGGATGGAAAAACTTCCTGCAGTTAAAAACCATCCAAGTAGAGCAAGCAACAAGCCAACAAGTACTATTTGAAATGAGGTTGTTTTTTTAGCACCAAGGATGTTTAGCCCTCCAAAAAAAACAACCAATCCCAATGCGATAAAGGTATAAATAGATTCATCTGTTTCAGCAGGAAGGAACAACTGTATGTATGCACTCATGCCAACTAGTGCGAATGCTGTCTTCAGCAAGAGGGCCATCCAAATGCCAACACCTCCGATTGTTCCGACCATTGGACCAAGGCTTCGATCAAGAAAATAATACGCTCCCCCTGATCTTGGCATTGCTGTACCAAGTTCAATTTTGCTTAGCATAGGAGGGATTAATAAGAGTCCTGCAATCAAATACGCAAGAATTACTGCGGGGCCAGCTATCTCCGTTGCGAAACTCGGTAGCAGGAAAAACCCACTGCTGAGTGTTGCGCCTGTTGCGAGTGCAAATACACCGAATAGGCCAAGGTGTTTCTGTGTTGTAGCGAATAGTGCCATAGTGGGGTGCTACCATTATGCACCATTTTGAACAAATTCGTACCCTCTGAATTAACTCGGCTTCGTCATGGCGTGAAAATCAAGAAGTTCGTCGAGTTCCTCTTCACTGAGCAATTGTTCGCGTAAAACACATTGACGGATCGTTTCACCACTTATAAATGCTTCCTTTGCCAATTTTGCAGCGGCGTCGTAGCCGAGAACTGGTGCCAAGGCAGTGCCGACCATCAGGCTCTGTTCGACAAGTCCCTCCGCAATTTCTCGATTGACGTCTAGCCCTTGGATAAGTTTTTCATCTAAAGTCTCGGCGGTTTGAGCAAGAAGTTGAATTGATTCAATTAAACAATCTGCTATAAGTGGCATGCAGAGGTTCAGTTCTAGCAGGGATCCAATGCCACCACTTGCAGCAGTTGTAATCGAAACATCATTGCCTACGATTTTGCAGAACACTTGCATCGCAGATTCGCAGATAACCGGATTTACTTTTCCGGGCATAATTGATGATCCGGGTTGTACAGCGGGCAACGAAAGTTGGAATAAGCCACACCTTGGTCCTGAGCCAAGCCAACGAATATCATTAGCAATTTTGGAGATGCTTGTCGCAATTGTTTTTAATTCGCCGTGGGCTTCAACAACGCAGTCTCGTGTTGCTTGTGCTTCAAAGTGATTATTTGCTTCGGAAAACGAGATGCGAGTTGATTTTGACAGTTCGCGACAAACCATAGCGGCAAATTTTGGGTGTGTATTCATCCCAGTGCCAACAGCAGTGCCCCCGATTGGCATGTTTTCTGCGAGACGAACCATTGCACGCTCTGCACGTCGAACAGAATAATCGATTGAAGCTGCGTACCCCGAAAAAATTTGACCAACCCGAATCGGTGTTGCATCCATAAGGTGCGTCCGACCAATCGTTACAATCTTATCCCATTTTTTTGCCTTTGCTTTCAAACTCTTCCGCATGGATTTGAGTTTAGGTATGAGGTAATTGTAAATCTCTACACACGCGGCAATTTGCATCGCTGTTGGAAACGTATCATTTGATGATTGTCCTAAATTTACATGATCATTTGGGTGGACTGGATTCTTTGCACCTATTTTCCCCCCAGCTTCTTTGCAGGCAATATTTGAAATGACTTCATTTATATTCATATTTGTCGATGTTCCAGATCCAGTTTGAAACACATCAAGGGGAAAATGGTCCATCATGCTTGCTTCTCGATTTGGGTCATCAAACACATCAAGAATTGCATCGCACGCATCGACGATGAGTGTCGCACGACGTTGATCAAGCAAATTAAGTTTGTGATTAACAACTGCTGCTGAACGCTTTAACAATGCGTATGCACAAATCAATGAGGGCGGAAGAGTTTTTCCAGATATTGGGAAGTTAAGTAGCGCGCGTTGTGTAGATGCTCCGTATAAAACATGTGATGGAACTACCATTTCGCCCATCGAATCGCATTCGATTCGTGTTTTAAGTTTTTGTTTTGCCATTTTATTCCTCATATATTATGATGGATCTTGGTCTGAAGATGCGTCTACTTGCACTACCCCAAGTAACTCTTTCTGTTGAGGAGTGAGTTGTTCCTTGAATCGTTGAGTAATTTGTTGACGGATAACAGTTGCTGCAGTTGGATCGGTTTCTTGAAGCGTTTGCCAAGCACTAATCCATGGTTCTGGTACTGGGCGAGCATCCGCTGCTGCATCCCAAGCAGAAGCCGAAATGGCTGCAGAAAACCGAAGGGAAAGTAAATCCTCATCAACAAGCGATTCCCCAAATTCATCCAGAAGTTGCAACGCGCCCACTCCATCGCCAGTAGAAATCATAAGTGGGACAGCTCTTCTGGCGATAGCCTTTTGAGCAGCAAGGCTCTTTTTCTCTGCATTTTCCCAAACCGAACTTAATATTTGAAGACGAAGATTATTCATCTCAATTCGCTTGAGCATGTCATCTGCGCGAAGAAGAGAACTTGTATTGAGTGTAGAGGCGATAGTAAATGCAGCCAAATTCCATTGTTCGTTTTCAGGTCGATGTAAATCCATGAGTTGTTTGAACGATTCAATGCCAACGCGTTCTTGCAATGCTATCAGTGCATACTCGTACAATTCTGGATTATTAGCTCGATTGATAAGGGGTTGTGCGTATCCAGATGATGCAAACCCCTTAGCGACGGCAATGCGTACTTCTTTGCTTGGATGTCTAAGTAAGTGGACGAGTTTTTGTTGAACCGCCCGGTTGCCGAGCATTGCTTCTAGGGTTATCAGTGAGGGGCTATCATTGACACGTCTTGTCCTTTGGACAGTTTGTACGATGCGACGTTTTGTTTCGTCAGAAATCGGATTAGAATCAAGTAATACAATTAACGTTTTAGCTGCGGAATCAACGGGTGCTAATGAGAGAAGTGCAATGGTTGGTTCAATAGCCTTTAAATTTGGTCGAGTTCTGAAAAAGGCTAGTTCTTCTTCAATTACAAGTTGACTATTTTCAACAGCGAGAGAGTTTGCAACATATTCAGATAAACCGGAGACATTTATTTCTGGCAATAGTTTCGCAGCTTCAAGTCGAACAAGAGGACTAGGGTCACGAAGATGGCTGACAACAAGTTGCAATTCGTCTTCGGTTGCATCACCATCTCTAAGAAATACCGCAACCCGTTCGATACCAAATGCTCGTAGTTCGGGCAAGGAGTCACTCAGTACAGCGGGTAATTGTTCGTGTTGGTATTCGGGTGAAATGAGAGGCCAATACAAAGAATAAGATTCAAGCAACCGATGCCGAAGAGTTTCAATTGTGATTGCCCTCGATGCTTCTGAATCAGTATCGAAGGCAGAATGGTGCTTTGATTGAAGGTTTGTCGTGGGCGGGGCTTCACATCCAACAACAAATAAGCAGTAACCCGCAATCCCTAGAGTAAGAATGTTGGATGGTATATTTGCGTTCATTAGAGAGTATGAGCAGTGTATTCGATTCTTCATAAAACAAACAGATATACACACAACAAGTTCTCGTATCAAGCATACAATACGCCCTCGTATGAGTAGTTGGCAAGAAGCAGAACAACACGCAGACCGTGCATTAGAAATGTATGAACGGGGTCGCTGGTCTGAGGCAGAAGCCGAACTTCGAAAGGCGCTTGAAATTGACCCCGATCAAGGTGACTGGCACTTTAACCTTGGACTTACTCTTGAAAGAATTGGACGTGATGGTGAAGCGTTATCGAGTTACGAACAAGCATCTCGATTACTTGCTGATTCTATTGATCCACAACTCGCCGCTGGTTCAGCTTGTCTTCGATTAGGTCGGTGTGAGGATGCGATTCATTGGCTTGAAAGGGTTCTCTCACTCCAATCTCGAATAGAACTTGCGTGGGCGATGCTCATCGATGCAAATGCTTCCCTTGGACATCACGACGCTGCTGAAACAGCATTTTATATGGCTCAAGATGCACTTGAAGAACCTAGCGCGAATGTACTGGTAGCGATGAGTGGAAGTTTACTTTCAAGAACGCTTCTTGATCGAGCGGTTTGGTGTGCAAGAGAAGCATTAAAAATAGATTCAACGGTCGATGGCGGTCGGCTCCGACTCGCAAGTGCATTAGTCGCTTCTGGTCAGGGACAACAAGCGTCACAAATCCTACTTCAGGAGTTACGAGAAGAGCCCGGTAATGTTCAGGCACTACTTCTTCATGCAGATGTTCTTGCGGATTCGGGGCGTACGAATGAAGCACTCATGAAATTGCACCGAGTATTAGAGCTCGAACCGGCGAATGTCGATGCCCATATCAGAGCGGGCAATTTTGCAATGGAGGAAGAGCGATGGGAAGAAGCATTTATTGCGTGGGGACTTGTGAGACGATTGTATCCAGGTCACCCAACAGCCTGTCTTCATCTCGCTCAAGCGCTCATCGCGATGCGAAGAACAGCTGCCGCCAGTCCACTGCTACAGGAATACGTGGAACAAATGGATGAATCTTCCCCATTGAAGGATAAGATTTTGATTGCAGAATTACTTCTTGTTTCTGGCGAATCAGCACTAGCCACAAGACTCCTTGAGCCGTTACAACAAACAATTTCTGAAGGCAATCCGTTAAAAGTGAAATACCTTCGACTGCTCGCTCTATCATTGTTTGACTCAGCTAATATTGACGACGGAGCGGCGATAAGTCGAAAAGTGTTACGGTTTGAACCCGATTGCGTTCCTTCGATTCACAATCTTGCACTTGCTGCTATGAAAAACAACCGTTATCGATCAGCGTGGGGATGGGTCCGTCGAGGTCTAGCAGTTGATCCACTTGATAACGATTTAAGACGGCTTCGTTCTCGATTGATTTGGGAAGGGATGTCGAAGTTTGTACGGAAGTTCATTACAAAAAAATAACCCCTCGGATTATTCACTCATGCAATGAATAGTCCGAGGGGTTATGTAGGGTGAAGTAATTTTTTTATATTTTATTTATAGCGTGCCAGAGGTGTAAGGGAGCAAAGCCATATATCGAGCCCGTTTAATTGCTTGAGCGACCATGCGTTGCTCCTTTGCAGATGTGCCCAATCTCTTTCGCGAATAAATCTTTCCGTTTGGAGTCATTAGTCGACGTAAATCCTCAACAGATTTATAGTCGATGTATTTTTTATCTCGATTGTCCGTTTTGAGATACGTTTTGGGTTGGCTTCTGCCGTAATCTTTGTTCATGAGTGTCCTTTCGTCATGGGTACGAATGTAGCCCCACCACGAATGCGGATGAGGCGACGAGAACATGGAATTGTACAAAAACAAACAGAACACGGCAAGCGAAGATTGAGGGCGGTATCCTGCACATTCCATGGCTACAATAATTGGAATTACCGCAGATTATCATGAAAAACGCTATCGAGTCGGTATAGCCTATGCGGAGGCAGTCATGGAGGCTGGTGGAATTCCAATCATCCTTCCTCCAATGTTGAAGATGGAATCGCATTATTTGACAATTTGTGATGGTTTTGTCTTTACTGGAGGCGATGATCCTCGAATGGAGGAGTGGGGAATCGAATCAAACTCTACGACCACACCTATTTCTGAGCAGCGACAAGTTTTTGAACTTTCATTATTAAGAGCCTTGCAATACAAACCCGAAATACCAGTATTGGGTGTTTGTCTTGGAATGCAATGGATGTGTTTACTCGCTGGTGGAACCATTGAGCAAGATCTTTGCGAACCGCTTGCATCGCACCATAAAAAAAATAAACATGCAATTTCAGGTGCCTTGGGAGCAGGAGATGTGCATAGCCATCATCATCAAGCAATGACGAGTGCGGGTTCATTAACAGTTGTTGCTACTTCAGACGACGGAATTATTGAGGCTGTACAGGATGTAAATCGTCTTTGGTATATTGGTGTTCAGTGGCACCCCGAACGAACCAAAGATTTGCAACTTGGACAAGGTCTTTTTCAACAACTCGTGAGTGCAAGCACAAAGGCTAATGCGAGCATTACATGACGATTCCATCACCATTACAAACAACTCTTGAACAACTTGAGGTGGACTACACAGCGCAACATGATGTTCAAAGAGAGGGTGCGGCAACGGGGCAATTTAACACCCCACTGCTTTCCGAATTTTTGCCTTGGGGTGAAAGCGGATGTGGTGTATTAGCGACGACTGGAATTGTTGAACTTGAATACGCAGCATTGCAAAAATCAGCCGCGATATATGATGCCTCAAGCAGAGGAACAATTGAATTATCAGGGGAAGATCGGCTTGAATGTATACATAGACTCACGACACAGAAATTAGTAGATATGAAAACAGGTGAGTCTAGACTGGCTTTCATAACAAGCAGGAGAGGCGGTGTTCTTGCCGATGTCATCGTACATATATTTCCAGATACAATTTTAATTGATCTTGACTGTACTGCAGTCGAACAAGTATTTGACCACTTGAATTCGTACATCGTGATGGAAGATGTTCAAGTACAAAATACTACTGAAAACACTCATTGGTTATGGATTCTTGGGCCTGAATCTAATAAACATCTTCCGAAAGATGGCCTTCCTCTACGTTGCCAATTGAGTTTTTGGGCATCGAGGGGGTTGCGATTGCAACTCGCCCAACAAATACGGTCGCTATTTGGGAAGATTGCGTGAAACTTGGGGCAAGACCGATTGGATGGTACGCATTAAATATGGCACGAGTTGAGAGAGGGGCGCCAATGTTCATGATCGATTTTGATTCAAACAACCTTCCTCATGAAACGAGTCTCGTTCAAAGCAGAGTTCGTTTCGATAAGGGATGCTACTTGGGACAAGAAATTGTTGCAAGGATGGAATCTCTTGGACAGCCAAAGCAACGACTTGTCCAATTGAAGATGAGCGAGGATAAGCTGCCTATTTCAGGAGCTCAACTTTGGGCAGATGAAACAGGTTCTGGAACACCCGTTGGCGTTGTAACGTCAAGTGCAATAAGTCCATTAAGGGGTGGGGTACCAGTCGTTATTGCAATGGTAAGCAAAAAAAATGCTGGAAATGGCTCGTTCATTTTTATGTTTGTAGGGCAAGAGCTAGTTTCAGCTGAAATAGAAGAACTTCAATCTTCTTGTAAAGAAGATGCGTCATGAAACCCTTGCCCAAACAAATACAAATTACAGAAGTGGGTCCGCGTGATGGGTTGCAAAATCAAGCAACGCTAATATCAACAAAAAAGAAAATCGAACTCGTCGATGCATTGTCAATAACAGGGTTGAATTCCATTGAAGTCACATCATTTGTACATCCAAAATGGATTCCACAACTTTCAGATGCTGACGAAGTATTTGCAGGTATTCAGCGACATGAAAACGTGAAGTACTCCGCTCTTGTGCCAAATGAACGCGGGTGGAGCCGAGCCCTTGCCGCAGGAATTGATGAAGTCTGAGTTCTTGCAGCAGCCTCCGAATCATTTTCAATGCGGAATACCAATACCTCAATCGAAGGTGCATTAAAACGAATTCTGCCAATTGCTGAGCATGCGACAGCGTGTGGCATCGATGTCCGCGGCTATATAAGTTGCGTCACAGCGTGCCCGTACGAAGGCAAGACAAATGTAAAAGTTGTACGTTTGATTGCAGAACAGATGTTAGATATGGGCATTACGACAATAGCTCTCGGAGAAACAATAGGGGTTGCTGTACCGAGTGATATTCGCAAATTATACGACGCACTCGACGGAGTTCTTTTGCCAGAAGAATCGGTGCTTCATCTTCATAACACACAAGGAAACGCATTGGATTGTGTGAATGAAGCGATAAAGTGTGGCGTTGTGCAATTTGATTCTTCATGTGGTGGTCTTGGGGGTTGTCCTTATGCTCCTGGAGCAGCTGGAAATCTCTCAACCGAAGATCTCGTAATATTTGCACACAATCAAGGCATAGAAACAGGTATTGATTTCGATTTACTCGTATCGGCGTCACGTATCATCGAACGAGAGTTAGATTGCCAGTGACGATTGTCTGTTTACCGAGTGTTCCAAGTTGCACAAACTCGACCAAGCGAATAACTACCATCGTTTAATTGAAGTCGATACACAGTAATTTCATCATTTTCGATAACAACCGCTCTTGGATGACTTGGAAATCCAAAACAACCAGTATTGATAACAACTCGATTGTTTCGTTTCCAAATGCCAGCATGATGCGTGTGACCAGTAATGATATATGTTGCCGTTGGTGCATATTGTTCAACCCAATTTGATACAAGAGTTGGAAATCGCCACCAACTATAGAACACTCGAAACGCTGCTGGTAAAGCCAACCAGAGCATGTGAGGAAATGACGGTCTTAATGAATTGAAGGCACCGCTTGCCGCATCAAATGACGCCTTCCGAACTGCTGCAAGTTGTTCATCGAACCCATCACCACTTTTGGAAAGATATTTTTTACGTGCTTTTGCAACGTATTTTGAACGCCAATTCCAAGGGGTGATTTGGGGAAATGCAGCGTGCCCATGAAACACCAAGACACTTTTATTACAAAACCACAGAGAATCAGTTTCGCTGATTATTGGATCATGGTTACCGCAAATGAGGGTTGTCTTCACGCCATCGGTTTTTGAAAGATTGAGGAGTGTTTCTGTATGTTTTTTAGATTCAACAGACCAGCGGTTCTGGTGCGCTTCAGTTGTATCACCATTGAGAACTAATGCGTCGCACCCAGTCCAAAGTGGACGGAGTTGCTCTGCTAAAGTTATTGATGAACTTGATCTACTTAAATGTAAATCCGAAAGAATGAGAGTTTTACTCATTTATTTATCGTATGCTCGTTGGAGAAGGTAATTCCAGGGGGGGGTATTATTCGTCTTTGCCAATGGTAATGGAGTTTTTGCCATGTCGTTTAGATTGAAACAAGCGTTGGTCCGCTTTTTCTAGGAGTCCATCAATGTCTGGGGCATCCCAAGGGAAAGTCGCTAGACCACCCGAAATCGATAATACGCCAGTTGCTTCATCACCAAGTTTAGGGAATAGCGCGTTTGCAACTTGTTCGCGGAATCGACGTGCTAGTATTTCCACTGTAGTTGGATGGTTTGAGCCAGCCTCACGTGGAGGTTCAGGATCACAGAAAATAACCGCAAACTCATCGCCACCAATTCGACAAACATGATCGCCGCGTCGAATGATTGTATTTAACATCCGTACGACTTCACGAATAATTTCATCACCAGCATCATGCCCCCACCGATCGTTGTAATGTTTAAAATCGTCAATATCAAAAATCATGATGGTGAGTGGGCGGCGTTTGTCACGTGCAATTTGTAACTCTCTTGATAAACAGGTACGTAAAAATCGTCGATTCCACGCACCAGAAAGTTCGTCTTTATATGCAAGCAATTTCAACTGTCGTTGCTTTCTTGCCAACTCAAGCCAGCATGCTGCCCAATGAGACCAGCGAGTTAATTCATCACTCGTTGAACCAGTAGCCGCAAGGAACCCATGTTCTTCATGTCCATATCGAAGCGGGGCAACACGCGATGATTCTGGAGCAGAAGTATGATCATCAATAATGTTGCACGAAGCCCAGTTTGTTTGTTGCTTTAATAAATCGGTAAGAATTTTCTTGAATTTAGCAGGTATGTGCATCAGCGCACGTACTAAATCAATATCACCCAAATTTGAATCGTCTGTAATAAAATTGGTAGCGTCAGCAATTCCGAGCACTTCATCTAAATCTATTTCATGATTATCATCGACTTGTGTTGGTTGAGATTTTACATTGACAATTGCAGATGCAAGGTGAGTGGCGGTTGTATCTTCAGACACCGTTGCATCGGCCTGTGGAATTGTAGGACCCGAACCTGCAACAACGATAACCGCAGTTGGATCAACCCGCCTTATTGCATCAAGATGTTCGGTGGAATGTTCCATTAACAAATTACGATTAACAACAACAGCGTCAATAAGATCCGCAGCGCTACAAGTTGTGAGTTCACCCAAGACGTCAAAGATAGAGTGTACACATCGAACAGGTTGATCAATACTAGAAATAAGTTCTTCATTGAAAGAGCCAGCAAAAACGATTGAACTTCTAGTTTCTCGTTCTGACATTATTCATCGACCTCTTGTGGAGTTTGATCAAGAAGCATAGAGAGCTCATCAGCATCGACCGCTTCGGAGTGAACAATTGGCGATTCTTCTAATGCGTCAACAATTGCGCCATGATTTTCAATTCGTTCGATTCGCCCATCGCGGAGTTCTGAAATGACGACATGTGGAAAATATTTACGGAGTGAATCAATCATTCTCTGAATATCTTTCATTTCTTTCGCATGGATTACTATGAGTTGAAGGGATGACGAATCGCAGTTCCACGCTTGCAAACTATTTGTTTGTTGATGCAGTAAACAGATTTCAGCCATCGCAAGTGCGGGATGATGTTCAAAGGTTGCGTCAAGGGCAAATTTTTTCGCAACATGTTGGGCTGCATCAATGCGTTCCAATGGCACCAATACAACACATCTTGAAGAAAGATTGTCGTTTTTATCGTTCATGAACTTGTCTTAAAGAATACCTCGTTTCTGTTAAAACGCCAACAAAAAGTAGTGATTTCTGCCCATTATGGCCCTATTGAAGCAATACAGGCGTCTGCAATCGCAATTGCTCCGTTCTCTGTCGACTTGGACGTCATTGTTTGTCGCATTGTAAAGCGTTGTTGATGGTTTTTTAATAACTTGCAAATTGTAGATCCAGCATGTGCAAGGTTCATCGGTGTGTGTACGTAATCTTTTTCGATGAGGATTCCTCCGGTCTTTGCTAACGGCGACGCATTTGTCCTCTGGTGATCATCGCTGTGATAGGGATAGGGAAGGACAACAGCGGGGATTGCGTTTATAGTGAGTTCTGCAATTGTATTTGCTCCACCTCTTGTTATTGCAAGATCAGTTGCACCCCAAGCCAATCCCATCTCCTGAACAAAACCAAAAACTACGGAAGGCACGTCTATTTCTTTCCACAATTCTTCAACGTTCTTTTTATGGTTTGCTCCAGCGATATGTATGACTTGCCATCCTTGAAAATATGTGGGATTCTTTCTTGCAAGCGCTGGGATAAATTCGTTGATTGATGACGCACCCTGAGATGCACCAGTGACAAGAAGTGTCATCCGATGTGGATTAAGTTCGAAGGTTTTATAGCAGAGTGTTTTATCAATTGGCGCGATGACGCACTGTCTTAGTGGCGGCGAAACGAGTGTAAAGTTTTTTAATACACATTTAACGGTGGATAAAATACAATCCGCCCACCGTTCTGCAAGACGATTTGCTTTTCCAGGTGGGCTATCGAGATTTAGAAGAACGGTTGGGCAACCACATCTTCTTGCTGCGCGGAGTGCGGGTGCAGCAACAAATCCCCCCGTAGCGAGAACACATTCAATATGTTGCTCATCAATAATTTGCTTGATTTTTTTTTCTGTTTGTCTAAACCCCGAGCAAAAGTGCAAGAACTTCAACGGGCTGAGTGAAAGAGGTTGTGTAGGAAGAACAACGCACTCAAAAGGAGTCTGTCCCACCATGGTGGAGTCAACGCGTCTATTTGAGTGTGCAAGTATGGGCGTGTATCCACGGGTTTTTAGCGCTTCTGCAACAGCGATTGCAGGCGCAACATGTCCGCCGCTACCTCCTCCTGCAATCAAAATATTAGGCATGCGATGGTGTTTGAAATTGGGTTCGATGAGATGGCATTGCCATCACTGTATCGTTTTTTCGATCGATTGCATCAATCAGCCCAATACAAAATGCTGTTAACAACCAACCGGTGCCACCATTACTTAATAAAGGAAGTGCGATTCCTTTGGTAGGAACCAAAGCAGTAACAACAAGGATATTCATTCCTGCTTGGAATCCAACGGTCATCACGATGCCAAGCGCAATCAGTTGTTGAAATGTGTTCTTCGTCTTACGAATGACAGAAACACCCAAGACAACTAATCCAATATAGAGGGATGCAACTGCAAGAGCCCCAAAAATACCCAACTCTTCACAAATGACAGAATAGATAAAATCAGTCGTATCTTCAGGGAGATATCCAAACTTGTGAATACCGTTCCCAAGCCCCAGCCCCGAAAGCCCGCCACCTGAAATCGTAGACATGGATTGAAGAATGTGATACCCCGTTTCTTTTGGATCATCATACGGATGAAGATACGCTTGCAATCGAGCAATTCGATAGGGGCTAGCCAGAACTGCAATTGTAAAACCACCTACGGCGAGTGGAATCAGTGTTGTGAAATGGAGCAATTTTGATCCAGCCGCGAACAACATAAGGCACGCGACTGTAAAAATGAGCACCGCAGTTCCAAGATCCTCAACAGCGATGATGGAGGCAATCACACCAACACCTAGCATTGGTGGAACAAACCCCCTCCAAAAAGTGTTTATGCGTTGTATTTGCGTAGATCCCCACCAACCAACGAGGAACACCATGCTCCACTTTACTACTTCACTTGGCTGAAAATGGAATCCGCCGAAATCAACCCATCGGTTTGAATAATTCACTTCATGACCGATACCAGGGACATACACTGCAAAAAGCAATAAGATTCCGAGCGGTAATAACCAGAGCACAAGCGGGATTCTGAAGAGTTTTTTCTCAAACCATTGCAATGGAAATCTACTTCCTGCAAGCATGGCCACCATAGCAAAAAAGGCAAGGAGCATTGGGCGACTTGTAAGCATAGTTCGGAATGTCATTGGATCTTCTGTTACCTGCATTCCAGCAGAGTTCACCATGACAACACCAAGCATAAGCAGAGTAATCGAAATAACGATAATGCTTGGTCCAGTTCGCATATTCCTCAACTATCGACTGTATGTACCAATTAACCACACAAACCGAAGGCGTTTCGGTCATAATACGATGTTTCAAATGTCAAACCCAATAGAACGACAACCAACAGAGCGAACCATCTATCTTGAAACCTTTGGGTGTCAGATGAACGAACTTGATAGCGAATTGGTACAAGGGCAACTTGTCTCACTGGGGTATACATTTTGTCGTAGCCGTACCGATGCTGATGTTGTGTTGTTTAATACGTGTTCTGTTCGAGAGCAAGCAGAAAACAAGGTGTTAAGTCGGATTGGTGAATTGAGTGTAGAAAAAAGTGAGGGCCGAACCGTTGTAATCGGCATGCTCGGATGTTTACCCGAACGAGAGGGGAATCGTTTACTTAGGAAGTATCCACAGATTGATTTTATTTGCGGACCAAGTGAACTCGACCGATTACCAACCCTTTTGCAAAATACACTTGTTACAGAAAAATTAAGTACTGCAGAACGTGCTGCCCTACAGGGGAATCGCTCTCGCCGATCAGCGGCGCTTTCTGCAGCAGATGATAATCTTGAGTTGCTTGACCTTTCAAGAGTGTTCGACCCGGATTTTCGTCAATCGTCGGGACGGTCAGCCTATGTTCGTATCACTCGTGGTTGCAACAAGTTCTGCACCTACTGTGTTGTTCCAAATACAAGGGGTGCTGAAGTTCATCGTCCACCCGATTCGATTATTGAAGAGTGTAAAAAACTTGTGGAATCTGGCGCGGTTGAAATAACATTACTAGGTCAAACTGTTAATCACTACTGTTATACACATGGTGTGGCACTTGGAGAGAATGGTCAAGAAGTACCTCAGATTGGCCCAGGACTAACAGCCTTCAAAAAACCAACGGACACAGACCAAACGGTGACAACATTTGCAAACTTATTGCAGCGCATCCATGATGAAATTCCAAATCTTCTACGCCTTCGGTTTGTGACAAGTTACCCGATTGATTTTGGGGATGACATCTTAGAAGTCATGCGAGATTGCCCAAGGATTTGCAATTATTTACATGTCCCCGCACAATCTGGATCCAATCGAATCCTAAAAAAAATGAACCGAGGGTATACCGTAGAGGAGTATCTTGAATTTATTGACCGTGCTCGAAAAATTATTCCGGATGTTGAGATTGCAGGCGACATAATTATTGGTTTCTGCTCAGAAAGTGAAGAAGATTATGAAGCGACAAGAGAGTTAATAACAAAAGTTCGATTTAAAAACAACTTTGTGTTTCATTATTCGCCCAGACCAGGCACAGTAGCGATCAATCGGTTTGAGGACGATGTTCCCCGAGAAGTGAAAAAACGACGACTTAATGCGCTTCTTGACCTTGGAGCGAAAATAAGCGCCCAAGTACACCAGTCATACGAAGGAAGGGAGGTGGATGTATTTGTCGAGAAGGTAAGCCCCCAATCAGTAAAGCAACGGGGAATCGAATTGAAGTGGGAAGAAAAAAAAATCCAGCTTTCTGGAAGAACTTCTGGGGATCTGATTTGTGTTTTTGATGTCAATTCGGAAGCAAAAGCAAAAAAATTGCTTGGGACCATCGTGCAAATTGAAATTACGGGTTCTGCGCCATTACTCCTAAAGGGCGTGCTAACTACCACCATTTTGTCAAAATAGGGGGTTTTATGGGGGTTTTTCGTAGAATAAGATAAAAAGTCCCACTTTCATGTTGACTGAGCATTATCAGTAGGTATTCTCTTAATGCTCCAAGACATAATG
>PVBE012083051.1_pt1 | contig 16655 bp, 10 predicted proteins | sample 1631181 | NCBI WGS metagenome assembly PVBE01 (sample SAMN08397723, study PRJNA350692) | Marine metagenome, whole genome shotgun sequencing project. | isolation source: water | place: Pacific Ocean | collected 2012-04
CCAGGGCGGGGCTCGATTCGATGACATCTGTCCCGATGGGCAGATCATGATCGGGTTCGCTGGGGGCATTCGTCGAAACGCCGGCTATATCGGTCAGCTTCGGGTGCTCTGCGGCGTGATTCGAGGGGCGGCCGACGGCCTGACCACCGACAACGGCATCATCTTGCCCTCGCGCGGCGTCTTCGGTGATGGGGGCGCGGTCAACCAAACCTGCCCAGCGGGACACGCCGTGACCGGATACGGCGGTCGAGCGGGGGCTTTGGTGGATCAGCTCTTCGTCAATTGCGCCCGCCTGGAGCTCGATGACGATCGGCTCCTCCCCGGTGCTGCCCAGGCGCTCCCGCCGTCCGGTGGCCGGGGTGGCGGCGTGTTTCCCGTCGTCAATTGTGCGCCCGGAAGCTTCGCCGTGGGCGGCATCATCCGCGCGGGCGACGGCGTCGACGCCGTCGGCCTGACCTGCGCCACCCTCCGCGTCGCGCCCTAACCCTCGAGCGCCGGCATCAGACAGGCCGCAGGAGCCCAACAGAGCAGCGCTGCGAAGATCACTCGCGATAGACCGCCGCGCGAGACCGCAGACGAACCGGCCGTCTCGAATCTCTGACGCCCCGGGGTGTCCCTACGCCGGTTCACGACTCCCGTGACCTCACCGTCACGATCGAGCCCGAAAACGGATCTGTCTCCGTGGCCCGTCCTTTGCAGACCTCCTCCCCTCGGAAGGCATCTTTTGGAGGCGGAAATGAATCGATTAATCTGGATCCCTTTTCTCTTGGTGGGCTGCGGCGCAGACGCTGACTACAGCGACCCTGGGGCCCATTTTGGAGAGCGGCAAAAGGAGCTCTGCATCGCAGACCAGGACTGCGGTGAAGGCGAGCTGTGCTTCGCCGGCCAATGTGTCTTCCAAGGCGCAGCGCCGCCGAGCGCCAACGAGACGGACGGCGGGGTGGATGACCTGCCCGAAGAGCAGGAACAGCAGCTGGCGGCCTTCACCGTGCCGGCGGCCGGGGGCGAGCACGTCTGGGTGGCCAGCCCCGAGACCGACACCCTGGTGCGGATCCACGGAACGACCCTGGCCATCGACGCCATCGAAGTGGGCGATGAGCCCACCGTCGTCCGCGCGGGCGGGCTCGATGACACGGTGCTGGTACTCAATCGAGGCAGCGACGAGCTGGCCGTGGTCCACGACCCCGACGACGTGGTCTTCCATCGGCTGCCCGGCCACTTCAACGCCCTGGCCCTCGACCCCAGCGGGGCTTACGCCCTCTGTTGGTTCGACCTGTCTCAGGTACGGGCCGGGGAAGACGCAGCCTCTCTCCAAGACCTCGCGGTGGTGGCGTTGGCGACCGGTGAGATCCACACGGTCACCGTGGGTTTCCGCCCCCGGCGGATCACGTTCACCGCCGACGGGGCCACCGCCCTGGTGGTGACGGAGGACGGCGTGTCCGTCTTTCGACCCGCCGATTTGAGCGCGGACCACCTCGCCGTCACCATCCCTTTGGCCACGGGGGTCTTCGGTCAGGCGGGGCGTGAGGTGGCCATCACCCCCGACGGCGCCTACGCCGTGAGCCGCGGACCCGACGAGGCCGGGGTGACCGTGGTGGATTTAGCCGAGGGGACGCCGCGCTTCGTCAACCTCGAGGCGCAGCCCACCGATCTCGATTTGCTCCCCGACGGTCGCACCGCTTTGGTGATGTTGCGCGGGGCCGAGCGGCTCGCGTTGGTGCCCCTCGAGACCGCCGTCGCAGCGCCGGGCTCGATCCGCTACATCGACTTCGCGGGCCATGTCCTCGGCTCGGCGGCGGTGGCGCCGGCCGGGCGTTTCGCCGTGCTCTACACCACCGTGCAATCCGAAGAGGTGCCGCCCCAGGTGGCGCTCTTGGAGCTGGCGAGCGAGGTCATTGTTCATCGCCCACTGCGCAAAGGCATCGCCGGCGTGGAGGTGGCGCCCGACGGTCAGACCGCCTTCGTCCTCCACAGTAAGGCCGAGGGGGCGCCCGATCCCAGCGAGGGAGAGGCCCTCTTCCTGGCCCGAAGCTACGGCTATAGCCTCCTGGACTTACGAACGGTCAACGCCAAACTCCAGACCACCCCCGCCGCCCCATCGGGCTTGGTCTTCGCCCCGGATCGCGACGAGGCGTTTCTGATCCTCAGCGGCCCGGAGACCGCCGCTGTCCAGCGGGTGAACCTGAGCAGTTTGGCGGTGCAGACCTGGTCCCTGGGTCGGCCGCCGGAGGTGGTCGGAGTGCTGGCCTCTGTGGACCGTGCGTTCGTGACTCAGACCCATCCGGAGGGCCGAATCTCCTTCGTCAACCTGGCGAGCGAGGTGGCTGACGGTGGTCGATTAGAGACCGTGAGCGGCTACGCTTTGAACGGGAGGATCCAATGAGACGCGTCATCTTGATACTGACCCTCGTCGCCATCGGTGTCGGGTGCGATCGACACCCGTCCTTCGATCAGGAGCTCGACCCCGAGGCGCCGCACGCGCTGCGTTCCCATGTGGCTTGGGTGCTTCCCAGTCAGCAGCAAGTGACCCTACTGCACCCCGACACCCTACAGCTTCATCGCGTGGCGCTGGCCGCGGCCCCCGAGGCCGCGCACCGGGCACCGGACGGGCGAGGTCTCCTCGTCCTCGACGCTGAAGGGGTGAACTGGATCCCGGTCAGTGACGCAGGGGTGGGCGCCGCCCGGCGGATCGCGCTCAACGGCGCCTATCGCCGGGTGGCCTTTGCGCCCGAGGCCAATCGCGCGGTCCTGTTCGGCGAGGCCGGCAGCGGCCGGGCGGCCCTGAGCAACCCCAATCAAATCGCAATCGTCGATTTGGACACCGGTGAGGCCACCGAGCGCACCCTGCGGAGCTATGGTTCGGCACCTCAGACTGTGGCCATCGGCCCCGCCGGCCCCCTCGCCGGATTCGACCGCCAGCTGGCTTGGCTGCTGGCCGAGCGATACCTCGCGGTGCTCGACCTGACGGCCCCCGCCGCTCCGGAGGTGGTGGTTCACCTCGTCTTGGCCGACGACACCCGCGAGGTCACCCCCACGGAGATGGCCTTCGCCGAGGTGGACGGGGTCCAGACGGCCTTCGTGCGGGCTCTCGGCAGCGACGACGTCTTCAGCTTGGTCTTTCCCGACGAGGCCGCCGTGGACGCAGTGCCTCGACCTTATTTGAATCAATTGGCCGCCGCGCCCGCACCCTCGGATCTGGTGGTGGACACCGTCGCCGACGGTCAGCGGGTCTTCACCGCAGGCGCCGACATCTTGAGCATCACCCACCCCGCCACCGGGCGCCGCACCGCCGTGGAGGTGGGGCTGCCGGCCAGCCGAATTCTGCCCTTCAACGCCCCGCGGGACGATGATTTGGTGCAAGGGGACGGGGCCTACGCGCTCCTCTGGTCCGAAGGCAGCAGCGCTGTGGTCTTCGCCGACCTCGATTTGGTGGAGCGTCGCGGCGGCCGCGCGCTGACGCCGCTGGTGCTCTCGGCGCCCATCACCGGGCTACAGCCGCTCCCCAATCGCCGGGGGGCGGTGGCGCGCTTGGGTGACATCGGGCTGGCGCTCTTGGACTTCGAGGCGCGCACCGCCACCCCCCTGATGGCCAGCGGGCGGCTCGTCTCCCTCGTCGTGGCCGCCTCCGGAGATCGGATCCACGCCTTGGTGGAGGACGGTGATCACGCCCTGGTGACCATCGACACCGACACGGGGGCCTCCACCGCCACGCCGCTCTCCGGCGGCGGCGTCCTTCTCCATATCCCGGGGGTAGACCGCGCGATGGTGGACCATCGCCATGATTGGGGGCACATCAGCGTGCTCCGAGACGAGACCATCACGGAGCGCGACGGCGTGTTCCTGGAAGGCGCCTTGGACCCATGAAGTACTTTCTCTACCTCATCATTCTTCTCTCCCAACCGGCCCAGGCTCAGCCTGATTGGCGACTCAGCCTACGGACCGGTCAGTCCCTCTACCTGGACGCCGGCTATGGCCTCGTCACCGACTCCCCGCTCCACTCCAGCGGTGAGGTGAGCCTCGACTACCTGGCGTTGCCCCTCTCTTCGAAGAGCAGTCTGGGTTTGGGCGCCGCCTATCACGTCAGCGGGCTCGACGGGTCGGTGTACGGTGATGTCGAAACCCGACTCATGCTCAGAAGCGCTCGGGCCCACGCGCTCTACCGCTGGGCGGCGAGTGACTCCCTGGCCGTCATCGGCCGGGTGGGGGCCGCCCATCGAACAACCCGGATGACCCTCATCGATTTGTCGCGCGAGCTGGACGTCGAGGTGGACCATTGGGGTGTTCACGGCGGTCTCGGGGTTGACTATCTCTTCGGTGAGCCCTCGCCGGTGGACATGGACCAATCATGCCTCGGGCTCTCCCTCGAGCTCACCTATTCGCACTTCGCCCCCCTCGATTTGACCGCCGGCGGCACGCCTCTCGGGGCTCTCGACCCCTCGGGGCCGGGATGGTTGATGGGCTTGACCTACGTCTGGTGATCCTCCGAGCGGATCCCTGAAAAGGGACGCTCGGGCGGCGTGGCCGTGAGCGCGAGGTTTTTGGGTCCGGGTCTGTTAGCATGAGCGCCCGACGCGGCGAGGGGCCGCGCACCTCAGACCCGCGGACCTGTCCATGAGCCGATTCAACAAAGTCAGTGAGTCGCCCACCAACCCACGCGTGGGGACGAAGCGCCGGCGCTTCGACGTCGCCGACCTGTATTCGGGCCCCCTGGGCGACGTGAGCGAGAGCGCCGAGGTGGAGGCCGTCCCTCTCGACGAGAAGCTACGCCAGGCCTACTTCTGGATCGTCAACAAGGCGATCATCAGCCCCTTCTACGACATCGAGTACCTCGAGGACCCACCGCCCACCTTCTCCCTGGGCGAACGGAAGGTGAGCGTGACGCTCCCGACCTCTCAGAGCTACTCCAGCTATGTCTTGATGCCGCTGCTCAACTTGGCCGTGCGACGTCGGTGTCTGCTGGTGGGCGGACCCGGGCGAGGGAAGACGGTGATCGCCACGCTGCTGGGCATTATGTCCGGCTACACCCTCAAGGAGATCAAGAAGGGCATCCAGCACGGTCAACCTCAGATGACCATCGCCGATCTCTTGGGTAATCCGCTGCCGTCGTCCATGGTCAACGCCAAAAGCATGGACGACATCGTCATCGCCTGGCGGAAATGGCTGGGCATGCGGGTCAAGATCATCGACGAGTACAATCGCATCCCGACGCGGACCCAATCGGCCTTGCTGACCGTCATGGCTGACAACTACGCCGAGGTCTATGACCAGATCTTCGAGTGCCCCGACGCCGCTTGGTTCCTGACGGCCAATGACGACGCCGGCGGCGGGACCTACCAAGTCATCGAGGCGCTGAGCGATCGCATCGACATCGTGGTCAAGGCGCTGCACTTCAACACCCGGTTCATCAGCGAGCTTCTTCAGCGCATCGAGGAGGGGATCAGCCCCGAGGACATGGTCCCGCCCGAGATCGTGTTCACCGAGCCCGAGTTGGCGCGCATGGAGAAGGAGGTTCGGCAGGTGCCCATCTCCGATTCCTTACGCCGACGGATCGAGTTTTTCGCCTCGGAGTTGGAGTTCTTCGAGCCCGGTGCGCGACAACTGGAGTACATGACCAAGGACACCATCAAGGTGGCCGGCGTCCCCTTTGAGTCCTTCTCTGACGCCGACGGGGGCACCTCCATCGGGGGGCAGACGCGGAACGGGTTGAGTGTCCGGGCCCTGATGACCTGTCTGGTCTTCGCCAAGGCCCTCGCCTACTTTAGGGGGAACGCCGAGGTCACCTTCGACGATGTACGACAGGTTCTCCCCTTCGTGCTCCATGACAAGCTGGTCCAGAACCGGGACGCGGCCTTCTTCAACAACAGCGAGAACGAGGCGCTTCGCAGCGATTTAGTGAGCTGGATCCGCCACCTGTTCGATCGCAGCAACCAGGAGTTCGACCGGCTGGGCCGGGAGCAGGATGACCCGGTCGCCGCCCTCCTGACTCAATTCGAGTCGGGCCTCGAAGGCCTGGAAGAGCGCCAGGTGGAGAAGCGATTGGCGGCGATCGAGCGCGTGCTGAGCGGGATCGAGAAGGGGGGCAAGCTCTACGGACACCTCTTCGACGATGTCCTCACCCTCAAGTACCTGCACCAGCGCTACACCAATTATCGCGCGTGGCTGCGATGTCGCGGGTAGGGTCGCGCCTCGGGGCGGTACTGGCCGACCGCCGGAAAGCGTTGAACATCCGCTTTCGTCGAGAGGGTCGCGCCGTCGATCATGACGCCTTCTACGGCTATCTCGAGCGGACGGTGAACCCCATCGTCGAACAGGTGGAGGGGGACGTCGCCGCCCTGGTGGAGGCGCTCTTCGACTTGGGCCTGGCCGGTGTGCGTCGCGGCTTGATCGGTCAGTCCGAAGCGAGCCCCTTCGAGACGAGCCTCCAGACCTATCTCCCGCGACTGCCCCTGGGCGATCCTCGGCGGATGGTCACCAGCGTGGGCAACGCGTACGACCGCCTCCGAAACGCGCTGTCGGAGGCGGCGGCCATCCACTGGCTCACCACCCTGGCCGACGTGACCGAGGTCGTGCCCGATGTGCTCGAAGCCGGTCTGATCTTGGCCTGGACCCATGGCTTGGCCGAGGCGAGATCGGCGGCGCTGTCCCATCTCGCGGAGTTGGAGCCTGCCGTCCGGCACCGGCTCGTGGGGGTCGAGCAGATCGATCCTGACCCTGGTCGTCGGTTCGCGCCGCTGGGCGCCGAGAGCGCCCTCGGCGCCCCCAAGGTCATCACTCACCTGGGTGGATTCCTGGGCTTCGGCGGACCCTTTTCGGCCCCGCCGGAGGTGCGGTCTCTCGACGGCCGCCTCTACGCCACCGATGGGGAGGTGGTTCGGGAGATCTTCGCCGACGTCTTCGGCGCCCGCCTGTGTCGCGCCCCCTCGGCCACGGTGCTCGAGCTCCTGGACCACGGACAAATCAACGACGGCGTCCGCGTCACCCGCTACGGGACCGTCAAATGGGGCAAACAATCCGCCAAGCTCGAGGCGCTCGAAGGCGCGAGCACGATCGCCGCCATCGACGGACTCGCCGCCGTCACCCTCAAGCGCAGTCACTTTGTGTTCATCGTCGGACGGACGCCGGAGTGAGCGAAGAGGCGCTCGAGACCAACGTCCTCGACGAGATCGAGGACAAGTTTCGGGCTGCCTGGCCTCGGGCGTTGCGCGCTTTCAGCCCCTATACGCGGCTCTTTCCCCCCATCTATTGTCGCACCGAGGCCGAGGAGAAGCGTGAGGGGCTGACCGGCTCCTTCGCCATGATTCGGATGCGGGACGATCGCATCGTCATCAGCGTTCGGCAGCTCGCGGAGCGGGGTCTCGGCGAGCACGGTCACGCTATCCTGGCCCACGAGGTGGGGCACTACGTCCACGCGCCGGGGACGCTGCTGGAGCACATCCGGCTCCATGACCGCATCAAACGCACCGTGCCCGTGGAGGTGAGGCAATACGCCGGGGTCATCGCCAACCTCTACACCGATCTTTTGCTCAACGACCGTCTCCAACGAAGCTGTGGGGTGAACATCGCCGCCGTCTACGAGGCGATGAAGGTGGAGGAGTGCGGCGATCTCTGGACCTTCTATACCCGCATCTACGAACGACTTTGGGCGCTCCCGGCCGAGACCTTGGGGCCCAGCGCCAAGTTCGAGATCGACGCCGACGCCGAGCTGGCCGCGCGCCTGATCCTGTTGTTCCGGAAGCGCTGGCTCGACGGGGCCGCGCCCTTCGCCAAGCTGGTGGCGCCCTATTTCGAGAAGGAAGAGGGGGAGCAGGCCATCTTGCCCGGTTGGCTGGACATGGCGGGGATCGACATCGGCGACGAGATCCCGGACGGCTTGATCGAAGACGACTTCAACCCCGACGACGTGATCCACCCGGCCCTCGACGAGCGTCTGACCGCGGGGGGAATGCTCGAGGACGAAGAGGCCGCTGATGACGACGCCGAGGGCGACGAGAGCGAGCCGTCCGCCGACGCGCGCTCGCTCAAGGGGGATGGGCGGCCCGATAAACGCACCGTTCGACGGGGGCCCAAGGCCTTCTTGGACATGCTCCGGAGCGCCGGCGTTAAGCGGGACCCCAAGGTCTTGGTGGCCCGTTACTATCGCGAGCTGGCCATGCCCCACGTCATCCCGTTCCCGGCTCAGCGCATCGAGCGCGCAGGCGACCCGCTGCCGGAGGGCTTGGACGTGTGGGAGCCCTCGTCCCCTTTGGAGCGGATAGATTGGCTCCAGACGATGATGCGGAGTCCGGTGGTCATCCCCGGTGTGACCACCGTCGAGCGGAGCTATGGGCGCACGGAGGGGGGAGAGCCGGAGCTCCGTCCGCCGGATCTCTATATCGGTGTGGACTGCTCCGGCTCCATGGGGAACCCCGCCTATAAGTTGGCCTATCCCGTCTTGGCGGGGGTGGTGATGGGCTTGAGCGCCCTGCGCGCGGGGGCGCGGGTGATGACCTGTCTGTCCGGGGAGTGGCACGGCAAGGGCCGCCATCTGCAGACCGACGGGTTTATTCGCGACGAGGCCAAGATCCTCGGGGTGCTCACGGATTATTTGGGCAGCGGCTGCTCCTTTGGTTTACCGCGCCTCGCCCAGACCTTCGCCGAGCAGCCGCCGCGCCGTCGGCCGGCCCATATTCTCGTGGTCAGCGACAGCGATCTTTTCAGCGAGATCGACGGCACCCGCGACGGCTGGAAGATCGCGAAGACGGCCGTTGAGCACGCCGGGGGTGGGGCCACGGCGGTGCTGCGATTGCATCGGAGCGCCGGCTATGACCGGTGGTTGGAGAAGCTCCAAGGGGCCGGATTCGAGACGCATCTGGTGAGCACGGAGGAGGAGATGGTGGCCTTCGCCCGCGCCTTCAGTCGCCGCAAGTTTCACTTCGAGTGAGGGTGTCGTCGAGACGCGAAAAGAGGCATATCTAGAGTTATGAGAGAGGCGAGCGTAGAGCGATTGTGTCGACGGCTGGCGGAAACTCCGGCGGCGTTCTTGCGGCCTGTGGTGGCCGGCAAGAAGGGCGATATGGTCCACGTTCAGGCGGTCATCGCCGACTTTTTTCGGGTGCGGTCGACCCGAAGCCCGACGCTCTCCGAGTTGGAGGTTTTTCAGCGGCCTACGGATCGCAACAAGAAATCCAAGCGGCGCAAAGCGCGGCATCTTCAGCTGTCGCTCATCACGTCTTGGCTCCTGGCCGACGAGGTCTTCGGACGGCTGCCGGACACCCGTCTTTTGGAGCTCTTCCACAACGGGCTCAAGGACCTGAGCGGCCTCGTTATGCCAAGGGCCTTCCTCGAAGACGCAGACCGTCGCGAGGAGCTCGTCCGGGTCTGTCTGCGAAAGTTTAAGATTCGGCCCAAAGGCGAGACGCGCGTCGACGCGGACGATCGCTTGGAGACGCTCGACAGCGTGCGTCGGGATCGATTGATGCGACGGGCGCGGGCGCGAGAGAAGGAGCGCGAGGCGGAGCGTGAGCAGCGTCGCAAGGAGATCGAGGCGATCCGAAAGAAAGAAGAGGAAGAGCGGCGTAAAGCGGCCCGGAGCACTTTCGAGGACTGATGAGCGAGATCCCCGACGATTGGCGCGAACGCGCCCCGATGATGGACGCCCCCGCGTGGGCCGGCCTACGCGATGTACTCCAGCACGTGGACGCGCCCCGGTGGAACCAGACCATCGGGGATCGAGTGGACGCCCAGGCCCTGGAGGGTTTGGAGGCGTTCCGGGAGCAGATCGCCCAAAGCCCCCTCTCGGTGGAGATCGCGCCCGGCGACTCGACGTTGGCCTGGCTCGACGCCATGCGGCCGCGGCTCATCGGTCTCGACGACTTGCCCTACGGCTTTGACTTGAGCCGGGACTTCGAGGCGCTGCCCACCTGCAGCCGCGAGGACATCGTTCGGCGGCCCGAGGACATCGTGCCCCGGGATCTCGGTCTGGACGACGCCATCATCTACTCCACCTCGGGCACCACTGGGCACCCGGTCATCATCCCCAGTCACCCCGGCTGTATGGTGAAGAACTTGGCCCACCTCGAGCTCTTGGGCCGCCTCCACGGCGCGCCCATCGAGCCGGTCCGGGGGGCGCCCACCATGCTCAACATCTCGGCTCAGCAGCGCACCTATGTCTTCGCCTGCGCCATAGCGGGTTGGAACGGCGCCACCTTCGCCAAGATCAATCTGTCGGCCCATGACTGGGGCGGCGGCGGCGCTTCACGGCATCGGTTCTGTGGTGATTTCGCGCCCCAGGTCATCGCCTCCGAGCCCCTCACCATGGCTGAGATGCTGCGCCTGGAGCTGCCCGTCTCACCGCGACTCTTGGTGTCCAGCGCGGTCACCTTGACCCCGGCCCACGCCGCCCGGGTGGCCGAGGGCTTGGGTTGCGCGGTGGTGGACCTCTACTCTTCCACTGAGACCGGCCCCATCGCCGCCACCGTGCCCGGCGTGGACGGCCACGCGATCCTTTTGCCCGATGTCTACGTGGAGGTCCTCGACGAAGACGACAATCGGGTCCCCGACGGCACGCGGGGGGAGTTGACCATCACCGGAGGGCGGAATCCATTTCTGCCCCTCGTGCGTTATCGCACCGGTGACTACGGAAAGCTGGGCACCGCTCGTCTATCGGACGGGCGGTCGGTGCGGGTGATTCGCGAGCTGGAGGGGCGCGCGCCGGTGATGTTTCGCGCCCAGGACGGTCGGCCCATCAGCTCCGTGGACATCGCTCGAAGCGTGCGCCCCATCGGCCCCTTCGTGCAGCACACCTTTCGGCAAAGCGCCGACGGGGCCGTCGAGCTCCGACTGCGCCCGATCCCCGACATCCCCGTCCCCCTCTCCGGCATGGAGCACGCCCTACGGAGCCTCTTCGGCGATGACGCCGACATCTCGGTGGTGCTCGACGAGCAGCTCGGGTTGGGCACGGGTAAGCCGATGACCTGGCAGAGTGACGTCGATTGAGGCCCCTTTCGGCGCTGAGGCGGTCACTCCTCGGAGACCGTTGACCGCGCCGGCACTGTGACCCCTTCGACCTCACGCTCTTCATCCCCGAAGTTGATCCGCACGACTCCCGTGGGGGTCACCCATCGGCCGGGCACCCGGTGCTGACTCTGCATACCCAGATAGTCGAAGAGCGCCGCAGTCAGCGTCTCTGGAAGAGTGTCCGGGACCAAGGGATCGGGGAAAGACGGCACACCTGCGAGGGCCGTGGCCACCATCTCCGGTGAGAACCACGCCCGGCGCTCTTCGGGCAGAAGGCGGAGGTCGTCGGACAAAAACCAGGCGCCGCCGGCGAAGGCCGCGATCCAGCCCCCGGTCTCCACCTCGGCCGGGGTCATATCCCGCAGCACGGGTGGGTCACCGTCGCAGAGCACGGCTCGGCAAAAAGGCCATCGACCGGCGATGGTGCGGGCCTCACCGGGCAAGAAGAACCAGGTGGCGCCGAAGTTCTCCACGGCGATATCCGGCCCGATTCGCCACGCATCGACGAGGTCGAAACCGGCCACAGCCGGCGCCCCCACGGCCAATAGGACGGTCTCTTCGCCCGCCGCCTCGCGGATGATGGTCAACGCTCGTCGGTAGGCCTCCATCCCCGTCATGGGTTCCACTCGACCGCCCTCGAAGGTGCCGGCGAAGAGGAAGTCGATCTTGAGCAGATCGAAGCCCCAGCCGACGACGCGGGTGATGGTCTCCCGCAGATGGGCCGCCGCCTCCGGGTGCGTCACGTCGAGGATGAGCATCTCCCCCTCGTTGGCGTGCGAGTAATAAGCGTCGGCGATCAGCCACTCGGGATGGGTCGTCGCGATCTCCGACTCCGGCTCTACCAAGAGCGGCGCCAGCCAGATGCCGGTGGTGAACCCTTGGGCACGCAGCGTCGTCGCGACCCCGTCGACCCCCTCGGGGAACTTGTCGTTGGGGTGCCAATCACCCCACGCGCGTTGCCACCCGTCGTCGATGACGATGCGCAAGGGGGGTGTCCCCTCGGGGAGCCGATCCTCCAGGATCTCCGCGGCCAGCGTCGCGTTGGCCAGCACCGCCTCGGCGTCCACCGTGTTCCACAGCTCGTACCAAGAGTTCCAACCGGCCTCCGGGACCGCCGCCGATGTGGCTCGAGTGGGGACGTGGTCTCCGTACGCCGTCAGCAGCGCGTGTCCATCCTCACCGAGACCGAGATACCAGGTCTCTCCCTCGATCGTTTCACCGGCCGCCAGCGGAATGGACTCGCCGCTCCCGCCGCTGATGAGGCGCAAACTGAGGTCGCCGTCGACGCCGTAGACTTGAACCCAGGACTTGAACCGATCGGCGCTGGTGGCGCCGGCCACCAGCAGGGCGTCTCCTTGGATGAAGCTGTACCACCAGGATTGTTCGGGGCCATTGCGAATGACCTCGACATCCCCCAGGGCCGAGAGCGCCGCTTCGAGAGCGGGGTGGGCGTCGGAGCCGAGGGCCAAGACCCCCGTTTGGGACCAAGACTGGAAGCCGTTGGACAACCACGCGCGGGCGCCGGGCAGAGTGGCGCCGCCGCTCCATCCCAGCGCCTCTACGGTCAGGTCTGCCTCAGTGGTCAGCGTCAACCGGACCTGACCACCGTCGAGGGCCACGGCGCGTACGTCGCCCACCCCATCGAAGGCGCATTGCAGGGTCATGGGCTCGCCCACGACTTCGCAGGCACCGGCTTCGGTCCACGCTCCGTCGGCCTTCACCGTGGGTCGGAGGGTGAGCGCCGCCCCCTCGCAGCGCAGGGTCAGGCCGTCCGGGCTCCAGGCCCAGGAGGTCTCCGTACACGTCGAACCCATCGGTCCCATATCGAGTCCAGCCTCGGCCGCCCTGGCCGCATCCATTGGGCCGGCGTCCATCTCGGGTGTTGGGGGTGAGGTGTCTGTGGTCGTGGGGGCGTCGTCGCAGCCGCCCATGAGCGAGAGCAGCGTCAGCGCCCAGAGGGCACGGGAGAGTCGTGTGTGTTTCATGGCGCCGATGATGAGCACCCGTGTCCAATTGAGCAAGGGGCCAACACGACCGGCTTGTTCAATCAATCCCGGCTCTGGGTTCACTTGGAAGGGCTAACGTGGGGTCTGGTGGACCCACCCGGTTTTATGAGTGTGTCACCTGTAGCTCACGTTGGGTCTTCTTCGGCCGCCCATTTGTTTGTAAGGCACTGAGTACAAATGCTTTTGGTGTTTTGGTGACTTTGGCACGCAGCGTGCAGTTGACCGGTGGGTAGACAAAAAACGGAGGTCCCCGTGACTTACTCAAACTCTATTGGCCGTCTCGCGTTGCTGCTGGCGACGTTGGGTGCCCTGGGCTGCGCCAAGGGCACGATCAGTGAGCCCGTGGATCCCGGAGAGCCCACCCAGGGCGAGAAATGGCGGCCGCTCTTCGTCTCCAAGTCCGATGTGGGCCGTGCCGGCGTCGAGGTGGCTGTTCAGCTCGTGGAGTTGGCGCCCGGCGAGACGCCGGAGCAGGCCGCGATGCGCGTCTTCGGCACCCCGATGCACGGCGATGTGGCCGGTCTATTGGGCGGCAACGGTCGGCCCATCGACCACAGCCCGGCGCCCGCGCCGGCGGATGGCGTAGCGGTGTGTAACGATGCCTGTCGTTTCGCCAATGACGGGGTCTGTGACGAGCCGCGACATTGTGCCACCGGCACCGACTGCGGGGACTGCAGCAGCTCGCGACCCGGGTCCAACCCGAACCCGAACCCGAGCCCCAACGCCTGCGATAATTCGTGCGCGTACGCCAATGACGGGATGTGTGACGAACCGACATCCTGTGCCGAGGGCACGGACTGTGCGGATTGCCGGGGCAGTCAACCCGAGCCGAGCCCGCCACCACCACCGACGCCTCAGCCGAATCCGGGCCCGGTGGGGCATCAATGCCTGGACACCTGCCGCTACGCCAATGATGGCGTATGCGATGTGCCCACTTACTGCGCCGTGGGCACGGACTGTAATGATTGCAGCGGGCGGGGGGCGCCGGTCCCGCAGCCTTCGCCTTCACCCCGGCCCACCCCGAACCCCAACGGCTGTGATGACAGCTGCCGCTACGCCAACGACGGTGTCTGCGATGTACCCGATCACTGCGCCTCGGGCTCTGATTGCACCGACTGCGGTGGTCGCGAGGCCCCCGCGGCCCCGCCGACCCCCCAACCACAAGACAACCCCAACGGCTGCGACGACAGCTGTCGCTACGCCCATGACGGCGTGTGTGATGTACCCGATTATTGTCCCGTGGGCTCTGATTGCAGTGACTGTGGCGGTCGATCGGCGCCCGCGACGCCCCAGCAGCCTTCACCCGAACCGGGGCCGGCCGCGCCCGCCGGGCCGGACAGCTGTCGCTACGCCCGTGACGGTGCGTGTGACGAACCGCGATTCTGCGCTGCAGGCACCGACACCACCGACTGCGCCGCGCGGGGCGGCGCCCAACCCAGCCCCAACCCGGCCCCCGATAACGGACCGGACAGCTGTCGCTGGGCCGGTGACGGCGAGTGCGACGAGCCTAGATTTTGCGCCGTGGGCACGGACTCCACCGACTGCGCCGGGCGGGCCGGTGGTCCACCGAGCCCCCCGAGCCCGGGTGGATGCGACGACAGCTGTCGCTACGCCGGTTACGGCGTATGCGACGAGCCTGTCCTTTGCGCGGGCGGTACGGATTGCAGCGACTGTGGTCAGGGCGGGGGTGGGGCGACCCCTCCGCCTCCAACTCCGCCTCCACCTTCGCCCCCTGCCGGCGGGAGCTGCGACGACAGCTGTCGTTGGGCCCATGACGGTGAATGTGATGATCCCGGCCTCTGCAGCCCGGGCACGGACTGTGGGGACTGCGGCCAGGGCACCCGCGCCGCCGTTCAGCCCAAGGCGCGGGAAGACGCCGGGAAGAAGAGACCCGAAAAGATCACCTTCGCCGCGTGTTTTGCCGAGGGGCACGAAGGGATCTGTCGCCCGGAGCCCGAATGCATCGGCCGAGGTGTGCCCGGCGTGTGCCCCGGCGGCGCTGATTACCGCTGCTGCCTGCCGGCGGATATTGAGCCGACGACCCGGCCTGGTTTGGGCCAAAGATGTGATACGGAGGGCTTCGTGGGTCTCTGTGTGGTCATGGGAGAGTGTGGTGCAGTGGGCTTGACGGGCCCCTGCGGGAGCGGGTTGCACTGCTGCGCCGAAGACGGCGTCAAGGAGAAGGCCGCCGTCACGGGCACCGTCGCGCTGGTCGCTTTCGGCACCCGAGCCGTGGTCTTCGCTTATCGGACCTATCGGGCCTATCGCGCGACTCGCACGGCCATCGGGGTGGTCCAGACCCTCAACTCCATGGGCCAAGATGTTCAGGTGGAGGTCACCACCAACGTAGGCTCGATCACCGCCGCCCGTGACGGCGCCTTCGGCGACGGCCGCGCCGTTTTGGGCAGTCAAGGGGTGGGCTCCATGAGCCGGGACTACTTCACGGATCGCGCCCGGGAGGCCACATCACAGGATGGGCTGACTTGCTCGCCGGCGACGCGCACGCGCCTCAACGACCAGAAAAACTACAACTGCAAATACGGCGGGCAGCGCCACTGCCCCACGAAGGCGCCTTGGGAGCAGGGTGGGCTCTCCTGCGAAGAGATTCAAAATCGACTCCGTCGCAGCTCTCGATGTGTCAACGATCGACGGCGCCTCAATGACGTCTGCTATGGCGGTCTCGGCCATCCCGATGACAATAATCAGCGCGGCGATGGAGACCCGCCCCTCGACACCGATATTCGCGCCGTCCAAAAGTGTCAGCAGCAATATGCGGCGCACTGCACCGACTAACGGCGCGTCGCCACGGCCCTCAGTTTGAGGCCCGCGTGGAGCGCGTCCAGGCCCAAGAGAGACGCGCCGCACTCGAGGGCCAGGCGAGTCTTGTGGCGGCGCGACGTGGGGCCGACGGGCTCGAAGTTGTTCTGCACTTGGCGTCGGACGGCGCGATTGTGGGCCAGCCGTCCGGCCAAGTCGAAGTCACCTTGTGGGCGGGTCTCCAGGACGAAATCGCTCTCGGAGGCCGACCCACGGACCACCATGGCCGATTCGGGGCGCCCCTTCTTACGCACTCGAGCCGACATATAGCGGATGGCGAACCCGATGCGGGGGATGTCAGCGGTGTTGGGTCCGGACCCGTGGACCAGCATGATGTGGTGCAGCGACATCTCCCCCGGCCCCAATACGAGGTCGGCGATCTCCGGCGTCATCATCTCCTCGGGGATACTCTGACCGCGGGTCAGCAGATTGTTCGGGTGGTGAGTGTCCACGTGGGCCAATTGCGGCCCGCAGTGACTCCCGGGCCGAACCGCCACACACCCGGACTCGGTGGTGCTCGGGGTCAGGGCGATCCAGGCCGTGACCACTTCATGGGGATCGAGCCCCCAATAGGACGCGTCTTGGTGCCAGGAGACGAAGGTGGGGTGGCCCGGCCCTTTGATGAGCAGATTGCTGGTCCAACAGAGAAGATTGGGCCCGAGGACCGCCTGGACGGCGTCGAGTACTCGGGGGTGATGGACCAATCCGTCTGCCCAGCGAAACATGAGATGAAGCTTGTGCTTGAAGTGCCGGGGAAGCTCGGCGCCGTCGAGTCCGGCGAGGGCCAAGACCTGCGCTCGAGCCGCCACAGTCTCGGCCTCGTCGAGGACGGGCAGG
>PVBE011817644.1_pt1 | contig 16654 bp, 14 predicted proteins | sample 1631181 | NCBI WGS metagenome assembly PVBE01 (sample SAMN08397723, study PRJNA350692) | Marine metagenome, whole genome shotgun sequencing project. | isolation source: water | place: Pacific Ocean | collected 2012-04
CCTTGATCTCCCCGGTTTCCTTCACCAGTAGCTGGGTGGTCACGTAGAGCGGCTGGGAGAAGGTGATCTCCTTCTCTCGGCACACCTCAATGGAGTGCTTGGGGTCCTTGAACTCGTGGTCCAAGAACCGCAGCTCAAAGCGATTGCCCGTGAAGTCCTCAATGGGCGAGACTTCATTCAGAAGGTCCCGCAGGCCTTCCCCGCAGAACCAGTCCATTGCCTGAAGCTGGATCTGCAGGAGGTTCGGGACCTCCAGGATCTTGGGGATGCGGGAGTAGGACTTGAATTCGACAGCGTGACCATCTTGGGCCGTGGTGAGGGCCATAAGCGATTGCGCTCCTTTGCGTGCGACGTCAGTCGGTCCGGGATGGGGTCCGGACCGGTTCACCGCGTGAACCGGTGGGGCGCCCGACGGGAGTCAGGCTCGCTTCCGAGGACGTGAAGGATCCAGTGTGACGGGAGAGGCGCCAGTGCGATGGAGTATCGTGGGAACTCGCGGCGGATAGTATTCCCTCAAGCAAGAAGAAGCCTCCGTCGCGCTCAGGGAACGTCAGGATGCGGTGGGTCAAGGTACAATCCATCCTGCAAACGGATAGGATAAAGGGACATCGCCAAGTTGTCAAGGGGCGGAAGCCCCCAAATCCATATCGCCCGGACGCGGGATGCCCCAAACCCCGCCGGACCCCGGCGCTCAGGTCCTTCCAGCGGCCCCGCCGCCAGGGCATTCGCTCCCCTTCGGTCGAAGGGGAAGGCGCCGGCCGATGAGTCTCCACGCAGCATGGAAACCTTGCTCTCTGACGAAACTCGTGGCATACTGGCAGGGAAGAGCCGCAGGTCGTCGAGGCCCCGCCCCCTGGACCCCAGCGTGCCGGAAAGGGAATCACAATAGCACAGAACTCCAGCGACAGTCACCGCCGTCTGCCGAACCAGGAGCAACCCTCCCGCTTTCGCCCCCGCTGGTGGCGCCGCAAGGATGCTCAGCAGAAGGGACCGGCCACCCAGCCCGTCCCCGTCGCCGAGTCTCCCGTAATCCCACCCGTCTCTCACGACGCACCGCCGGACACGGATTCGGACGCCTCCCACGGCTCGCACCGCTTCGGCGACCTGGACATCAGCCGCAACCTCGCCCTCGCCCTGCAACGGATGGCATACGCAAGCCCAACGCCAATCCAGGAGCAGTGCATCCCGCCTCTGATGGAAGGGCGGGACATGGTGGGGCAGGCCCAGACCGGGACCGGGAAGACGGCCGCGTTCGGCATACCCCTAATCGAGCAGGTCAACCCATCGCTCAACGCCGTGCAGGCGTTGGTGCTCACCCCTACGCGGGAGCTGGCCGTGCAGGTCACCGGCGAGCTGAGTCGCCTGGGACAGTTCCGACGCGTGCAGGCCGTCGCCTGCTACGGGGGCCAGCCAATACCCAGACAGATCGCCGCGCTCCAGCGGGGCGCGCACGTCGTCGTCGGCACGCCGGGCCGGATCCTGGACCACCTGGGGCGCGGCACCCTGTCCTTTGACCGCGCTGCGTTTGTTGTGCTGGACGAGGCTGACGCCATGCTCGACATCGGCTTCCTGCCGGATGTCGAGCGGATCCTGAGCGCCACGCCCCGGGATCGGCAGACTGCCCTCTTCTCGGCCACCCTCCCCGCGCCCATTCGGCGAGTGGTCCGCCGCTACATGCGGGACCCCGCCTGGGTTCAGGTCGGCGGCGAGATTGAGACGGTCCCCGCGGTCCACCAGGTCTACTACGAGGTTTGGGAGGCCGACCGGCCTCATGCGCTCCGCGAGATTCTAAACACCAGCGTCAACGGCGGGAAGGTGCTCCTCTTCCGCCGAACGCAAGTTGGCGTGGACCGACTCGTCCGAGGGCTTCAGCGTGAGCGAGTCACGGTGGCGGGCATCCACGGCGGCATGAACCAGTCGCAGCGCAATGCCGTCATGAACGCGTTCCGCAGCGGCGAGCTCCGCGTTCTGGTCGCTACGAACGTCGCCGCCCGCGGCCTGGACATCCCCGAGGTCTCCCACGTGGTCAACTACGACATGCCTGACAACGTGGAGGAATACGTCCACCGGATCGGCCGGACGGCGCGCATGGGGCGGGACGGCACGGCCATCACGCTGGTGACCGAGTGGACGTTCGAGATGCTGGACGCTCTCCAGGGCCACCTGGGGGACGCGCTGCAGCGGGGGGAGCTGGCCTTCTACGAGCAGGGCGACCGCAGGTAGCGGGGGCGCTCCTTCCAACCGGCCCGAACGGGCCCCTTCCAGACCCCATTTCGGCGCCGTGGCCCCGCAGCACTAGGAGCGCGCCAGCCGTCGCGCGGAGCCCGTCCGATACGGATGATCCCGCCCTCGCGCCGCCCCCTACGCTCCCGCGCCCAGCCCCATCGCGTCCCGTACCTCACGCAGCGTCGCGCGCGCGATCACGCTCGCCCGCTCCGCCCCCGACGCTAGCACGTCGCGGACCCTGCCGGGGTCGGCCTCCAGCGCACGCCGCCGCTCGCGGAACTCGGCCAGCGCCTCGTTGATCCCTCCCCCGAGCTGGGCCTTGCAGTCCACGCACCCCCGCTGGGCCGTGGTGCACTCGTCGCGGATTGTTGGGAGGGCGTCGGGGTTGAAGACCTTGTGCAGGCTGTAAACGTTGCACACCTCGGGCCGCCCTGGGTCCGAGCGACGGAGGCGCTGGGGGTCCGTGTAGGCGGTGCGCAGACGCGCGACCGTCTCCTCAGGGGTGGCCGCCAGCTCCAGGTGGTTGTCCAGGCTCTTGCTCATCTTCTGCTGGCCGTCCAGGCCCAGGATCAGAGGGTCCTGGGTGAGCACCGCCTTTGGCTCCGGGAATATCCGGCCGAACAGGTGGTTGAACCGCCGAGCGATCTCGCGGGAGATTTCAAGGTGGGGCAGCTGGTCCTCGCCCACCGGGACCGTATCGGCCTTGTAGAGGATGATGTCCGCGGTCATCAGGACGGGGTAGCCCACCAGCCCGTAGCTGACCGACTCCTCGGTCTCGTGCATCTGGCGCACGCGGTCCTTGAAGGTGGGAACGCGCAGCAGCCAGCCCATGGGAGTCACCATGCCGAGGAGCGCCTGGAGCGTCAGGACCTCCGGCACGTGGGACTGGACGAAGACCATGCTGCGGTCCGGGTCCAGCCCCGCCGCCAGCCAGTCAAGCACCATCTCGTGGATGTTGCCCTGGATCTCCTTGGTGTCGGCGCCGTCGGTCAGGGTGGTGAGAGCATGGACATCCACGGCGCAGTAGATGCACTCGTAGCTGTCCTGCAGCTCGACCCAGTTCTTGAGCGCCCCGAGCCAGTTGCCGATGTGCAGTCGCCCTGAGGGGCGCATTCCGGAGAATATGCGTCCCTTGGGCGCCACGGCTATTTCATCCCGGCCAGCACCTGCTGGGCCACGGAGCCGATGTCGGCGGGCGTCGGGATCGGCGTCGCGCCGGCGGCCAGGAGTGCCTTGGCCTTCTCGCTGGCGCGGCCCGCGGAGCCCGTGATGATGGCCCCCGCGTGGCCCATCCGCTTGCCCTCCGGCGCGCTCGCCCCGACCACCAGGGCGGCCACGGGCTTACGCATCTGACCCCTGATGAACTCCGCCGCGTCCTGTTCCTTGGTCCCGCCGATCTCGCCGATGAGCACCACCATGTCAGTGTCCGGGTCATCGTTGAAGAGGGACAGAACGTCGACGAAGGACATGCCGCTCACCGGGTCGCCGCCGATGCCCACGCAGGTTGACTGGCCGATGCCCAGGGCGCTGAGCTGCTCGACCGCCTCGTAGGTCAGTGTCCCGCTGCGGGACACGACGCCCACCCGTCCGGGTGTGTGGATGTCGCCGGGCATGATCCCCACCTTGCACCGCGCCCCCGGGGTGATCACGCCGGGGCAGTTGGGCCCGATGAGCCGAGCCCCGCTGCCCCCGATGCATTCGTTGATGGTGATCATGTCCTGGGGCGGGATTCCCTCCGTGATGCACGCGATCACGCCGATCCCACCGTCCGCCGACTCCAGGATGGCGTCACCAGCGAAGGGCGCGGGCACGAAGATAAGGGACACGTTGGCCCCGGCCTCCCGCACCGCGTCGTTGATGCTGTTGAACACGGGCACCGAGTCTTCCCACATGGTGCCGCCCCGGCCCGGGGTGACGCCCGCGACGACCTTGGTGCCGTACTCGACGCACCGGCGGGCGTGGTTGCCGCCCTCTCGGCCCGTGATCCCCTGGACCACGATTCTGCTGTTCTCGTTGACCAGGATGCTCATGCTCAGCTCCTTGGCGATGTTGTTCGGTCGGAGGTGCCCTATGTGGCGCTCGTCAGCGCCTCCGCAGCGCCGGTCAGCGTGTCCGCCATCGTGACGTTCAGGCCCGAGTCCAGAAGGATCTGCCTGCCCTGCTCGAAGTTGGTCCCGAGCATCCGCACGACGATCTGCGGGTTCGCGCCCCGCTCCTTGCACGCTTCGACTACCCCCTGGGCCGCGGTGTCGCACGCCAGGATGCCGCCGAAGATGTTGACCAGGATGCGCTTCACCTTGGGGTCGGAGAGGATGATCCCCACCGCCCGCTTGCACTTCTCCACGTCGGCGCCGCCCCCAACGTCCAGGAAGTTGGCCGGGCGGGCCCCCGCCGCCTGGATGACGTCCATCGTGGCCATCGCCAGGCCCGCCCCGTTCACCAGGCATCCCACGTCGCCATCGAGCTTCACGTACGAGATGTCGTAGTCGGTGGCCTCCGCTTCCAGGGTCTCTTCCTGGGTGGCGTCCCGCAGGTCGCGGAGGTCCCCGTGGCGGAACAGGGCGTCGTCGTCGATGTTGAGCTTGGCGTCGACGGCCAAGAGCCGTCCGTCGGAGGTGACCACCAACGGGTTGATCTCCGCCATCGAGCAGTCCTTCTCCACGAAGAGCTTGCAGAGATTGCCGATCAACTCCGCGGCCGGGCGCACCAGGGCCGCGTCCAGGTTGAGCCCGTAGGCCAGCCTCCGCCCCTGGAATGGCTGGAACCCGACCGAGGGGTGCACTTCCACACGTAGGATCTTCTCCGGCGTGGCGGCCGCCACTTCCTCGATTTCCATGCCCCCGGCCTCGCTGGCGATGACAACGTTGCGTTTGGACTCGCCGTCGACGACGATGGCCAGGTACAACTCGCGAACAACGTCGATCGTCTCTTCCACCAGCACCTGGTTGACCGGCACGCCGTCCGGCCCCGTCTGGAAGGTGACCAGGGTCGACCCCAGTAGGTCGCTCGCGACCTGCTCCGCTTCCTGGGCGCTGCTAACTACCTTGACGCCACCGGCCTTGCCGCGACCCCCGGCATGAACCTGGGCCTTCACGACGGCCTTCCCGTCCATTGCAGCGGCGGCCTCCCGCGCCTCCGCCGGCGTGGTGGCCACGCTCCCCTTGGGTACGGGGATATTGAACTCGGCCATCAGCGCCTTCGCCTGATACTCGTGGACCTTCATGGCATCTCCCTCCTCAGCTCCCGGCCTCGTGGGCCGTGCGCGCCCCCGTGCCGTGCGTGGACCGATGTAGGATCGAGGGTTCCCGGAGCGTGACCATGCGTATTCTAGCACAGGGCCTCAAGAGGGGCACGGGGTTCTTTGACGACCCCTCTTTCGGCTCCCAGCCGTGTGCCCGCCAAGCCGCCTGTGGTACGATACTCCCATTCTGGAGACCCCCCGCCGAGCCGTATGTGGGGGGAAGGACGGTCCATCGATGGAGCTTGAGCACCACCAGGGGAACCGGCTGCTGTACGTCACCGTCTACCCGGATGGCTACGACCCATCGCGCCGATACCCCGTCGTCATCCTTCTGCACGGGTTCGGGGCCGGTATGGACGACCTGGCAGGGCTCTCCCCCGCCATCGACCGTCAAGGCTACGTCTTCGTCTTTCCCAACGGCCCCCAGCAGGTGCTAATCGGGCCTGGTACGGTGGGCTACAGCTGGTCGACCCCCGGGGGATTCTCCGACCCGGAGGAGGGCCGGAAGGGGCAGGAGCTGGTGGACGAGTTCGTTGAGGAGGTGCGGCAGGAGTACGGGGTCGAGCCTGGCAGGCTGGTGCTCGGGGGGTTCTCGCAGGGAGCGGGGCTCACCTACCGCAGCGGCCTCCGGCGGCCGGACCTTTTCGCTGGCCTGGTCCTGCTGAGCGGCGCCATCGGGGACGCGGAGCAGCTCGCCGAGTTCCTGCCGCCGGAGCGGACCCAGCCGCTCTTCATCGCCCACGGCGTCAGCGACCCGATGATCCCCGTCGAGCGGGCGCGTCAGGCCCGCGACTTCCTGCAGGCCGCCGGCTACGATCCCGAGTACCATGAGTACCCGATGGCCCACGAGATCAGCCAGGAGCTCATCGACCACCTGACTCCCTGGCTCCACCGGGTGCTCCCCCCCGCGCCGCTCCTCCACTTGCCCGGCAGCTGAAGTGACGACGCCCATTCGATGCTCGGGCATCTCCACGGTGGCGCGGCTCCGCCGCCTCCCGGCCGTTGGTGCGCTGGCGATGGTCGCGGTTCTTGCGACCGCCTGCGCCTCAGAGGCTACGGCGACACCGGTTCCACCCACCCCCGTGCCCACGGCCACCTCCACTCCCTCGGCAACCGCGACCCCTTCGCCGTCACCGACGCCTGTCGCTACACCGACCGTCACCCCTACCCCGACACCCGCCCCGTCAGCCACACTCGTCCCCGCCCCAGCCCCGTCCCCCACTCCGGCGCCGTCACCGACATCCGCGCCGGACCCACTGGCTCTGCCCATCGAGGGCGAGGCCCGGATCGGCGACTGTCGCTTCCTGCTGGAGGTCGCGGACACGCCTGCGGAGCGGCAGCGAGGCCTCATGGAAAGGACGTCGTTCCCGGACGACCACGCCATGATCTTTGTGTACGCGTCGGAGACGGTCCTCAGCTTCTGGATGTTCAACACGCTGATCTCACTGGACATCGTGTTCGTGGACAACGCCCTGCGGGTCGTGGACGTGCAGCGGATGGACCCGGAGCCGGGGGTGTCCTCGGACCGGCTGAAGGTGTACCCTTCGGCGGCGCCCGCCCGCTACGCCATCGAAGTGAACGCGGGGCGGGCCGAGGCGTGTGGCATCGAGGTGGGGGACGCGGTGGCGCTGGAGCTGGGTTCTTAGCGTAGCAGCCCGCTCATCCTGAGTTCCCTAGAGAAGAATATCGTCGAGGGCGGCGTCCACGATCTCTCTCGGCACGTCCCTGCGGACCACCGCCTGGCCGACCCCCTCCAGCAGCACCCAGCGCACCGAGCCGTCCGTCGTCTTCTTGTCGGTCAGCATCGCCCGCCGGACGGCGTCGCGGTCGGCTTCCGGAAAGTGGGTGGGCAGACCGAACCGCGCTAGCAGCCGGTCCTGTCGCTCCACGGCCGCTCCGTCCAGCAGCCCCATCGCCTGGCTGATGCGGGCCGCCGCGGTCATGCCGATGGCCACCGCCTCGCCGTGGAGGAGTCGCCCGTATTCAGTCGCAGCCTCCAGCGCGTGGCCGACGGTGTGGCCGTAGTTGAGCATCATGCGGAGCCCCAACGTCTCCCGCTCGTCCTGCGTCACCACGCGGGCCTTGATCGCCACGCTCCGACGCACCACCTCCGTCGTCACCGGCTGCTCCAGCCGCGCGATCTCGTCCGCGCGCTCCTCGAACGTTTCCAGCAGAGCGGAGTCAAGGATCAGGCCGTGCTTGATCGCCTCGGCCCAACCGGAGGTCAGCTCACGAGCGGGCAGGGTGGCGAGGGTGTCGATGTCCGCGACGACCAGACGGGGCTGATGGAAGGCGCCGACCAGGTTCTTGCCCTGGGGGAGGTTGATGGCGGTCTTGCCGCCGATGGCGGCGTCGACCATGGCCGCCAGGGAGGTCGGGGCCTGGACGACGGGCATCCCTCGGTTGAAGGTGGCGGCGACGAACCCCGCCAGGTCGCCGATGACCCCTCCGCCCAACGCCACGATGAAGTGTCCCCGCTCCGCGCGCCGGTCCGCCAGCCACCCGTAGCACTCCGACAGGGTGTCCAGCCCCTTGGTGGTCTCGCCCTGGGGCAGCGTCAGCGTGTGCACTGCGATGCCCGCGCGCTCCAACGAAAGCTGTGCGCGCCGGCCGTGCCGGCCCGACACGGCCGGGTCCGAGAATAGGTATGCGGTGGTGGTGAGTCCCGCCGCTCGGCACAGCTCGCCCAGCCGCTCAAAGAGCCCCGGGCCGACGTAAACCGGGCACGGGCCCGATGACGAGTGTACGGTCGCCGCGAGCTCGGAAGCGGCAGCGGCTCGTTCCCGCAGCAGGGACCATGCCCGCACCACCTCCTGGGCGGCCTCCGCCACGGTCAGGCCGGTGGTGTGTACGGTCCAGTGAGCGTGTGCGTAGTCGGCCTGGCGCGACGCCTTGAGGCCCCGCACTCGCTCCATGGGGTCCGCTCCCCGGAAGAGGGGGCGCTCGGCTGGGGGACGGTTCGCGTGGCCGTGGCCGTTCCCGCCCCCATGGAAGAGCCGCTCGCCTATAGTCTCGGGCGTCGCCTCAAGCGCGACGACGAGGCCGGAACGCAGCATCAGCTCTCGGTTCGATGGGTCGATGAACGCCCCTCCCCCGGTGGCGATGACCATGTCCCGTTCGGCGCAAGCATCCCGCAGCGCTTCCGCCTCCAGGGCGCGAAACGCGGATTCCCCGTCATCGGTGAAGATGGCGGCCACAGACTTGCCGGCCCGCCGCTCCACCTCCAGGTCCGTGTCCATGAAGGCCCAGCCAAGCAGCCGCGCGGCCTCTTGGGCGACGACGGTCTTGCCCGTCCCCGGGAACCCTGTCAGCAGGATGTTGTTCATGGCCCTCGCCGGTTGGTGAAGCTTTGGACGCGTGCTCCGTCGCCGCGCGCCTGTCGCGACCGTCAGTGGGCGGGGGCGGGTATGACCGCGCCGGTCAGCCGATCCCGCTGGTCCTGGACTATTCGGTCGGCGATCTCCGTGAGCATGTAGGTCAGCAGCCGCCACAAGTGCGTGTTGGTCTGGTAGTTGGCCTCCGCGATCTCCTCCACCCTGTCCGCCTTGCGGAGCTGCATGCACTTGCCGAAGGAATTCGGGTTGTCAGGGTCGTAGACCGCCAGAGTGCGGCCGTCCATCTGACTCATCACGGCAAAGCACGGGACATCCGTCGGCCCATCGCCGATGTAGATCATGTTCTTGAAGGGAATGCGCAGGTCCTCTCGCGGCACATGGTCGTTCACGTCGTCCCGCAGGTCCAGATAGCCCTTGCTGATCCGGAAGAGGTACTGCGTCTTCTGCGTGTGGCTGATTGCCCGCTTGGGGAAGCGGATCCGCCCGTCCTCGCCCTCGTCGAACTCGGAGCCGAAGATCGCCTTCATGTGGGGCTTCAGGTTGCTCCCCTCCAGGATCTCGCGCAGGCCCGACGTGATGACGTAGTACTCGATGGTCACCCCATGCTCAAGGTACACCGGCTCCGAGAGCGCGGTGGCGAGCTCCGAGAAGAAGCCGGGCACCCCGGGGTAGTAGGTGAGGCTGAGGCCCATATTGCGCAGGTCTTCGTTGGAGAGCTTGCGGAACTCTTCGTTGTCCAAGAGCAAGCGCATCCAGGCCAGCTCGCTCTCATAGGAGCGGTCGCGCACGAGCGATTCCACCTGGCGCCAGAAGCCACGGGGCTCGATGGATAGGTGCGGCAGGAGGGTGTCCTCCTGCATCGCGTGAGGGCTCAGCGTGTTGTCGAAGTCGCAGACGATGCCGATGGTGGTCTGTGGCTGCGGCAAGGTCGCCCCCTCACGCCCGCGACGACGACACGCGCGGCCCCACGGTCCTCAAGTAGCCGGCGACGTTGCGCCGCGTCTCCTCCATGTGGTCGCCGCCGAACTTCTCCATCATCGCGTCCGCCAGCGTGAGGGCCACCATGGCCTCGCCGATGACCGCGCACGTGGGCACGAAGGTGATGTCGCTGCGCTCGAAGTGGGCTTTCGACACGCGCTCCCCGGTCTCCAGGTCCACCGTCTCCAGCCCCTCCATGAGCGTGGCGATCGGCTTGACCACCGCCCGCACCACCAGAGGCTCGCCCGTCGTCATGCCCCCCTCAAGCCCGCCCGAGTTGTTGGTGACGCGAGTGAAGGCCCGCTCCCAGCCGCCGCCCTCGGCCGCCGTCCACGCCTCGACGGGCCGGATCACGTCATGCACCTGAGAGCCTCGCATGTCGGCCTGGGCGAACCCCGCCCCGAACTCGACGCCCTTGACGGCGTTCAAGCTCATCACGGCCGCGGCCAGCTTCGTCGTGAGCTTGGTGTCCCACTGGATGTGGCTCCCCAGGCCGATGGGCAGCCCCGTGACCACCATCTCGATGATCCCTCCCACGCTGTCCCCGGCCTCACGAGCGGCGTCGATGGCCTCGATCATTCGCTCGGCGGCCTGGGGGTCCGCGCAGCGCACGGCCGCGGTCTTCGAGCCCTCCGGCAGGTCGCGGTGGTACGCCGGTTCCTCCAGCGCGTCCCAGTCCACGGGGCCGGTGTTCTCGGCGTGGACCCCGCCGATGCACGTGACGTGGCCGTGAACCACCACGCCGAACTCCTCCAGGAAGCGCCGCGCGATGGCCCCCGCCGCCACTCGCGATGTGCTCTCGCGGGCGCTGGAGCGCTCCAGGATGTTCCGAGCGTCTTCCTGGAAGTACTTGGCAATCCCTGGCGTGTCCGCGTGGCCGGGCCGAAGCTTCGTGATGCGCTCGAAAGGGGTATCCGACGGCCCGACGCTCATCTCTTCGGTCCACGGCACGCCGTCCGGCCCCTTGCCGGTGGACCAGTCTCGGTTCTCGATCCACATGCCGATGGGGCTCCCCATCGTGGCGCCGTGGCGGACGCCGGAGAGTATCTCGGCGTGGTCCCGCTCAATCTGCATTCGGCCGCCCCGGCCGTAGCCGACCTGCCGGCGGGCCAGGTCACGCTTGATGTAGGCTTCGTCGAGATCGAGCCCCGCGGGGATGCCTTCGACTATGATGGTGAGCCCCCTGCCATGGGACTCGCCGGAGGTGAGGAATCGGACCATCTTGCATGACCTCACGGTGGGGTATCTTCCACTGGCCCGAGCGACGGCGGTGCGCCGCAGGCCGTTGAGCGCCCATTATAGCCTAGCGGCGCGAGCCTCGCACGGTGCGTTCGCAGTCCGATGCATCGAGCGGCGTGGTGAGCCTTGAGCGGCGCGGGTGGGGGGTTGCTGTGGGAGTAGGGGCGCGCTAACCCGTCCGCCAGCGCCTCCCGCGCTAGGTCCGCACGGCCACCACGCGGCTGAAAGTCAGCAGCGACCCCTGGTCCGCCAGTATCGGGTCACGGTCCGTGCCAGACTCCGGCCCGTCCGCGAAGGCCTTCCAGATCTCCCACGAGCCCGGCGCCTCGTCAGCGCACGTAACCCTGACCGCCGCGGTCTTCTCGAAGTGGCGGCGCCACCACGCGGGGCTGTGGAACGAGTGCCACTGCTCGTGGTGATAGGCCTGGCGCAGGTGCTCGGGCACGTCGTCCCCCGGCTCCCGCTTGAAGCCCGGCACGACGATCCCCAGCAGGCCGCCCGGCCTCAGGAAGCGGACCAGATACTCCAGGTACATGTCGTCGGTGCCGAAGTAGTGGTAGGCATCGACACTCAGGATGGCGTCGAAGTACCCGTGCGGATACGGCAGGGACCGAGCGTCGGCGTGGATGGGGAAGACATTCGCCGCCAAGTCCGCCTCCTGGACCCGCTCCCAGTTCTCGGTAGGCGGTATCCAGAGGTCGGTTGCCCATACGTCCACGCCGAACTCACGGGTCAGGAATATGGAGCTCACCGCGCGGCCACAGCCCAGGTCCATGACCCGCATTCCCGGCGCCAGGTCTGCCGCCAGACAGAGCGATTCCATCAGCCACATGGCGTTCGGTCCCATGGGAGTGGCTTTGGCCCAAGGCTCGTCGGCGTACCTGGAGGCTCTGGGGAACAGCTCGGTTGCCACGGCAGCTAGTGCCTCCTGCGGCGATCCCAACACGGGGGTCTGGTCACGCCAGCGCCTCTCGCGCCGCTTGGAGCATCAGCTCCACTGGGGGTTCCATGCCGGTCCAGAGCCAGAACGCGGCCGCGCCCTGGTAGATGAGCATCGGCAGCCCCCCAAGCGTGCGCGCCCCAGCGGCCCGCGCCGCCGCGAGCAGAGGCGTCTCAGGCGGGTTGTACACCAGGTCGTAGATCAGGGTTCCTGTGGGAATCAGGTCCGCTCCCAGTGGTGAAAGCGCCTCTTGAGGCCCGTGGCGCATCCCCAGCGATGTGCAGTTCACAATGAGGTCAGGCGGCGTGGGTCCCCGCAGGACGGCGGCAAGCGAGTCCCGGTCCAGGGATAGGGCGCGGGCCTCCGCTCCCTCGGCACGCGCGGCCTCCGCGAGGGCCTCCGCCCGCTCCACGGTCCGGTTGGCGACGGCGATGGCCGCCACCCCCTCCCGCGCCAGGACGGCACACACTGCCCGTGCCGAGCCCCCAGCGCCCAACACCAGCACCCGGCGGCCTCGAGGCTCGAACGCGCCATCATGGCGCAGCGCTCGCAGGAAGCCGTCGGCGTCCGTGTTGTGGCCCACGAGCCGCTGTCCGTCGACGGCCACCGTGTTCACCGCGCCGATGGTCCGAGCCCAGCCCGTGACGTCGTCCAGCAGCGGCAGGACCGCCTCCTTGTGGGGGACGGTGACGTTGAAGCCCAGGAGCGGCCCGGCCCGCAGGTCCGCGACGCGTCGCTCCAGGTCGTCTGGCGGCGTCTCCCAGACATCGTAGCGCGCGGAGACCCGGTGGTGGTCGAAGGCCGCCTGCTGGAACGCGGGCGATACCGTGTGGCGGATGGGGAAGCCGATGATGCCGACGCTCATGGTCATGGTCCAGCCGCCCGTTGCGTGTCCAGGTAGTCCTGGAGGATGATGGCGGCGGCCAGCGCGTCCACCCGCGCCCGGTCCCGCGATGGCTGCACCCCCGCCTCCCGCAGCCGCCGCTCAGCCTCGGCAGTCGTGAACCGTTCGTCCCAGGTGGCCACGGAGGCGTCGGTCGCCTTGCGTAGCGCCCGGCAGAAGCGGCGCACGGCCTGCGCTTGCGGCCCCACCGTCCCATCGAGCGACAGAGGCAGCCCGACGACGATGCTGGGAGCGTCGTGCTCGCGGGCCAGGTCGGCCACGGCCCCCGTGTCGACGGAGAGGGAGCGGCGGGTGAGCGTGGTGAGGGGCGCGGCGACGAGCCCGGTGGCGTCGCTCAGGGCGACGCCGATGCGCCGGTTGCCCACGTCGAGGCTCAGTGTGTGTGCCATGATCGAACGGCGTCGGGGCGGCTCAGGGCGCGCTCCCGGCGCTCTGGCGCACCAGGGTGGGCACCAGCGCCAGGGCCTCCGCCAGCTTGTCGGTCCGGGTGCCGCCCGCCTGCGCCACTTCGGGGCGACCGCCGCCGCCGCCGCCGATGACCTTGGCAGCCTCCCGTACGATCTCGACGGCGCTCAGGCCCTTCGCCACTAGGTCCGCGGTCAGCATCGCCACCAGCATGGGGCGGTCTTTCTGGATGGAGCCGAGCACCACCAGGCCGCTCCCCAGCCTGTCGCGGAGGTAGTCCCCCATCTCGCGAACCGTATCGACCCCCTCGGCGGATACGATGGCGGTCAGCACCGTCACACCGTCCGCTTGCTGGGCGGTCGATAGCAGACCCGCCGCTTCGTGACGGGCGGCCTCCCGCTCCAGACCCTCGGCACGCCGCCGTTCGCGATCGAGCTGCTCCTGGAGCGCGGCGACGCGGCCCGCCAGGTCCGAGGGCGTCGTTTCCAGCCCGCGCGCCAGAGACTCCAGCGCGTCGATGCCGCCTCGCGCCAGGTCCGCGGCGGCGAATCCAGTGACCGCCTCCAACCGTCGCATGCCCGACCCGACGGCGCTCTCCGACGTGATCAGGAACAGACCAACCTCGCCCGTGCGGTCCAGGTGGGTTCCCCCGCACACCTCCTTGGTGAACGGCCCGTCGTCGTCGCCCATCTCGACCACGCGCACGGTCGCGCCGTACTTGTCGCCGAAGAAGGCCAGGGCGCCCTCCGCGAGCGCGTCCGTGTAGGGGGTTTCCCGCTTGGTCACGGTCGCGTCGCTGAGCACCTGCTCGTTCACCAGCCGCTCCACGGCCCGCAGCTCCTCTGGTGTGAGCGCCTGGTTGTGGGTGAAGTCGAACCGCAGCCGGTCGGGCGCCACCAGAGAGCCCGCCTGCCGCACGTGGGGGCCGAGCACCCTCCGCAGCGCCGCGTGGGCCAGGTGGGTCGCCGAGTGGTTGCGCGCTGAGGCGATCCTGCGCGACCGGTCCACCCGCGCTTCGACCGTGTCGCCGACGGCCATCGAGCCCTCGGCCACCCGCCCGCCGTGCACGATCAGCTCTTCGATGGGCGCCTGGGTGTCGACGACGACGACCCGGCCAGCGGGCCCGACGATCTCGCCGCCGTCCCCCACCTGGCCGCCGCCCTCGGCGTAGAAAGGGGTCGCCTGCAAGACCACCTCGACGTCGCGGCCCGCCTCCGCCCGCTCCAGCGATTCCCCGTCCGGGGCCAGCAACGCCGCCACGACGGTCGGCTCCACCAGGCGCTCGTAGCCGACGAACCGGACCGGCCCCGCGCCCAGGTCTCGGTAGCGGAAGATCTTGGCGCTCTCCGGCCCGGTGAACCGTGCGCCCGCCCGGGCCCGCTCCCGCTGCGCCTCCATCTCACGCTCGAAGCCCGCCAGATCCAGGCTCAGGCCGTGCTCCCTTACGATCTCCTCCGTCTCCTCGACGGGCATCCCGTAGGTGTCCCAGAGGGTGAACGCGACATCGCCTCCCAGAACCCCACTTTCGTCGACCCCCTTGCGGTCGGCTAGCATCGTCTCAATGCTGTGCAGGCCCTGCTCGAGCACCCGCCCGAACTGCTCTTCTTCTCTGCGCAGCACACGCAGGATGAAGTCGCGGTTCGATTCCAGGTCTGGGTAGGCGGCCCGCATGCGATCGATGACCGCCTCCGACACGCCGCCCAAGAACGGCTCCGTGAGCCCCAGCTTGCGCCCGAAGCGGACCGCGCGCCGGATCAGCCGCCGCAGCACGTACCCGCGGCTGTCGTTGCCGGGCAGCACGCCGTCGCCGATCAGGAACACGGCCCCGCGGGCATGCTCGGCCACCACGCGGATGGCCCGGTCCGTCTTGGCGTCGCCTCCGTACTCGGCGTCCGCGGCGCGGCAGACGGCGTCGATGATCGGGCGGAAGAGGTCGGTTTCGAAGATGTTCCGCGCGCCCTGGGTGATGACGGCCGCCCGCTCCAGCCCCAGGCCGGTGTCGATGTTGGGCGCGGGCAGGGGGGAGAGCTCGCCGGCGGTGTCCTGGTAGAACTGCATGAACACCAGGTTCCACAGCTCCACGAACCGCTCGCAGCGGTCGCAGTTGGGATGGCACCCCGGCTGGTCTTTTTCGTGACCGCCCGAGCCGACCCACGCATCCACGGTGGCCGGGGATACCAGGGCATCACACCCAAGCTCCGCCCCAAAATCGTAAAAGATCTCCGAGCATGGGCCGCACGGTCCCTCGGCCCCCGGCGGGCCCCACCAGTTGTCGGCCTTGGCGTAGCGGTAGATCCGCTCCGGCGGCAGGCCCGCGACCTCTCCCCAGAGCGCGGCGGCATCGTCGTCGTCGGCGTAGACGGTCACCATGAGCCGCTCGGGGGACAGCTTCAGGCGCTGCGTCAGGAAGTCCCAACCGAAGCCGATGGCATCGCGCTTGAAGTAGTCCCCCACGCTGAAGTTGCCCATCATCTCGAAAAAGGTGAGGTGCTTGTGGTCGCCGATAGTGTCTATGTCCGTGGCGCGGAAGCACTTCTGCGCGGAGGTCATGCGGCTGCGAGGCGGGGCGGCCTGACCGAGGAAGTAAGGCTTGAACTGGACCATTCCGGCCGTGGTGAGCAGCAGCGTGGGATCGCCGGCGGGCACCAGCGACGAGCTGGGCACCAGCAGGTGTCCCTGTTCTTGGAAATAGTCGAGATAGAGGCTTCGAAGCTCGTCGCCGGCCGGCATCAGCCCCTCACCGTTCGCGGGTGGTTATCCGCGGCGCCACGGATCGGGCAACGGGCAGCAGGAGTTCGCGCAGGCGAGCCCCGGTCGACGGGAAAACAGCGTAAGCCAGGGTCAGCGCGCCGGTCTGCTGCATGGATTCCTCCGAGTGTGGCGAGGCCCGTGTGAACCTGATCGAAAGCAACTCTTCAAGAGTGTAGGCACTGGCGGGAGGGGTGTCAACGACTACCGAATCGTCTGGCAACTGATTTCACAAACCGCTTGACGCAACCCATTGCCGTGCCTAGAATATGGGCGCTTGCTCTTTATGTCACTAGCGGGCGCCAGCCTCTTCCACCAGGCCGCGAGCCAGATGGGCCGGTGAGGTTTCGGGCGCGGGACGGGTGGCACGTTGAATAGGGGCGACCGAAGAGCCTCCAGGCTGGGCGAGGGGGCCGCCGATGTTCCGGAGGTGGTGGTAACCCGCCTCCCCCAGTACCTGCGCGCCCTGTCCGACCTCCTCCTCGAAGGCCGCGAGGTTGTGAGTTCCCAGCATCTGGGCCTCGCCCTCCAGATGACCCCAGCGCAGATCCGCAAGGACCTCAGCTACTTCGGACGCTTTGGCAAGCAGGGCCGCGGGTACGACATCCGCTACCTGCTGGGCGCCCTGCGGGAGATCC
>PVBE010649774.1_pt1 | contig 16647 bp, 9 predicted proteins | sample 1631181 | NCBI WGS metagenome assembly PVBE01 (sample SAMN08397723, study PRJNA350692) | Marine metagenome, whole genome shotgun sequencing project. | isolation source: water | place: Pacific Ocean | collected 2012-04
AGTCCGTCGCTCTATGCCGATTTGTCTGTACTAAACTTTTGGGAAAAGTCTCCAGTCGGAGGGGCGCACTCAAAAAGGTCGCGTAGTGGGACGCGAGATAGGGCTGCCAGAGCTTGCAGTAATCTTGGTCATCCTGTTCTTTGTCGCGAGTCGTGTTCTTCTTGACGGACCACGCCCGACGGTCGAAGGGACGTTTGAGAAAACGTTCTTTATCGCGCTCGGCGTCCTGCTTGCCCTCTTCGCTTTGATGCAACTGCTTTTGTAAAGGCCAACACATTAACAGGACACCACGCCTCCACCAACGTCTTCTCCCCAACCTCTCCGGAACAGAGTCAACGGAATTCTTCTTCAACAAATCGGGGGACTGGACGGTCGCGATCCCGTTGTCTGGCGAGGAACGTTTCGAGTCCATCCGCAACGACCTGATAGAGCACTGTCGTTTCTGGATTGCGCGGCCGATATGCGACGCCGATAGCCACAAAAGCGTTGCGTCACGCAAGTCCGCGCACAATTCACGACAAAACATACTCAGCAACATGCGTGGGCAGCGACTGGACCAATCCGTGTCGACAGCGATTTGATTATCGCGATTGTCGCGTGGTTGCCGACTCTCCTTCGCCGGGGGCGGGGTGCGGACAGGACCCAACCATCACCGAGTGGATCGAGGCCACGCACGCCTGAAGAACTGCGAGAGCGACTTGAGGGAACACTGTCATGCGACGAGAACCGAAAAATTTCGATCCGTGTGATTGACGTTTCCGAACCGAAGCGATAAGGCATCGATCCTTCAACTCCACATCACATCCCGACGGCCTCAGTTCATCCCTGCCTTATGCCGGCTCCTGCACCGCGAACATGTTGCCGAGTAGAGGAAACCGTATCGGTCCGTAGGTATCCCCCTTGGCCGTATCCACCGTTGGTCGTTTGAATCAAACCATTGACACAAAGGACGTTGCGACTAATACACCGTCCCCAATCAATTCCTTCACCTCAAAGTCCGAGGTCCATCTTCCTTCGCCCTTCCTCAACTGACCACTAACCACTGGCCACTGACCACTTCTTCATCCCCTTTACATCGTTAACAATCATTTATTCCGCCCTTAACAACGCTTATGCTCTTGATTCGTCTATGCTTTACGTATGTGGCCAGACACTCGGCCCACATCGCCAAAATCCGAATTGAGGTGGGGGGCAGATGGAAACCTTGTGGCAAGACTTTCAATACGGAATCAGGATGCTGGTGAAGAAGCCGGCCTTCACTGCAGTCGCCGTACTGACGCTCGCGTTGGGGATCGGTGCGAACACGGCGATTTTCAGTGTCGTCAACTCTGTCCTGCTCCAGCCCCTGCCCTACAAGGACCCGGATCAGTTGGTCCGTTTTCTCATGGATCGACCGCCGATACCGGGTGAGGGTGGTCCACGCCGCATTAATTCCATCACGACCGACGACTTCCAGGAGTACCGCAACCAGTCGACGACACTCGAGTCGATCGGCATCTACAGTACCCATTCGGCCACGATGACGGGCTTGGAAGAGCCAGTCCGCCTGAACGGTGGGCGGGTGTCTCCGGCGATGTTCGAGCTACTGGGCGCATCGCCCATGATGGGCCGCGTTTTCGAACCCGCTGAAGAAACACCCGGTAACGATCGGGTCGTCATTCTGAGCGAGACGGCCTGGGAGCGGTACTTCGGCAAAGCCCCCGATGTCTTGAGCCGCACGGTGATTCTTGACGACACGCCCTACCCCGTTGTCGGAGTCATGCCGGCAGACTTCGAATTTCCCAACCCGGGAACGGAGTACTGGATACCGGCTTCGGTTCGACCCGCAGTCCAGAGACAGGTTGGCCGAATCGAAATCTCGGGTTCTACTATGGCTCGACTGAAAGAAGGCGTTGCACTCGAGACAGCCGTGGCGGAGGCCAACACGATCTTCGCCCGGTTGCACTCTGCGAATGCGAACGGTGGCGGCAACGGCGTCACCCGTGGCCGCGGGCCTGGGCCAGGGACAGGAACATCCGAAGAACAGGAATCGGGACAGCCGCAAAGGGGCATGAGGATCGGCCGGCCCGGTCAGCAGGCAGCAGCCGCCGGAGGGGGTGAACCGGGAGCCGACGGTGGGCGTCAGGTCGTCCGCGGTGGCCCGGCACCAGGACCGGCGGGCCAGCAACAGCGGGGCATGAGGATCGGTCGACCCAGTCAGCAGGCTGCAGCCGCCGGAGGGGGCGAGCCAGGAGACGGTGGTGGCCGACAAGTGGTTCGCGGCGGCCCTGGACAAGGTCCCGGCGGCGGTGCTGGAGGCGATCAGGACATCGTCCGCGGTGGGCCAGGGCCTGGAGGTCGTGGTGGAAGAGGCGGACCAGGCGGGGATCCACTGTCCGGATCGACGATTGGACTGATCCCCGTTCAGGAACAGCTCGTCGCACCGGTCCGGCCGGCTCTGATGGTCCTGCTCGTGGCCGTCGGATTTGTTCTCCTGATCGCGTGCGCCAACGTGGCCAATCTCCTCCTGACTCGGGCCAGCGGAAGGCAGCTGGAAATTGCGGTTCGGGCCGCCCTGGGTGCCGGCCGCATTCGACTCGTACGGCAGGTTCTGACCGAAAGCGTCACGCTGGCGGTGTTGGGAGGGGCCCTGGGTTGTCTGATGGCCTACTGGGGTGTCGGCGCGCTCAAGGCGCTGGAACCCGGGTCGATCCCCCGGATCGAAAACATCGGCATCGACCCGACCGTCCTCGCATTCACTCTAGGTATCTCCGTTTTCACCGGAATCCTTTTCGGGTTGGCGCCCGCGTTCCGTGTGAGCAACAGCGAACGGATGGAAGCACTCAAGGAAGGGGGCGCCTACTCGTCATCCGGTTTTGATCTCTTTCGCCGAAACAAGACTCGGAGCCTGCTGGCCATGGCCGAGGTGGCGCTCGCTGTCGTCCTGTTGATCGGCGGCGGGTTGTTGATCAACAGTTTTACGAACCTGGCCGATGTCGATCCGGGCTACGATCCGGAAAATGTCCTGACGTTCGACGTCAGCCTGCCACAGGCGCGATACCCGGACGCACCGCAGCGCAGAGCCTTCTATGACCAACTTCTAGAACGTACGGAAATGATGGCCGGCGTTGCTTCGGCCGGAACGGTCAATATCCTTCCACTGACGCAGAACAACATGCGTATCGCTTTCATGATTCCAGGCGAGGGCGACTCCCAACAGCGCGCCGCGGCTGACGTCCGAGTCGTCAGTTCCGGTTACTTCGATGCCATGGGCATTCCGATCGTGGAAGGGAGGGCCTTTACGGATCAGGATCGAGAGGGCCAGCAGGCTGTACTTCTGGTCAATCAGACCTTCGTCGACCGCTACTCTCCAGATGAATCGCCGGTCAACCGCGAGTTCCGGGCCGGTCCAGCTGGCTCGCAACTGGTCGTTGGCGTCGTCGGGGACGTCCGCCACCAGGGACTGGACAGCGATGTGGAGCCGGAGGTGTATTTCAGCTTCCTCCAGGCTGCCCAGATGTTTGGGAACTTACCCCTGACGTTCACGGTCCGAACGGCAGGCGATCCGATGGCGCTGGTCCCGGAAATCCGTCGCAATGTTCTGGATCTGGATTCGTCGTTGACGGTCGACAACATCCGATCGATGGAGGACCGCCTGTACGGATCCATCGCGGAACCACGGTTCTACGCGGTACTGCTCGGCGTGTTCGCGGCAATCGCGTTGATCCTTGCCTCGGTCGGAATCTACGGCGTCCTCGCCTATTCAGTGAGTCAGAGAACCCGCGAAATTGGAATTCGAATGGCACTCGGGGCTGAAAAAGCGAACGTCCTGCGGTTGATCCTCGGCCAGGGATTGGTACTCACGATGATTGGCATCGTCGTTGGTCTGGTGGGCGCGTTTGCCGTCACCCGCTACCTGGAGAGCATGCTCTTCGGTTTGACCGCACTGGATCCGACAACTTTCGTCGCCGTGACCGTGACGCTGACACTGACGGCAGCGGCCGCCTGCTACCTGCCGGCACGCAGGGCGACGAAGGTCGATCCGATCGTGGCCCTGAGGTACGAATGAGGGCGGAGGCTCGGGGAATCCACAATTCACCCAGAACCAGGATTCTTGGGGCCTCCGTTTTCTAGCCGACATATCTTAAGACTGGAACTAAAGGACAGGGACTCACCAAATGGAAACTTTGTGGCAAGACTTTCAGTACGGCTTACGGATGCTCGTGAAGAAACCCGCTTTCACGGCCGTCGCCGTGATCACGCTGGCGCTGGGCATCGGGGCCAACACCGCGATATTCAGCGTCGTCAATGCCGTGTTGCTCCGACCGCTGCCATACAAGGCCCCCGACAACATCGTGCGCTTCAGAATGAGTTTGCCGCCCATGCCGGGCGAAGGCGGCCCGAGGTTCGTCCCGTCCATCACAACCAACGATTTCCAGGAATTCCGTAAGCAGGCCCAGACGCTTTCCCAAGTCGCTCTCTACTCGAATAACGCGATGACGCTGACCGGACCCGAAGAACCGGTCCGTCTGAATGGATCGGCGGTCTCATCCGACATGTTCGAGCTCCTCGGCGTGTCACCGATCCGGGGACGGGTTTTCGAACGCTCGGAGGAAACGCCCGGCAACGATCGGGTCACGATCCTGAGTGAAAAGGCATGGAAGAGTTACCTCGGTTCCGACCCGAACATTCTCGACAAACTCTTGACACTCGACGGTAACCCGTACGCCGTTGTCGGCATCATGCCGGCTAGCTTCGAGTTTCCCGATAAGGAAATCGACTACTGGGTGCCGCTGGCGATTCAACCCCCAGCCCCTCCAGGCGCGGCACACCGTATCGAGTTGGCCGGGAACACGCTGGCACGGATCAAAGACGGTGTTTCGCTTGAAACCGCGTCCGCAGAAGCGAATACCATATTCAAGCGCCTGCATCCGCCAGGCGCAGAGCTGGGAGGCATTGAAATCACTCGTGGTCCCGCGGCCCCTGCTGGAATAGAAGCTGGAGCGGAAGCGATGGCTGAACACGCTGCGGCCGCCGGGCCTGGACCAGAGGCCGGCGAAGGGCAGTTCGAGGCTCGAATACCGGGTAGTGGAGACAGTACCCGTGCTATGAGAATTGGGCGTCCGGGATCCGAGTCCGGGACCGTGGCCGAAGAAAGCCCGGAACGTGTGATGGTGGCCCGCGGCGGACCGATCCCGGGTACGGAAGCAGGGGGCGGCGCACGTCGGATGGTCACCCGCGGTGGCCCCGGCGCTGGACCGGAAGGACCGGGCGGGGAACGTCGGATGGTCGCCCGCGGCGGCTCCGGTCCCGAACCGAGTGGACCCGGCGGTGAGCGCCGAATAACCGCGCGCGGCGGGCCTGGTGGGGGTTTCACCACCGGCGACCCTTTCGCTGACTCAACACTCGAGTTGGTTCCACTTCAGGAAGAGATCGTGGCGCCGGCACGACCGGCTCTCATGGTCCTCCTGGTCGCCGTTGGATTCGTCCTCTTGATTGCCTGCGCAAACGTCGCGAACTTGTTGCTGACTCGTGCCAGCGGACGTCAGCTCGAGATTGCGGTTCGGGCAGCGATGGGAGCTGGACGGATTCGTCTGATCCGGCAGGTCCTGACCGAAAGCGTCATCCTCGGAGTTCTTGGCGGTGCCCTGGGAACCCTGCTCGCCTACTGGGGCGTCATCCTCTTGCAGGCGCTTCGCCCCGGCACTATTCCAAGGCTCGATGAAATCAGCATCGATGGAACGGTCCTGGCTTATACACTCGGCATTTCCGTTGTCACCGGCATTCTCTTCGGTCTCGCACCGGCTCTCCGCTTGAGCCGCAGCGAACGGATGGAAGCTTTGAAGGAAGGCGGCATGTTTACGTCGTCCGGATTCGGTCTGTTCCGGCGGAATCGAACGCGCAGCCTTCTGGCGATAACAGAAGTTGCCCTTGCGGTTGTTCTGCTGGTCGGCGGCGGGTTGATGATCAACAGTTTCGCGAACCTTTCCAGTATTGATCCCGGGTACGACCCCTCGAACGTTCTGACCTTTCGTGTAGATCTGCCCGCGGCGCGGTACCCGGACATCATCCAGAAGAGACTCTTCTACGACCAGCTTCTCGATCGAGTAGACACGATGGGAGGCGTCACTGCAGCCGGCGTCGTCAACATCCTGCCCCTGTCGCAAAACAACATGCGCATCATGGCGATCATGCGGGGTGACGGCGACTCTGAACAACGCGTGACGGCCGATGTCCGGATCGTAAGCCCCGGTTACTTCGAGTCCATGAGAACCCCGCTCGTTGACGGCCGGTTGTTTACCGATCAGGACCGGGAGGGCCAGCAAAGAGTCCTCCTGGTGAACGAAACCTTCGCCAGACAGTACTACCCGGATGAGTCGCCGATCAACCGCGAATTCGGGGCCGGGCCGGCCGGAGCGAGTTTGATTGTCGGTATCGTCGGAGACGTCCATCACCAGGGTCTCGACACTGAAGTCCAACCGGAGTTGTACTTCAGTCATCAGCAGGCAGAAGGTGGAATGGGGGACATGCCAATGACGCTGGCGATTCGAACAGCCGGCGATCCCCTCACCCTTGTTCCCGGGATTCGGCGGACAGTTCTCGACATGGACTCATCGTTGACGATCGACAACGTCCGGTCGATGGAAGACTTGCTGTACAGCTCGATTGCCGAGCCACGCTTCTACGCGGTGCTTCTTGGAGTCTTCGCAGCGATCGCCCTGGTACTGGCATCCGTCGGAATCTACAGCGTCCTTTCCTACTCCGTCAGCCAGAGAACGCGGGAGATCGGAATTCGGATGGCTCTGGGCGCGAAGAGCGAGAGCGTCCTCAAGTTGATCCTCTCTCAGGGGATGCTCCTGATCACGATCGGAATCGCAATCGGGCTGGGTGGGGCCGTTGTGGCGACACGCTACCTTGAAAGCATGCTTTTCGGCCTGACAGCGCTGGACCCGACGACGTTCATCACAGTGACCGTCCTTCTGATACTGACAGCGGCTGCCGCCTGCTACGTGCCGGCACGCCGGGCAACCAAGGTCAATCCGATCGTCGCGTTGCGTTATGAGTAAAAATGAGGACACCGCAACCCTTTGACGATAGATGATCGGAGAGAAGCTTCTGGCCCGGCAGGATGGCGTGTCTTGGCGAAATGTTGCCGATGACCAGTCGACTGTAGTACGTTAGAAACGCGCAGGGCTCTATGCCGAAACCAATCTTCAACATATCAGTTCTGACCATCGTCCTCGTTTTTGGAATGATGGCTCAGTGTTGCATGCCGTTCATGGCTGCGCCGATGAGCGACTTTGCCGAGGTGGGTGGGGCGGGCATGCCCATGGCCGACTGCTGTTCGCTTGAGGCTACGCCACCACGGAGCGAGGAAGCGGTGCCGACGGCCAAGACGGCACCGATCCAGTTCGATTCGCTCGAGAACCTCACGCTGTCGGTCGCCGAGGTTTCAGCAAACGACGTCGTTCCAAAACACCACGCACCTCCTCTAAGAGTAATCCCGTTACAAACCGGCGTCCTCCGGATCTAATCCCACCACCGCTCTTTCCATTCGTCTTTTCCAAATCTTCTCTGGTTAGGTGAAATCCGTTAACGAGGACTCCCATGAGCAACCTCAAGCAAACAGCCGGCCTGCTGGGCTTGATACTGGTTCTGACCGCCTGCCCGCTCCGGGCCATGCAGGGCGAAGAGGAGCCGGAATTCTACGCTTCGCACCCCTTCCTCGAAGAGTATGTTTCCCAAGCCCTGGACTCCAATCCGGAGTCTCGGCAAAAGCTGGCCGAGTACCGGGCTGCGATTCAAGAGATTCCACAGGTCACCGCGTTGCCGGACCCGATGCTGACCTTTACGCGGTTCCTTCGGAGTGTGGAAACCCGTGTGGGCCCTCAGGTGAGCGGACTCATGCTGAGTCAGAAGTTTCCATGGTTCGGAAAGCTCGACCTCCGGGGAAAGGTGGCGCTCCGCGACGCTTCCGCCCTGTATCACGAGTTCCGCGCACTGGAACGCAACATCGCCGCCGGTGTAAAAGACGCGTTCTACGAACTGGCGTACGTGGATCGGGCTCTGGAGATCACACTCCAGGACCAGTCACTGCTGACCTACTACGAACAACTCGCCCAAACCCGTTACGCGACCGGGGGCGGCCTGCAGCAGGCCGTTATCAAGATTCAGGCAGAGATCACGAAAACTCTCAGCCGGATTGCCCTGCTCGGTCAACAACGGGAATCGGTCGTCGCACGATTGAACACGCTACGGAACCGACGGCCCGAAGAGCCGGTTGCACCTGTCGGAACTCTTCCCCTCCCCCCGATTCGAGTCGATCTTGAGGAGCTTTATGAGTTGGGGGAGATGAACCGGCCCGAGGTCCGCGCGACGCTCGACATGATCGAAAAGAGTCAACTGGCGATCGAGTTGGCGAAGAAAGGGTACTGGCCCGATGTCACTATCAGTGCCGGCCTGGTGGACGTCGGAGGCCGTGAAGACCCGGCCGGTCGCGCTCTCCCCCCTCCGGACAGTGGAAAGAACATCTACAACTTTTCGGTAGGCATCAACATTCCGATCCGTAGAGACAAGTACCGGGCAGCCGTCGTTGGTGCCAGTGAAGTGCTGGTCGCCAACCGCGATCGCTACGCCAGCCTCCGAAACAGAATCCGACTCGAAGTCCGCGAACAGACAAGCAAGATCGAAACGCTGCGGGAACAACTGAATCTGTATGAACAAGTCCTGATACCTCAGGCCGAGGGTGCGCTGAAATCCACTGAAACCGCATATGAAACAGGACAGCTGGGAGCGTTGGATCTGCTCGACAGCGAACGTGTGCTGCTCGAGATCCGGCTAAGCAGTGCACGATATGCGACCGATTATCTTCGCGCCCTTGCACGACTGGAACTGGCACTGGGAACTCGCTTCCCGGTGCAATGAGGTTTGGAATGAAGGAGACCATCATCTTCAGTTTTCTTTTCTTCGTCACCGGCGTCGGATTGACAGCTCTCGTCCTGTTGAATCCGTTCCACTGGGAATGGATTCAAGCAGTCCAGGACCGCCCGATTGGCGCCACGGACCTGCCAGAGGTGGCTGCGGAGCGCGAGATTAAATACTGGCAGGCACCGATGGACCCGACATACATCCGCGACGAGCCTGGCAAATCCCCCATGGGCATGGACCTGATCCCTGTCTACACAGACGAAGTCGACGACATACCGGGTGCCGAGCGTGAGGTCAAATACTGGCAGGCGCCGATGGACCCCACATACATCCGCGACGAGCCTGGTAAATCCCCCATGGGCATGGACCTGATCCCCGTCTATGAAGACGAACTTGGCAGCATTCCGGGCCTGGTTCAGATCGATCCGGGCTTCGTCCAGAACATCGGGGTTCAATCCGTCGAGGTCACGCGGACAGACCTGCCGTTCACCATACGAACGGTCGGGACCTTCCATTACGACGAGGCGCAAATCTACGCGATCAACACGAAATACGAAGGCTGGATCGAGAATGTCGAGGTGGACTACATCGGCGAGACTGTCAAGAAGGGCCAGAGGCTGTTCGACATCTTCAGTCCCCAACTGGTGAACAGCCAGCAGGAATACCTGGACGCGATCGCGTACCTTGAGCGACTCGGAGGAAGCGACTACCCAGACATCATCGAGCGCGCCCGGTCACTGGTCAGCTCAAGCCGCCAACGCCTCCGATACTGGGATGTGACCGACGACCAGATTCAAGAGCTCGAAATGTCCACCGAACCGCGGAGGGCACTCGCTGTCCTGTCCCCGGCAAACGGTGTCGTCATCGAAAAAATGGACCAGTCTCTGGAAGGCATGTTCGCCAGACCGGGAATGAACATCTATAAATTCGTTGACCTGTCGACAATCTGGGTCGAAGCCGAAATCTTCGAGGATCAGATTCCGTGGCTGCGGGTGGGACAAGGAGCCATCGTCGAGGTACCCCATATGCCGGGACACCGATACACGGGAACGGTTCGTTTTGTCTACCCGTTCTTCGACCAGGACACCCGCACGCTGAAACTATCGATCGAGCTTCGGAATCCGGAACGACAGCTGCGCGCCGATATGTACGCCGACATCACGTTCAACGTCCCGTCAGCCCGGGGCGTGGTGGCGGTTCCGGAAGAAGCCGTCATCCGAAGTGGAGAACGCAACGTCGTGGTCCTGGACCTGGGAGACGGCACTTTCCAGGTACGCGAGGTCGAGCTCGGAGTGAAAAGTGACGGTCTGTGGGAAGTGAGGGAAGGGCTCCTCGAAGGGAGCCGCATCGTAGTCTCTTCGCAGTTCCTCATCGACTCCGAAAGCAATTTGAGGGAAGCCATCCGGAAGCTGATTGCGAGGAATAGTCCGACTCCAACGACCGGGGAACCCCAACGTCAACAGTAGGAAGGCAATCGAGAAATGCTGGAAAAAATCATCGATTGGTCGATTGCTAATCGCTTTCTGGTGATCATCGGAGCCGTGTTTGTAACGCTGTGGGGCATCTACGCCTTAAGCAACACACCGCTCGATGCAATTCCCGACCTTTCCGATGTTCAGGTGATAATTTACACAGAGTACCCCGGCCAGGCACCGCAGGTTGTCGAAGATCAGGTCACCTACCCCATCAACACACAGATGCTCGCAGTACCGTTCGCACAGAACGTACGGGGCTATTCGTTTTTCGGTTTCTCCCTGGTCTACGTCATCTTCGAAGACGGCACGGATCTCTACTGGGCCCGCAGCCGCGTTCTCGAGTACCTCAACTATGTCTCCAGTCAACTTCCATCCGGAGTGTCACCAACGCTCGGCCCTGACGCTACCGGTGTCGGCTGGGCATTTATGTACACGCTGACATCTAAAGAACAGAACCTGGCAGAGCTGCGTAGCATCCAGGACTGGTTCCTGAAGTACGAGTTGACCTCGGTTGACGGTGTTTCCGAAGTCGCCAGTGTCGGCGGCTTCGTCAAGCAATACCAGATCACAGTCGATCCGAACAAGTTGCGTGCTTACAACATTCCCATCTCACGAATCCGGTCCGCCGTCCAGAGAAGCAACAATGACGTCGGCGGCCGGGTCCTGGAAATGGCTGAGACCGAGTTCATGGTTCGCGGTCTCGGCTACATTCGAGATGTCGAAGACATCCGCAACATCGTTCTGAGGGTCGATGAGAAAAGCACTCCCCTGCTGATCAAGGATGTCGCCACTGTCCAGGTAGGACCGGACATCCGCCGGGGACTCGCCGAGCTCAACGGCGAGGGGGAGGCGGTCGGAGGCATCGTCGTCGTGCGGTCCGGTGCGAACGCATACGAAGTCATACAGCGGGTCAAAGCAAAGATCGAAGAACTGGAACAGGGACTTCCCGATGATGTGGAGATCCAGACGGTCTACGACCGCTCGAACCTCATCGAAAGATCGGTAGAAACACTACAGGAAAAACTTCTGGAAGAGGGGCTTGCCGTAGCCCTGGTGTGCATTCTCTTCCTGATGCACTTGCGGTCCTCCCTTGTCGCCATCATGACACTTCCATTGGCCGTCATGATGGCTTTCATCATGATGTCCTACCAGGGAATAACCGCCAACATCATGTCGCTGGGCGGCATCGCAATAGCGATAGGAGCAATGGTGGACGCCGCGATAATCATGATCGAAAACGCCCACAAGCACATCGAACGTGATCGGGGCAAGAAGGACCAGTGGCAGATCATCGGCGACGCCGCGAAGGAAGTGGGCCCCACGCTCTTCTTTGCACTCCTTGTCATCACGGTATCCTTCGTTCCGGTGTTCACGCTGGAGGCGCAGGAAGGAAGACTGTTCAAGCCGCTGGCGTTCACCAAGACCTATTCGATGGCCGCGGCTTCCGTGCTGGCGGTAACGCTTGTTCCGGTCTTGATGGGCTACTGGATACGGGGACGCATTCTTCCGGAGGGCCTCAATCCGCTCAGCAGAGTGCTGACCTGGATCTATGATCCCATCCTGCACCTGCTGCTGCGATTCAGGTGGGCGGTTCTGGCTCTGACGCTCGCGATGCTCGGTCTCACCTGGTTTCCTTACTCTCGACTCGGATCGGAATTCATGCCGCCGTTGTGGGAAGGCGACCTGATGTACATGCCGACCACACTCCCCGGGGTTTCGATCACGAAGGCCCGTGAGATCCTCCAGCAGACGGACAAGATTATCCGTTCGTTCCCGGAGGTCGAAACAGTGTTCGGCAAGATCGGACGCGCCGAAACCGCAACCGACCCAGCTCCGCTCAGCATGATCGAAACAACGATCACGCTCAAACCGGAATCGGAGTGGCGAGCTGGTGTGACTCCCGATGACCTGATCAGTGAAATGAACGACGCGATCCGATTCCCCGGTGTCACCAACGCGTGGGTCATGCCCATCAAGACGCGAATCGACATGCTCTCCACTGGGATCAAGACGCCGGTGGGCGTCAAGATCACAGGTCCCGACCTGGCTGTCCTGGAAGAACTGGGCCAGCAGATCGAAGCGGCCGTCGGACAGGTCCCGGGAACGCTGTCCGTCTATTCGGAACGCGTCATGGGAGGCAACTACCTGGACTTCGAGATCGACCGCGAGGCGATCGCCCGGTACGGGCTCACTGTGGGTGACGTCCAGGACGTCATCCAGTCCGCGATCGGTGGGATGAACATCACAACGACTGTGGAAGGTCTGGAAAGATATCCGGTAAACCTTCGCTACAGTCGCGAGCTGCGCGACAGCCCGGAAGCCCTCAGGCAGATCCTGGTTCCCACACCGGCCGGACAACAGGTCCCCCTGGGATTCCTTGCCGACCTCGAGATCAAGAAAGGACCTCCCGCCATCAAGACCGAAAACTCCAGGCCGAGTGCCTGGGTCTATGTCGACCTGGCAAACATCGACATCGGTACGTACGTGGCGATGGCTCAGCGCGCGGTCGCCGAACAGGTCGAGGTGCCCGCCGGCTACAACATTGCCTGGAGCGGACAGTACGAATACATGGTCCGCGCCGAGCAACGGCTGATGATCGTCATTCCAATGACGCTCCTGATCATCTTCATGATCATCTACCTGAATACTCGCTCTGTGATCGAAACGTTGATCGTGCTGCTGTCACTTCCTCTCTCGCTGGTAGGTGCATTCTGGCTGCTCTACCTTCTCGACTACAACTTGAGCATCGCCGTATGGGTGGGCATCATCGCGCTCGCCGGGCTTGCAGCAGAAACCGGCGTCGTAATGCTGCTCTATCTGGATGTCGCATACAACGACGCCGTCCGGGAAGGACGCATGCGGAACAAGAAAGACCTGGTAGACGCCATCTACCATGGCGCGGTGACGCGTTTACGACCAAAGATCATGACGGCCAGCGTCATCATGGCGGGTCTGATACCGATCATGTGGAGCAGCGGAACGGGAGCGGACGTTATGAAACGGATCGCCACTCCAATGGTCGGCGGTGTCGTCACGTCAGTGGTTCTCGTCCTGGGAGTCTACCCGGTGATCTATTACATCCTCAAAGGTTGGAGGCTCAAAGATGTTTAAGCAATGCGGACTGCTCTTGTTGATTCTGGGGATCGCGCTTCCGACATTCGCCCAGACGGTTAAAGTCCGTCACGACCACGATCCGTGGGGCGCCTGTGAGGGGGAGTTGGTAATCAGCGAAAGCGGCATCCAGTATCTGACCGACAAGGAAGATCATCTGCGAACCTGGGAATGGATTGACGTCCAGAGCTTCGACCGATGGTCGCCCGAACGATTCAGCGTCCTGACTTACGAGGATCTGAAATGGCATTTAGGTCTGGATCGAAACTTTGACTTTACCGTTCTGCCCGGCGAGGTCGGCCTCGAGGAGACGGCATTTGCATTCATCGAACGCAACGTCATCCGTCCAGTGACGGATCGGATTCCGGGAGTCGAGGAACCCGAATACCAGGTTCCGGTTAAGCATGTGCATGTGCTCGGTGGCTGTGAAGGCGTGCTGACGTTTGGAAAGGACCGGATCATCTACGAAACGACTCACTCCGAGGACGCGCGGAGTTGGAGGAGGGACAAACACATCGCCAACGTGTGGTCGTCGAACCCTTTCGAACTGGAACTCCGCGTGTTTGAAGAGAACCGGCGAGCATTCGACAAGGCAAGACGGTTCTTGTTTCAACTGAAGGAACCTCTCGATACAGAGTTCTATGAACGACTTCGTCGAGAATTTCTGATGTTGCGATAAGGGAGGAGGAGTATGAAGACTGGAAAGATGGCGACCTTCACAATAACGTTGACGCTACTCTGGATGGGCACATCGTTCGATAGAGTCCTTCAGTTGTAGACTTCGTCGAGGAGTTGGTCGTAGGAGCGAATCGCGCCGCCGTTTGCGTGCACGAAAGTGATTGCGTCCTTACGGGTTCGGAATCCGATCAGGCTTGGCATGCAGCGATCATAAGCAAGTTCGTACTGCCCTCCCGTCGCGTCCCGGTGACGGACGTCCTCGCTCAGACACAGGTTGAGGGAACTGTCCTCCACATAAACGGCCTCGTAAGCATCGATCATCTCACCGGACGTAAAATCCGCCACCTCGACGGCGACCACTCCTGTACCCTCTTCCTGATAGTGCAGACCGCATCGGGCACAGCAGGCTTCTACGACCTCTCCGGACTCAAATGTGATCGAATACGCGGTGGCTTGATGGATGGGTCGGTGGCTGATATCGCAGATCGGCTCTTGCTGATCGTAAACGTAATACCCGGCTCCCCCTGTCAGGAGAAGGGATATCAACGTCACTGTGACACGACCCAGCACGGGAACCTCCCGGTGTAATTTTACAACTAACACCATGCCGGCACCAGCGCAAAATACTTAGGCTGGCTGCTACGCTCACCGGTCGTCTTGTCGACAAAAATGGGCGGAACAGCACGACGGTGAAGTTCCCCGACTGAGCGTGGGGTGGAGGGCCCGACGCTAAAAAATGCCACCTTGTCTGGGAGGCATCAATTCCCGCGGCAGGTTCGTCTCGGGACGGGGCTGTCCCTGGTGGCAGGTCCAGCAACTGAGTGCCTGACGGCTGTCGAAGAAGTCATCCTGCAATCCGCTTCGGATCTCATGCATCCTACGGGCCATCCGCTTCTGAAACTTCTCATCACTGGCCCAGTCGCCCGACACGTGACAGTGTGTACATCCGACGCCGAGCGAAGCCGAGTAGGTTTGCATGACGTCCCGGAGCTGCCTGGCTGGAATATCGCCAAACTGTTCGAGGTTCTCATAGACCTCACGAGCGGGCCGGTCGTCATCCGGGAACGCCGTCGTCGGTGCGGACCGGACCATCTCCATCATCTCGGCGTCCACTTCGGTTCGAGGTGTGGTGGATCCCCGATGGCAGGTCCAGCAAGTTGCGGCTTCGAGACCCTCGAAATAACGGGTGCCGGCAACCGACACCATGTGGATCATATTCCGGGCTGTCTTTTTTCTCGGGTTGTCGTCAAGTTCCCTTCCTCCCCGAACGTGGCAGAGCTCACACTGGCGGACGCCAAGCGAGCGGGCAAAGATCTGCATCAGAAAAGTGAGTTCGCTTCGTGGTACGACATGCCCGAGCACCTGCACGTTCAGGTAGGGCTGCTCCTGTGGGGTGCCCTCCTGGGCTCCCTCGGAAGAGGCAACGAGTCGGCACAGAATCATGATTCCGGCGACAACGACGGGGGCTTGAGCTGTACGTTTCATAGCTTGCTTTTATCACCTCTCGATGCCCAAGGGCAACGCGCGTAATTGACGGTGACGTAGCACTTCAAGGACTAGTTTCCCCGTAGCGGTGACATCTCCGGCGGTGGGTTTGTCTCGGCCTTGGCCTCTCCGCGATGACATGTCCAGCAACTTACCGTGCCAATGTCCTTTCATCATGCACGATCAAAGCACGCCATTTTCCGCTCATCGCCGGCTTTCACCGTCGTCGTTCGTGGACCGGAACGGCATCGTGAGGCGGACCTCCAGCCCGCCATCGGTCCCGTTTCGGAGTTCAAACAGGTGTTCTTTGCCGTAGAGGCGTTCCAGGCGTGCGCGAGTGTTCGAAAGACCAACACCGCCATCGTCTTCGTTCCAATCCTCCGGTAATCCGCCTCCGTCATCACGGACAGTGAGGTGCAGGACGCCGTTATCACGATTGGCCTTGACGGAAACATTGCCTCCCCTCGTCCGGGGCGCAATTCCATGACGAATCGCATTCTCGACCAGAGGCTGCAGCAGAAGGTTCGGAACCTGTGCATCCAGCGTGTCGTTGTCGATCGACAGATCGACCTTCAAACGATCGCCAAAACGTGCCTGTTCGACTTCGATGTAGGGATCCAGAAACTCCAGCTCCCTCTTGAGTGACACTTCCTGAACGCCCGAGTCCTGCAGGCTGAGCCTCAGAAGATCGCCCAATCGACTGATCATCCGGTCTGCCAGCTCGACGTCCTTGTGAACAAGAGCAGACACCGTGTTCAATGCGTTGAACAGGAAGTGCGGATGTAACTGCATCTTGAGAACCTCTAACTGCGTCTGTGCCAGACGGGCTTCGAGATCGGCAGCCCTTAAACGTCGCTCTTGATACAACCGGTAATATTCGATGGCGTACCCGGCGCCCACGACAACGCCGAATATGATGACGTTGACATGGCGATTTGACATGGCGAGGTTTGAGACCTGGGCGATCGGACTCGTCGAACCGATGACGATA
>PVBE010595141.1_pt1 | contig 16646 bp, 14 predicted proteins | sample 1631181 | NCBI WGS metagenome assembly PVBE01 (sample SAMN08397723, study PRJNA350692) | Marine metagenome, whole genome shotgun sequencing project. | isolation source: water | place: Pacific Ocean | collected 2012-04
CTAGCGGTGTTTCTGCGCTGGGTTTGAGTTCAAAATCGTAATCCTCGTGGAAATATGAGTTCTCCGACCAACTTTTCGAGAGTTGGATCACCTTCCAGAGCTTACCGGCGGTATCATAAATGTCGGCGTAATAGCACGCCGAGGTATCTCGATCCAGCATCATGATCTTCGTCGAGTACGGATGATTACTCCGCTTCGGCGTCATTTTCGCGACATCCATGAGGCGCAGTGACCAGTCGTCGAATGGCGTCACACCGTCCGGCCCGTAATAGGTCGTATTCAGATTTCGCGACTTCGCGACTTCGCGACCGCAAGCATCCTGGCAGTCCCGAGGTACTCCCAGTTCCACTCCATTACGCGTCCCGCAAAACAATAAAAATCTTCCAACGTAAGGTCGGTGCCCAACAGACTGTCGGATTTAACCTCCGCCGAAATGCGCCGCACGCGCCGCAGGCTCGGGATATAGGCCCAGGCATCGTCGGTTTTTCGCGGATCCTCGTAGCGGATGATTACAAAGGCGGTGCCGGCGATGTCGAACGGGGAATCGAAACCCGTATACTCGCGGAATTCCACGCCTTCGGCCCAGCTACCTGCAACGTTATAACCCTGATCGGCCAAGTCAGAGCGATGGGTCAAGTAGATACGTTTGTACGGCCCCCGCAAGACTCGTTCGAACGTGCCTTCGCCCCCGTAGAATCGTGCCCTGTTCCCCTTCATGATTTCGTGGTCGGTATGCACGCCGCCGCGGCGCACCCAGACCCACTCGGCTTCTCCGGTTTCGGCACCTTCGTTCTGCCAACGGTAGTTGAAGTTCCACGCGAGTTTGAAGCCGTCTGTCGCGCTGTCCGGCGTAAACGTCGCCGGGTCGAACGGCCGGCTGGCGGTGTATTGCTGTAATGCACCGTCCCCGGCAATAACGGCTTGACCAGAAAACCGCTCAGTCGCCGTCTTGTAGATATCCGCCGGTGTCAGGTCGCCCGCGTCGGCGACGCGGACCTGCATTCCCGCGAAAAACATCTCGTCCTGATAGCCCGGTGGCACGAAGGGCCTCAGCATTTCGACTTGATCGAATTCGATCAAGTCGCCGTCGACGAATTGCGGTTGAGCAGTCTGGTTCGCCTCGAACCAGACCATGAAGTCCGCCAGCGTGTCATGCGCATCGTAAGCACGGACCGCCAATGGTTGTGCTATCAGCGCCGCTATACAAAGTATTTGGAAAGTTTTCATGCCGAGTTACCCCCTGGCTCCAAGAACAGAGCTTTGGTGATAACGATCTCCACCGCCGCGAGCGCGCAGAGAATGTTGCCAGCGTCCCCAGCCGGCAAAACCAGCAACCTGCGGGTCGCATTGTGCCAATGGATTTCGCTAATCGCCCCGGTGAAGATTCATCGGGAGTCTGTATTCTGGCCCGTTCTTGAATATAATTCAAGTTCTGTTGGGTGCTTGGCGCAAGGGTGTCCTTAAAATGAACAGAGGATCTTGGGAAATACGAGAAAAATGGCTGTGACGACGGGAGAGGGCGTCAGGAGAGCCCTGGACGACGATCGCTAGAAAACGGGCGATCTAGCCTCGCCGGCGATCAAACCGCAATGCTTCGACGCCGTGTTTCGAGCCCCTCGAAAAAGGCGTCGATGCGACCGCGCATCTGCGCCTCTGAGACGACCCGAACGTCCATCATGTCTGATTCGAGAAAGAGGCAGCGGGTACCGTTGCGTTCGATCAGCACGCGGCGGCTGTCGGCCAGGCCCGTGGAAATCGTTCGACAGGACTTGATCGGATGAAACACCACGCCGTCGACGGCGAAGGATTCGAGCCGGTCGCCGATCCAATCGTCAGTATGGAACAGCGCCTCCTGCGCTACCTGCAGCGTTAACAGCGTGCCTTCGGCGTAGCTTTCGATCGGGCGCTCGAGGTCATAGGCGAACCCCGCATCCGCGCCGCCCGAAGCGATGGACGTGTAACCGGAAGTGACGAAAATGCCTCCTTGCTGCTCGAACATGTCGGTGAATCCGCGAAAGATCGGGTAGCACGGGATACCCATGAAGGCCAGCCGGTAGGTCTCGCCCGGCAGCGCGCCGATGCCGTTTGCGGCCTTATATTCGAGTTCCTCCACGAGGTCCGAGAAATAACGGGCCCCCTCGGGGCGCCCTTTGAAGGCGTTGGCAACGCCGAGAAACACGGTGCCATCGGTGACCGCGTTATACACCGCCGGGGTCGTGCGATTGATGTCGTGGATCCGCGCCCATGCTTGCATTTGCACGTTCGCGTAACCAAGTGCCTCACGAAAGCGATCGATGTCGAATCTGGTACCGGTCAACGTTTCGCAGGTCGCGATGAGTTCGCGGATTTGTCGCTCGACATAGCGGAGATCATTTTGGAAGTCGATGTCGAACTGTGTCGACACGTAGCGGCGATTACGGGGCGACGGTACGTCGATCGTTACGATTTGGATTTTGTACTCCCGCTCCCAGATTTCGGCCCACTTGATGTAGGTGTTGCAGGCGTTCGTGAACACGGCGATCGACGGCTGCGGTATCTGGCCCATCGGGTGGTCTCCGCCTCTCTTTTGCAGGGCGAAATCTGCCTTGACATAGGCGCAGATGTCCGGTGAGTAGCCGTATGCTTCGGCCTCATCGATATAGTTGTCGGCGACGCGGCGCACGGCGGTCTGCAGACTGTTGATCTCGGGAAAAACCGTGTCGAGTCCGAATGTCCCCAATAACTCGGTGAAGCTTCCCATCGTGAACACATAAGCGCTCTGCCGGCCCTGTTCGGGTCCTTCCTGGAGTTGCCTAAACCAGTCGCGAAACAGTTGGCCGCCGTCCCGCAGGGCCCGGCCGACGAGCGGTTGTCCCTCTGCGTTTAGGCTTGTCCTATTCATAGCGCGCGTTTCCTCCCGCGACCTAAGCGCGGTTAAACGAATATTCCCGTTTCCACGATCGTTGAAGTGGCGCCGGTATGCAAGTGCGAATTCGAGTTGACCGTTCGTAGCGACGAAGAACCCCGGGACGATGATCGCGGTCGACGTCGATGCGGTAACCCGTGCCGTTTTGAACGATGATCACCGCGACGGTACCGTCGGCCGGGCTGACCGAGCGCGGATGGCGCCCGTGGCTGCTGAACGCCGTCACGCAGGTATACACTCCGAACAATACGATGATCGCCCCCGCCAGCCGGCGTACGACGGGGTATTGCACGAGTTGCCTTAGGCGTCGGGCGAAATGTCCCATCGCCAGCAGCATCGGCAAGGTCCCGAGCCCGAAGGCGAACATGAGTAACGCCCCGTTGCCGGGCGAAGCAGACACGACGGCGAGTGCCAAAGCCGAATAGACGAGACCGCACGGCAGCCAGCCCCAAACGAGGCCGAGCCCGAAAACGTGCAACGGCGTGCTTGCCGGCAGCAATCGTTTGCCGGCGGGCGCGATAAACCTCCAGACGAACAGTCCCGCCTTATCTATCCCGCCGAATGCGCGCCACCATCCGGCGAGATAAAAACCGAGCGCGATCATGAACAGCCCGGCAATGATAGCGCCGAGCGGCAGCACCGAATGCGGGGATACCCTCTTTGCTTGGGCGCCGATCGCACCGGCCAGCGCGCCCGCGACCGAATAACTCAGGATGCGGCCCGTATTGTAAAGGAACGGGGAAGCTGCCCGGGACAGTAACGTTTGACCGCCGCGTTCGGGCGCCCCGATGTTCAATGCGCCTACTATCCCGCCACACATGCCGATGCAGTGGGTCGAGCCGAGCAGCCCGATCATCAGCGCCGTATAAAATGTAAGCTCCAAAGGCGGTCCCTCGCTCCCCCCGTACCTTTATACAAAAGCACCGACAGCGCGTCTCGAGTCGACCGCGCTTTCCTCGCCGCAGCCGAAGCGGCGCCGTGCGGTTTATCGATAGGCTCCGCCTGTCAGTACTTCTCCGGGATGAAGGTCTGATCCGTCATGAGCGGGCGCACGTAGCCGACATCGCTCTGGCGCTCCGGTAGCTCGACCGGTTGGGGCGAGAGATCCTCGTAGTCGATGAGGCTCAGTAGATGCGAGATAACGTTGAGCCGAGCCCGCTTTTTGTTGTCGCCGTCAACCACGTACCAGGGTGCTTGTTTGATGTCGGTGTGGGCGAACATCTCGTCCTTTGCCTTCGAGTATTCGACCCAACGCGAACGCGACTCGAGGTCCATCGGACTGAGTTTCCAGTGTTTGGTCGGATGGTAGATGCGGCCCTGAAACCGACGTTCCTGCTCCTCGTTACTCACCGAAAACCAGTATTTGACGAGGATTATCCCCGAGCGGACCAGCATGCGCTCGAACTCCGGGCACGAGCGCAGAAACTCCTGATATTCTTCCTCGGTGCAGAACCCCATCACTCGCTCGACCCCGGCGCGGTTGTACCAACTCCGGTCGAGCAGCACCATTTCGCCCGCGGCGGGCAAGTGCAGGACGTAGCGCTGGAAGTACCATTGCGTGCGCTCGCGCTCCGTGGGGGCCGGCAGGGCTACGACCGGACACACGCGCGGGCTGAGTTTTTCCGTAATGCGTTTAATAGAGCCACCCTTGCCGGCTGCGTCGCGCCCCTCGAAGACAACGACTACTTTGAGCCGCTTGTGTTTGATCCATTCCTGCAGCTTGACGAGTTCGATTTGAAGTTTAGCCAGTTCGTCCTCGTAGAGCGCATTGTTGATCTTCTTGCGTTTCGGCTTTTTGGACTTGTTTTCGCTGGCGCCCGATTCGCGGTTTTCGCCCGACTGTTTGCGGTCATCTTTTTTGGCCATGTTTGCTGCTCCTAGGAGAACTTCAATTCCGTATTCCCTGGTCGTATCCGAATCTGCTACAGCGCGATGCCGGCAAATTCCCCGTCGCGCCCGGGGCCCTTTTTGATTTGCATCTGGCGCGCGCCCAAATCCATGAGGATGGTGGCACAGGTGCCGACATCCTGATTATTGAGCACTTCCTCGGGATGATAGCTGGAATTGATCGATGTTGGTCCCTCGCTGTCATCGAGCAGGATCCGCTTCATTGTCTCCAAGTCTCGCTTCGATGTTCGACCCAGCCATTCGCGCCCCTGATCGTAACGTTCCACTGTCGTCGGGATGAGTGCGGCCTTATCGACGGCCGCCGGCGCGATACAGTGATTCGTGTGCAGCAGGACGCCGTCCTGCGGAGCCGCCTCGAACCGGTCGCCGTCTGCAAATTCTACGCTGCAGCAGTTGCCGCCATCGTCGGCGACGAGGAAATGGCTCGATTTTCCGAAGCCTGCGCGTTTGAGCATTGCGCGTGCCTCGTCGAGCGTTCCACAATCGAGCAGCGCGCGAGTGAGAATGTGTACGGGTAGCCCATCGAGTTCGTGCGCGCTGACGAGAAAATTCAAGCACACACCGATCCCCCGATCGTTGAGGCCGATCTTGCCGAGCATGCCGGGTTCGGTGAAGGCCAGAACAGTGCTGCCATCGGGCAGGCCCCAAGTCACGAGCACTGCCAGTTCTTCGAGCGCCGAAACCCAATCCCAGTTCTGGCCGAGGATCGCCGTGTCCTGAAAGTACAAGGCAGTGCATTCGGCGAGCGGAGCGTTCAGGATCTCCGTACGCGCGTTCAGCGCATAGATCTGCCAGCGAGGCATCTCGGCTCCGGCGGCGACCGCATCGAGTTCGGCGACGTAATCTGACGAAAAGTCGGCGATGAGCGCCCGCACGTGTTCGGCTCGCCGCTCGATCTCCGCCATACTTAGGGGGCTGCCGGCGAACAGGGTTTCTGCGTAGAGCGAATAGGTTGCTCGGATCCTCTCTCGCAGTTGGGCGCCGTAGGCGCGGCCGCGTTCTTGGGGGGCGCCGTCGAAGCGAAATTGCGGGAAGCCACTCATGGTCGTCGACGGGCTACGGGTTAATTGCGTCGGTGCCGGTGAGATCGGGATTGGCAGCTTCCCAGGTCGCTCTCGGGTTGGCTGCTTTCCAACGGCTTGCATAATTGTGCATCGTATCGAATCGGACATCGTCCCCGGCACTGAAGTACGCCAGCAAACGCTCCAGCATCAGCATGCGGTTGCCGCGGCCGATGGTTTGCGGGTGCAGGGTGAGGATAAACAGGCCGCCATCGCTGTTGGTGCGGGCATAATCGAAATCGCCGCGCCAGATCTCTTCGACCGCGGACGGCGCTTTCAAGCCTTCAAGGAATCCGAGCACGAATTCCGACACCACGAAGTCGTCCAGCCCCCAGGTGATCGGCAACTCCACGAGGTCGGTTGTGTGGCCGAAACGGTAGGCGGTGTCGAGAGACCACGCGTCACCGCTACGCAGGTAATACGGATAATAGTCGTGCCCCATGCAACTCGAGTCATACAAAAAGCCGTATTCGATTAACAAATCCACCGTTCGCGGGCTGAAATCCCAGGCCGGTGATCGGTAGCCCGAAGGACGTACGCCGGCGACTCGTTCGATTGCGCGCAGACCCTCATCGAGGTTGCGCCGCTCTCCGGCCTCGTCGAAATCGGCGGGATTCTCGTGCACCCACCCGTGATGTACGATTTCGTGACCCGCCGCGCAGATCGCTTCCACGGCCTTGGGGAAGGCATAGGCAGTATGCCCGGGAATGGCAAAACTCGCGGGTACCTCGAAGCGCGCGAGCAGATCGAGGATCCGCGGTATCGCGACCGCCCCGAACTGGCCGCGAGAAATCATGCTCGGGTTTTGCGACTTCATGGTGCCGACCCACGACGACATGGCGTCGAAATCGAGCGTTATGCAGCAGGTGAGTGGCGTGGACGACATCAGTATCTCCTGGTTCGTATGAGCCGCGTCTCCCGAGTTCTACCAAACATCGACGAAACGACGTCTTTGTGTAGCGCGCCTACCGGCGGAGCGCCGCCCTCGCAGCAGCCAGGTGCGGGTCTCTGCCGGGTCGATCACCGCGTCGATCTCGAAGGCGGTGGCGACGGATACTGCTTTGCCTTTCTCATACATGCGGGCCAGCAGCTCTTCGTAGACGGCGGCGCGCTTCTCCTCGCCGCCCGCGGCCTCCAGCTCCTTACGGAAGCCGAGCTCGACCGCGCCTTCGAGGCCCATCGGACCCATCTCCGCAGTGGGCCAGGCGATGGTGAAAAACGGTTGATGAAAACCGCCGCCGGCCATGGCCTGCGCGCCGAGGCCGTAGCCCTTACGCGTAATGATCGTAAACAAGGGTACCGACAGGTTCGCGCTCGCTAAGATCAATCGCGAGCCGCGGCGCACCGCGGCCGTCTTTTCGCTCTCGGGCCCGACCATGAAGCCCGGGGTATCGCACAATGAGATCACGGGCAGGTCATAAGCGTCGCACAGCTGCAGGAAGCGGCCACCCTTTTCGCCGCCGTCCCCGTCGATCGCGCCGCCCAAGTGCCCCGGATCGTTGGCGATGAGGCCGAAGGGATGACCCTCGATCCGGACCAGCGCCGTGATCAGGCCGCTGCCGTATTGCGGCCGCAACTCGACCACTGATCCCGTATCCGCCAGTTCATCGATGATCGCGCGCATGTCATAAACGCGCAACCGGTCTTCCGGCACCAGGTGTCTCAGCGTCCGCTGGTCGGCGACGGCCCAATCACGCGCGCTACCCTGAAAATAGGCGAGTATCTGCCGCGTAATCCGCGTCGCCTCGACCTCGTCCGCACAGGCGATATCGACGACGCCGTTCGTGGTCTGGACGTCGATCGGACCGATGTCCTCGGGTTTGTAGCGGCCGAGTCCTCCGCCCTCGATCATCGCCGGGCCGGCGAGACCGATGTTCGAGTTTTCGGTGGCAATAGTGATGTCCGCACAACCGAAGATCACCGCATTCCCGGCGAAGCACCGGCCTGAGTTGATCGCGATGCGCGGGGCGACGCCGCTCAGTTGCGGCCAGGTCGTGAAGGTCTTTATGTCGAGCCAGCTCATGAAGAGATCGTCGGTATCGACATCGCCCGGGCGACCGCCACCGCCTTCGGTGAAAAAGACCACCGGTGATTCCCAGTCGCGCGCGAGCTCGAACAGGCGGTCTTTCTTTTTGTGATTGACGTGGCCCTGAGTGCCCGCGAGTACCGTGTAGTCGTATGCGAGAACCGCACAGCGCGCCGTTTCCTCGCCGAACTCATCGGCGTTGACGGTACCGAAACCCGCGATCAAGCCGTCGGCCGGCGTATTGCGCATGAGATCGTCCAGCGAGCGCCGGCGTCGCTGTGCAGCGATCGCGAGTGCCCCGTACTCAAGGAAGCTGTCCGGATCGCACAGCGCCTCGACGTTTTCTCGCGCGGTGCGGGCACCGTGTTTCCGCCGCTTCGCTACGGCGTCGGGGCGCGCGCTGTCGGCGCCTATTGCGTGGCGCTCGCGGACTTCGTCGAGATCGGCTCGGGGCTGTTCGACATCAACGGTTTCGACTGTTTGTTCGATATTGCGACTGCTCGTAGCATTCGTCACCAGAAGCAGCACGTCGTTTTCGTTTACCACGTCATCGACGCAGACGGCGATACTTTCGACCGTACCGCCTATGTCGGTTTCTATGACGTGGTGCATTTTCATGGCTTCGAGCACCGCAACCTGTTGCCCGCGCGCTATCACCGCGCCGGCTTCAACGTCGACACTGACGACACTTGCGGTCATGGGCGCCGTGATGGCGATAGGGTCACTCATTCGTTGATTATCGCCAGCACGATGGATTAAGCAATAGCGTCGGGAAATCTGGACGGCGGGCCGATAGTCTATTTCGGCTGGCCGGTGACTCATGAAGTAGCCGCCGGGCGGGCAGCGTCGACAAGCTTGGAACTGACCAGGGCCATCAAGGTTGTCGAAACCCAGGAGCAGTTGCGGGTGCAGATCGGTATCGCTACGGGCGCGGTGTAAGTGGATCTTAATGGAGGAACCGGGGACACTGACTGCCCCCTTAACCACTTAGCAGCAAGGAACGACTGGGCGGTTGCGGGTGTACTTTCTTATTGACTCCGACCCCATTTATTGAGAGGCGCATGTTGATGAAGAATCTTGGACAGGCTACCAGATGTACGATGGCGATCGCGGTTGTCATTGGGTTGGTCGCATGTTCCGGTAATGACGAGGCGACCGAGTTCAAGGAAACGAAGCCACAGCAGCAAGTTTCGGCGGCGGCGGTACCTGAAACGAGCACAGAGGTCGGTGAAACCGGATCTCTATCACCGCAGCCCGATGCGCGCGTCGCGGCAGCCGAGACCGAGCCAACGGCTGCAGCCGATGGGACCTCGAGAGCGGACGGGATCAAGAATAAGAGCCAGTCGCAACACCAACAACATGTCGTCAAAGGGATTGTTACGCAATGGGGACCAATGATTCTATTCGCGCAGCCGGGAGATCAAATCGTTTTCAAACAAATGATGGGGCACGATACGGAAACCATCGAAGGCATGATCCCGGATGGCGCAGCAGGCTGGAAATCGAAACTCGGCCAGGAAGGATTCGCGGTTACCGTCGAGGTGCCCGGCGTATACGTGCATAAATGCAACCCGCACGTGAGTATGGGCATGATTGGTGCGATCGTCGTCGGGGATACCCCACCGGTGAATCTTCAGCAAGTAGCGGATCACCCGGAGAATAAGGGGATGATCGGACGCGCGATCCGAAAATTGAAACAAGCGCTGGCGGAGAAAGATGGAGGCTAGTCTTCTCGCGCCGCTCGAATGGGGAAGGGGACACTGCCCACTTAAGCACTTAGCGGCAAGGAACGACCGGGCGGTTGGGGGTGTACTTTCTTATTGACTCCGACCCCATAAGAACTCAGTAGGCAACGGACTCAACCATGACGCCATTGGCATCTTTCGGATGAACCAGCCATCTGGGCGAGGCCGCGGCGTCTACCGGATCGCGCATCAGCACCGTCATCCCGCGCGCGACAAGTTCTTCGCCACTTTTTTCAACGTTGTCGACTTCCAGGCACAGGTGATAGAACCCTTCGCCGGCCGTGGCTAGGCGCTTCGATAACGCGTTGTCCATATTCGATTTGTCCAAAGGTTCCATGATCTCGATCACCATCTCGTCCCAGGTGCCGCCCAGGGAAATGAAGACGCTGCGCACGCCCTCTACTTCGATGCGGCGGTCGTCGAATTTCCTGAACCCGAACGATTCGGTCCAAAGTTTTGTTGCCGCATCCGCGTCATGGACGAGGACGCCGATATGACTGATTTTTTTCGTGTTCACTTTTTTCTCCACTCCATTACTTTGGCAAGGCAAAGGCGATCAAGGCGTCACCATGAGGGAATCCGAACAGATGGTGGCCCCCCGCGGCGACCGCGACATATTGGACACCGTTGATCTCATAAGTGATTGGCGGGGCGTTGACGCCGGCGCCGCATTGGAATTGCCACAAGAGCTTTCCGGTTTGCGCATCGTAGGCGTTGAAATTGCCGTTACCTTCGCCCATGAACACCAACTCCCCCGCGGTCGCCAGCACGCCACCGACCAGGACGTCCGCTGTTTTCGTCTGCCACACGATGCGTCCTTCGTCGGTGAGGTCGAGAGCCGTTAATGTTCCCCATCGCGGGCCTTCTGCAACTTCCAAGACCGAGTATCTTTTCGCTTTAAGGCCTGCCGTCGCGGGTTTCTCGCGGACACTGTAGTGCATCGGCAAATGCATGGCGGCGACAATGGCCCGACCGGTTCGCTCGTCGTACGCCGTCGGCGACCAGGACGCCCCGCCGCCGGCGCCTGGTGCAATGCGAATGCCTCCCGGACGCGGGCGTTGAAACAGGTTTTCCTGGGGGACGAACGGTTCGGACTTGAACAGCAGGGCGCCGGTCGTCCGATCATTCACGTAGTACCAGCCTACTTTGCTCGCCTGTCCGACGGCCGGGACGCTACGCCCCTTGTGATCGAGGGTCATGAGCACTGGCGGGCTCGCTACGTCATAGCCCCACAAATCGTGAGGAACCTGTTGATAGTGCCATTTGAGGGTTCCGGTACGGGCGTCGAGCGCGACCAGAGACACCGTATAAAGGTTATCGCCCGGTCGCGACACGTCATCCATTTGGGGCGCGGGATTGCCGACGCCGAGGTAGAGCAAACCCAGTTCCGGATCCAGCGCCGGTGTCGTCCAGGTCGAGCCGCCGCCGGCCTCCCAAGCCTCGGGATAGTCGCCGAGACGAGCCTTTTCGGCCGCAATATCGCGGTCCAGCGGATAGCCATCCGGGGTTGTGTTGCGCCAGTCGCCTTCCCAGCCGGTGCTGGCGGTCGTGTACCATCGCCATACTTCGGCGCCGGTCTCCGCATCGTATGCGGCCAGATAGCCGCGCCGGCCGAATTGCCCTTCGATGCCGATAACCGCCCGCAGGGGCCGATTATCTCCTTCGCTATCGACATGCAGACCGTAGCCCGCTCCGGTTACTCCGACAATGACCAGCCCGTCGTAGACCAGCGGCGCCATGTTGGCACCGAGACCGCTGGCGCCGGTTACCCGCGCTTTTCGCAAGGGATCGTCGTGCGCCAGATCCTGCAACGACTCGGTCGGCGCGTTATCGGGCTTGGTCACGTAGACGTCCCAGACAACCGCTCCGGTCTGCTGGTCGAAGGCTAACAGGCGGCCATCCGCGGCGGCCATGTAGACTTTACCGTAGCCGAGACCGGCGCCCCGGTTGGCAGGGCCACAACAGAGCTTTTGTGCTTTCATTTCGTGCTCGTAACGCCAGCGGACCGTTCCGCTCGCGGCATCGAGCGCAACGACGTGGTTGAACGGAGTGGTGAGGTACATGACCCCGTCGGCGACCAGCGGCGTGGCCTGAAAGGATGCGCTGATACCTGTTTGGTATATCCACGCCGGGACCAGGGAAGGCACGGTTTCCCGATTGATCTGCGCGAGCGACGAGAATCGGTGGTTGTCGTAGGCGTGGCCGTGGACGATCCAATCCGCCGAGTCCTCGTCGGCACCTCGCATTTGAACGTCGTCGATCGCAACCGTTCGCATCGAAGGCAGGAACTGCGCGGTACCAATAACGACTGCCGCGAATAGGATGTGATTTTTCAACGTACGAATGGCCACCGCGTCTCTCTTTTCGCCCGACTCCGACGGACATTGTTGCCCGAGCATTGGAAGAATAAAAGGACCCATCGACAGCCCCCGTTGAGCCTCGTATGGCGCCCTCGTCAACAGAGGCCCAGATTTGTTAGAGTCGCGTCTTGCCATTCATGCGAGGAGTTGATGTGGGTACCGTGGTAATTACCGGCGGCAGCCGGGGTATGGGTCGTGAAACGGCCATCAAGTTCGCCGAAGAAGGACACGACGTCGTCATTACGTATCAATCGAACGTGGCTGCGGCACAAGAGGTGCTAGCGAAAGTCGAGGCACTCGGGCAGGCCGCGCACGCGGTGCGGATGGATGTTGGCGTTCAAGAGGATATCGACCGGGCGTTCGACGAAATCGAGCAGAAAGTCGAGCGCATCGACTATTTATATAACAACGCCGGAATAATGAACGAACTCCAGGAATTCCAGGATCAAAGCTGGGGATCCTGGGAGCGGATCTTCGCGGTCAACGTGATCGGGCAGTGGTACTGTACCAAGCGCGCGGTCCAACATATGTGCAAACACGGTGCCGGCGGCTCGGTGGTCTATTGCTCCTCCATATCCGGCGTTATGTCTTTTCCCCTGGCGTCCGACTACGCCGCGTCGAAGCACGCCGTCGTCGGCATGTCCAAGGGCCAAGCGCTCGAATGCGCGCGACACAACATTCGTATCAACGTCATCTGCCCCGGTTTTCATAAAACCGACATGTACGAAGAGCAGTTCGGCGATGCCGCCGAAACCCTGACCGAAACGATGATCCCCGCATCACGGATCGCAGAACCTCGCGAAGTTGCGAATCTCGTGTACTGGCTGATGGTAGAGGGCACCTACTGCTGCGGCACGACGATCGTCGCCGACGGTGGCCTTACCACCGGGCCTAAGTATCACGGCGCCTGATCCCGCCGCCGACCGTGGCGGCGGGAGCCGGTACCAGTGCTACCTTTCCTGCCAGTGTCCCTACGTCTAGGAGACCGTCGTCAGCCTGTCTGGTACAGCGTTACCACGGCAGCGCCCCCGAGGCCGACGTTGTGCTGTAACGCGGTGCGCGCACCCTCGACTTGCCGCGCTTCGGCGCTGCCGCGAAGCTGATTCGTCAACTCGTAACACTGGGCGAGACCGGTCGCGCCCAGCGGATGCCCTTTAGAGAGGAGGCCGCCGGAAGGGTTGGTAACGACTTTGCCCCCGTAGGTGTTGTCCTCGTCCTCAATGAACTGCTCCGCGCCGCCCTCCGGGCAAAGACCCAAAGCTTCGTAGCTGATGAGTTCATTCTGCGCGAAGCAGTCGTGCATCTCCACGACGTCGAGGTCTTCGGGGCCAATGCCGGCTGCTTCGTAAACTTTGTCGACCGCTTGTTTGACCATGTCGTAACCGACGAGCTGTATCATGTCGTGGGACTCAAAGGTGCTCGGTCCGTCCGTCGTCATTGCCTGCGCGGCGATCCGAACGTCGGTCCGCAGGCCGTTGCGCTTCGCGTAATCCTCCGAGACCACCACCGCGGCGGCGGCGCCGCAGGTCGGCGGACAGGCCATGAGACGTGTCAGGACATCGGGCACCAGGGGAGGGGAGGCGAGAACTTCCTCGGGGGACACCTCTTTGCGAAACAGCGCAAGCGGATTGTTGGCCGCGTGGCGGCTCGCCTTGGCGCGGATCTTGGCAAAAGATTCGATCGGTGTGCCGTACTTTTTCATATGCGCCAGACCGGCGCCGGCGAAGTAACGAAGCGTGAGCGGCACGTCCGGCATACCGACGAGTTCGTCGCACTCGCGGTTGAAATCGTCAAAAGGCGTCGGCCGATCGGTAAATACCGCGCCGAGCGCGCCCGGGTTCATCTGTTCGAAGCCGAGCGCCATGATGCAGTCGGCGGCGCCCGTTTCTACGGCCTGGCGTGCGAGAAACAGCGCGCTTGATCCGGTCGCGCAATTATTATTGACATTGATGATGGGAATGCCGGTATGTCCGAGTCGGTAGAGCGCTTTCTGTCCGCTGGTCGAATCGCCGTATACGTAACCGACATAGGCCTGCTCAATCGCATCGAATTCGACACCGCTGTCGGTTAGCGCGGCGCGCGCCGCGTTGGCGCCCATGACGTCGTAGGGGTCGCTGGCGCCCGGTTTGGCGAACGGGATCATACCCGCGCCGGCCACATAAACCGCTCGTGTCATCGCTCGTCTCCTGTAATTACCGGTCGAAGGAATATTGTATCAGAGTGCGCGCTCTCGATTCCCTAGGCCGCACAGGACCCTAGCTCGTATGCGCGGCGCGCAGTTCTTGCAGGAGGGGTTCCAATTCGTCCGCCTTATCCTCATCGCCGCCGAGGAAGCCGGGCGCCTGGCGATAAAATTTGATCAAGTCTTCCAATGCCTGGTCGTTGAGGGGATCGAGTGCCACCGCCTGCTCCAGCGCCGCCAGCGTTTTCCGGGCCAAACCAGCGGCGCGGAACCAGCTTGCCTGCTCCGCTAGGCGGCCGTAGGCCTTACCCAGGAGGTGTGCGCAAGCCGCACAATCGGGCTGCGCCTCGAGGACGTTTTCGAGTACCTCGACTGCTTGGGTATAGTTTTCCGCCGCGTACGCACGCGACGCCGCATCGAATCCTGGTACGAGATCGATGACGCCGTCGGCGGCGACGTGCGCGAAAGGCATCAGTAGCAATATCGACAACAACAAGTGCATCGGATCAATCTTTTCCCTTATTCTTTCGGAACCCGGTGCCAGCCTAGACGCAAACCACTGAACGCTACCTGAACCGGCTCCTCTCCGGCGCCCGTTAGTCGGCAGCCTGTCGTCGCGCTCGGCGGCGCAGCATCTTCTTGGCAAGCCGCGGTGCCGTGCCCGGTTTCGACCATGGGCAACGCGCGATGCATACGGCACAACCCAAAGCCTCGCCGAAGTGGGGGATGCATTTGTCGAAATCGACGTACCACTTTTCGACGCCGCGGACCATCTGCTTGCTGCCGGAAATGGCGTCGGGCGGGCACGCCTGCACGCAGACCTGGCATTGGCTACAGAATTCGTCCGCACAAAATTCGTCTTGTACGTCCGCGACGAGCGGCAGATCCGTCGTCACCGCCGCTAACCGGAACATCGATCCGTGCTCGCGATTGATCAGCGACCCGTGCTTACCGAGTTCGCCGAAGCCCGCTGCTATCGCCGCCGGCATCATACTCAGCGCGGACGCATACGGTCCCTGGTACGCCTTGGCGAAATAACCTTGCGACAAAATGAGATTGCGGACCTGGCGGCAGGCGCGCGCCGCCCGGTTGTATTGGCGTCCGACCTCCACCCCGGCCTCGGGATTCTCGAACGACGGCGGCGCCTGGCGCAGCGAGTCGTATTCCATCGTCACTCCGATGATGATCACCCACGGTTCGTCGATCGAATACCCTTCGTAGACATATTCGGGGCGCATGGGGGTGATTCCCACCAGGTCCCCCTCGTGGGCGAGGGCATATTCCTTTACCGCCGCCGCCCATGCCGCGGCTGACTTTTCCACGCGGCCCTCGGCTTGCGGGATCGGCTCGATCCCCCTGCCTGCATCGGGATTGAAGACCTCGCGGATCTCCGGTGAGCGCCGGTGATATTCCGTTACCACGTTTTGCAATTCGCCGAACTGCTGCCGGTTCGGAGGGTGCCAGAAGAACGGCGAAGTCTTGCGGTACTCGGCCTCGCCGAGGCCGTTGACCTCATTTCCTGAAAGCCGGGGGAGGGCGTCCAGGAAGTGTGATTTCGGGATGTAAGTTCGTTTTGCCTTCATATGCGATTCGGCTCGGCCGGGCGATATCGAAAGTATAACCTCGCCTCGCCCCCCGGCTCTAGGTTTACGCGGCGTTGATAAGCATCCGATGTCGACGGTGCCTTATAATGCTTGCCCACAAACCAGGACTCAAATTGAAGCATCGTGATGGCAGCGAAAGCGAACAAGAAGAAAAAAGCTAAGGGCCGATCCGGCAGGCTGCGTATCGGTGATGATTGGAACGCAATCACGATCATCGCGCTTTCTCAGTCCAATCCATTAAAGGCCGTCGCCGAGTTCGTCGAAAACAGCATCGATGCCCGGGCCCGTCATATCACGATTACGCGCGGGCGGGAACGTGGCGAGCACTATCTTCGGATCATCGATGATGGAGACGGAATTCCGCGGGACGAGGCTGGGGCGCCGAACTTCAAGTATGTTGCCACCCATATCTGTGACTCGATCAAGCGGCAGCTGAAGATCGAAGGCGCAAAGGGAATTCAGGGGGAATTCGGTATCGGGTTGCTGAGTTTCTGGACCGTGGGTGAGGAACTCACCATGACCGCCGCCGGTGCCGATGGAGTGACCTACCAGATGCAGATGAGGAAGGGTGATCCCAGCTATCTCGTTACGCAGCGACGCACCCTCTTTCCGGAACGCGGCACCAAACTCAAGATCAAACCGCTGCTCTCGGGTATTCGGCAATTCAGTGGCGAAAAGATCCAGTGGTACCTGGCGTCCGAATTGCGCGATCGAATTCGTCAATCCGGTGTCCAAATCAAAGTCGTCGATCGGCATGCGCGCAAGGAGTACACGGTGGAGCCGCGGCAGTTCGGTGGTCGTTTACTCCACGAATTGCCGGCAGCCGCCAGCGCTCGTGGCGAAATCTATCTGGAG
>PVBE010181215.1_pt1 | contig 16645 bp, 14 predicted proteins | sample 1631181 | NCBI WGS metagenome assembly PVBE01 (sample SAMN08397723, study PRJNA350692) | Marine metagenome, whole genome shotgun sequencing project. | isolation source: water | place: Pacific Ocean | collected 2012-04
CACCATTGACCGCCACCTCGAAGACGCCGCCGCTGGAGGGCACGATGCGCACCGCGTCGATCTCAAACTGGAATTCCTGCAGAAGTTCGGCCACCAGACTGGTGGCGCGTTCGGTGTAGTTTCAAGCCGCGCAGTAGGTTATCTCGATGTCTATTTTCATCGTCAGTGCCTCCCGTTGTGTTTTACCAAGTCAGTTTACTATTGTTGCCTGCAAACGGCAATTTCACATTCGGTTCCTTTTCTTGACTATGGTACTGCGGCCTTTTCTCGATCCTTTGTGCTGTTCTCGGCACGGAGCAGTGTGGTGACGAACCGTGTGCTGGAGCGTCCAATGAATGTCCATCCTGTCGGCAGCAGTACAGTAGCAAGCACTATCTTGAGTGCATCACCGGGTAGGAAGGGCAGGAATCCAGTGCGCAGGACCGCTTCCCATCCGACAAATCGCGATAACCAGAGAATACCAGATGCGTATATGATGGCATTGCCAACAATCATACTGGTAGCGGCAGTCCAGAGTTTCCGGTCCCAGCCTCTCTCGCTAAGCAAACCTACAACATAAGCTGCCGCCAGAAAACCTACCAAGTATCCGGCTGTTGGACCTACTAGCCGCATTATGCCGAATGCGCCCCCAGCGAAGACTGGCAATCCCCATGCGCCAACCGTAAGGTATGTAGCGACAGTGGCCGAGCCACGCTTACTGCCGAACAGAGCTGCTATGAGCAATACAGCGAAGGTTTGAGCAGTAATTGGTACTGGAGAGAACGGCAGCACTATCTGCATTTGGGCGGCAGCCGCTATGAGCAGGCTTCCCCCGAGTACGAGAGCAGCCTCGCGGACAAATCCTGCCTTCAGCCACACTACCTCGACCATAACGATGAAACGTGTATCAGTAGTGTGTATCAATCAGACCCCCACGTCACACGGTGTTTCTCATCATCTGAAGAAGGTTTGCCATCCAATCGGGCTGTAAGTTATGCAGGATAGCCTGCACCTGGTTGGGGAGCGACATGCACGGTCTGGGTGGGGAAGGCGAACTCGATGCCGGTCCGCTCGAAGCGGCGTACAAGCTCCAGATTGACGTTCTGCTGAACATCCATGTACACGCCATAATCCGCCGAAGTGACGTAATACACCGTTTCAAAATCTAGTGAGAAATCGCCAAAAGCGCTGAAATGGGTGCGGTCAAAGCGCACCTGCTGCTGCGCGCTGACCACCTCGCACACTATTTCTGGGATGGAAGCCAGTTTGGCCGCGGGGGTGTTGTAAGTGACGCCGATGGTGAACACCACGCGTCGTTCCTCACGATCCTGGAAATTGCTCAGCCGGCTGCCGAGCAAATCGTGGTTAGCGAATATGAGTAATTCGCCGCTCAGGCTGCGCACGCGTGTGGTTTTCAGGCCGATGCGCTCGACCGTGCCCATGCGGTCATCCACCACGATGAAATCACCCATTGTGAATGGGCGATCGAGCATTATCGATACGTAAGCAAGCAAGTCACTTAGAATGTTCTGTACTGCCAGCGCCACAGCAATGCCGCCGATTCCCAGCCCGGTCAGTAGGCCGCTGATTTCGACGCCTAAGTTATCCAGAGCCAGGAGCAGTATGATGCTCCAGAGTACGATGCGGCTGGCAAGGCCGAGGATGGCGACCGTGTTCTGGCGGTCGGATTCGGCCTGTAGCGTGTGGCGAGCGTAATGCTGCAGACCGTACTCGACAAGCTCATTTGTCCAAAGGGCCGCCTGCAGCAGCAGGGTGAATACGGCTGCCAACCTGATGAAATTTTGCAGCGCGGTCGGCAGGGCGAGCGAGAGAGACCCGATGTACAGTGCTATTGCCAGGAAAAACCAGGAGCGGCTGGAGCGTAGCAAGCTGATAGCGAGGTCGTCCAGCTGCGTTGCAGTGGCGTGGGCGACATGTTGCATCCGCCGCACTATCAGATTGCGCAGGCCGCGCAGCAAGATAAGCGCCGCCACGGTCAGCGTTAGCGCCAGCAGCCATGTACTCAGCGCGTTGCCAAACCAAGTTTGCGAAAGGAGGTCCATTATTACCTCATCGCGGCCTTCTAGATTTCAAGGGCCGGGTGCTTATTATAACCACAATCCGCGCGGGCGCGGCTATACTTCGGTGATGCGCATACGCCTCGATGCAATCGGTTGTCGCCTGAACTCTGGCGAAATGGATGCGCTGGCGCGCGCTTTTGCGGCGGCCGGACATTGCGTGGCGCCCTCCGGAGAAGACGTCGACCTGGTGGTCTTTAATAGTTGCACGGTGACGCACCGCGCAGCTGCGGATTCCCGCCGGGTCATCCGAAAGTTGCGGCGTGAGCACGCACGCGCGATGCTGGTGGTGACGGGGTGTTACGCGCAGCTGTCCGCCCAGGCAGTGCGGGCACTGGGTGCGGATCTGGTGATCGGGAACCAAAAGAAGGATGCGCTGCCACAGTTATTACATGAGGCCGGGCTGCTGGCTCCAAAGGACCCGTTGCCGACGGACACCATTCCGATGGCGGGGGTCTCGGGGCGCACTCGCGCGTTTCTTAAGGTACAGGACGGTTGTGACAACCGCTGCGCGTTCTGCATAGTCACACTGGCGCGCGGCCGTGCGCGCAGTCGTGCTCAACGCAGCGTTATCGCCGATATCAACAGGTTGGTGGGGTTGGGATACCATGAGGTGGTGTTGTGTGGTGTGCACCTGGGCGCGTACGGTCACGACTGGGGGGACATGGCCGGACTGGAGAAGTTACTGATGGCCGTGCTGGCCGAAACAGATATTACTCGGCTGCGTCTTTCCTCTTTAGAGCCGTGGGATCTGCAGCCGGCTTTTTTCCGGCTTTGGGAGAATGCGCGCCTGCTGCCACATCTGCACCTTCCGCTTCAAAGCGGTTGCGAGTGCACGCTGCGCCGAATGGGACGCCGCACCACGTGCGCCAGTTTTCGAGAGCTGCTGCAGGTCGCCCGATCGACGATTTCGGACCTCGCGGTTAGCACCGACATGATGGTGGGCTTTCCGGGCGAGAGCGCCGCGGAGTTCCAGCAATCGCTTCAATTCGCTGAGAGCATGGCCTTCGTGCGCATGCACATCTTCCGCTACTCCCGCCGCGCTGGTACGCTCGCTGTGAAAATGCCCGCGCAGGTGCCGGCGTCCGTGGCTAAGCAGCGCAGCCGCCGTCTGCATTCCCTCGACGCGCGCATGCAGACACAGTTCCGGCGCCGGTTCGTTGGTCGTAAAATGGATGTGCTCTGGGAACGCGCGCAGGCGAATGGGGATCGACTGAGCTGGAGTGGGCTGACCCCCAATTACCTGCGAGTGGTGACGGACACGGACGGTGCGGTGAATCTGCATAACGCTGTGACCGAGACGGCGATGTTGGCCGCGGTCGAGGACGGTCTATTGGGCGAGGTGCAGCCCGGGCCTGCTCCAGTGGTATCCACGCCCGGTTCAGCGCTGCAGTACCCCCACCAGATGCACCCCCAGACCGTCAGGCAATAGATCCTCGAGCGCGATCAGCGCGCGAAACACAATCTCGTTGAAAGCGGCGTAAGTGGGGTCGCGCACCGCCTTCAGAGAGAGCAGCTGCAGCCCGCTTTCTCGCGCCACCTGCCGCAGTTTTCGAGGCGTGTTCGCGCGGTAATGCGCCGGAAATGTGTCCGCCAGACTGCGCCCGTACAGGCGCGGAACCAGCGTGCGCTGCAGCGCCGGCAGCGAGCCGCTCAAGCGATTGGCCAGCGTGATGGGGTTGAGACCATTGGGGGTGAGGAAGATGAAATGTCCGCCGGGCGTGAGCACGCGCCGTATCTCCCGCAATGTGGAAAAGGGGAGGCGAATGTGCTCCAGCAGCCATGCCGCGGTGATGAGCGGGAATGCGTCTGCGGGGAAGGGCAGGCGTTCGGCTTGCCCGACGCACACTCGCACGCACGCGTCTCGATAGTTGGTTAACGAGCGCCAGTGCGCGTCTATTCCGAATGTTCCCGAAATCTCGTTCGTCAGTTTCTCCGGCAGGCCACCGCGACCACAACCGAGGTCGAGCACGCGCATCCCAGCGCGCATGTGCTGACGCACGGTGGCCTCGTACACCTCGCCACTGGGCTGCCAGCCCGGGCACAGCTGCCGGTAGCGCTCACGCAATTGGTTCTGGTGGTCTAGAGGCAGCATTGTCTGCCCTGTGGGTGTGTCAGTTGTTGGGGGCGAAAAACAGTTCGCGCCACAGCTGCCAGTTGGGCGTGTGCGGCGGGGGCGGCTCGGCGTATGCCAGCGCAGTCTGCGGGCCAGTTCTTACAGCGGGAGTGATGACAACAATGTGCGTTTCCCCGGCAAGGCCGTACTTCAGGTCTGTGCGCAGTGCACGCACGACGAACGCATCCGAAGAGATGTATGCCTGCGTGAGTTTTAGGCCTGCCTGCTCCTGGTGCAGCGCGGTGACGGTGGCGACAAGCTGTCTTTCGTGGGCACGGATGGCTTGGCCGCGTTCCATCATGTGGCTGAAACTGGAGAGAAACCAGATGCCGACTGCCAAACCGAGCATAATCAGCACCTGATGGAGTGTGATTCGGAGTCCGCTGCGTCGCTGCGTTGCCGCTCTCATTAAGCTTCGTTGATCAACATCTCAGCTGGGGACTCTGTCAGGCGCACTAGTTTTGGCCTGCAACTCGTGAATGCCGAAGGTGGGATTTGAACCCACACGACCGGATGGTCACTACGCCCTGAACGTAGCGCGTCTGCCAGTTCCGCCACTTCGGCCGGTCGCCCGTATTCTACTGAGTTTCATTGAGATGTCAACGCGAATGTTGCAAGAGCTATGCCCACAGCCGCGCCGTTGGCGGCTCCGCGTGGTGCTATAATCGCGTCCCACGGTGCCAGAATGTTGATTATGAAGGCGGCCATTACGCTGGTCAGCGCGCCACCCGGAAGTTTCGTTTACCACATAATCGGCTTGTTTGCTCTGGAAGCGGCACTGGCCATTGCGCTCGGGCAACACCGGCGTGATTCTGATTCCGGGGCGGGGCGCCTGGCGCTGGCGGCCGGGTTGGCGTTGATGCTGCGCCTTTTGTTGGCGCTGCTGGCAGGTCTGGGCGCGGCCGGCGTGGTAAGCGATGACACGCTACTGCCGCCTCTGGACCGCGCCGTGAGTCTCACTACCCTACTGCTGCTGGGGTGGGCGTTACTTTCCCGTCCGGGGGAGACGCTGGCGGATGCCGTTTTGAGCGGTGGGCTAATTGTGATGGCGGTGGGTGCGTTGGTGGCGCTGGTTCTGTGGCAGCCGCTGGGCGTACTCGGGGTGGATTTCAACAACTCAACGCACGATTTGCTCTGGGCTGCGCCGCAGGTTGGAGTGTTGTTGGCATTGCTGGCCCTGCTGCTCTGGCGGCGTCCAGAAGAGTGGGGCATGGCGCTCGGGATGTTCACCTTGCCGCTGCTGGCCACTTTGGTGCATCTGGGGCTGGCCTTACGCGCGCCGGTGCTGAGTGGCCATATCTCGGCCTTCACGCGCATGGCTGACTTGGCTATGCTGCCCATGTTTGCGGTGGTGGTGTATCGGCGAGTGCTGCGCCAGGTCATCGTGGTGCTGGAGAGCGACCGGGCAGCCGCCTTCATCCCGCTGCTGGAAAGCCCGGTGGACCCGGGTCTGTCGCCGGGCTTGGCTGGCGCGCTGGCGGCGATGGGAGTTGAGACCGACCAGACCGGCGCAATCGAGGCGATATCGCGCGGTGTCGGCCGCGCGCTGGGGGCGGAATTCGCGCTGCTGTGGGAATTCGCGATCGGTGACGAGGCGGTGACCTGCATCGGCGGGTACGACCTTTCGCGGCAGAGACGGGTGGTCGGATTCACTTTGGCCGCCAATCAGGCTGAAGGTGTGCGCACCACCATCCAGAAAAACCGTGCACAGCAACTGCGCCCGGCCGCGAACGGAGATGAGTTGCGGTTGCTGGCGGATCAGGTCGGGCTGCAGTATGTCGGTCCGGCGTTGCTCGCGCCGCTGCCCTCCGAGCTGGAAACTCACCGCGCGGTGATGGTGTTTTCTCCCGACGCGCTCTCGGATTGGAAAGATGACGATGACCAATTGCTGCTGGCGCTGGCCGCGCCGGTGGCGCGGGCGCTGCGCAACGTGGTCGCAGATGGCGGCATTGGTCGCGGTGAGAACGCTGCAGAATTGCAACGGCAAATAGTGGCGCTGCGGCGTGAGCGTGACCGGCTTGGCGAGCGATTGAACGTGCTTGAGAATCGGGGCTGACCTGTCAGAATATATGTCCGTGCTTCGCGTCATCCTCTTATTGCTGCTAAACCTCGCGCTATACGCTTTTCTGGTGGCGCGCCTGCTCGGATGGCGTCCGCCCGGATGGCGCACGGAGAGCCTGCGCCAGCGCGTTCTCTCCGTGGGGCTGGCGGGCGCGTTGACGGCTGCGGTTGTACTGGGCGGCATGACGCTGCTGACAAGTGGACTGGTGAGCGAGAGCGGCAGCGTGCGCATCTTGCGCAGCGCTCTATGGGTGGACGCCTGCATAATCCTGCTGCTACTCGTACTCTGGGGACTGCCACGATTGCCATGGCCGGCGTTGCGATCGGAGGGCGCACGCCAGCGGGTGCTTGCTCTTGTGCTGGCGGCGGCGCTGACGGCGGGTGTTGCCCTGACGGCGGTGGTGCTGCTCGGCAGCGGCTTGTTCAACCAGCGCTTGTTGCGCAGTGCTCTGTGGTTGGACGGTGCACTAATATTGTTGTTGCTTGCGCTCTGGGGCCTACCGCGGCTGCCATGGGCGGCGCTGCGCTCGGAGGGTGCGCGCCAACAGGCTCTTTCTGTGGCGCTGGCGCTGGCGCTAACGGCAGCTGCGGCGCTGGGCGGTATTGCGCTGGTGGCTAGCGGGGCTGTCGGCGGCGCCGGAAGCCTGCGCCTGCTGCACATTGCGCTTTCGGTGGATGCGGGCATGGCCTTGTTGTTGCTGGCGCTGTGGATTTTCCCGCGGCTGCCATGGCCGGTTTACGGGCAGGCTCCGGTGCAGGCGCGGACTGAAAGGCGGCAGGCTCTGGGTGGTGTGGCCGCCGCTGGGCTGATAGTGGCCACAATCGCGGGCGGATTCATTCTTGCCTATGGCGAGATTGGCGCGCTCGATCAGCCTGAGGCCGTGGAAACGCCCGTGCCGAAGGCACCAACCCAGGCGGTGGCGGCTGTCGTCGCCACGGATATTCCAGCGACGCCCAGCAGCAGCCCGACCGAGCCTGCCGCGACGCCGACAGCCATGCCACTGCCCACGCGCAGCGGTACGGAGATTCCCACCGTGACGCCAACGGCACGTTCCGCTACAGCGCCGACTGAAACCGTTGTGCCCACCCCCACCGCGACAGCGCCGCCCGCGCCCACGGCAACAGCGCAGCCAACCGACACCTCGCCGCCGGTGCCCACTGCCACATCAATGCCCACCGCCATCGAGCCTCCGACGGTGACGGCGGTCCCGACCCCGACTGCGTGCGTGCCCGGCGTGAGCGGTTGGGTGGAATACACCGTGCAATACGGCAACACGCTTTCCGAGCTGGCGCAGCAGGCAGGCACGCAGAGCGGCGCGGTGCTGCAGGCAAACTGTCTGACAGACGACCGGCTTGATGTCGGGCAGCGCATCTTGCTGCCGTTCACGGAAGTGGTCGCCGACGGTGCGCTGCTCGCTCGGCACAAAACCGTCCCACCGGTGATAGACGGCGATTTGAGTGAATGGGGCGCACTGGAAAATACGGCAGATGCGATAGTCTATGGGGCGGGAAACTGGAGCGGCGTCGGCGATCTGAGCGCCACTTTCTCGCTGGGCTGGGATGCCGCCAACCTGTATCTGGCGGTTTCGGTGCGGGATGATGTGCACGCCCAGACGCAGAACGGCGAGAGCATTTTCAGGGGCGACAGCGTGGAGTTCTTGCTTGATGGCGGGTTTCATGCCGACCGGCAGCATGAGAAACTTAGCGGCGATGATTACCAGATTGGCCTCTCGCCGGGCGATATAAGCGCGGCGACAGTGGCGGCGCAGGCGTACCGCTGGTTCCCGGCCGGGCAGGCTGGTTCGCTGCCGGCTGCACAACTTGCCGCCAGCGCCAGCGCGGATGGTTACGTTCTGGAAGCCACCGTTCCCTGGGCTGCGCTCGGGGTTGCGCCCGAGAGCGGAGATGAGTATGGTTTTGCCCTCTCGGTCAGCGACAATGATCTTCCTGGAGTGGCCGCGCAGCAGAGCATGGTCTCCAGCGCGGCGGCGCGCTCGCTCACTAACCCGACCACATGGAGCCGACTGCGACTTGACCCGTGAGCGCGCTGCTCGTGTTGCGGCCCGGCAAAAAAACCGGCGGAAATCGCTTGCACGGCTCGCGCTTTGATGTTATCTTGCAGCCGTAGGCAGCAATCCGAGCCATGAGCCAGCAGCTTTCGTTGTTCGATCCCGAAAAACCACCGCAGCCGCCGCGGCCGATAGCGCCGCTCTCCCGGCCGGTTGTGCCCATCGAGCAGCCGTCGGCATCCACTCGTTTGAGCGCGAGAGCGCCGATTTCGGCGGCGCTGGCGGTGTGGATGGAAAGCCGTCGGCGTGCGGGGTTTTCAGAGAACACGATCAAGAATTACCGCATCGACATCCAGCTGCTGGCCGAATACGCGGGCGCTGGGGCCTCGGTGGGAGAGTTCACTACCCAGACATTGAATGATTATCTGGAGTGGATGCGCCACAAGCGACGAGTGCCGTGCTCCAGCAAAACGCTCGACCGCCGCATCACGGCGCTGAAATCCTTCTTTCGCTGGCTGACGCCGGCTGCCGCGCTGCCGGTCAACCCAGCCGAGGCGGTGGTAAACGTCTCCGTGCGCAGCCCGCTGCCGGTGGTGCTCACCGAGCTGGAGGTTTCTCAGGCGCAGCATGCGGCGCGGCAGCTGCGCCAGCGCAAGAAAAAAGCAGACATGCGCCCGCACATGCTGCTCACGTTCTTGCTGCACACCGGCCTGCGCAAAGGAGAAACAGTGCGTCTGGTGACCAATCACCTTGCGCTGGACGATCCGGAACAGCCGCATCTTTACGTTCGCTACGCGGACAAGCGCCACCGCCACAAAGAACGCAAGGTGAATTTGGATCCGCAGTGGGTGCAGGACTACCGCAATTACGCGGAACACTACCAGATAACCGAGCGCGTGTTTCCGTGGTCGGTTCGGCTGCTGGAATATCACCTCGAAGATGTCAGCATTACCGCGCGCTTGAAGAAACATATCTCTTTTGAAATGCTGCGCTGGACATGTGCGCTGCGCGACTTCCGCGACGGCATGGAGCCGGAAAAGCTGCGCCGCAAACTCGGGCTTTCCAAAGTGCAGTGGGGCGAGACACGCCGCAAAATCCGCCGGCTGCTGGAATGACAGCAGGCAGCAGCCCGCCCTCACGATTGGCCGCGGCCTCTGTGGGAGCGCATACCTGACGCTCCGCCTGTTCATGGATTGGTTTGATGGTATGACCGCAGGGAGAAGTTGGATTGCGGTTGTGCTGGTGATCCTCGCGAGCTGGAGAGCGTACCGACTTTTGATCGCTGCCTCTGCGTTCAGCGCGGTATCGAGACTGCGCTTCACTCTCCAACTCATCGGGTGGAATATCCCGACGGAGCTCTCCATTCTGCTCTTCCCAACCAACCTACATCGTAATGCTGGTCGTCTTGGCGTCTGAGCGTCGATCGCAGGCGCCAGACTTGCTCGGGAAGCCCTACTTCAGAAAGAATCGGTGAGATCACGGACTTATGCATTCCCTGCCACGCTCGATCGTGCCAATCGGAGGTACGCCTTAACCGACGGAGGAAACTCATAATGATAGCTTCTACCATCCGAGAACGTACGATCAATGGGACTGCGTTCTACCCACGCACGTCGCGGTTGAATCAGCGGCAGAAGTGGAACGCGTGGGATCTGTACCACATCGTGGACGAGTATACCGACTGGAAACAGGAGCTGGCCGATATCCGACAGAGGGCATCAGCTCTCGACCAATCCCCGCTGGCCAAGCATTACGTCGCTGGTCCCGACGCTGCAGCTTTCGTCGACTACCTGATCACCCGGGATGCCACGAAGATCGCCGTCGGGCAGGTGTACTACACGCCGTGGTGCAATGAAGATGGAGCGCTGGTCGGCGATGGGCTCGTGGCTCGAGTCGAGGAGGATCGGTTCCTGTTCTCGGCTGACCCGATGATGAACTGGTTCCTGCACAATGCTGAGGGCTACCGCGTGACTGTTGAGGATGTCACCCTCGACTTCGGTTTGTTGGCGCTTCAGGGCCCAAAGGCGACCGATGTGCTCGAGAGCGCAACGGGCGAATCCTGGGATGACCTGCGATTCTCGCGCCTGCGGTCCTCGATCATCGGGGGTGCGGAGGTGCTCGTCTCTCGCCAGGGATTTACGGGAGAGGTCGGGTATGAACTCATGGTCGCTACTCCGGAGGGTGCGACTTTGTGGGATGCACTGTTCGAGGCCGGAGGGCCCATCGGTCTTGGCGCAGGAGGCCTTCACGCTATCGACGTCGCGCGCGTGGAGGCCGGTTTGGTGATCGTCGGTTCAGACTATACCCCCGCATCCATGGTGGATCGCATGGGCGATTCGATCCCGGTCTCACCCGAGAACATGACGACACCGGTCGAGATGAACATGCACAAGTTCATCGAGTTCGACAAGGCAACTGACTTCATCGGGAAGGCGGCCCTTCAACGCGAGTTGGAGGTGGGTCCCAAGCGGTCGATGATGGGGATCGAGGTCGATTGGCACGACATTGTGGGCCTGTATCAAGATGCCGATATCCCCCCCGAGGTGACGCCTCAGGTGATTCGCTTCCCCCTCACAATCTTCCATGAGGACAGCGCGGTTGGTCGCGCAACGAGTGTGACCTGGTCACCGACTGTCAAGAAGGTCATCGGTTTCGCTCACGTTTCCCCAGCATCTGCCGAGCCGGGCACACGGGTGAGGGTCGGGTGGAGCAGCGGGCCGATTCAGGGAAATGTCGGTGCGACGATCGTCGCTCTGCCGCACTATCGGTTGCGTCGGGCCCAGTAGTAGAATTAATCACGCCGGTAGCGAGATTTGTCGTACGTGCGTCACTCTGCGCGTGCGAATAAGGAAAGCCAGATGAAGGCATATGGCCGTACCACAGTGAGTGAGTTTCTCGGTGATCGCGTGGTCTTTCGCAACCTGGAACCGGTGGATGAGCGCCTGCCCGCCCTGGACGTGCTGCGCGAAAAGGTAGGTCTTGCGCCGGGGCGTGTGCCGCGGAAGAGCGAGATGGACTACGCGTGCGTCATTGTGCAAATGCTGCTGGCCGCGCAAGCCGCCGACATGCCCACGGCCGAGATCGAGCGGCTGGTGCTCATCGGCGACACGCGTTTAAACGATGGCACTGCCTTCGCGAACATATGCGTGGCCGGTGGCTGGCCGGGGCGCGCATTTATCGGCTCGGAAAATATGGCTCAACCGGCTGAGATGCAAAGGGCTGCCACCGAGAGCGGCTATCAACTCCATCTGGCGAATCGCTGGGCCGCGCTGGCCGATTGTGACCGCTACTGTGCAGAGCACAGCTCGCCGATCGCAGCGCGCTGCGCGGTCATTGTGGATCTCGATAAGACTGCGCTGGGAGCACGCGGACGCAACGCGCATGTAATTGACCACGCCCGCGTGCAAGCAGTGCGCTACACTGTGGCCAACCTGCTCGGAGCGGCATTTGACCAAACCACCTTTAGGGCCGCCTACGATATGCTCAATCAGATGGAATACCATTCCTTTACAGCTGACAATCAAGATTACCTAGCCTACATTTGCCTCATTCTCGGCAGCGGCATGCACACTCTGGCTCAGGTGATTGCCGATATTGACGCCGGGCGGTTGCGTTCCTTCGCGCAATTCATTAAGGATGTGGAGGAGCGCGCGGATGATCTGGCCCCTGAGCTGGCCACCATCCACAGCGACATTTACGCCAGAGTGCAGGGCGGAGACCCGACTCCCTTCAAGGCCTTTCGCTACAATGAATATTTGACCACGGTGGGATGCATGGGTCAGTCGCAGGGTGGGGACTCGGCTAAACAGCTGCTGGTGGATGAAATCGTGATTACGCAGGAGGTGCGCGAAATGGCGCTGCGCTGGAAAGAGCGCGGCGCTCTGCTTTTCGGGCTGTCTGACAAGCCGGATGAAGCCTCGCTGCCTTCCCCTGAACTTGCGGCGCAGGGACATCTCCCCATCCACCGCGTGCAGGCCTGGGCGGTGGGCGGCTCCTAACAAACCATCTGGCCGCCCACAAAGGCCGCTACGCGCGCGTCCGTGGGTGCCTCGAAGAATGTCTCTGTCGGGGCCACCTCTACCAGCTCGCCATCCAGCAGCAGCGCGCAACGCTGCGCCAGCCGCCGGGCCTGAAACACATTGTGCGTGACCAACACGATGGTGGCGTTGTGCAGCCGGTGCTGTTCACCGATTAATGATTCAATCAGATTGACGTTGTATGGGTCCAGATTGGCGGTGGGCTCATCCAGCAGCAGCACCTTGGGCTGCAGGACCAGTGCGCGCGCAAGCGCCACCCGTTGGCGTTCTCCTCCTGAGAGTGTGCGCGTGGTGCTTTGCGCCAGCGCGGTCATGCCCACCCGCTCAAGCGTCTGGCGCACGCGTTCGTTGTCGGCCGCGCCGCCGCGCAGGCGCAGCCCGAAGGCCACGTTGGCGCTCACCGAGCGGCTGAGCAGCTGCGGGCGCTGAAACACGGTCGTCACGCGCCGGCGGGTGGCCAACGGAGGGTCGGCCGGCGCCACGCGGCCATCGAAATACAATTCGCCCGCGCTGGCAGGCTCCAAAAAGTTGAGCAGTCGCAGCAGCGTGGATTTTCCCGACCCGCTCGGGCCGACTACGGCCAGAATCTCGCCGCGGTTGATGGTGAGCGTGCCAATGTGCAGCACAGTGCGCCCGTCGTAATCCTTGCGGAGCGCCTTCATGCGGTAGAGGTCGGGACTCTTAGCGTGGCTGTCCATTCCAGTTTCCAAAGCGAAGCAGGGCGCTGTTGGCCGCGAATGTGAGCGCTAGAAGGATCAACCCGAGCGCCAGCGCCAGCGCGAATGCGCCTTTGCGCGTTTCTAGTACGATGGCCGTTGTCAGCACGCGCGTCTTCATCTCGATGTTCCCGCCCACCAGCATCACCGCGCCCACTTCTGCCACGATGCGTCCATACGCAGCGGCGATGGCGGCCAGCAACCCTAGCCGAGTCTCAGCCAGCACAGTCATTATGGTTTGCCAGTGGGTGGCGCCCAGCGCGCGCAGCTGCGGTCGCAGTTCCGGGTGCGTGCTGCCCACGGCGGCCATGGTCAGGCCTATCACCAGCGGCAGCGCGATTATGGTCTGGGCGAAAACCATAGCGGTGGGGGTGAACAGCCAGCCCAACTCCCCCAGCGGACCGGAGCGCGAAAGAAGCACGAACACAAAGAGGCCAACGACCACTGGCGGCAAGCCCATGCCGGTGTAGAGTGCGGCCATCAGCAAACCGCGGGCCGGCAGCCGGCCAGCTAGCCCGAGCGCCACCCCCACCGGCAGCCCGAGTAGCGTACTCAGCGCCAGCGAGGAGAGAGTGATGCGCAGCGTCAACGACACCGTGCCGAGCAGGCGTGGGTCCAGCGCCAGCAGCAGTTTCAAGGCTTCTTGCAGCGCTTCAATTAGTGCCTGCATTCTCTAGTGTCCTGTCATTTCGCGCGAATGATGGAGGTTCCTTTTGCCTTACAGACCAGCCTCTTGCCATGCGTGATTTCCGCCTGCGCAGAGCCCATGGATTTTCCCCCTTGACGACCCCGACGCTGAATTTGGACGTTCCGGCTCGTATGGCATTCAGGAAGTTGATGTTGATTTCAACGCTGGCGCACCGGCCTCTATGAAATGGCGTCATTGTGAATGCCCCTGCGCGCGAAAGAGATGCTGCCCGAACCGCCCAACTCCGAATGTGGCTATGTACTTGCTAGTTTCCGCTGAAAGGAGCCAGTCCACGAACTGCAGAGCCATCTGGTGGTTGATGCCATCGTTTTTGTCCGGGTGCACCGGGATTAGTCCGTAAGGATTGTAAAGCTCCGGGTCGACATTCGCGCTGATGTTCTCTCCACCGACCATCAATGCCAGAAAGGGCAGGTTTTCGGATTGAGCCAGGTATGTGCCGCGGTCAGTCAGGGCGTAGGCGTCGGTCTCGTTCGCGTAGTTCAATGTTGCGCCCATTCCCTGACCGAGCGAGAAGTACCAGTTCTCCGATGAGGGGGGCTTCAACCCGGCTGCTAACCACAGAGCCTTTTCCTTGATGTGAGTGCCGGAATCGTCCCCGCGGGAGGCCCATGGCGCACCGGTGGCAGCGATGGCCGCCATAGCCTCAGCGGCGCGGCTCGTGCCGCGGATGCCGGTGGGATCATTCCGCGGGCCGACGATGATGAAATCGTTGTACATCACGCTGTGGCGGGCGGTGCCATGACCGGCGGCCAGAAATTCCTGTTCGCGTTCCGGAGCGTGCACCAGCAGCAAGTCGGCGTCGCCGGCCTGGCCCAGCGCGAGCGCCTGCCCGGTGCCGACGGCTATCACCTCAACCGTGACGCCCGTTTCGGCCTCGAAGCGTGGCAGAATAGCCGCCAGCAGCCCGGAGTTTTCTGTGCTGGTGGTAGTTGCCAGCCGCAGCGTGCGCGACTGCTTGGATGGTCGACAACCAGTCACCGCCGTTGCGATCAGCAGCAGCGCTAGGCACAGCCTTGCGCGCATTGCGGCGGATGCTCGCTGGTTCATGCGGGCGGCAGCATGCGGATGCGCCAGATTCGGCGGCTGCCGCGCCGGACGCGCGCGCGCCAGTCCAATCGCCACCCGGGTACCCAGAGCACGCGCTCGCCGCTGACCAGCAGCGGAAACCGGCTGCGGGACGCGTATGGGATTCTGGCGTTGGTCATAAAATCCGCCAACGACTGGCTGCCGCCATGCATCCCCATCGGCTGGAAACGCTCCCCTCGGCGGCGCCGGCGCATGTGCAATGGACCGGGCAGCCGGTCGGCATCCACAAAAGCCTGCCACCGGTCGCGGTTGTCGGGGATGCTCGTCCTGCACACGTTCTCAGGAGCATCGACGCGCACGCGCCAGCCGCACTTGCCCAGCGTCGTCTCGCCCGGGGCCATAAGCAGAATGGTGTCTTTGCCGTTAAGCAGCGGAAGGCCGTTGGGCGGGCGCGGCTCCACTCCGGCCAGCGCGATTGTCAGGTGCTCGTAATCCAGCGTCAGCGCCAGCTCTCCGGGCAGCGAGCGCTGCTGGCGCACCTCTGCGGTCGCGCAGAAATCCACGGCCTGCGCAATTGGCTCGAACGCGATATCGCGCAAATGCGGCCGCAATTGCATGATGGCGTGTCGCAGTATCCCCCGCTGCAAACCCGGAAGCAGTTTGGCGAACTCGCCGCGGTGCAGCAGCACGCGGTTTTCATCCCGGCGCGCGACCACCTGCTCCCAGGTCGCCCGAGTCGCCTGCTGAAGCACGCGGTGGTCTTCGGCGAACACGGCGGCCATACGCCGCAGAGTGGAGCGCACGTTTGGGTTCACGCTCTCGAGCAGCGGCAACACCTCGTGGCGCAGCCGGTTACGGAAGAAAGTAGTGTCGGCGTTGCTTGTGTCTTGACGGGGTTGCAGCCTGTGCTCATTGCAATACGCTTCAATTTCAGCCCGCGTAACCGGCAGTAGTGGGCGACCCAGTCGTAAGTCGGCCGGCATGGGGGTGGCGGTCGCAAGGTGCATTGCCAGCATGGGTGTAAGCGGGCGCATGCCGCGTAATCCGCCCATGCCGGCACCGCGCAACAGGTGCATGAGCACGGTTTCCACCTGGTCATCGGCGTTGTGGCCGACCAGAATCAAGTTGACATGCTCTTTTTGTGCTACCTCGGCAAGGAATGCGTAGCGCGCCTGCCGCCCGGCCTCCTCAAGCGATAGTTTACGCTTCGCGGCGATTGCGGCAACGTCGTGGTGCTCAATTGAGATTGCAAAACCCCATTCCCGCGCGATGCCGGCGACGAACTGCGCATCCTCGGCTGAATCGGGGCGTAGACCGTGGTCAAGGTGTGCGACGTGCACCCGGGGTGGCTTCTCCGCAAGCCTGTTGAGAAGGTGCAGCAGCGTCAGGCTATCCGCGCCGCCGGATACCCCCACCACCAACCCGGACGTCCAATCTGCAGCACCGGTTTCACGCTCAAAATCCTGCAAGTAATTGAGCAAATCCATGCGTGGGATTATAGCACGCGGGGCTTTGCGAGTGCGGCTTCGGACTGCACGCCTGCGTGGTATAATCGCTCGTCAGATGAAACCCGGTCTGAGCAGGAGAGAATCGATTGCCATTTAGCCCGCTGAATTGGCTGCTGGGCCTGTTTTCATTGGATATTGGCATCGACCTAGGCACTGCCAACACTCTTGTGTATGTACGTGGCAAGGGCATCGTCACTAATGAGCCCTCCTGGGTCGCGGTGGACAAAAAAACGCGCCAGCCACTTGCTATCGGTGCGGAGGCCAAGGAATTGGTGGGGCGGACCCCAACTAATATCTTGGCTATACGGCCGCTTCGCGATGGGGTCATCTCTGAGTTCGAGACAACCGAGGCGATGCTGCGCTATTTCATCGACAAAGCGCACGAGCAAAACTACGTTCCGATACC